>Ga0075433_10004421_pt1 | contig 10940 bp, 7 predicted proteins | sample RhiMethybrSRZTD2_FD_75299 | JGI IMG/M metagenome (GOLD analysis project Ga0075433, IMG submission 75299) | Populus rhizosphere microbial communities from Tennessee, USA - Rhizosphere MetaG P. TD hybrid SRZTD2 | ecosystem: Host-associated > Plants > Roots > Rhizosphere > Soil | place: USA... | reverse complement strand
CGGATCGCGAGGGTCTCGGCCTCCGACACCCCCGCGTCCTGCAGAATCCCCTGCCCGTGGAGATGGGCCAGGTACCGCGCCAGCAGGGGCCGGACCGCGTGGCGCGCGGCCGCCGCGTCGCGCCCGATCGCAACCGGCACGTAGGCCAGGATCGGGAAGCGCGCCGGATGCCCGGCCTCACGTCGCGCCTGCGCGGTGGCCTCGCGCACCCGCCGTACGTGGCCCGGCGAGGACATGACCGAACAGAGGACCCCGTCGCCGACCGCGCCGGCCAGGGCCAGCGCGCGCGGCCCCTTCACGCCCAGCACGATGGGCAGCTCGGCCTGCGCGGGCTTGTACTCGAGCGCGATGTCCCGGAGGGAGAACGCGGTGCCCTCGTGCTCGACACGCTCGCCCGCCCAGAGCCGGCGAATCACGTCGATGCACTCGCGCAGCGCGCCGAGCGGCCGCCCGGCCGGGATCGCCATCTGACCCTCGATCCAGTGCCGCACCCCGGCGCCCAGCCCGAGCACCACGCGGCCGGGAGCGATGCCGGCCAGCGTGGCGGTCTCCATCGCGAGCAGGGCCGGATGGCGCGTGTAGGGATTGACCACCCCGAGACCCAGACCGATGCGGGTCGTCACCGCGGCGGCCGCGCCGGCGATCGCGAAGGCGCCGGTCTGGAAGTAGTCCTCGATGAACCAGAGGCTGTCGAAGCCGGCCCGCTCCGCGCCGCGGGCGCGCTCCACCACGTGACCGGACGCGCCCTCGCCCAGCAGGGCCGCGCCGAGGCTAGGTCCGGAGCCGAAGCCCATAGTGCGACTCGATCGTCCGGAGGGTCGCGGCGAAGTCGCTCCCTGCGGCCGGCACGTCGGGGAGCCACGCGCGGCTCGCCCCGTAGTCCTTGAGCCCGCCCGAGGTCAGCACCACGACGACACGCTGATCGGCCTGCAGGCGGCCCGCGCGCGCCTGCTGCATCACCGCGGTCAGCCCGACCAGGGCGGAGGGCTCCGCGTAGATTCCCTCCTCGCTCGCGAGCGCCCGCTGCGCCTCGAAGATCCCCTCGTCGGTGACCGGCACGCCGACGCCGTCCGAGTCGCGTAGCGCGGTGAGCCCCTGGTAGGTGCCGTACGGCGAGGCGATCGAGAACGCGACCGAGGAGCCTGCCACCACCTTCTCCGGCGTCTCGAGCTTGCGCTCGAGGGCGTGGGCGAGCGGCCCGAACGGCTCCGCGGCCAGCATGCGCGGCCGCGCCTTCACGAGACCCAGGCGCTCCAGCTCGACCCAGCCCTTCCAGATCCCGAAGAGGCCGTCGCTGTAGCAGCTCGGCACCGCGACCACGTCGGGGGCGGTCCAGCCGAGGTCCTCCGCGATCTCGTAGGCGATGGTCTTGTAGCCCTCGATCCCGAACGGGTTCGAGCCGATCGGCGGCACCACCCATCCGCTGGTCGGGTACCATCCCTCGCGCTCGATGCCCTCGCGCATGAGCGTCCAGCGCCGCTCGGACGTCGCGCACGCCACCACCGCCGCCCCGTATGACTGCATCAGGGTCTTCATGGTGTCCGGCACCGAGGCGAGCGTGAAGATGACGCACGGCAGGCCGGCGCGCGCCGCGTATGCCGCGGTGGACGCGCCGTGATTGCCGGTGGAGGAGATCGTGATCACGCGCGCCCCGGTGGCCACCGCGTGGGTCACCGCGAGCGAGCAGAGCCGGTCCTTGTAGGACCACGTGGGGTTCTGGCTCTCGTCCTTCGCGAAGAGCTGGGGCACGCCGAGACGACGGCCGAGCCGCTCGAGCGGGATCAGCGGGGTCGCGCCCTCGCCGAGCGAGACCGGCTCCGCGTCGGGCAGCGGCAGCAGCCGGCGGAAGCGCCAGAGGCTGCGCGGGGCGGCGGGAAAGTCGTCCGGAGTCAGCGCGCCGCGCGCGGCGGCGGGGACGCGGACGGTGAGGTTGACGTTGACCGACTGCCGCGCGCAGCGCGGGCACCCGGTGAAGAGCCGCTGATCCTCGTAGACCGCGTGACAGCGAAGACACTCGAGCTCGCTCACCACCGAGGCGGACGCCATCGGCGGCGAGGTTAGCAAGCGTGCTACGGGGTGTCAACCGCGCCGGACACGGCGGCGTGTCCCGCGCGAGCTCGCACGCTCGCCCAGACGCGGGCCGGGGTGATCGGCAGCTCGTTGACCTCGACGCCGAGCGGCGCCAGCGCGTCCGCCACCGCATTCGCCAGCACCGCGGGCGGCCCGAGGGTGCCGCCCTCTCCCACCCCGCGCGCCCCGATCAGGTTCTCGGCCGGGACCTCCACGTGGGCCAGCTCGAAGGCGGGCAGGGCCGCCGCGGTGGGTAGCGCGTACTCCATCAGCGTCCCGGTCAGGAGCTGGCCCGCGTCGTCGTAGATCAGGTGCTCGAGCAGCGCGCCGCCCACACCCTGCGCGATCGCCCCCTGCACCTGGCCCTCCACCACGAGCGGGTTGATCACGCGCCCGGTGTCCTCCACGCAGACGTAGCGGCGGATCTCGACGCGCCCGGTGGCCGGCTCCACCTCGACCACGGCGGCCTGCGCCCCTGCCGCGAAGGTGCCGCGGATCGGATCGTAGAAGCGAGTGGCCTCGAGGCCGGGCTCCGTCTCGGGCGGCAGCCGATGGGTCTCGAGGTGCGCGACCCGCGCCACGTCCAGCAGGGTCACCCCGCGATCCGGCAGGCCGCGCACCGCGATGCGGCCGTCGGCCAGCTCCAGGTCCGCGGCGGCGGCCTCCAGCAGATGCGCGGCGATGGCGGTGATCTTCTCGCGCAGGGCGCGCGCCGCGCGCGTGACCGCGCCGCCTCCGATCACCGCCTGGCGCGACGCGAAGGCGCCGAGACCGAACGGCGTCGCGTCGGTGTCGCCCAGGATCACCCGCACCGCGTCGAGCGGCAGCCCCAGCTCCGCCGCCGCGAGCTGGGCCATCGTGGTCTCGAGCCCCTGCCCCTGCGAGGTGACGCCGGCCAGCACCGTCACCGCCCCCGAGGGATCCATGCGCACGGTCGCGCCCTCGTGCCCGGTGCGGAAGGGCATGCGCGGTCCCGCGGAGGCGGCCTGGCCGAGCCCGGTCAGCTCGTTGTAGTTGGCGAAGCCGATGCCGAGGTAGCGGCCCTCGGCCCGCGCGCAGGCCTGCTCGGCGCGAAAGCCGGAGTAGCCGATGGCCTCCACTGCCTGCTCGAAGCAGAGCGGGTAGCTGCCGCTGTCGTGCACCAGCCGCGTGGCGGACGTGTAGGGCAGGTCGGCGGGCCCGACCAGGTTGAGGCGGCGCACCGCGACCGGGTCGACCCCGAGCGCGCGGGCGCCGAGATCCAGCAGCCGCTCCATCACGAAGGTGGTGGCCGGGCGCGCCACCCCGCGATAGGGCCCGGCCGGGGTGGTGTGGGTCGCCACCGCGGTCACCTCGCAGCGGTAGTGCGGCACCTTGTAGGGCCCGGCGAGCAGCCCGCCCGCCATCAGGGCCTCGATGCCCGCGGTCCACGGGAAGACCGAGTACGCGCCCGCGTTGCACGCGACCCGCGCGTCGAGGGCCAGGAGGCGGCCGTCGCGATCGAAGCCGGCACGGACCGCGTAGCGATGGTCGCGGGCGTGCGCGGAGGCGAGGAAGCTCTCGCGCCGCTGCTCGACCCACTTCACCGGACGGCCGAGGCGCATGGCCAGCAGACAGAGCGCGACCTCCTCGGGATAGACCACCGCCTTCATCCCGAAGCCGCCGCCCACGTCGGGGGCCACCACCCGGATCCGGTTCTCGGGGAGCGCGAGCATCTCCGCGAGCGCGTGCCGCACCAGGTGCGGCACCTGGGTGCCGAGCCACAGGGTGAGCTTGCCTTCGCCCGGGCTCCACTCGGCCACCCCGGCGCGCGCCTCGAGCGGAGCCGCGGTCTGGCGGTTCGTACGGAACACGCGCTCGATCACCACCGCCGCGGCGGCGAGCGTCGCGTCCACCTGGCCGCTCTCGAACCGCCGCGCCAGAAGCACGTTGCCGGGCGCGGCCTCGTGCACGATCGCGTCGCCGCGCGAGGGATCGACGATGTCGAGCGCGGCCGGCAGGGGCTCCCACTCCACCGCGACGAGCGCGGCCGCATCCTCCGCCGCGTAGCGATCGCGCGCGACCACCGCCGCGACCGCTTCCCCCGCGAAGCGCGCCTCAGGCCACGCGAGGATCGGCTGGCCGGTCATCACGTAGCCCGGCAGCGCGGAGCGGGCCTCGATCCGGTGCGGGGCCACGTCGGGGTCGGCGCCGGTGACGACCGCGGCCACGCCCGGGGCCGCGCGCGCCGCCGCCGCGTCGACCCGACGCATCCGCGCGTGGGCGTGCGGGCTCCGCACGAAGGCGACGTGAAGCATGCGCGGCAGCTCGACGTCGGTCACGTAGCGCCCCCGGCCCGCGACGAGCCGCGCATCCTCCTTCCGGGGCAGCGGCGCCCCGAATACGCCGGACGGGCGCTCGCGGATCAGCGCGACACGCCGGTCAGGCCGAAGGCGGCCCACGCGAAGGGATGGGGGAAGGCGTGGAGCGTCTCGAGCTGGGCCTGACGGAGCGCGACCATCGGCCCGGCCCCATCGAGACGATCGTAGAAGGCGCGGACCAGCTCGAAGCTCGCGCGGTCGTCGACCTTCCACAGCGTGGTCACCACCGCCGGGGTGCCCGCGTAGAGGAACGCGCGCTGCAGCCCCACCAGCTCGTCGCCACGCGAGAGCTGGCCGAGGCCGGTCTCGCACGCAGACAGGACCACCAGGCGCGCGTGCAGGTCGAGCCCGAACACCTCGCGCACCTCGAGCCGGCCGTCCTCGCCGCCCCCCGGCACCAGCAAGATGGCGGAGGAGAGCGGGTCGGACTCGCTCAGCTCGCCGTGGGTGGCGAGATGCACGAGCCCCACCGTCGCGATCAGCGCCTTGACCCGGGCCTCGGTCGCGTCGGCGCGGACCAGCACCGTCGACTCCCGCTCGTGCTGGCCGACCATCCGAGCCTCCCGCTCGGCCCACGGCAGGGCGAGGGCCGAGCCCAGGTCGGGGTTGCCGACCACGAGGGTCCGGGCGGAGGCGCCCGCGCCCTTGTCGACCAGGTAGCGCAGCACGCTCGCGCTCGGCAGCGTGCTCAGCGCGAAGTCCTCCACGAGCCAGCGGCCGGCCGGCGAGCGGAGCGCCGCGAACGGCAGGTAGTGCAGGATCCCGTGCGGCACGATCACCAGCTGATCGCCGTGGATCTCGGCGCGGGCTGGCTCGAGCAGCCGCCGGTGAAGCGCGCGGGCCTGCTGCTCGACCTCGACGAGCGGGGCCGTGCCGGTGATCGCGGCGCGGAAGCGCCGCACCTGCGTGAGGAGCGAGGACCGGTCGCCGGGCAGCCGCACCATCGCGAACCGCTCGCGCTCCACGATCCACACCACCGCCCCGCCCTCGCCCACCAGGTACTCGAGCAGCGTCGTTCCCGGGGGCAGCAGGCGCTGGATCTCCGGCCGCGACACCGGCTCGACCGCCATCAGGGAGGCCTGCTCCAGGTTCTCCTTGCGCACCCGCTTGAGGAACTCGCGATAGTCGCGCTCGAGCGTCTCGGCCTGGCCGCGGGCGCGCTCCGAGTCCGCCGATCCGTCCGCGTCCTCCGCGTCGGCGCGGGCCTCGGCGAGGCGGGCGCGCAGCCGCACCTCCTCGTCGACCAGGGCGCGGGTGCGCCCCTTGGAGAGCGTGGTCTGGCTCCCGAGCAGGTCGAGGAAGGTGCGCGATCGGCTCTGCTCGGCCATCACGAAGGCGTCTTCGGGGTGCCCCGCCTGGAGCGCGAGCGCCACCGCGTGCTGGTAGATGGCCTGCTTGTCCTCGAAGAACCCGGTGCGAAGACTCGAGTCACCGAGGTCGGCCCGCAGCTCTTCGATGTGGCGTACCGCCTCACGCGAGGCGGCGAACGCCTCCTCGGTCCGTCCGAGCCCGGTCAGCGCGCGGGCCTGGCCCTGGTAGAGCCCGGGCAGGCGGCCCACGCGCTTGACCTGCGTCGCGAGCACGATCGCCTGCTGGTAGATGCCGAGCGCGCGCGTCCAGTCCTGCCGCGCGAGGGCGAGGCTCCCCTGTCCGGCGAGCATGTCGGCCTCGGTATCGCGAAGCCCGGTCAGCCGCGCGTACCGGAGCCCGCGGTCGAAGGCCTGGTCCGCCTCGTCGGGATGGCCGAGGGCGAGCTGGGCGCGACCGACCATCGAGAGCGACGCCGCGTTCCAGCGGCGGAGCTTGGTGCGCAGGCGCTCCTGACCCTTCGGGGGCAGCCCGCTCTCGACCCCCTCGAAGAACTGCGCGGCCTGGGTACTGCGCGCCAGCGCGGCCGGGTAGTCGCGCTGGGCGTAGGCCACCTGGGCGAGGCCGTTGAGCAGGAATCCCTCGGCCTGATCCTCCCTTCGCCCGCTCATCCGGGTCCGGACGAGCGCGACCCCCTCCTCGAGCGTCGCGCGGGCCCGGGGCAGGTCGCCGACCGCCCGGTACGCCGAGCCGAGCTGCGCGTGCACCGACGCCCACGAGCCGAGATCGGACGGGGTCAGCCCGCCGGCCGCCTTGAACATCTCGAGCGCGCGGCCCCCGTCCTGGATGACCTTCTGGAATCGCCCGAGCCTCAGCGCGGTCACCGTCGCGGCGTGCCACGCCCGTGCCGCGCGCACCTGGTTGCCGTCCCGGCCGGCCTGCTCGCCGGTGCGCTCGTAGTACGCGAGCGCTTCGCTCCCCTCGCCCCGGTTGACGGCCTCGAGCGCCGCCGCGCCGTCCAGCGCGTACTCACCGGGGCCCAGCGCCTCCTGGGCGCTCTTCTCGCGCTCCGCTCCGCCGCGGTGGCGCCCCTTGCCGCCTCCGCCCGGGCGCTGCGCCTCCGCGGACGAGGCCAGCGCGACGAGCAACAGCGCGCCGACCAGCAGAGCGGCCCCGGCCCTCCGGGCGCGCACGGGACGGCCGCCGATCACACCGCCAGCACGATGCCGTCGTGGCCCGGGTCGGCGCCCCCATCGAGCCCGTCCGGATGCACCCGGATCCCGTGGACCGCCGCGAAGCCGAAAGTGTTGGGGCTGCGCACCACCTCGTAGCCCTGAGCGGCGAGCGCTCGCTCCACGCCGCGCGGGATGCGATTGGAGAGGTCGATCGCGTCGCTCGTCGCCGAGAACCGCGGCGCGCTGACCGCCTCCACCATCGTCATGTCGAAGTCGATGGCGTTCAGCAGCACCTGCAGCACGCCCATCGCGATCTGGGTCGCTCCGGGCGCGCCGATGACGATGTGCGGCCGCTCGCCCTCGAACACGATGGACGGGACCACCGAGCTGAAGCGGGCCTTGCCGGGGGCCAGGCTCCCCGCGTGGCCCGGCCGCGGGTCGAAGACGCCCATGCAGCCGTTGTACATGAAGCCGAGCCCGTCGGTGATCACCCCGGACGGCATGCCGAGCGAGTGGGTCATGGTCACGCAGCCGCCGTCCGCATCGACGACCGACACGTGGGTGGTGTCGGGGCGCGGCGCGCCCGCGTTGAAGCGGGGCACGTGGGCCTTCTTGCCCGCGCGGATCTCCTCCGCGAGGCCCGCCGCGTACTCCTTGCCGATGAGCCGCTCGACCGGCACCTCGACGAAGCGCGGATCGCCCACGTGGCGATCCTTGTCGATGGTGGCGCGCTTCATCGCCTCCCCCACGATCCGGACGTACTCGGGCGAGTTGTGCTCGAGCTCGCCCAGGGGAAAGCGCTCGAGGACGTTCAGCATCTCGAGCAGCATCACCCCGCCGCCGGGCGGCTGGTTGCTCGACACCCGGTACCCGCGGTAGGTGGCCCAGAGCGGCACGTTGCGCACCGTCCGCCAGCCCGCGAGGTCGGCGGACCCGAGAAGCGCGTCGTGACGGCGCATGTCCTCCACGATCGCGTGCGCGATCTCGCCCTCGTAGAAGATCCCATCGCCGTGCTTGGCGATCAAGCGCAGGGTCTGGCCGAGGTCGCGGTTGACCACGCGATCGCCCACCCGCTTGGGCGTGCCGTCGGGCCGGCAGTAGAGCGCGCGCGAGGCCGCGGTGAATCCGAGCCGCTCGTGATTGCCGGCCCGACCCATCTGCCCGTCCTCCGCCCACCACGAGCCCACGTGCGGGCGCACCGTCCAGCCGCCCTCGGCCCAGCCGATGGCAGGTTCCACGATCTGCTCCCACGGGAGCCGGCCGTGCTCCCGGTGCGCGTCGCGGTACGCCCGCAGGCTGGCCGGCACGCAGATCGACTGGTAGCCGATGTCGTTGACGCGCCCGCGCAGGATGAAGCCGTAGCCGTCGCGGGCCTCCGACTCGATGCGGTCGGCCCACATGTCGGGCCGGACCGCGAGCGGCGCGGGGGCGTGGAAGTCGATGTAGCCGTGGAAGCCGGCGGCGGGCATCACGATGCCGCAGCTGCCGAAGCCGGCGATCCCGCACATCATCGGATCCACCACGCCCTGCACCAGCGCGCACGCGATCGCGGCGTCGACCGCGTTGCCGCCCGCTCTCAGGATGTCGGCGCCGGCCTCGGCCGCCTCGGGCTGCGGGGCCACGATCATCGCTCGCCTGCGGTATCGCATTGTCCGTCCTCCGCTTGGGTCAGCCCGCCATCGACTCGATCGTCTCCACCTCGTCGGGGGACAGGGTCAGCGCCGCGCTCGCCAGGTCCTGCGCCATGTGCTCGCGGTCGGAGGTGCCGGTGAGCGGCAGCATACCCACCGCGAGCGCGAAGCGGAACACGACCTGCGCCGGGGTGGCCCGCTCGCGCGCCGCGATGCGGGCGATCAGCGAGTGGCCCACCACCTCCGGGTTGGCGGTCAGCAGCGAGAATCCCTGGTAGACGATGCGGCGGTCCGCGCAGAAGCCGCGCACGTCGCGGTCCCAGCCGCGCCGCGCGAAGCAGCGGTTCTGCACGAACGTGGGCATGGGAGCGCCGGAGGCGGCGAGCTGCCGCAGGTGCAGCAGCGAGACGTTGCTCACCCCGAGCAGGCGCGTGCGCCCCGCGTCACGCTCCGCCACCATCGCTCCCCACACCTCGACGTCGTAGTCGCTCCAGCCGTACCCGGAGGCGGGCCCGTGGAGGACGAAGCTGTCCACGTGGTCCGTGCCCAGGTGCTCGAGCGAGCTGGCCATCGATTGGGCCACCTGGGCCGAGAGCTCCGCGGACGGGTCGTAGGGCAGCCGGTGGTCCTGACCGGGCTGGTAGGTGAACTTGGTCTGGAGAAAAAGATCGTCGCGCGTCACCACGCCCGCGCGATACGCCGCGGCGAGCCCCTGCCCGACGCCCACCTCGAAGTAGTGGCGCCGCTGGTTGGCGGTGTCGATGCCGCGGAAGCCGGTGCGCAGGGCCAGCTCGACCAGGGCCGGCGTCCGCTCCTCCTTCCAGGCGGTCCCGTAGAGGAAGGCGGGCGCGGACGGGGCCGGGTTCGGTGACATCGCGCCATTCTGCCACGGTCGGCGCCCGCCGTCTTGTATCCCGGACCCGGCGCGACTAAGCTCGGCGGCCAGGAGGACCGACATGGCCGACCGCGGGATCGAGGTCGTACGCGCGCACCTGGCGAAGCTCCCCCCATCCGACTCGCTGACCGTGGCCGAGCGCCGCGCCCAGTACGAGCGCGCCGAGAAGGTCTTCCCGACCCCGGCCGAGGTCAAGGTGGAGCGGGTGACCGCCCCCACCGTCCCCGCGGAGTGGCTGCGGCCGCCGGGCGCGGTCGCCGGGCGCGTGGTGCTGTACCTGCACGGGGGCGGCTACGTGATCGGCTCACCGCGCTCGCACCGGCATCTGGCCGCGGCCATCGCGACCGCGGGGCAGGCCAGCGCGCTCCTCCTCGACTACCGCCTCGCCCCGGAGCATCCCTACCCCGCGGCCGTCGACGATGCCACCGCCGCCTATCGCTGGCTCCTCGACCAGGGGATCGCCCCGGGCCGGATCGTGATCGCGGGCGACTCCGCCGGCGGCGGCCTCACGGTGGCCACCCTGCTGGCCCTCCGCGACGGGCGCCTGCCCCTACCCACGGGCGGCGTCTGCATCTCGCCGTGGGTGGACCTCACCTGCGGCGGCGCCAGCTACCGGACGAAGGCGCAGGCCGACCCGATCGTGCAGGAGGCCTCGGTCGGGGAGATGGCCCGCGCCTACCTCGGCGGCATGCCGCCGCGGACGCCGCTGGCCTCGCCGCTCTTCGCGGATCTCCGGAGCCTGCCGCCCCTGCTCGTCCAGGTGGGGAGCGACGAGGTGCTGCTGGACGACGCGGTCCAGCTGGCCGACCGGGCCAAGGCGGCGGGCGTGGACGCGACGCTCGAGGTGTGGGATCGCATGATCCACGTCTGGCACTGGTTCCTGCCCATGCTCGACGAGGCGCAGGACGCGGTCGACGGCATCGGCCGCTTCATCAGGATGCGCGCCGCCTAGCTACATCTGGCTGTTCGACTCGCAGTAGCCGCCGAGCAGGTCCGGGTGCCACCACCCGCCTCCTCGCTCGCACTGCGCCTGCAGCTCGGCCGGCGTGTAGAGCGGTGGCACCGGCGCGCCCAGGGTCGCACACCCGGCCGCGCCGGCGAGAGCAAGGCCGACGACGGCGGCGAGCAGGGCGCGTGAGAGGCCGGGCATACCGGGGACACGGTACACCCGGCTCGCGTGTCTTGCGATTCGCCGACGCTTCTGGGACGATCCGGCCATGCGGGAGCAGGCCTTCCCGATCGTCCGGCACCCGGCCGCGGGGGCCCGCACCCCGATCCTCGTGAGCGTCCCGCACTACGGCACGCAGCCCCTGCCCCACATCACCCGCGACGACTACTCCGAGCCCTGGTTCGAGACGTTCGCCTACGGCTTCGCCGACACCTTCGCGAGCGACCTCTACCACGACCTCCACGAGCACGGGGCCACGCTGCTGGCCACCCCGTTCTCGCGCATCTTCGTCGACGTGAACCGGCGCCGCGACGACTTCGAGCACCACGACGGCGAGGTGCGCTCCCGCCGCGG
>Ga0075433_10004420_pt1 | contig 10940 bp, 10 predicted proteins | sample RhiMethybrSRZTD2_FD_75299 | JGI IMG/M metagenome (GOLD analysis project Ga0075433, IMG submission 75299) | Populus rhizosphere microbial communities from Tennessee, USA - Rhizosphere MetaG P. TD hybrid SRZTD2 | ecosystem: Host-associated > Plants > Roots > Rhizosphere > Soil | place: USA... | reverse complement strand
GAGATCGGACGGGCGCTGGAGCGGTATACGGTCGTCGTCAACAAGTCCACGGTGCCGGTGGGGACCGGCGAGTTCGTTCGGGAGGTCATCGAGCGTCATCAACGCCAGCCGGTGCCCTTCGATGTCGTGTCGAATCCAGAATTCCTCCGCGAAGGCTCCGCGATCGAGGACACCCTCAGGCCGGATCGAATCGTGATCGGCGCTCCGACGCAGCAGGTCGCCATGACCCTGCTGGAGCTCTACGCGCCTCTCGAGCGCCCGATGATCATCACCGACGTCCCGTCAGCCGAGATGATCAAGTACGCGTCGAACGCGTTTCTCGCGACCAAAATCTCCTTCATCAACGCCATCGCTAACATCTGTGAGCTCGCGGGGGCCGATGTCACACAGGTCATGAAGGGCATGGGCCTCGACGCGCGGATCGGTGCCGCCTTCCTGCAGGCCGGCCTTGGATACGGAGGCAGTTGCTTCCCCAAGGACACGGACTCGCTGGTGCATACCTCTGCGACCCTCGGCTATCGCTTCGATCTTCTGCGCTCGGTCGTCGACATCAACGCGGGGCGCTCCGCGCACTTCGTGTCGATGATCGAGCGCGCCCTGGCGCCGATCCACACACGCCGGATCGCCATACTCGGTCTGGCGTTCAAGCCCAACACCGACGATATGCGCGAAGCAAAATCCGTCGAGGTGGTGACGCGGCTCGTCGAGGCGGGCGCGACGGTCTGCGCCTACGACCCGGTCGCCATGACAAATGCCCGGAAGGTGCTGCCGACGGTCGTCGAGTATGCCGACTCGCCCTACGCGGCGGCGACGGGAGCCGATGGGGTCGCGCTCATTACGGAGTGGAACGAGTTCAAGTTCTTGAATCTCGAGAGACTCCGGACGGTGATGCGGCGCCCGACTGTCTTCGATGGCCGGAACCTCTGGGAAGCGGAGCGGATGCGGCGGCTGGGCTTCGAGTACTACTCGATCGGGCGCAAGCCTGTGCGCCAACCGTAGGATATCGAAGAATGCGCATCCTGGTGACGGGTGGCGCAGGCTTCATCGGCTCGCATCTTTGCGACTATTTCCTCGGTAAGGGCTGGGACGTCGTCTGCATGGACGATTTCGTCACCGGGTCGAGAGAGAACCTCTCCGACTTCATCTCCCGCCGCGGTTTCACGCTCACCGAGCACGACGTAACCGAGTACATCCGCCTCGACGGGCATCTCGACTGGGTGCTTCACTTCGCCAGCCCGGCATCGCCCCTCGACTACCTCGAGCTGCCCATTCAGACCCTGAAAGTCGGCGCACTCGGCACGCATAACGCACTGGGCGTGGCCAAAGCGAAGGGCGCGCGCTTCCTGCTCGCCTCGACTTCGGAAGTCTACGGCGACCCCCTCGTGCACCCACAGCGCGAGGACTACTGGGGCCATGTCAATCCGGTGGGCCCGCGCGGCGTCTATGACGAGGCCAAGCGGTTCGGTGAGGCGATGACCATGGCGTACCACCGTACCCACGGGATCGACACTCGCATCGTGAGGATCTTCAACACCTTCGGTCCGCGCATGCGGCTCAACGACGGCCGCGCCATCCCCGCGTTCATGAGTCAGGCACTGACCGGCGCTCCCATCACCGTCTTCGGCGACGGCGCTCAGACGCGCTCGTTCCAGTACATCAGTGATCTCATCGATGGTCTCTGGCGGCTCATGCAGGCGCCGGTGAACGACCCGGTCAACATCGGAAATCCGCACGAGATGACCCTGCTGGAGCTGGCCAAGCGAATCATCCGCCTCACGGCGTCCCGTAGCGAGATTGTGTTCCGCCCGCTGCCGGTCGACGACCCGAAGGTCCGCCAGCCCGATATCGGGCGGGCCCGCGCGCTGCTCGGGTGGGAGCCGCGCGTGGACACCGACGAAGGGCTACGGCTGACCGTCGACTGGTTTCGGAAGAAGCTCGGCTCTTGAGGATCTTCGTCACCGGCGGCGCCGGCTTCATCGGTTCGCACATCGTAGATCGACTGATCGCGGACGGGCATGCGGTGGACGTCCTCGACAACCTGACGACGGGACGGCGCGACCGCGTGCATCCCGAGGCGCGACTTCACGTCCGCGATCTTCGCGACGCTCGGCTCGAAGCGGTCTTGGCGACTGCACGGCCCGAGGTCGTCGTCCACGTGGCCGCCCAAGCCGCGGTTCCCCGGTCGGTCGCGGACCCGATCTTCGACGCGAGTGTCAACGTCTTGGGCTCGATCGCGCTCCTCGAGGCGTGCCGACGCGCGGCGGTTCGACAGGTCTTGTACACTTCGACCGGAGGGGCCGGCTATGGGGACACCGATGTCCTGCCGACTCCCGAGGATCATCCGCTGCGACCTGCGTCGCCCTACGGAGTGTCGAAGATCACCGCTGAGCGATATCTCGAATACTGGGCCGGAATGACGGGCGGCCGCGCGCTGACCTTGCGCCTGGCCAACATCTATGGCCCGCGCCAGGACCCGGCGGGCGAGGCCGGCGTCATCGCCATCTTCACGTCGCGACTTCTCGCCGGCGAACCGTGCATCGTCAACGGCGACGGGGAGCAAACGCGCGACTACGTCTACGTCGGGGATGTTGCCGACGCGGTCGCCCGCGGGGTGACGCTCCCCGACGCGGCCGGCGTCGCGAATATCGGCACAGGCGCCGAGACGACGGTCAACGAGCTGCACCGGCGCCTGGCGCGCTTGGCCGGCGTAGATCGCGCCGCCGAGCACGCCGCGGCAAAACCCGGCGAGCAGCGGCGCAGTGTTCTCGACGCGACCCGCGCCAAGACGCTCCTCGGGTGGAGCGCGCGCACAGCACTCGACGAGGGTCTCACGCAAACCGTCCAGTGGTTCCGGAAGGAGCTCCGAGTATGATCGACCAGGAACTCAAGGCCATCCTCGCGTGCCCGGCGTGCAAGGGCGATCTTCTCTTCGAAGAGACCCGGATCATCTGTCCCGCCTGCCGCAAGGCCTACCCCATCCGGGACGACATCCCGGTGATGCTGATCAGCGAGGCCGAGCCCTGGACGCCCAGTAGGTAGTGGCCGACCGCCAAGCCCTGCAGGCGGTGATCCTGGCCGGCGGCCAGGGCACCCGCTTGCACCCTCTGACGCTCGCGCGGGCGAAACCCGTGGTGCCGCTCCTGAACCGGCCCTTCCTCGCCTACCAGCTGGCACTGCTCCGGGCGCACGGCGTGTCCGATGTCATCCTGGCGTGCTCGTACCGCGTCGACGACGTGCGCGCCGCGCTGGGCGACGGCGGCGCATTCGGTGTCCGCCTCCGGTATGTCGTCGAGCAGCAGCCGCTCGGCACTGGGGGCGGCGTCCGCAACGCTGCCGACCTCCTGGCGGGCACGGTGTTCGTCCTGAACGGCGACATCCTGACCGACGCCGACTTGACCGCGATGCGAAAGTTTCATGAGCTGCGCGGCTCGCGCACGACCATCTATCTGCAGCCGGTCCCGGACCCGCGCCAGTACGGCCTGGTCGAAACCGCCCACGACGGACGGCTGCGCGCGTTTCGCGAGAAGCCGACCGCCGACGAGAAGATCACTACCAACACGATCAACGCGGGTATCTATCTCATCGACGCCCCACTGCTCCAGCGCATCCCGCTCGAGCGCGCGAGCTCGATCGAGCGCGAGTTCTTTCCCGTCCTCATCGCCGAGGGCGTCCCGTGCTACGGCTGGTGCGGGACGGCGTACTGGCGCGACATCGGCAATCCGGCAGCCTACCGCGCTGCCCAGATCGACATGCTGCAGGGGCGCGCGGCCATGCCGCTCACTGCGGCGGGGCAGCCGCGCGACGGGAGCTGGCTGGCCGCCGGCGGCTCCATCGCGCCCGACGCCCAGATCATCGCGCCTTCGGTGATCGGTGCCGGCGCCACGCTCGGGCCGCGCTGCCGCGTCGGCCCCGGCGCGGTGGTCGGCGACGGCGCGCGTATCGGCGCCGACGCCTGCGTGAAGGGCGCCATTCTGTGGGAGCGCGTCGACGTCGGGGCCGGAGCCGTGCTCCAGGATTGTGTGGTCGGCGCGGACGCCCGGATTGGCGCCCACGCGAACGTCGGACCGGAAGTCGCGCTCGAGTCCGGCGCAGTCGTCCCCGACCGAGCGACGCTCACCCGCTGACGCGAAAAACCGCGCCGCCGCCGGGCCCGGGCCGCGGCGACGCGGCGTGTTAACATGAGCCGATGGCCCTGGGTCGCATCCGCAATTTCTCGATCGTCGCCCACATCGATCACGGCAAGTCGACGCTCGCCGACCGGCTGTTAGCGCTCACCGGCACGATGGATGCGAAGAAGGCGGTCGATCAGGTGCTCGACTCGATGGACCTCGAGCGCGAGCGAGGCATCACGATCAAGGCGCATACCGTGCGCCTCATGTACCGCGCGCGCGACGGCCAAGAGTACACGCTGAACCTCATCGACACGCCCGGCCACGTCGATTTCTCGTACGAGGTGTCGCGGGCGCTGGCGGCGTGCGAGGGCGCCATCCTCATCATCGATGCCGCCCAGGGCATCGAGGCGCAGACGCTGGCGAACTTTTACCTCGCGAGCGATGCGAACCTCACCATCGTTCCCGTCATCAACAAGATCGACCTGCCCGCCGCCGATGTCGAGGGCACGCGCGAGCAGATCACCGAAACGCTCGAGCTCGACGGGAGTGAAGCGCTCGCCATCTCGGCCAAGCACGGGACCGGCGTGCCCGAGGTGCTCGAGGCCATCGTGGCCCGCATCCCGCCGCCCAAGGGTGACCCGGACGCGCCGCTCAAGGCCCTCGTCTTCGACTCGTTCTACGACTCCTATCAGGGCGTCGTCGTCTACGTGCGCCTCACCGACGGCCGCGTCCGGCCGGGCACGCGCATCCTTCTCATGTCGAACGGCCGGGCGTACGACGTCCAACAGGTCGGCGTCTTCAGCCCGGACATGCGACCGGTCGAGGAGCTGTCGGCCGGTCAGGTCGGCTACGTGACAGCGTCGATCAAGCGGGTCGCCGACGCGAAGGTGGGTGAGACCATCACCGAGGCCGCCCGGCCCACCGCGTCGTCGTTTCCCGGCTACCGCGACGCCAAGCCCATGGTCTTCGCGGGGCTCTACTCGATCGAGGACACCGACTACGAGGCGCTCCGCGACGCCCTCGAGAAGCTCCGGCTCAACGACCCGGCCTTCACCTACGAGCCCGAGACATCGCTCGCGCTGGGCTACGGCTTCCGCTGCGGGTTCCTCGGCATGCTGCACATGGAGATCGTCCAGGAGCGGCTCGAGCGTGAGTTCAATCTTTCGCTGATCGTGACGGCGCCGAGCGTGCAGTACAAGGTGCTCACCACCGCCGGCGAGGTGCTCGACATCGATAATCCGTCCAAGCTGCCGAGCCCGGACCGGATCGAGCAGATGGACGAGCCCTACGTGAAGTCGTCGATCTTCGTCCCGACCGAGTTCATGACCGCGATCTACAAGCTGGCCCAGGAAAAGCGCGGCGAGCACCGCTCGCTCGAGTATCACGGCAAGCGCGTGCACATTCGCTTTGACTTCCCGTTGTCCGAGATCGTCGTCGACTTCTACGACCGGCTCAAGTCGATCTCGAAGGGCTACGCGTCGTTCGACTACGAGCTGTCGGATTTCCGTCCGTCCGACCTGGTGAAGCTCGATATTCTCTTGAACGGCGACCCGGTCGACGCGCTGTCCAGCATCGTGCACCGCGACAAGGCGTATGAGCGGGGCAAGGCGCTGGTGGAGAAGCTGCGCGGAGTCATCCCGCGGCAGCTCTTCGAGGTCGCCATCCAGGCGGCGATCGGCAGCCGCGTCATCGCGCGCGAGACGGTCAAGGCGATGGGGAAGAACGTGACCGCGAAGTGCTACGGCGGCGACATCACGCGCAAGCGGAAGCTCCTGGAGCGTCAGAAGGAAGGCAAGAAGCGAATGAAGCAGGTCGGGAAAGTGGAAGTTCCGCAGGAAGCGTTTCTCTCCGTACTGAAGACTTGACCCATGGACGAACGGAAGATCGAGATCGAGGCCGCCCCGGCGGTCCCTGCTGAGGTGGTCGAGCCCAAGCGGCGCCGTAAGTCGATCGTTCGCGAGTACGCCGAGGCGATCGCCATCGCCGTCCTGCTGGCCCTGGTCATCCGCTCGCTCGTCGTCCAGGCCTTCACGATCCCATCCGGCTCCATGATGGACACGCTGCTGGTCGGCGACTACATCCTGGTCAACAAGTTCCTCTACGGGCCCGAGCTGCCGCTGGTCGACTGGCGCATGCCGGGCATCCGCGACCCGCGGCGCGGCGACATCATCGTGTTCAAGTATCCGCAGGACGAGAAGCGCGATTTCATCAAGCGCATCGTCGCCACGCCCGGCGAGCGCGTGCAGGTACGCGGCCATCAAGTGTTCGTCGACGGCCGGCCGCTCCAGGAGTCGTACACGAAGTTCGCCGATTCCGGCGGCGTGCGCGGCGGGGACTCCTACTGCGGCTACGCGTACGGCTGCGAGCCGACGCTGGTGCCGCCCGACTCGTACTTCGTCATGGGCGACAACCGCGACAACTCCCAGGACAGCCGCTACTGGGGCTTCGTGAAGCGGGACAAGATCAAGGGCAAGGCCTTCCTGATCTACTGGTCATGGGATGGCGATCGCCACTGGCTGCGCTGGTGGCGGCTCGCGAACTATATATCCTAGGCCGCCGCGGTGATTGAGGTCGGGGGGCCGCGCGAACGCCCAGTTATTGTGGCGGGGTTGTCGTAGCGGGGACCATGAGCACGCCTTGGACCGAGGGTGGCCTGATAGAGATGCGACCCGGCTCCGGTCCGCGGGCAACCCGTTCGAAGCAGCAAGACAACGCGGCTGAGCCGCTCGCCTCGCTCCTCCTCGACAACTCACCACACGCGGATGAGCTGGGGTTGTATGTGCATGTGCCGTTTTGTGCGAAGCGGTGCGGATACTGCAGCTTCAATACGGCGCCGCTCGAGGACGGGTCGATGGGGCGTTACCTCGAGGCGCTGCGGCGGGAGATCGAGCTACTTGGGGCGCTGCCGTGGGCGCCGCGCATCCGAGTGGGGACGATCTTCTTCGGCGGGGGCACCCCGTCGCTCATGGAGGCCGACGAGCTGTCGGCGGTGCTGGATGGTATCCGCGCCCGGTTCGACGTCGTGGCCGGCGCCGAGATCACCGTCGAGTGCAATCCCGAGAGCGTGACGCGGGCGAAGCTCGAGGGCTATCACGCCGCCGGCGTCAACCGGCTGAGTCTCGGCGTACAGTCCCTCGACGACGCGATTCTCCCGCAGCTCGGCCGGCTCCACGACGCGCGCGGCGCGCGCGCTGCGTTCGACGCGGCGCGGGACGCCGGCTGCGCCAACCTGAGCGTCGATCTGATGTACGGCCTACCCGGGCTCGACCTCGACGGATGGACACGCGCCGTCGATCACGTGCTCGGCTGGCAGCCCGATCATCTGTCGGCCTACGGCCTCACCCTCGACGCCGGCAGTCTCTGGGGAGCGGCGGGCATCGACGGACTCCCCGCGGAGCAGGAGCAGATCGATCAGTACTGGCACCTGGCGCGCGCGGCGAAGGCCCACGGCCTCGAGCACTACGAGATCTCCAACTACGCGCGGCCCGGCTTCCGCTCACGTCACAACCAGGTCTACTGGCACGCCGCCGAGTACCTGGCCGCCGGTCCCGGCGCCTGCGGGTTCGTCGGACCCGTGCGCTACGCCAACGTCAAGGCGACGCCGCGCTATTGCCAGCTGCTCGAGAGCGGCGCGCTTCCGGTCGCGTCCGCCGAGGAGCTCTCGCCGCGACAGCGCCTCGCCGAGCGACTCCTGCTCGGTCTGCGGACCGCCGACGGTGTGCCGGCGACATGGCTCGAGACGCGGCTCGACGGCGACCGCGGCCTTCGGCAGCGGATCGAAGCGTGGCGGGCGAAGGCGCTGCTGGTCGAGGTCGCCGATCGCGTGCGCCTCACCGAGGCCGGGTTCCTCCTCTCCGACGCGCTCTTCGTCGAATTGTTATAATTCGGGCACATGGATGCCCGTCATCGCGACGTGCTGGTTTCGGTGATCCGCGACTATATCGACTCGACCGAGCCCGTCGGATCCCGCAACCTGGCCCAGCGCCACTTTCCGAATCTCTCGGCGGCCACGCTCCGTAACGTGATGGCCGACCTCGAGGAGATGGGCTATCTCGTCCAGCCCCACACGAGCGCGGGCCGCGTCCCCACGGACAAGGCCTACCGCTTCTACGTCGAGTCCTTTCCGCCGGCGCCGAGCGCGAAGGTCGCGATGGCCGGCGACACGCTGCCGGCGCGGCGCTCCGGGATCGACGGGTTCATGGAGCGGACGTCATCGCACCTGTCGAGCGCCACCAAACTGACGGGGCTGCTGCTCGCGCCGCCGCTCAAGAAAACGACGCTCGCGCGCGTCGATCTCATCCGGCTCGAGGACGATCGGGCGCTGGTCGTCATGGTGACCGACGCCGGCTGGGTCACCGCCCGCGCGGTGACGCTCGACCCGCCGCTCGGCGCCGACGAGGTGCGCACCATCGGGCGTGAACTCAACCGCCGCTACAGCGGCCGCACCGTTCAGGACGTCATAGATCTAGAAACCGCGCCCGCCGATCCCCTCGACGCGCTCCACACGCGTGCGCACGGCGTCATCGAGCAGATCGTCGCGCAGCTGCGCGGCCGCACGCTCTACGTCAGCGGCGCCATCAACATGCTCGACCACCCCGAGTTCTGGAACATCGAGACGACGCGCGAGCTGCTCCGCACGTTCGAGCACAAGGAGCGACTCGCGGACCTCATGACGCAGCTCGCGGGCGACGAGGGGCTGAGCGTGACGATCGGCGACGAAAATCCGGTGGCCGAGATGCGCGAGTGCACGCTGATCACGTCGACCTACACCTACCGCGACCAGGTCATCGGCGTCCTCGGCGTCGTCGGACCGCGCCGGCTTCCCTATCCCGAGGTCATCTCGATCGTCAACGAGACGGCTCGACACGTCACTGACGCTCTTTCTCGCGTCCGCCAAGACCTGTATCTGCCGTCGTAGCGCTTGAGTCGGCGGGGGCAGCCCGGGGGGCGGGCGGGGTGGCTCCCGGCATCCGACTGCTGACCTTCGTATTGCGGTAACTCCGACGCTCAAGCCGATTGCGACGCTGCCTACACGGATCCCGGGAACTACCCCGCCCCTCCCCCGGGCCACCCTCGCCGGGATCGCGCTACGGCGCTGCTATAATTCATGCTGATGGACAAAGCGAACGGGCGTGATCAAGAGCCCCTCGAAGCCTCTCCGTCTGCGGAGGCCCAGGGCGGCGAGACAGTCGGGGAGCTGAGGAAGCAGGTCGAGGAGAAGCAGGATCGGCTGCTGCGGGCGCTGGCCGAGGCCGAGAACATCAGGCGGCGGAGTCAGCGGGATCGGGAGGAGTACGTCCGGTATGCCAACGAGTCGCTGCTCCGGGACCTCCTCCCGGTCCTCGACAACCTCGACCGCGCCCTCGAGGCGGCACGCGCGACGAACGACGCCTCGGGCGTCGTTGGCGGCGTCGAGCTGATCCAGCGCGAACTGCTCAAGGTGCTGGAGCGCGCCGGCGTCACTCGCTATTCGGCGCTCGGCCAGCCTTTCGATCCGACACGACACGAGGCGATCGCCCGTGTCGTCAGCGCGAACGCCAAGCCGGGCGCCGTCGTCGGCGAGACGCTGCCGGGCTACATGCTGCACAACCGAGTGCTGCGCGCCGCGCTCGTGTCCGTCGCCGCCGCGCCGGACGAGGACGCCTGAGCCCGGTGCCGCGCGACTACTACGAGGTCCTCGGCGTCTCCCGGGACGCCGGAGAGGCCGAGATCAAGAAGGCCTACCGGCAACTCGCCATGCAGTTCCATCCCGATCGCAACCGGAACAACAAGGAAGCCGAGGAGAAGTTCAAGGAAGTGAACGAGGCGTACGCCGTGCTGTCCGATCCCGACAAGCGCGCCCATTTCGACCGCTTCGGGACGGCCGGGCCGGGCGTCGGCCCCGGTTTCGGCGATACAGGCTTCGGCACCCTCTTCGAGGACATCTTCGAGAACTTCTTCACCGGGAGCGGCCGAGGCCGCGGCGGCTCGCGCGCGGCGCGCGGTGACGATCTCCAGTACGAGCTGAAGATCACCCTCGAGGACGCGGCCGCCGGGCTCGAGACGAAGATCCAGGTGCCGCGCCTCGAGCGGTGCGACGCGTGCACGGGCACGGGCGTGGAGCCCGGAAGCCGGCTGGAGACGTGCGACCTGTGTCGCGGCGCCGGCCAAGTCCGGCGAAATCACGGCTTTCTCACAGTGGCCCAGCCGTGCCCCAAGTGCCAGGGGTCGGGCCAGATCAATCGCTCGCCCTGCCGTCAGTGCCGGGGCCAGGGACGACAGCGCGCCGAGCACCTGCTCGGGGTGAAGATTCCAGCCGGAATCGACGACGGGATGCGCCTGCGCATGAGCGGCGAGGGCTCGAGCGGACTGAACGGAGGGCCGCCGGGCGATCTGTACGTGCTCGTCCGCATTCTCGAGCACGACCTGTTCTCACGGCAGGGCGCCGATCTGTACTGCGACCTTCCCGTCTCCTTCGCGAATCTGGCACTCGGTCACGAGGTCGAGGTGCCGATCCTCGGCGGGACGACCAGACTGAAGGTCCCCGCCGGAACCCAGCCCAACGACGTCTTGCGGCTTCGCGGCAAGGGCATGCCACACCTGCGCCAGCGCGGGCACGGCGACACCTGCTATCGCATCGTGCTCGAGGTTCCCCAGAAGCTGAACGCGAAGCAGCGGGAGGCGCTCGCGGCGTTCGAGGCGGCCTCCCGAGAAGAACGCGGACCGCTGGCGTCGGCGTTCTTCGAACGGATGAAGAAGCTCCTCAGCTGAACCGATGTCATCCCTGGGCTTCTGGGAGCTTGACGTCGGCGTCTCCGCCGACCTCTCGGAAGGGCTGACCAACCTGGT
>Ga0075433_10004418_pt1 | contig 10946 bp, 8 predicted proteins | sample RhiMethybrSRZTD2_FD_75299 | JGI IMG/M metagenome (GOLD analysis project Ga0075433, IMG submission 75299) | Populus rhizosphere microbial communities from Tennessee, USA - Rhizosphere MetaG P. TD hybrid SRZTD2 | ecosystem: Host-associated > Plants > Roots > Rhizosphere > Soil | place: USA... | reverse complement strand
TCTCCCGGCTTCTCTCCCGGCTTCTCTCCATAAATGCGCCGGTACTCCTCGTACGAGAGCATCACCCGCTTCACGAAGGCGCGCGTCTCGTTGTACGGGATCTGGTCGACCCACACCTCGAGGTCGTCGGAGCGGCGTCCCGCCCACCACTCGCGCACGCGGGTGGGGCCGGCGTTGTAGGCCGCGGCGGCCAGGCGCGGATCGCCGAACTCGCGCAGCAGCCCGGCGAAGAAGGTGCTCCCCAGCTCCAGGTTGGTGGTGGGCTGGTCCAGCACGTCGGCGTCGGGAAACGGGATCTGTCGCGCCTGGGCCACCGCGCGGCCGGTGTCCGGCATGAGCTGCATGAGCCCGCGCGCGCCCACCCGCGAGCGGGCCGCCGGATAGAACGACGACTCCTCGCGCACCACCGCCGCGACCAGGAACGGATCGACCGCGGCGCGCCCCGCCGCCGCGGTGAGGGCGTCGCGCCAGCCGAGCGGATAGAACATCTCCCAGAACTCGCGCGGCGAGCCGGTGCCGCTGCGGGCCGCGCCGAGGAAGCTCCGCCGCAGGATGCGCAGCGCCATGTGGTAGCGCTCGTCGGCCACGTACGCGGCGGAGAGCGCGTAGAGCCGACGCGGCTCGCCGACCGCCTTGCGGGTGAGATCGTCCAGCTCCTCGTCGGCGAAGTCGCGCAGCCCCACCCCGCGCAGCGCCACCGCGCGCTCGAATCGCGCGTCGCCCTGCAGGGCCTCGAGCGGATCGGCGGGGAAGACGAACGGAGACGTCGCCCCGCCCGGCGCGGCGCCCGGGGCGCGCTTGGCCGCGAGCAGACCGTAGTAGGAGCGCGGCTGGTCCCGCACCAGCGCGGCGAACTGCCGCGCGGCCTGGTCGCGGTCGCCGCGGCGCTCCCACGCGCGGCCCAGCCAGTAGGTCGCCGAGTCGCGCAGGCCCGACCCGCCGCGCGCCGACTGCAGACGCGTCCAGCGCGAAGTGCTCTCGATCAGGTTGCCGCGGAACCACGCGGTCCAGCCGAGCCGCCAGAGGGCGATCGCGGCCTCGTCCTCGTCCGGATAGTCGGCGGCGAGGCGCACGTAGGTCTTCTCGGCGTCGGCGGCCCGGTTGGCCGCCTCGAGCAGCTCCGCCTTCAGCAGGAGCGCGTCGGCCGCGTCGGGGCTCTTGGGATGGTCGCGCACGAGCTGGTCGAGCGTGGCCAGCGCCGCCTCGCGGTCACGACGCTGGCGGAGCTTGCCCAGCTCGAGCAGCCAGCCAGGCCGGCGCTCCGCGGGCGCCACCGCGAGGCCGTCGCTGGCGGCGGCGATCGCGGCCTCGTCGCGGCCGAGCCGCCGCGAGGTGTTCATGACCACGCGCAGCGCGCGCTCCCGCACGTCGGGCGCGGGCTTCTCGGCCACCAGGGCTTCCGCCTCCGCGCGGGCCCGCTCGATCAGCCCGCCCGCGAGCAGGCGCTCGGCGCGCTGGGCGCGGTCGGCCGCGGTGGGCGCGGGCACGGTGACGCCCGCCTCCGCGAGCGCCTTGAGCTGCGCCTCCGCCGCGTCGCCGTAGGTAGCGGGCGCCTGGAGCCAGAGCGCGGCGAAAACCTTCGCCGCCTCCGGCTGATCGCCGGCCGCCCGCAACGCCTCGCCCAGCAGGTAGCGCGTGCGCGTCACGTCCGGCCGGTCGGGATGGCTCGCGAGCACGCGCTGCAGCAGCTTCACCGCGGCGGCGGCGTCGCCCGCCGCGCTCTCGACCGAGGCGGCCCAGATCAGCGCGGCGGGCGTGAGCCCGCTCTCCGGGGTGCGGTCGGCGGCCTGCCCGGCCAGTGCCCGCGCGGTCGCGGCGTCGCCCTGGCGGAGCACGCTGTCGGCCTGGTAGAGGAGCGCATAGTCCTCGAGCGGCGTCCCCGCCCAGATCGGATCGCCGAACTCCCGGGCCGCCGCGCTCCAGTCCCCCGCCTTGTGGGTGGCCACCGCCGCGGTGAAGCGCTCCCGCAGGTCGGGAGGCAGCCCCGCGGGCGCCGCGCCCACCAGCACCACCGAGATCAGGCACACACCGGCGGTGAGGGTTCTCATGGTCGCCAGTGTACCAAGCGCCCGGCGCGGCGCCCGCGTACCGGAATGGAGGCGGGGTCGACTAGGCCGAGGGCCGGAGGCGCGGCGTGTCGGGCTCGGCGGCCCGCGCGGGGGCCGCGATCGGCGACACCACCGGTGCGGGCGTCACCGCCGGCGCGGGCACCGGCACCCGGGGCGGCGTGGACGCCGCGCGGGTGTAGAAGATGCGCTGGAGCGCGGTCAGGTTGGTGAGCACCGCGAGCACGACCATGGCCGCGGTCAGCAGGTTGAAGGTGGCGCCCGCGATCAGCACGATGAGCCGCTCCGGGCGCTCCATGAGCCCGATCTCGCACGGAAGCCCGATGGACTGGGCGCGCGCCTTCGTGTAACTCACCATGACCGTGCCGAGCACCGTGAACATGGTGAGGAACACCCCGACGGTGTCGGCCGCCTGGTGATAGAAGAGCACGATACCGAGCATCACCACCAGGTCCGAGTAGCGGTCCACCACCGAGTCGAGGAAGGCGCCGAAGGCGCTCACCCGGTTGGCGAGCCGGGCCAGCGAGCCGTCGAAGAAATCGAAGAGTCCGGCGAGGGTGAGCAGCACCGCGCCCATCCGCAGGCGCCCCTCGGCGAGCGCGACGGCGGCCACGATGCTCACGCCGAGACCGACCACGGTCAAGTGATTCGGCCGCACGTGGGCCTGGAGCAGGATTCGGGCGACCGGGTCGCCGAGCCGCGAGAGCGGTGCCTTGTAGTGGCTCAGCATCTCAGAACGGCTTCAGCAAGGCGTCTTCCAGGCTCTCGCGGACGCGGATCATCGCCGCCTCGTCCTCGAGCCGCCGTCCCTGCCGGTCGGTCAGGTAGAACGTGTCGTAGGCCTGGTCGATCTCGGTGGCGATACGCGCGCTCGCGATGTCGAGGCCGAGGGCCGAGAGGGTGTGGGTGATCACGTAGAGGAGCCCGACCCGGTCGGGGCACTTGACCTCCAGCACGGTGTGGCTGTCGGAGAGCTGGTTGTCGAGCGAGATCTTGGGCGGCCCGGCCACGCCCTCCGCGCTCGGGTGGATGGCCCGCCGCCGCGCGAGCAGATCCTCCACGCTCGCCTCCCCGCGCAGCACGCGGCGCAGGGCCTCGAGGGTGCGCCGCCAGCGCGCCTCCTCGGTGACCGCCTCCCCGAACGGATCGTTGACCTGGAAGGTGTCGATGACGATGCCGTCGGCGCGGGTGTGGATCTGGGCGGACAGGATGTTGATGCCCTGCGCGGCGAGGGTGCCCGCGATCAGCGAGAAGAGGCCGGGCACGTCGCGGGTGGCCACCACCAGCTCGGAGGATCCGAGGTCCGGGTGGTGGAACAGCTCGGTGGCCAGGACGCCCTCCTCGCCCAGGCGGTCGAGCAGCCGCAGGTGGGCCGCGACGCGCTGGGGCGAGATGGTGGCGAGATAGCGCTCGGAGAGCAGCGCGAGGTGCGCGGCCAGCGTGGTGCGCGGCACTTCGCCGCGCATCGCCTCCGCCACCCGCTGGGCCACCACCTCGCGGGTGGGGCGCGCGCGCTGGCCGTCGGTCATGCGCGCGAGGGTGCGCGCGTAGAGATCCCAGAGGACCTGGGCCTGCCAGCCGGTCATGACCCCGGGACCCACCGCGCGCATGTCGGCGCAGGTGAGCAGGTAGAGCATGCGCAGCCGCTCGGGAGTCTGGCAGACCGCGGCCAAAGACTCGATGGTCTTCGGGTCGTCGATGTCGCGGCGCTGCGCGATGTGGGACATGGTCAGGTGGTGCGCCACCAGGAAGACCACCTTGTCCGCGTCGTCGGCCTCGAGCCCCACGCGCGCGGTGAGGGTCTCGATGAGCGGGATGCCCTTGGCCACGTGGCCGTGGCCCCGGCCCTTGCCGATGTCGTGCAGCAGCATCCCCATCATCAAGAGCCCGGGGCGCTGCAGCTCGCTCACCACCTGGGCGTTGCCCTCCGAGTCCGCCGACTGCCCCGGCGCGAGCGCCTCCAGGTTCTGCACCGCGATCAGCGAGTGCTGGTCGGCGGAGAACTTGTGGTAGACGTCGTACTGCACGAGGCAGGTCAGCGCGCCCCACTCGGGCAGGTAGCGGCCCAGCACGCCCAGCTCGTGCATCTCGCGGAAGGTCTGCGCCACCCGGCCCCAGTTGCGGCAGATGCCGAGGAAGAGATCGCGGGCCTCGGGCGAGGCGCGGAAGCCGTCGTCGATGAGATCGAGGGCGTCCTCGATGGCCCGCTCCACGTCGATGCCCAGCTCGAAGCCGAGCTGGTGGCTGTGCCAGAACACCTTGAGGAGCCGCAGCGGCTCCTCGCGGAAGGCGCGCCCGTCCGGCTGGGCCAGGTGCAGCTGCTCGTCGATGACGATGAGCCCGTCGGCGAGCGCCTCCTGGCGCAGGCGCCGCTGGACGCTCGCCCGGCGCGAGAGGGTCTCGCGGCAGCGGGCGATCAGGCGCCGCGACACCCGGTGGATCACCCGCGCGTGGAGGTAGTAGTCGCGCATGAACTTCTCCACCCCGAGCGACAGCTCGTCGGCGGTGTAGCCGAAGTTCTTCGCGATCTGGGGCTGGACGTCGCGCGAGAGCACGTCGTTCTTGTGCCCGGAGAGGAAGTGCAGCTCGTTGCGCACCCGCCACAGGAAGGTGAGCGCCTCGTCGCTCGCCTTCTGCTCGCGCGCGGTGATGAGCCGCTTGTCCAGGAGCTCGCGCAGGGTCCGGGTGCCGAACTTGGTGGAGGCGAGCCACATCGCGGTGTGGATGTCGCGCAGGCCTCCCGCCGACTCCTTCACGTTGGGCTCGCCCATGTAGGGCGACCCGCCGAACTTGCGGTAGCGCTGGTCGCGCTCGGTGAGGGTGGTCTCGAGGAACTGGGCGAAGTCCTTCTGGTAGACGTTCTCCGCGAGAACTTTCCGGAAGCGGTTGAAGAGGCGGCGATCGCCCACCAGGAAGCGCGCCTGCTGCATCGAGGTGCGGCTCGGGAAGTCGGTGCGGGCCATGGCCAGGCAATCGGGCAGGCTGCGCACCGCGTGCCCGACCTGCAGGCTCAGGTCCCACAGCGCGTAGAGCAGCCCCTGGGTCGCCCGCTGGACGTAGGGCCCCATCTCGCCGTCGTAGATAACCATGAGGTCGAGGTCGGAGAGCGGGTGCAGCTCCCCGCGCCCGTAGCCGCCGAGCGCCACCAGCACCAGCGGGGTCGCCGCGAGCCCCTCGCGCCGGGCGTCGTCCACCGCGAGGCGGTAGAGGGTGCCCAGGAAGCCGTCCATGAAGGCGGCGTAGGCCTGCACCGACTGCTGGCCGGACGCGCCGCCGAGGTGCGCCGCGCGCAGGAAATCCACGTTGGAGGCGAGATGCTGCCGTAGCACCTCGAGCCTCAGCCGGCGCCGGCGCTCGCCCAGCTCGGCCGCACTGCCGTCGAAGCCCTTCTCGGCCTGCGCCTCGGCCCGGCGGACCTGTCGGAGCAGTTCCGCAGACATGGCGAAACGGTAGCCTGGAGCGAAAAGAAAGTCAAACTTGGCGCGAACTTGTATCGCAGTAACTATCGCAGTTACAATGACGCCCTATGCGACGGCACTGGCGGAGCGTGCTCGATCGAGTGGCGCCCTACGACGCGGGCAAGTCGCTCGAGATGGTGGCGCGCGAGCTCGGGGTGGACGCGGTGCTGCGCCTGTCGGCCAACGAGAACCCCCTCGGCCCCTCGCCGCGGGTGATCGAGGCGATCCGGCGCGAGGCGCCCCGCGTCCACCTCTATCCCGACGGCGGCTGCACCGAAGTGCGGCAGGCCCTGGCGGGCCGGCTCGGCATCGGCCCCGACTCCATCGTGGTGGGCAACGGCGCCGACGAGCTCCTGGCCATGGTCGCGCGGGCCGCGCTCGACCCCGGCGACGAGGTGCTGGTCCCCCAGCCCTCCTTCGAGCCCTACGCCATCGAGGCGACGCTCGCGGGCGCCACCGTGGTGGCGAGCCCGCTCCGCGGCTACGACCAGGACCTCGACGACATGCGGAGCCGGGTCACCGCGCTCACGAAGTGCGTGATCCTCTGCACCCCGCACAACCCGGCGGCCACCATCGTGCGTCGGCGCCCCCTCGAGCGCTTCCTGGACTCGCTGGGCGATGACCCGCCGCTGGTGATCCTCGACGAGGCCTACCGGGACTTCTGCGACGACGACGACACCCCGGACGGCGTGGTGCTGCAGCGGCGCTACCCGACCCTGCTCTCGTTACGCACCTTCTCCAAGATCGCGGGGCTGGCCGGGCTGCGGATCGGCTACGCGATCGCGCGGCCCGAGCACATCGAGCGGCTGAACCGGGTGCGCGCCCCCTACAACGTGAACCGCCTGGCCCAGGTCGCGGCGGTGGCCGCCCTGGGCGACGCCGAGCACATGGAGCGGACGCGCCGGGTGGTGCTCGAGCAGCGACCCCGGCTGCAGGCCGCGCTGGCCGAGCGCGGCGCGCCGTCGCCTCCCTCCCAGGCCAACTTCATCCTGGCCAGGTCCGGCGAGCGGACCGGCGCCCTGCGCGCCGCGCTCTTCCAGGCCGGCATCCTGGTGCGGGACGGCGCGGGGGTGGGCTTTCCCGGGCACCTGCGCATCGCGGTCGGGACCGCGGAGCAGAACGCACGGCTGCTCGAGGTCTGGGACAGGACTAGCGGGTCGACCGGTCGGGCGTAGGGGTGGCGGGTCGGGCGCGGCCGCGGAGCTGGCGCTCGAGCTGGGCGATGCGCTGCTTGGCCGCCGCCCCCTCGGTGCGCAGCTTCTCCGCCTCCACGTAGACCTTCTTCAGCTCCGCGGCGAGACGATCGGCCCGGTCCCGGCTCTCCACCCACTTCCCCCAGAGGGTCACGCTCAGCACCACCAGCAGCAGGCACGAGGCGATCAGCATCCACGGTCGCCGCGGGCGAATCCGCCGGGCGAGCCGGGCGGCCAGGGACGAGGGAACGGAGAGGGCGACGCCATCCGGCTTCATGCCGGGAAGCCTACCACCCGGATCGCCGTCGGGCCAAAGCTTTGCCGCCGCGCGATCTGCTACAGTGAGGCCGTGCAGACGGGACTGCTCCCGCGCTTCTTCGAGAGCGTGACCCGGCAGGCCTTCGGTGATCTGGCGATCGACGACGCGCCCGCCCTCCGCTACCTGAGCGACCTCCTCACCCATTTCGTCCGCACCGAGGCGATCCGCTCGATCCGCGAGCTGCCCACCCGGCGCCTCGACTCGGTGACCGACTCGCTCCTCGCCATCCAGCACGCGTGGGCCACCGACGCCCCCGGCTTCAACCCGGGCACCGAGCGCGTGCTGCGCCGACAGATCGGCGACTACGCGCTGTTCATGACCGGGATCTTCCGCGATCACGTGGACCGCCTCGCGGTCACCGGCTACTACGAGCACGAGGGCCGGCGCGCCTACCGCTTCGTGGCCGAGCTGGCCCGCGCGGGCATGGAAGGCGACGCGTCGCTCTACCGCCGTCTCGCGGATCGCTTCGAGATGTACGCGGGCGCCCTCACCTACGCCCGCAAGGTCTACTTCCGCGCGGACGCGGTGCCCGCCGCGTGGCCGGCCGATCCGCTCTTCCGCGCCCTGCTCGCCGAATGAGCGCGACCGCGCCCTCCGAGGCGGCGGCGGCCTGCCTGGCCGTGCTCGAGGCCGCGCTCCGCGACGCGAGCCCGCCCGTGCTGCCGGCCGGCCGGGACGCCGATCTCGACGAGGCCCTTCGCGCGCTGGCCCGGCGGCACGGGGCCGCCGCGGTGCCGCTCCTCGAGCGGATGGCCACCACCGCACCCGGCAAGGAGCAGCGCCGCGCCGCGCGCCGGGCGCTCTACCGGCTCGAGCAGGCGGGCCAGCGTCCGGTCCGCGCGCCCGATGCGACGGCGGTGCGCCCGGTGGTGGCGCGCGAGGCCGAGCACGCCGTGCGGGCGTGGCTCTCCGGCATCGACGGCAGCGGCTCGCGCGCGGCGTGGATCCTCTTCGAGGGCGGCCTCGGCGGCGGGCTCCGCCTCTGCTCGCTGATCCTGAACGACGAGGCCGGCATCATGGACGCGGCGGGCGGACCCATCGCGCGCAAGCGGCTCGAAGCGGAGCTGCGCACCCTGCGCGAGGGCCAGAAGCTGCCGTGGGTGGAGGTCGACGGCGCGCGGGCCTGCGCGCTGGTGGCCCAGGCGCTCGCGCTGCACGAGCAGCTGGGCACGGTGCCGCCACCGGAGTTCGCGCGGTGGCGGAAGAGCTTTGCGGGCAGTTCGGCCGTTTCAAGCCTTTCAAGCTTTTCAGCTGCGGGGGCCCAGAAATGGCCCCCGCACTCCCCCAGTGGCGGGCAACCGTCTGGCGGACACCTGGCTGGTGGACAATTGTCGGCCTCTGATTCTCTTCCCCTGGTGGAGGAGTCGGCGGGGTTGCTGGAGCTGGCGGAGCTGGGGGGGTGGTTCCTGGATCCGGCGCGGGTGGCGACCGAGGCGCTCGCGCTGCTGCAGGCGCGGGAGAGTCGGCTGGTGGTGTCGGAGCAGATCAAGGCGGAGCGCGAGGCGGCCATCCTCGACGGCGTGACCGAGGCGAACTTCCCGGCCGGGGCCCGCCAGCGCTGGGCCGGCCGCCTGCGCGAGATGGCCGACATCTTCGAGATGACCCGCCGCGCCGACGCCGCCACCACCGCCCGCGCGGTGGCAAACGCGCTCGCCGACCCCGCCCGCCCGGCCACCGCCATCCCGTTCGTGCGCGCGCTCGCCGCCCGCGGTCTCGAGATGGCCGCCGAGGTCGCCCTCGGCCGCGCGCGCCTCGATGACGTGAGCCGCGCGCCCGCGCGGCGCGCCCGCTCGTGATCCCCGGGCTGCGGGTCGGCCACGTCACCGACGCCGTCGGGCTCACCGGCTGCACCGTGATCCTGAGCGACGCGCCCGCGGTCGGCGGCGTGGAGATCCGCGGCTGGGCCGCCGGGGTGCACGGGCTCGAGTTCCTCGACCCGCGCCACCTGGTGCCGACCGTCGACGGGATCCTGCTCGCCGGCGGCAGCGCCTTCGGCCTCGAGGCCATCTGGGGCGTGATGCAGTACCTCGAGGAGCGTGGGGTGGGCTTCGCCACCAGCCAGACCGTGGTGCCGCACGTGGCGGGCGCCATCCTCTACGACCTGGGCGTGGGCGATCCGCGCGCGCGGCCCGATCGCGCGATGGGCTACCGTGCCGCCGCCGCGGCGCGGCCGGGGCCGGTGCAGGAGGGCAACGTGGGCGCGGGCACCGGCGCCACCGTCGGCAAGCTCGGCGGCGTCGCGCGCGCCACCAAGGGCGGGCTCGGCTGCGCGGTGGGCGAGCTCGACGGTGTGCACCTGGGCGCGATCATGACGGTGAACGCGGTCGGCGACGTGCGCGATCCGGCGACCGGGCGGCTCATCGCGGGCGCGCGCGACGCGGCCGACGGCCGTCGGCTGATCGACACCGCGGCGGCCCTCGCCGCGGGCGTGCCCGCCCCCGCGTTCCGGCCGGTGAACACCACCATCGGCCTCGTGGCCACCACCGCCGCCCTCGACCGCGTCGAGGCGAGCCGGGTCGCGCGCCTGGCCATGGAGGGCTTCACCCACGCGCTCTCGCCGCCCCACCTCGCCACCGACGGCGACACCCTGTTCTGCCTCTCGGTCGGAGACGCGTCGGCCCCGGTGGAGACGCTCGGCCGGGCGCTCGCGGACCTGGTGGCCCGCGCGATCGTGCGGGGGGTGCGCGCGGCGACCGCGGCGGCGGGGCTGCCCGCCGCGCGGGATCTCTAGCCGCTACGCCCCGAAGGTGCCCGCCTATCCCCCGAAGGTGCCCGCCTATGCTCCGAAAGTGAAGGTCGAGCCGACCGAGCTCGGCACCATCTCCTGCGGCAGGCGGTGCATCATGCTCGCCATCGCCTCGAGCCCGGTGCAGTGCTGCGGCACGACCCAGTCCACCTCGAGGTCGCGGAAGGCGTCGACCACACGCGTCACCCGCTCCTCCTTGAGCCCGCTCAGGTGGAAGCCGCCGATGACCGCGTGGACCTTCGGCACCCCGGTGATGCGCGCGGCGTGGCGGCAGATGCCGACGATCCCGCGATGCGAGCAGGAGGTCACGATCACGAGGCCGCGGCCCTTCAGGTTGACCAGCAGGGTCTGCTCGCCCAGGAACGAGTCGGGCACGACGGCGCCCCCGCGCTCCACCTTCAGGTTGTCGGGGATCGGCTCGAACGGCTCCTGCTCGTGCATCTCACCGCTCAGCAGCACCCCGTCCGCGATCATGAGGGGCGCGCGGACCGACTCGATGCGCACGTCGTAGCGCTCGATCTCGTCGCGGTGGAGCCGCCCCAAGCTGACGCGGTCGGCGCCGCGCTGGGTGAAGCGCGGGAGGTAGTGGTCCTCGCCTCCGTAGAACGTGAGCTCTTTCCGCATCGCGCGGCGGTAGGTGCGGAGCAGACCGGAGAGCCCACCCCAGTGGTCCCAGTGGCCGTGGCTCAGCGCGAGCAGGTCGACGCTCGACGGGTCGAGCCCGAGGGCCCGGAAGTTGTGGACGAAGGCACCCTCCGACGACCCGAAGTCGAAGACGATGCGGACCGTCTCGCCCCCGCGCACCACCTCGACGTAGTGGGCGAGGCCGTGCTCGGCGCGGAGCTCCGGTATCTGGCGGGCGGTGAACGTCCCGAAGCGGCGGGCCACCTTCTCGTCCGGCCGGAGGAGGTCGACGTAGTTGTCCACCACCGTGGTCACCGAGATGCGATCGACCCGGGTGAGGGAGAGCATCAGTCCACCCGCGTCTCGTCCCGGTACATCACCTTGTGGCGGGTGGTCTTCACCCACTCCTCGATCTGCTCGTCGGTCATCACGTCGGCGGGGTCCATGCGGTCCCAGCTCACGATCTGGTCGAGGCGCTTCTTCCAGCGCTTGTAGGACGGCTTGAGCGGCGGGCCGAAGCACATCACGTCGATAACGGAG
>Ga0075433_10004410_pt1 | contig 10954 bp, 18 predicted proteins | sample RhiMethybrSRZTD2_FD_75299 | JGI IMG/M metagenome (GOLD analysis project Ga0075433, IMG submission 75299) | Populus rhizosphere microbial communities from Tennessee, USA - Rhizosphere MetaG P. TD hybrid SRZTD2 | ecosystem: Host-associated > Plants > Roots > Rhizosphere > Soil | place: USA... | reverse complement strand
GGAGTGGCAAAAGGGGCTCCATCACTGAATCGAACTGGCGACAGTAGAAAAGGCGTTGTTCGCGTTTGTGCCAACCAGACGTTCTGGACGGACGATACTGCCCAAGACATCGCGGAATACGCTGTGATGTTGGCGGTAATCCTGGTGCTCGTAGTCGCCACAATACGTTCTGCGGACACAAGTTGGGCAACTCGTGCTGTTTCCAGTGCGACTTCGGGCAGTTGAGCTCTTACGCCCGAAGGGCCCTGAGGCGAATGCGCAAGCGACCCGCCCTGGTGATTGCCTTCTGGCGGCAGGCAGAACTGTTTCCGTTGTAACTATATGCAACGCTGAATAGGTACGAACGGTTCGAGCAACGATTTGAGCCGAGAACCGTCACTGTGATAGACGTGATGTTTCGTCACATCTTGCGACTGCAGTCTGAGGCTCTGCTGCTTTACCACAACCGGATCAACGAAGCGGGACACCAGGGTGGGCTACTACACCGACAACGCGGGCTCCCACTGCATCATACTTCAAGCATTTCCTGAGCTGCGGATGCAACATGATTGGAGAAAAGGAGATACTCAGGACGAGCGCTGGCAGCAGATCAGAAGACAACAGTCCTGCATACAGGCCCCGCCAACTGAGATCGCTCATCACGCTGCCTGTACGGCTTCTCGACTGAACAGTTGTTGACGTGCCGTGTCGCAGATCGCTATGACCGCCGGATGTTTGAGCTTCCTCTCGACTGAGATCGCGTAGAAGCGATTGCGGATGTCCTCAGTACGGCCAATCCGTTGAAGGCTGTCCTGCCGCAGTTGCTTCTCGAACACCGAGGGTATCGGAAAAATTCCTCTGCCCGCTTGTCCGAAAGCTCTCAGCAGCGCGTAGTCCTGAAACTCTCCGGCTATAACTGGGCGAACTCCGTGAGAGTCCAACCAAGAGTCGAGGCTTCTGCGGGCTGCGGTATTCTCACCCGGCAGAAGCAGCGGGGCCTGCTGGAGTGACTGCGGGAAGTCGTTTTTCAGACTCTTCGCCAATTTCGGGGTGGCCACGAATGTCGTGCCACACTCGCCCAGCAGGTGGTTGTAAGCCCTGACCTTCACACTCGGATTAATAGGCACATCGGATAACACAACGTCTAATTGATGGACAGCGAGTTGCGCCAATAACTGGTCGGAACTTCCTTCGCGGCAAATAATTCGAACCGGTTCGCGCAACCGAAATGCCGGCTCGATGAGCCATTGCGCGATCAATTTCGGTACGACGTCAACCACTCCAATGACCAGCCGCAAGGGTCTGCCGGTAGGCCGGTCCTTAACCGTGTTCATGAGCTCTTGGCCGAGCGCAAAAATCTCTTCTGCATAGCTGAATACAACGCGACCCATTTCGGTCAACACCAAATTACGGCCCGACCGAACCAGCAACTTCTCTCCGAAGTGATCCTCGAGACTACGTAGTTGGGCACTGATTGCTGGAGGAGAGACATGCAAGTCCTCGCTGGCCTTGCTGATGCTACCGGTGCGCCCCACGGCAAAGAAGTAATGCAGATGATGATAGTTCAGCCATTCCATGCTACGGGCTCGTTTAATGAAAACCTTCGGATTACTGTCAAATTATATCCTTCTGTTAAGTACCCGATCCTCCTACTGTCGGGGTGGATCCGGAGGAGAGGCTGCGGTCGCTCTATTTCCTCCTGGCCGGCGCTATGTCGAGTTTGTGTCACCTCGGGAGCAGGATTGCCTTGGTGCTGGCGTTGTCGGCCTGAAGATGCTCCTCGGGGGCATTTATGAGGTCGCCGTGGGCTGGTCGCTCGCCATTGTGGCTCTGCTGATCGCCGGTTCCACAGGGCCAAGGGTTGAAGGCTCCCGTGATTGCTAAGTAAAAGTTAACGATCTCGTCCACATTTTGTAGCTAGCATAGGCATTCCTGACGGCATCACATCGATCATTACGCATACATTGGCTCGCACGAGATCGAATGGCAAGGGCGAGTGCAAGCCTCTGCGTTAGGAAAGAGGAGGAAAATGATGCTGCGCACAGCCAAACTACTCATAACGTCTTCCATGTTAACCGTATTGCTCCTTGTCGTTCTGGAGAGCTCGGCGTTAGCCGACACTACACCGCAACGGAGCCCGCAGGTGGCGGAGCAACTTTCGGACTTTAAGCGCACGGCATTCGAAATGCGCCGCGAAGCCGACACGCTTAAGTCGTTTATGCCACTCAAACGCTTGCATTGGCAGAGCCATACGTACAGGCTGCACGCCCTCAAGAATCACGTGAACGAGATGGGTAAGTCCCTGGCGGAACTGGAGGCCATCAAGCTAACGGCCACCGAGGCTCAGGGAATGGCCATCGAGCACGCCCGGCCTCATCTTGTTTCAGTTGCACAGAACCTGACACAAGCAATCGAGTTGGTGCGGGAAAACCGCAACAACGTCCACTGGGGTAAGTATGGCGAGGCCATGAACAATATTTACGCTCAAGCAGATGCTTTGCACACCAAGCTGGACACCATCCTCGACTATGAGAACGCCAGGATGCGCCTTGAAGGGCTGGAACTTCAGACGGCCTCGGCGGGAGGAAGCTGATTTCACATGGGCATGGCCTAACTGGCAAGGGGGGCAGTTGCGGACCATCGGCTGACGACCTCAAAACACCGAGGGGTCCGTCGATCCGGTTCGCGACTCGCCACCAACACTGGAATATTCTCTTCGGGTTTGCAGTGGCCGCCGCGTTGCTGCTGATTGATCAGCTTCGCGGAATGCTGCTGGATCTAGGTCAGCGTGCTGTTTGCCGTGGTGATCAATCCCGCGGTCGAAGGCATCGAACGCTTGCGAACTGGCAAGTGGTTTCCCAGGAGGCGCACCGCCACATTACTCACATTTCTTTTTCGTGAATACGGTCTTCGGGTCGTTCGTTTGCCGTTTTCGCTCTACCCCAATCGCGCATGATGTTCGGCAACTGGCGTCCGACTGGCCGCAGAAGAGCGCTGCTCTCTACGAACGGTCCGGACATCGGCGACGCCCGCCGACCATGTACCTCCAGCTTCTCTGCAGCAGCACCTGTCCGCCATCATCGGGGGGACATTTGGGTTCTCAACAATCGCTGTCAGCTTTGCCAGTGTTCTCACGGGGTTGATTCTCATGCTGTATTTCCTTCTGGGTACCAAGTATGGGTTAGCTTGGTTTATGTCGATGGTAGGCGCCGATCTGCGGGAACCACTGGAACCGAGCTTCCTGCGTGCTGAGCGGCGCCTGCCACGCTGGATGTTGGGCAGGCTGCGCTGATGCCTATTTTGGGCAGTTGCAGTGCGCTTGTATTCGGACTGCTGGGAATAGAGTATTTTTACGCCTTAGTGTTCTCCGGCCTGGCAAACATCGTGCCATCCTCGGACCGAACATCTCCGTGATCCTTGCCGGGCGTAGTGGGCGCGTTTGACTCCTGGGGAAAGTTGACCGGTGTAAGCTTTCTATTTCGTATACCAGCAAGTGGAGAATGCCTACCTCACGCCTCGGATCATGAAAGCCACCCTAGATCTTCCACCGCTCGCAGTTCGTGGCCCTCAGCTTGGGCGGAGCGCGCGTGGGAGTTGTCGGTGCGCTCGTTGTGTGCCAACGGCGGCATCGATCAATGAGTTCCTCGATGAGTATCAGGCGAAGTCTATGGTCGGAAGTCCAAGCGATGCAGGAAGCCCGCCGTAACGGATGTTAGCGGCAGCCGGAGATGTAAGGACCGACCGCGGTTGCTACGCAATTTCTCTCAGGCTCGCAGCCGCAGCCGCGGCGCGGGTCACGGGAAGGCGGGCTATCACCACCGTACCGTTGCCCTCAGAGTTCACCGAAAGACTCCCGCCAAACTGCCTGAGGCGCTCCTGCATTCCCCGGATGCCCACACCGACTTTCCCAGAGGATGTGAGTGCAGTTTTCTTTTCGGACGAAATGCCACGCCCGGTGTCCCTAATCTCGACACTCACCTGGTTGTCCCCGCGAGTGATACGAACTGTGGCGGTTGGACTGCCAGAATGACGATGCACGTTGGTGAGGCATTCCTGAACCATTCGAAAGATGCAGGTCTCCATCTCGGCCGGCAATCGGCCAAAATCACCAGGGAGTTCCAGCTTGGTCTTGATACCGCTGCGTTGCGCAAATCCGTCTACAAACCACTGCAAAGCTGAGGAGAGCCCCACTTCGTCGAGCAGGGGTGGATGCAGCAAGTGCGAGATGGTGCGTATTTCTCGCAACAGCTCTCCGACCAAATCTGAACTATCTGTAACGGCTACGGTGCCCTTGGGGCTGAGTCGCTGCACTTCCTCGTTCACCACTGATAAGTTCATGCTTAGCGCTGTCGCGATCTGTCCCAGGCTGTCGTGCAGTGCGCGAGCGATGTGCCTGCGTTCCTCGTCCTGCATCTGTAATAGTCGGCCAGAGAGGTCACGAACGGTGTCCGCCTGGGCCCCTAATTCGGAATTCTTCTCCTGAAGCTCGCGGGTGCGTTCCTCGACACGCCATTCCAGGTCTTCATGCGATCTGCGCAACGCCTCACTGGCTCGTTCCAGGTTTTGGTTACTTACAGCCAGCAAAACCGTGGCCCGCCGATTGAGTTCCGCAAGCGCCACGACCACCGCAGAGACCAGGAAGTAGACCAGCGTGCCGGCGAGTTCTGCCCGGCCAACGATAGCTAGCGTACGGTATGGGGGAATGAACCAATACTGTTCGCCCAGAAAACAGAGCACCGTTGTTAGCACTGAGGGGCCCAGCCCACACCACCAGGCCGAGAAAATGACCGCCGGAAGCACCGCAAGGTAGGGGACATAAGCGCCAAGGACAGGATCCAGACTGCCACGAAGTGCCAGAGCCACAATAGTCGCAACCACAGCAAGGATGTAGCGATCGCTTCTCTTATCCGATCGGCGAAGGACCCTTAGGTTCATAACATCTCCCCGCCTTGCGAGGGGAATACTAATCGCTTTGCGAAAAGTATCGCGGCGCGCCGCGGCGCGCAGACAATTCCAACAATGCAGAATGGCACGATCCTACACAGCCCAGATTCCCCGTTCAATCAAAACTTTCAGTGGATATCGGACCTCCGTGTTTCGAATGATTAGATTTCAATGTGGGCCGCCGATTTCGTCACTGGTAGGTTTGTACTGTCCTGCGCGATCCATCGTTCCAAAAAAGCGAGTTTTCGATTAAGGATTTGGTATGTTATGTCCGCCCGAGAAGTGCATCCTATCGAACGCAACTACTTAGAAGCGCCGGGATTGGGTTGTCTCTAACTAGAATCTTCTGTGTGAGGGACAAGTGGGTATTCTGAACAGTCTGCTGGTAGCACGTTTGGGCACACTCCTGTCCCTTCCCCTGGTGAAAAGAAATGGTGTGGACTGTCGGACCGGAATCTTGGTCTTGCTGGTCACTCTGGCGGCCTGGCCCAGCCTACCGTTTTCCAAACCGGCGTGCTGATCGGCACGGTCAACAATGCCCTGAGCACCACATATGCCAACGTCACCTCGAAAACTGATGGTCGGGGCACGACGTTGCATGATTAGAAATTAGTGTACCCGCTGTTACGGCATTTCGGATGATTGAGCGCGCTGGTGGCCACAGCCTGGAGGTGTTCGCGCACATTATCCGCCACGTCCAAGACAGCGCCCCCGAAGAACACAGGTGTGGACGTACCCCACTCAACCTTTGGAGAGTATAGTGCGGCAACATCCCAAAGAATGCCGTTGCGCTGGCAACAGAGTGTTTGCGAACTGGGAAACTGCTGCTTTAGCTCCTTGGCCACAAGGTGATCTTTGTCCCAGAACTGCACGACTCGTGGGTCTGAGATCCGTGACTGCACCATCCCGCTTGGCCTCGACCAATCAGACAGCAACATCGGTTCCCAATCCACAAGAACACGCACCGACGCTGAGCGGTTCTGTTTCAGTATCCGTTCGATTGCGGAAGCCCCCCGCAAGCAATACGCTCAAGTCGGAGACAGCAGTAGCACGATGCGGGTGCGGTCAGCAGCGTCGTTGAACACCCGCTTGAACTGGTTGAGATTGCTCGATGTAAGGGACGTGAGTGGTGGTTGGCCGGCTGGTGTGCGCGACGATCCCCAGTAGTACCAGTACACCGCCAGAGCAAGAGCAACGGCAAAAAACAAGGCAACGTACTTGGGCTTACGAGTTTGCATTAAGTTCGATCAACCTGCAACCAAGTTCGCTATGACTTGCGGAAAGGCGATCACTAGAACGACTATGATGACCGCAATCCAGAACAACGCGACGCTGAACCGGCTGCGTTTCCTACACTGATTGCGGCCACGATATAACTGGACGAATCCAACAGCCAAGAAACCCACAGCGCCGACTAGCAACCACGGTCTCGCCGCTTGCACCCAGACGCTTGCTCCCGCTAACCCTACTGCTCCCAGAAAACCGAAGGGCAGGCAGCATGCCAAGGTTGAAAGCGCAGCAATCACCGCCGCAACCGGAGTTGATGGTTCTGCCCTCATTACTGTTGCTCCACGGCCGTCGCTTTCGAAACGGCCCGTCGAAGGCTGTCTTCTGAGGGGATTCCCGTGCGGTTTGCGTACAGCCGGCAATTTAGCCCATACGTGCTGATCTGCTCCTGTTCAACATCATTGCCGTTAATGCGAATAGTTGGAGAACCAGGAAACATCAACGCTCTGGCGTCTTCATCGCTGTTGACCGGAACGCCCTCAACATCAACCCGGAACGATTCCGAGGCAAGAACCTTCTTTAGTCGTTCGACTGCTGGCTCATAGTTCGGGCAGCCTGGAACAAAGAAAATCTCTATCCTCATTTCGCGTGTACCTCTTCGAGCAGGGGGCAGGCACTGGCCGCGTGCCGCTCCCGATGCTTTAACTCTCTGTTGCATTGCTTCAGGTCGTTCATCAGTTCAGATTCCACTTCCTCAAGCGCATGCAATTTAGAGCGAACATCAGCCAGTTTCCGCTTTGAGCAGTTCTCGAACCGATTCACAGGCGTCAACTTTGTGAGTTCGAAGATCAGCGAGTTCTCTGATTTCTCGCAGGGAGAAGCCAAGCCCGTGCATTTGTTGAATAAAGTGGAGTCGTTTTTATTTCGTCCGGCGAGTACAAGCGAAATCCGCCTGGGGTGCGGATCGCCTTGGGGAGCAACCGGCGTCGTTCGTAAAAGCGGATAGCGTCTACCGTTAGCGACGTTCGCTTCGCAAGCTGACCAATCTGTATTGCTTGGGTCTCCATGAACAACAGAATACACTCTGGAACGCGGTCCAGAGTCAAGGGGGGAGACATCTGCTGACGCGCAAAAAAGCACGGGACTCTGGAGACGTGCTAGTGTATCGTCTCTAAAATAGCTTTACAACGGTTGACCTTGGCCAAAATCTGCTCAACGGTGGCCGTCCACACGAACGGCTTCGGTTGTTTGTTGTTCTCTTCCAGATACTCTTGGATGGCTGCCTCCAGTTCTTCGACACTGAAGAAGGTTCCACGGCGTATGCGTTTGTCGGTGAGTTTGCCAAACCAACGTTCCACCAGATTGAGCCACGAGGAACTGGTGGGGGTGAAGTGGAGTTTAAAATGTCGGTGTTTGGCTAACCAGTGCTTCACCTGCGGATGTTTGTGGGTTCCATAATTATCCACAACCAGATGCAGATCCAGTTCGGGCGGGAACTCGCCATCCAACCTCCGCAAGAAGCGCAGGAATTCTTGATGACGGTGACGCGGCATACATTCTCCCACCACCGTCCCTTCCAGAACATTCAGAGCCGCAAACAGGGTCGTGGTGCCGTTGCGCTTATAGTCGTGCGTCATGGTTCCGCATCGCCCCTTCTTCAGGGGCAGACCCGGCTGGGTACGGTCTAAGGCTTGAATCTGGCTCTTCTCATCAACCCAGAGCACCAAGGCCTTGTCGGGAGGATTCAGATACAGGCCCACCACAACGCTCAACTTTTCCACGAAGCGTTTGTCCCGGGAGAGCTTGAATCTTCGGGTGCGATGCGGTTCCAGTCCGTGCGCATCCCAAATGCGCTGCACGCTGGCCGGGCTGACTCCTTGCGCTGCCGCCATCGTCCGTACGCTCCAGTGCGTGGTCGCTTTGGGCTTGCGGTGCAAAGTGGCTTCCACGATCTGTTTGATCTTCCCTGCTGTAATTTGCGGCTTCCGTCCACGCCCGGGGGCATCCTCCGCTAAGGCCGCAGGTCCGCCCTCCCGGAAGCGTTGCCGCCAAAGGATCACCGTGGGACGACTGGTGTTCAGATCTTGGGCGATTCTTCGATTGGCCATGCCCATGGATGCCATCAGCACCAAGCGCGATCGGAAGACCACCTTCTGTGGCGAGTTACGAGCGGCAATCCAAGACTCAAGTGTCCGTCGTTGCTCCGCGGAAATGGGCAGCGGATCCGCCACGTCCCACATGGTACGGCAAGCATAGAACCGATTCCCATTATTGTAAAGTTATTTATGAGACACAACACTAGTTGCCGCAGTGCGCCACGCCCCGCTAGAATGCCCCGCGTGAAAGCGATCGTATTGACCCTGGCGCTTTGTATTGCAATGGCAACGATGTGCTTCGCCAGCGACGACGCACAGATGGGCACTTGGAAGCTGAACGAGGCCAAGTCGAAGTTCTCTTCTGGAGCAACGAGGTATAGCATCGTTGTCTTTCAGGCTGCGGGTGACGAAGTGACCGTAAGCGTTGGTGGAACTGACCGCGACGGCAAGCCGACGCATAACGAATGGCGGGGGAAAGTTCAACGGCAAAGATTATGCCGTCACCGGCAATCCGAACGAAGACATGCGCTCTTACACAAAGATTGACGACCATACGCTGGGTTTTAACACCAAGAAAGGCGGCGAGATCACGGTTAGTGGCCGTATGGTCATGACGGCTGACGGCAAGAGCCGAACAGTGACCACTAGCGGAACCGATCCCGAGGGCAAAAAGCTCAAGAGCATCGCCGTGTACGACAAGCAATAGCAGAGACTTCGACCTGGCACGATTCGCCTTGAACGACAACTGGCCTGTGTGTCGCTATGCGGCTATCCGGTACGAGTGATCTTCCTGGCCCAGCAGGGCCATCATCTCGTGGAGACCGGCAATATCAAAATCCGACATCACGCTGACCACTTCCAGCTTCTGCCGCAGTCCCGATTCCTCATCTTGAGAATCAGCACTTATCAATCGAGTTTAGACATTTGCACACAACTTGCCGCGTGTTCTTGTGTTCTCAAATTATAGGAGTGCCATGCACCTGCGGCTTGTGACTTCCGCGTTCCTTGCACTCATGGCCACATGCTCGACAGGTTGTTGCAGCCGAAACCCTGGCGTGCTGTCAAACGCTGTCGCTCCTCTGACCACACCCACTCCTGACAGTTCCGGCCAGGTTACAGAACCATCAATCATTCGGTTTCCACTGTCATGGCATGGATTCAGCTACTGGATGGCGCTCGCACCGTATCCACATAACGATGCGGCAGACGAAAATCCCTCAATCTTGGTTTCCAATGACGGGCAGCATTGGTCGGTTCCCCCCGGAGGAAGCAATCCCATAGAGAGACCGGCTCCCCATTCTCATTTGGCTGATCCAAGTTTGTTTTTTGACCAAATTTCCGGCGAACTTTGGCTCTATTACATCTCAGAAGCAACCCACTTTACCAACGTAATGCGCACCTTTTCCACGGATGGCGTGCACTGGAGCATGCCGGAAGGTGTGATTCACGCACCAGACTACCAGGTAGTGATGCCGACCGTCGCAAAGGTAGGCGATCAATACTGGCTATGGTCGGTGAACGCAGCTAATGCAGGCTGTTCAGCCTCTTCGACCTTCGTACAATATCGAACTTCCCCCAATGGCGTGAACTGGTCGGCACCACAGCTCACCGATGTAGCACAGCCTGGCTACAAAATCTGGCACATCGGAGTGACGGAGGTATCGCCCGGCAATTACACGATGCTGTCATCGGCGTACAAACATAACTGTGGCCACGACGATCTTTTCCTCGCGTTATCGCAAGACGGCATCCACTGGACGCATTTCGGAAGACCACTTCTAACCCCTAGCTGTGCATGGGACGGCAACGCCATCTACAAGTCCAGTCTTGCATTCGACCCGAAGACCGACCTGATGACAGTGTGGTATGCGGCCCTAGGCGGGAATTCCTGGCATCTTGGAGTAACGCAAGGGGACTTCCAGCAGACGCTGCAAGAACTTAGCAATCCCATTTCTTCAGATGGCAACTGACACACAGCTGGGTTGCACCATGAACGTCCTCAATACACCAACCTGACAGTCGCCCGCTCATTTCTCAGCTCTCCGCTCCCATAAGTGCACCCGCCATGTAGCCATGATCGCAGGTATAATCAGGTATAATATCGATGCACTTCGATATGACAGGAGAGCTGGAGGTGAAAGGTAAGGCAGCAATCGCTCCCGGACAGCAGCATAAAAAATTCATCGCATCCACAGGTCCGTGCGGCGGCGTGTGGCGCACCTTGGCGCACTAACGTCTCCTGTCCTTCTGCTACTCTTCTTTGGCGCTGCATGGCTTGCCGACGTGCCATCCGACTAGAGTTTCATCAGCATGTCGTGGAGTGCCCACACTGTGAGACTCCGCTCCTGTTCATGTCTCCGCAGGAAGTTCTGACCTTCGTTGACCGCACCTGCCCCAACTGTTCCAAACAATTCCTGATTGCGAATGACGAGACTCGCCGCTTGAAAAGATCCCCGCAAAAAGTCCGTTGAGCACAAAAAAGCGCCGCATCGTTGGGCGTGACGTGGGGCGAATCATGGGTAGGTAAAGCGTGAGAGCCGTAGTGTAGGCCATTTCGACGGCGCTTGGCACCTCAACATTGCAGCGCGGCGGCCTAGAATAGCCATTGCGCCATCAGCACGCCAACGACAAAAGCTGCTACCCAAAATGCCGCCCAGAAAAAAGCCCTCGCTCCGGTAAATCCCCGTCAACCGATTCGCCAAGAGCGC
>Ga0075433_10004409_pt1 | contig 10956 bp, 10 predicted proteins | sample RhiMethybrSRZTD2_FD_75299 | JGI IMG/M metagenome (GOLD analysis project Ga0075433, IMG submission 75299) | Populus rhizosphere microbial communities from Tennessee, USA - Rhizosphere MetaG P. TD hybrid SRZTD2 | ecosystem: Host-associated > Plants > Roots > Rhizosphere > Soil | place: USA... | reverse complement strand
TACGGCCACGGCGTGGGGATGTCGCAGTGGGGCGCCAAGGGAATGGCGGAGCAGGGGTACACGGCCGCGAAGATCCTGGAGTATTACTACCCGGGGACGACGCTCGGCTCCCTCGGCGGGCGTTGATGACCGGCGGCGGGGCGGCGTCGGCGACCCCGCTTCAGTGGGCGGACTTCGAGAAGGTCGACATGCGCGCCGGTGTCGTCACCGACGCGCGCGTGTTCCCCGAGGCGCGGCGTCCGGCGTACCAGCTCTGGATCGACTTCGGCCCACTCGGCGTCAAGCGCTCGAGCGCCCAAATTACGACGCACTACCGTCCGGTGGACCTGATCGGCCGCCTGGTGATCGCGGTCGTCAACTTTCCGCCGAAGCAGATCGGCCCCTTCCTCTCCGAAGTCCTCGTCCTGGGCGCCTACGACGGGGCGGGCGACGTCATCCTGCTCCATCCGGACTCGCCGGTCGCGCCCGGCTCGAAGATCGGCTAAGCTCTCGCCCGCGCCCCGGTGCCGCGCCGGGGGCGTGAATCCCGCGCCGAAAGGGAGCCCTGGCATGAGAGTCGGTATCTCGCTGACGAGCAATCACGCCGTGAAGGATCCGCGTGACGGCGCCCGCTGGATGATCGAGCGCGCCGCCGCCGCGCGCCAGTCGGGCCTCGATTCGCTCTTCGTCGGCGACCATCACTCGACGCCGGCGCCCTATTACCAGAACGTTCCGATCCTCGGCCGTTTGCTGGCCGAGTGGGGCGACGCCCCCGCCGGCTGCCTGTTCCTCTTGCCGCTGTGGAATCCGGTCCTGGTCGCCGAGCAGGTCGGCAGCCTCGCGTCGATCGCGCGCGGCCGCTTCATCGTCCAGTGCGGCCTCGGCTACGACGAGGCGCAGTTCGCGGCGATGGGCACGCGGCTCAAGTACCGTCCTTCGGCCTTCGAGGAGTCGCTGTCGATCGTCCAGCGCCTGCTCCGCGGCGAGACCGTCAGCTCGTCGGGCCGCTTCGTCTTCCGGGATGCGCGCGTGGCGCTGCGGCCGGCGGAGACCGTCGACGTCTGGGTGGGCGCCAGCGCGCCGCCGGCGATCGATCGCGCGGCGCGCCTCACGGAGGGCTGGCTCGCGTCGCCCTCGCTCACGCTCGAGGACGCGGCGAAACAGGCGACGTTCTACCTCGAGCGGTGCAAGGCCTACGGCCGCGTGCCGACCGCGGTGGCCATCCGCCGTGACATCTATGTGGGCGAGTCGGCTGCGGACGCCGCGGACGTCGTCGGGCGAGTCCTGGCAAGCGGGTACCGCGGCATGCCGCCGTCGGCCCTCGTCGTCGGGACCGTCGACGAGGTCGTCGAGCGATTCACCACGCTGGCGTCGCTCGGCTACACCGACGTGATCGTCCGGCACCTCACCAACGATCAGTCGGAGGTTCTCGGCTCGCTCGCGCGGTTGCGGGAGGTTCGCACGGCGCTCAAGGGCGTTTAGCTACACTGAAGTGCCGTGGACCTCTCGGAGCTCGACTACGATCTTCCGCCGGAGCTGATCGCCCAGACGCCGAGCTCCGTGCGCGGCGCCTCGCGGCTCCTCCTGATCGACCGCGAGCGGGCGTCCTTGGCGGACCATGCGTTCTCCGACCTCCCCGAGCTCCTGCGGCCGGGAGACTGTCTCGTCGTCAACAACTCACGCGTCATCCCGGCGCGCGTCCTGGCGCGGGCGGCCGGCGGTCGATCGATCGAGCTCCTGTTCGCGGCGCCCGTCGCCGAGGGACGCTGGCGCGCGCTCGTGCGGCCCGGCCGGCGCTGCCGCGCGGGCGTTGAGCTGACCGTGGGTGCCGCGCCCGTGTCGCGCGTGCGCATCGTGGGCGTCGAGGCCGACGGTCTCCGTGTCGTCGAGGCGCTCGGCGGCACGATTGAGAGCCTGCTCGAACGGCACGGGCAGACGCCGCTCCCGCCGTACATCCGCCGCTTTGCGGCGCCGACGGCGGAGGATCGCGAGCGCTACCAGACGGTTTACGCCCGTCCGCCGGGTTCGATCGCCGCGCCGACGGCGGGGCTCCACTTCACCCCGGGCGTCCTCGAGGCGCTCCGGCTCCGCGGCGTGGAGATATTCGAGCTCACGCTCCACGTCGGTCCGGGAACGTTCCAGCCTGTCAAGACAGAGACCTTCGAGGACCACGTGGTGCCGCCGGAGCGCGCCGTGATCCCGCCGAGGGTCGCCGACGCAGTGAACCGGGCGCGCGTCGAGGGACGGCGTGTGATCGCGGTCGGTACCACCACGACGCGCGCGCTGGAGAGCGCCGCGGGCACGGACGGCACCGTACGCCCGCTCGCCGCCGCCGCGACACTCACCATCACGCCTGGCTACCGGATGCGCGTCGTGAACGGATTGGTGACGAACTTCCACCTGCCGCGCTCCTCGCTTCTGGCGCTGGTCGCGGCGCTCGCGGGTCGCGAGCTGGTCCTGAAAGCGTATGGCCACGCGGTCAGGGCGGGCTACCGCTTCTATTCCTACGGCGACGCGACGCTGATCCTGTGAAGTTCGAGCTTGTCGCCACCGACGGTGCGGCGCGCGCCGGCCGGCTCACGACTGCCCACGGAGTCGTCGAAACGCCGATCTTCATGCCGGTCGGCACGCACGCGACGGTGAAAGCGCTGGGACCGGATGACCTCCGTGCAGCCGGCGCCCAGATCATTCTCGCCAACACGTACCATCTCTTCCTCCGGCCGGGCCACGACCTCGTGAAGGAGCTTGGCGGGCTTCATCGCTTCATGGGCTGGGACGGCGCGATCCTCACCGACTCCGGCGGATTCCAGGTCTTCAGCCTCGCGAAGCTCCGGAAGATCACCGAGGCCGGCGCCGAGTTCCGCTCCGCCGTCGATGGCTCCACCCACTTCCTATCGCCGGAGCTCGCGGTCGAGGTCCAGCAAGCTCTGGGCGCGGACATCATCCACCCGCTCGACGAATGCCTCGCGTATCCGGCGACCCGCGAGGCCACCGAGCGCTCGCTCGCGCTGACGCTACGCTGGGCCACGCGCTCGAAGGCGGCCCACGCGGCCGGCGCGACAGGCCAGGCGCTGTTCGGCATCGTCCAGGGCGGGACCGACGAGGGGCTGCGGTCGGAGGCGGCGCGCGCCACGGTCGACATTGGCTTCGATGGCTACGCCATCGGGGGCATGGCCGTCGGCGAGCCGAAGCCGATGATGTACGACCTGACCGCGCTGGTGGCCGGCCTTCTGCCGTCGAACCAACCGCGCTATCTCATGGGCGTCGGCAAGCCGGAGGACCTCGTCGCGTCGGTCGCGCGCGGCGTCGACATGTTCGACTGCGTGCTGCCCACGCGCAACGCGCGCAACGGCCAGGCCTTCACCACCGACGGGCCTCTGACGCTGAAGCAGGCGCGTTACACGAAAGACGAGACGCCGCTGGACGCCGAATGCGCGTGCTACGCCTGCCGTGGCTTCTCGCGCGCCTACCTGCGGCACCTCTTCATGTCGAGCGAGCTCCTGGCATATCGGCTGCTCACGCTCCACAACGTGACGTTCTTCCTCCAGCTCGCGCGCGACATGCGCGCGGCGATCGCGGCGGGCGCCTTCGGGCCATTCCAGGCTCGGTTTTTCGCGCGTTATGCAGTATCATCCGTTGATGTTTCGCGCGACTAATATCTCCGGAGGCCTCCGAGTCGATGCTCTTTGCTGATCTCGCCTACGCGGCCGCGGCGCCGCCCGGCGGCGGCTCGCAAAGCATGTTGCCCACCATCGTCATGGTGGCGTCGATGCTCGCCATCTTCTACTTTCTCCTGCTCCGTCCGCAGCAGAAGCAGAAGCAGGAGCGCGAGCGGATGCTGGCGTCGATGAAGAGGGGCGACCGCGTGGTGACGACCGGCGGAATGTACGGAACCATCACGTCGCTGAACGAGCACACCGTCGTCTTGCGCGTGGCCGATCAGGTGAAGCTCGAATTCGACCGCTCCGCCATCGGCCGGGTCGTGGCGGGGCAGGGCGAGAAGGATGCCTAGGCACCTCCGGGTGCGGATCGCGTTCGTCCTCCTGGTGGTGGCGGTCTCGGCCTGGTATCTGTACCCGCTCAAGCACGCCCTCAACCTCGGCCTCGATCTGCAGGGCGGCATCCATCTGATGCTCGGCGTGGAGGCGGACAAGCACGTCGCCAGCCAGACCGACCGCACGGCGGAGGACATCAAGAAGGCGCTCGAGCGGAAGGGCATCGGCGTCCAGCGGGTCGCGCGAGAAGGCAACTCGACGATCGAGGTGGAGCTGGCCAGCCCGCAATCGTGGAACGACGCGCTGACCGCGGTGGCCGAGTTCTCCACCTTCACCCGGCGCGACGAGAACCAGGCGGCCGGCCGCTTCAAGCTCGTGATGGTCGACCGGCAGATCAGCCAGCTTCGCGACGACGCCGTCCGCCAGGGGCTCGAGACGATCCGCAACCGCGTCGATCAGTTCGGCGTGGCCGAGCCGACCATCACGCGCCAGGGCGCCGACCAGATCCTGATCCAGCTGCCGGGGATCCAGGATCCGGCGCGCGCGAAGGCCCTCATCGGCAAGACCGCGCTCCTCGAGTTCAAGATGCTCGACGACCAGACGTCCGTCGAGCAGGCGCAGGCCGGCCAGCTTCCCGAGACATCCGAGCTTCTGTACGGGCGCGAGGTGGACAAGCAGACCAAGGTCGAGCGCAAGGTGCCCTATGTGATCCAGAAGCGGACCCTGCTCACCGGCGCCGAGCTGACGCGCGCCGAGGTGCAGGCCGATCCGAACTCGCTCGGCAACTGGCAGGTGGCCATCGAGTTCACGTCGGCCGGCACCCGCATCTTCGGCGAGCTTACGGAGCAGAACGTCGGCAAACGCCTGGCGATCATCCTCGACGGCAATGTGTACTCGGCGCCGCGCATCAACGAGCGCATCCCGAGCGGCCGCGCGGTCATCACCGGCCACTTCACGGTCGACGACGCGCGCGACCTGGCCATCGTGCTGCGCGCCGGCGCCTTGCCGGCGCCGGTTGTGCTCCTCGAGGAGCGGACGGTCGGCCCGTCGCTCGGCGCCGATTCCATCCGGCAGGGGCTGATCGCCATCACCGCCTCGGCGATCGTCGTGTTCGTCTTCATGCTCGTCTACTACCGGCTCTCCGGGCTCATCGCGGACGTCGCGCTCGGCCTGAACCTCCTGATGCTCTTCGCGTTCATGGCGGCTATCCGCGCGACCCTGACCCTGCCGGGCCTGGCCGGCATCGCGCTCACGATCGGAATGGCCGTGGACACGAACATCCTGATCTTCGAGCGAATCCGCGAGGAATTGCGGCTCGGTAAGACGCCGCGCTCCGCCATCGAGGCTGGATTTCGGCGCGCGTTCCGGACGATCGTCGACACGCATTTGACGGTCATGGGGACGGCCATCATCCTGCTGTCGTTCGGCACCAGCTCGGTCAAGGGCTTCGGCGTCTCGCTGTTCATCGGTCTGGGCGCGAGCCTCTTCACCGCGTACTTCTTCACGCGCCTGCTCTTCGATCTCGTATACATGGGACGGCGCAAACTCGAGCAGGTCTCGATTTGATCGAGCTCTTCCGGAATCCCAACTACGACTTCATCGGCAAGCGGAAGTGGGCGTACATCATCTCGATCGCCATCACGCTCATCGGACTGATCTCGCTGGCGGCGCGGGGCGGGCTGCGCTACGACATCGACTTCACCGGCGGCACCCTCATCCAGGTGCGCTTCGAGCGCCCGCCCACCATCGCGCAGATCCGGACGAGCCTGGGGACGATCCATCTGGGCGAGAGCATCATCCAGCAGTTCGGCGACGCCCAGGAGTTCATCATCCGGCTGCCACTGGTGGCGGTCGGCTCTGAGGAGATTGCCCGGCGCGTCCAGGGGGCCCTGGGCGCCAACGACAGCCTGGGCAAGTTCGAAATCCGGCGCGTCGAGTTCGTCGGCCCGCAAGTGGGGCGGGAGCTGCAGCTCCAGGCACTCTACCTCGTGCTGGCCGGCCTCATCTGGATCGCGATCTATCTGGCCGTTCGCTTCGATCTGAGGGGCGGAGTCGCTGCCGTCGTCGCGGTCCTGCACGACGTGATCGTCTGCCTCGGCGCCCTGTCGCTCACCAACCGCGAGTTCTCGCTCCCGGTGCTGGCGGCGCTGCTGACCATCATCGGCTACTCGGTCAACGACACGATCGTCGCGTACGACCGGCTCCGCGAGAACCGCGGCAAGTTCGTCCCGAAGGGACGCACCTTCGCGCAGCAGATGAACGACGCGGTCAACCAGACCCTGTCGCGGACCATCCTGACCTCGCTCACGACGTTCTTCTCGGCGGCCGTCCTGCTCTTCTTCGGCGGCCGGACTCTCGAGGACTTCGCGTTCGTCCTCTTCGTCGGGGTCATCACCGGGACGTATTCCACGACCTACGTGGCGGCGGCGCTGGTGGTCGACTGGACGAACTACGTCGAGGGGCGGCTACGTCGGGGCAAGAAAGCGGTGGCGAAAGCCTGATCAGCGTGTCAAAATCAGTGGTTAACCAATGGTTTTGGCGCCATGACCCAACTCGAGACGTTGATCGAGGCGATTCCGAAGTATCAGCCCGGGGCTGATCTCGACGTCCTGGCTCGCGCCTACAAATTCTCCGCCGCCTCGCATCAAGGTCAGCAGCGCGCCTCCGGCGAGCCGTACCTCAGCCACCCGCTCGAGGTCGCCACCCTCCTCGTCGACTTCAAGATGGACGTGACCACCGTGACGGCCGGTCTTCTCCACGACGTCCTGGAGGACACGGCCGCGACCAAGGCCGATCTCGTGCGCGAGTTCGGCAGCGAGATCGCCGAGCTCGTCGACGGCGTCACGAAGATCGGCAAGCTCGCCTTCTCGTCGCGCGAGGAGCGCCAGGCCGAGAATTTCCGGAAGATGCTGGTGGCGATGGCGCGAGACCTGCGCGTGCTCATGATCAAGCTCGCCGATCGTCTCCACAACATGCGCACCCTCGACTACCTGCCGACCGACCGGTCCCGGAAGATCGCGCAGGAGACGCTCGACATCTACGCGCCGCTGGCCCACCGGCTCGGCATGGCCAAGGTGAAGGCGGAGCTCGAGGACCTCGCCCTCCGGAGCCTCAACCCGGGCGACTATCTCGATCTTCAGAAGCGCGTCGCCAAGCGCCGCCTCGAGCGCGAGGCGGACATCAATCAGGTCATCGCGATTCTGCAGCGCAAGCTCTCCGAGGTCGGCATCGATTCCCAGATCCGCGGCCGCCCCAAGCATTTCTACTCGATCTGGAAGAAGATGCACGACCAGGGCCGCGAGTTCGACGAGATCTACGACCTCACGGCCGTCCGCGTCATCACCGCTTCGGTGCGCGATTGCTACGGCGCCCTCGGCGTCATCCACTCCCTGTGGAAGCCCGTCCCGGGCCGCTTCAAGGACTTCATCGCGATGCCGAAGGTGAACATGTACCAGTCGCTCCACACGACGGTGATCGGACCCAAGGGCGACCCGGTGGAGATCCAGATCCGCACCCGTGAGATGCACCGCATCGCCGAGGAAGGTATCGCGGCTCACTGGCTCTACAAGGAGCGCAAAGCGGGCAAGGACAAGCTGGACGAGTCGCTGGTGTGGTTACGCCAGCTGATCGAGACGCAGCAAGAGACGAAGGACCCGCGGGAATTCATGGACACGGTCCGGGTCGACCTCTTCCCGGACGAGGTGTACGTGTTCACGCCCAAGGGCGACGTCAAGGCGCTCCCGGAGGGCGCGACACCGCTCGACTTCGCCTACGCGGTGCACACCAAGGTTGGCGAGCACTGTGTTGGCGCGAAGGTGAACGCCAAGCTCGTCCCGCTCCGCTACACGCTGCGCCAGGGCGACATCGTCGAGATCGTCACGTCGCCCAGCCAGCACCCGAGCCGGGACTGGCTGAAGATCGTCAAGTCCACTCGGGCGCGGGCGAAGATCAATCAGTGGCTCAAGGTCGAGGAGCGGGCCCGATCGATCGAGCTCGGCCGCGAGCTGTTCGAGCGCGAGGCGCGGAAGTACCACCTGAACCCGACGCCGCTCCTGGGCGGCGATGAACTGAAGAAGGTCGCGGCAGACTTCGGCTTCCCGGGATCCGACGACCTCCTGGCGGCGATCGGCTACGGCAAGAGTTCGGTCCATCAGGTGCTGAACAAGCTCGCGCCCAACGCGCTCCTCGAGCAGCCGGAGCGGCCGAAGGCGACCCAGACCCGGCCGACGCCGACCGAGGGCGTGCGGATCCGCGGCGTGGACGATCTGCTGGTGCGGTTCGCCCGCTGCTGCAATCCGCTGCCGGGCGATCCGATCGTGGGCTTCATCACCCGGGGTCGTGGGCTGACGGTGCACGCGCGGGACTGCCTCACCGTCGCCAAGAGCGTGCTCGATCGGGAGCGGCTGATCGACGTCGAGTGGGACGTCGCCGAGCCCGGCAAGCGCCCGGTCAGGATCGCGGTCTACATCGGCCAGGACCGGCCGGGACTCCTCTCGGAGATCACCGGCGCCATCTCGGCGCGCAACGGCAACATCACGAAGGCCGAGGTGACGGTGACCGACGATCGGCGCGGTATCAACAACTTCGTCGTCGAAGTCGCCGACGTCCGCCAGCTGCAGGACATCATCCAGTCCATCCGCGAGGTCAAGGACGTCATCAACGTCGAGCGCGTCCGGGGGCTCTAGTGCCCGCCGGCGGGCCGGTCCGCCGCCGATCATGACGCGCCGCCAGTTCGAATCGCTCGTCGAGAAGGCGATGCGCCGCCTGCCCAAGCGGTTCAAGGACAAGATCGCCAACATCGCCGTAGTCGTCGAGGACTGGGCCGACGACGAGACCCTGGCCGACGTGGGCATCGAGCCCCCGGATACCCTCTACGGCCTGTACCGCGGCATCGATCTCACGCGTCGGGATTCGGGCTACGGCAACGTCCTGCCCGACACGATCACGATCTATCAGGGGCCGATCGAGGAGGACTGCGTGGACGAGGCCGAGATGGCCGAGCTCGTCCGCGATACGGTCATCCACGAGCTCGGCCACTACTTCGGCCTCGACGACGAGACCATGGAGCGTATCGAGGGCTCAGAGCCCTAGATGAGCCGGGGCCGGCGCCTCGTGGAGGCCCTGGCGGCGGCGGCCCCCCGCTACTCGCCCGAAGACCAGAAGCAGAAGTGCCGGCTCCTCGAGAGCCTCAAGCGCTGCGCAATCCGCCACCCCGGCGCGCTTGTCCGATTCCACGAGGCGCTTTGCTTCCTGCAGGCGTATCCAGACGACGCGCGCGTTCTCGAGCTCATCGACAAGACACTCGAGGGCTTCGCGAGCCGGGTGGCGCGGCTCGGGCCGTCTGCGCGGCGTCTCCACGATTCCGGGATCGGCGGCGCCACGCTCGACTATCCGTTCGGCTACCCGATGGCCCGGTGGCTCGCCGAGCGCTTTCCGCGCGACACCGAGATCGCCTGGAGCCGCTTCGACGACGCCGATCGTCTCGACGAGACGTTGTCGCTGCTCGCGACCGCGGCGGAAGGCGACGCGTTCAGCGAAGGCGGCATGGGCTGGCGGCAGTGGCTCCGCGAGGCGAAGGGCGGCCGCCGGCTGAGCGATCTCGCGGTGGTGCTCGAGCTGTTCGCGCGCACCGGGCTGCCCGAGGAGACGCGCGACTGGCTGTTCGAGAGCGTCGCGCTGCCGATTCTATGGCGCCCGCGCGGCCCCGGCGCGTCCCGAACGCTCGCGCGACTTCCGTGCCGGCAGGTGTTCTTTCATCACGCCGGTCTGGACCGGAGCCCCGGCGATCTCGTGGAGGCGCTCAGGCGGCCGCCGCCGCTCGCCCGCGCGCGCCGCGACCGGGCCGAGGCGATGATCGAGGCGGCCCGCGTGGCGATGGCGACGCGCCAGCGCGAGCTCCACGCATTCTCCCATCCGAACCCTGACGACGTGCTTCTCGTCGACGCCGGCCGCGGGCTCACGCTGGTTTTCATCGGGATCGCGCCGGACTTCCGCCTACCGCTCGAGGGCTACTACGGCTTTCTAGTTCTCAAAAATGGCGTGCCCGTTAGCTACGGCGGCGGGTGGGAATTGTTCGGAACGCTCGACTTCGCGGTGAACATCTTCGCGTCGTTTCGCCAGGGCGAATCGGCGTACCTCGCGACGCAGCTTCTGCGGGCGTACCGCCGGATCTTCAACATGCACACCGTCGTCGTCGACCGCTATCAGCTCGGCCACGAGAGCACCGAGGCGCTGCGCTCGGGTTCGTTCTACTTCTATCACCGCCTCGGATTCCGCCCCCGCAATCCGGAGGTCGTCCGCCTGCTGGCCGAGGAGCGCGCGAAGATCGCCGCCGACGCGAGCTATCGCTCGCCGATCCCGGTGCTCAAGCGCCTGGCCGCCGACGAAGTCTACCTGACGCTGTCGGGCGGCCTGACGGCTCCCGAAACGCGCCTGCGCGCGACCGACGTCTCGGCGCTCGTCGCGCGAATGATCACGCGCGAGTTCGGCGGCGACCGGAGCCTGGCGACACGCGCGTCGACCGAGCGCGTCGGTCGCATCCTCGGCGCCGCGCGCCGCGACGGGTGGCCTGTCGCCGAGCGGCGCGCGTTCGCCCGGATGTCGCTCGTCGCCGCGCTCATCCCCGATCTCCGCGCGTGGTCGTCGGCTGAGCGCCGCGCGCTCGGCGCTCTGATGCGGGCCAAGGGCGGCGCCAGCGAGATGGATTACGCCCGACGGATCGACGGGCACACTCGCTTGCGGCGTGGCCTTCAAGCTCTCGCGCGCGACTCGATCACCAGATAACTCTTCTACCGATTCGTCGTAAGTTTTGGCTTGACAGGCTCTTTCAGTCGTCGGTAATGTTTCAGCAGATGCTGAAACAACCGGAGTCGGAGAAACATGTTGAAATCCGGGGAGGTTCGGAAGCAGATTGGGCAGCGGCTGCGGGAGCTTCTTCCTGCGGCCACGGGCTGGCAGGAAAGCGCCGACTTCAGAATCGGCA
>Ga0075433_10004401_pt1 | contig 10963 bp, 6 predicted proteins | sample RhiMethybrSRZTD2_FD_75299 | JGI IMG/M metagenome (GOLD analysis project Ga0075433, IMG submission 75299) | Populus rhizosphere microbial communities from Tennessee, USA - Rhizosphere MetaG P. TD hybrid SRZTD2 | ecosystem: Host-associated > Plants > Roots > Rhizosphere > Soil | place: USA... | reverse complement strand
GGCACGGCGAAGGCAGGATTCGGAGAAGCGGGTCCGAACGAGCCGTGGTATGACCCGTCAATCTTCTCTCAGCCGGGCAACGCGTGGGGCAACACGGGCCGCAATCAGTTCCGCGGACCGCTGACCTGGAATCTCGATGCGTCGTTGTTCCGCACGATTCACTTCGGCCACTACCATGTGGAGCTTCGAGTCGAGTCGCAGAACGTGTTGAACCACCCGCAGTGGGCCAACCCGGTGACCGGCTTCACCGATCCCAACTTCATGCGCATCCGCAGCTATGCCGGTGGAACGCAGGGAAGCTGGCGCGAACCACGCCGGGTGCAACTCGGCCTTCGGTTCGTGTTCTAGGAAGGATCGTCTGTGGCTTCCGGCTTCAACCGGAAGGCCTGAGAAGAATGGGGGACGGCGCACCACGCGCCGTCCCTTTTTTTTGGCTGCGAAAGGACGCTACCGCGCCCAGGCGTACGCGTCGGTGCGGACGTCGGCGCCGGCGCTCAGCAGGCCTTTCCCGGCGTCCACGACAATGGCCGCGTTGGCGCCGAGCGACCACGGGCCGGAGACCGTCAGCTTGTGTCCCTTCGCGGTGAGCGCCTTCTGCACGGCGGCCGGGATGCGCTCCTCGACGGAGAGATCGCCCGGATACATCGTGTGCGGGAACGGCGACGCCGGGAAGCTGCGCGTCGACCAGCGCGGCGCCTCAATCGCCTGCTGCACGTTCATGCCGAAATCGATCACGTTGATCAGCGTCTGCATCGTCCGCATGATCTGATCGTCGCCGCCCGGGCTGCCGAGGATCATGAAGGGCCGGCCCTCCTTCATCACGAGCGTGCTCTGGAGCGTGCTGCGGGGCCGCTTGCCCGGCGCAAGCGCGTTCGCTTCGCCGGGGACGAGTGAGTAGTAGTCGCCCCGGCAATTGAGGATGAACCCGAGATCGCCCATCACCACGCCCGTGCCCCAGCCGCTGTGCAGGCTCGGCTCGAAGCTGACCATGTTCCGATCCTTGTCGACGACGGCGATGTAGCTGGTGTCGCCGGCGTGATCGGCCGCGCCGGTGGTCGTGATCCGGACGGGCCGGACCAGCGCGTCCGTCTTCTTCATGAACCTTGCCGGATCGCCGGGGCGGAGCTCCAGCGACGCCTTGTCGGCATCGATCAGCGTCCGGCGCTCCGCGGCGTACTCCTTCGAGAGCAGTCCCTCGTAGGGGATCTTGATGAAGGCCATGTCGCCGAGATACTTCTCGCGGTCGCCGAAGGCCAGCTTGAGCGCCTCGGCGGTCGTGTGGATATAGGACGCGGTGTTGAGCCCGAGCTTCTTCAGGTCGTAGCCCTCGAGGATGTTCAGCGCGAAGAGCTCCGTCGGCCCCTGGCTCGCGGATGGATTCTTGTAGACGTCGTATCCGCGATAGTTCGTCGACACCGGCGTTTCGACGACCGCGCTGTAGGAGGCGAAGTCGTCATAGCGGAAGAGCCCGCCGTTCTTCTCCGAGAACTCCGCCATCGATCGAGCAATATCGCCCTTGTAGAAGCGATCGCGCGCGGCGCGCAGGCCCGCCCGGCGGTCCCGTCCCGCGGCCTTTTCCGCGTCGATCAGTTTTCGCAGGGTTCGTGCGGCATCGAGGTTCCGGAAGACCGCGCCCGCCTCCGGCGGCTTGCCGCCCGGCATGTAGAGATTCACGCTCGACGGATACTTCTTCAGCTTGTTCGCTCCCATCGACCGCGCCAGCCCGGGAGAGAGCACCAGCCCTTCCTCGAGGACCTCCAGCGCCGGCTGCAGCACCTGCGCGAACGTCATCGTGCCCCAGCGGTCGAGCATGGTGTACCAGGCATCCACGACGCCCGGAACCGTGGCCGAGAGGAGACCGTCGCTGTCGGGCAGCTTCCCGCCGTTGTGCTGTTGATACCACTCGATCGTGGCCAGTCCCGGCGCCGTCCCCTCCGCGTTGATCGACCAGACCTTCCGCGCCGCGGCGTCGTAGACCAGCACCACCGCGTCGCTGCCATAGCCGTTGTTGGCCGGATCGAAGAGCGCGAGGACGGCCTGGCCCGCGACAGCCGCGTCGAACGCGTTGCCGCCTTTCTCGAGCATCCTCACCGCCGCCTCGGTGGCCTGGTGCTTCATCGCGCTGACCGCGTACTGCCGTCCCGTGATCACCGGTTTCATCGTCCGGCCGCTTCGCGTCTCGGTGTGCGGGTCGTCCTGCGCCAGTGACGGCAGGCCGATGCCGCCGGCGAGCACGACGATCGCGAGTGTTCCGAGCGGACTGCGCATGTCGTACCTCATAGGCTCCTCATGGCTATGACCCGGTCCGCCGCTTGCCCGGCCCATAAAGCACCCGGCCCGCCAGCGCACCCGTATGCTGCTCGTTGTCGACCGTCACGACACCGTTCACGATGACATATTTGATTCCCACCGGAAACTGGTGCGGCTGTTCGAACGTCGCGCGATCGATGACGCGATCCTGATCGAACACCGTGACGTCGGCGGCAAGACCCTCCTTCAACCGCCCCCGGTCCGGAATGCCGAGCTTGTCGGCGTTCATGCTGGTCATTTTCTTCACGGCCTCCGGCAGCGAGAGCACCTTCAGCTCGCGCACGTAGCGGCCGAGCACGCGCGGGAACGTCCCGTAATAGCGCGGGTGCGGATGCGTGCGGCCGGTGGGGCCAACCGGATTCACCGCGCTCCCGTCGGAGCCGATCGACGTCCACGGCTGCTTCATGATCAGCTGCATGTCGGGCTCGGAGTGATGAAAGAACACGGTCGGCACGCTGCCGCCCTCTTCGAGCAGCACGTCGAACAGGACGTCGGCGGGATGGCCGCCGCGCGCGGCAATCAAGTCGCTCATGCGCCTGCCCTGGAACGGCTTGTTGCGCTCGTGCTTGAGGGACACGAGAATCATCCCCGCCCACCCGTCGCCGGTCGCGAGATAGTGGTTGTACCAGTCCGGCAGCCCGTTCATGACCTCCTCGCGCATCCGCTTCCGCGCCGAGGGATCCTTCAACCGCTCGAGCATCTTCTCGCGGCCGCCGTCGTGGGCCCACGGCGGCACGATCGAGGACAGATTGTTCTGGCCTGCCGTGTACGGGTACACGTTGGCGCGGATGTCGTAGCCCTCGTCGCGCGCCTTCTGCACCATCGCGATGATCTCGCTGGCGCGGCCCCACAGCTTCTTGTGCGCGATCTTCATGTGGATGATGTCGACGGGAATCCTGGCGCCTTTGCCCACCTGGATCGCCTCGTCTATCGCCCGGAACACCCCCTCGCCTTCATCACGGATGTGCGACGAGTAGATGCCGCCGTACTGCTTCGCGGTCTTTGCCAGCTCGATCAGGTTGGCCGTCGTCGCGAAGCTCGAGGGCGGCTGGAGCAGCGCGGTCGAGAGGCCCATCGCACCCTCTTCCATCGCAGCCGCGATGAGCCGCTTCATCTCGTCGAGCTCCTGCGCCGTCGCCGGCGACTGGCCGTAGCCCTTCACGTAGGTCCACACCTGCTCCTCGCCCACGTACGACGCGATGTTCGTCGACATGTGCTTCTGCTCGAGCCTGGCAAAGTACCCGCCGAGGGTCGTCCAGTCGACCGTGACACCGTCGGAGCGAGCGCGGGCTTCCTCGGCCCCGGCTTTCATCGGTCCCGCCGAGCGCGACTCGCCCAGCACCATCGTCGTCACGCCCTGCCGGATCATGCTCTCGGATTTCGGTTCTACCAGGATCGTGTAGTCCGAGTGGTTGTGCATGTCGATGAAGCCGGGCGCGACCGTCAGCCCTGACGCGTCAATCCGGCGCGTTGCCGCCGCCGCGCTGAGATCGCCGATGGCCGCGATGCGTCCATCGCGAATCCCCAGGTCCGCGCGCACGGCGGGACTGCCCTCGCCGTTCAGCACGGAGCCCCCGCTAATCAGGAGGTCGTACGGCTGTTGCGCCGCCGGACGTGCACAGGCCTGAGCGAGGACGAACAGGAGCAGGACCGAGTGATGAAGTCTCATGGGCGGGCAATAGTAACGCCGCACGTTGCCGCCCAGAGCCGACCCCTCCCCTTTCCGGAATTCACGGCAAGTAATTGGTCGCGTCAGCTAGCAGGAGAAGGCCCGATTTTGGGGGTCGCAACCGGTTCGATTTCGTGTAAGCTGCCGCTCGCCAACAGACAATCGATTATCGAAACCACTCATACCGAGCCGGTCGCCCACCGCGTCCACTGGAGGAGCAATGCCGAGATCAACCTGGAATCCACGCGCGGGGAACTGCCTCCCGAGGGTCATCGGCCTCGTCGCTCTCATGCTGTTGCTCGGGCCCGCCCCGAGGGGGTTCGCCCAGGGTGCCGGCAACAGCACGATCCTCGGAACCGTCGTCGATAGCGGCGGCGTCGTGCCCGGCGCCGTAGTGACCCTGACGGAGACTGCCACCGGCGTAGTCCGCACGAACAGCTCGAGCGATATGGGAGGCTTCCGGTTCGCGGCGCTGCCCCCCGGCCAGTACTCGCTCAAGATCACGCTCGAAGGGTTCCAACCGGTCACCGTCGACACCTTCATGGTCGACGCCGGAGCCATACGCGATCTCGGAAAGCTGACCCTCGTGCCGGGCACGGTAACGGAAGCGGTCGAGGTGAAGGCGGAAATCACGCCGGTGCAGGTGAGTACCAGCGTTCGTCAGTCCTCGGTCACCGCCGATCAACTCCAGAACATCCAGATGAAGGGACGCGACATCTACGGCCTGCTGGCGGTGGTCCCCGGCGTCCAGGATTCCAACCTCAGTCGCGACTTCACGAGCTGGACGTCGGCCAACAACATCACGATCAACGGCGCTCCGGTCACCAGCAACAACATCATGATCGACGGCATCGCGCAGCGCGACGAATACGGCACGAACGCGTTCGTGAATCCGAACATCGACGCGGTTGGCGAGGTCCAGGTGGTCGCCAACGGGTACACGGCGGAGAACGGCCGCAGCAACGGCGGACTGGTCAACTACGTGACCAAGTCGGGCTCCAGCCAGTTCCACGGGTCCGGGTGGTACAACGCGCGTCGCGACAAATGGAACTCGAACGACTACCTGCGCGAGCGCCAGGGACAGCCAAGGCCGTTGTACCGCGTCAACATCGCCGGCTTCTCGATTGGCGGCCCGGTGATCATCCCGAAAGTGCTGGACAGCCGCACGTCGAAGAAGAAGGTGTTCTTCTTCGGCTCGCAGGAGTTCACCAACGACGACCGGCCGTCGGTCACCGCGACCGCGAACTATCCGACCGATCTCGAGCGGCGGGGCGACTTCTCCCAGACCCGCCTGACGACGGCTGGCGCGACCTACGGCACCATCCAGCCGATCATCGACTACACGACGGGACGGGCGTTCCCCGGCAACGTCATTCCGGCGGAGCGCATCAACCCGATCGGCCAGAAGCTCCTCAACCTGCTGCTGCAGCCGAACGGCTACGTGCCGCCTGGCGCCAACCAGCAGTACAACGCCAACTTCATCAGCAACGAGACGCCCGAGCACAATCGCATCGACTACGTCTACCGGGTCGACGTGGCGCTCAGCCAGAAATGGCGGCTGAACGGCCGGATCCTCGCCGATCAGGAGAACAACATCAGGGTGAACGAGTTCGCGCCGGGTATCGGCAAGGCGAACAACACCGTCCCGGCATGGCAGTTGTCCGGTATGGTGACCACCGTGATCAGCCCGACGCTCGTCAACGAGTTCAACGGCGGCTTCGCGATCAACCACTACAATCAGCGCGGCTATCCGAACGACTACGACTACACGCAGTGGTACTGCACGAACGCGGGCGTCTGTCCCCCGCGGATCGCCCCGTACGGCGCGTACTACGGCTACAACGATCCGCCGCAGAACGCGGCGTGCGCCGGCTCGATCGACGGCAAGCAGCTGGACCAGTATCCGTACCTCCCGATTTTCACCACGGCCGGCGGCAACCGCACGGGGCTCACGGGCTTCAGCCCGGCGATCACCAACGGCCGCGTGATGCCGACCTGCAATCACGATCGCCGGTACGTCTTCCAGAACGACCTGACGAAGACAGCGGGACGGCACACCCTGAAGTTCGGGTTCTACGTCGAGAACGACGAGACCCACGCGCCCGTGAGCGGGACGATGTACATGGGCAATTTCAATTTCGGCAGCGCGAACACGAACCCGCTGGACTCCGGTAACGGCTACGCGAACATGCTGCTCGGGGTCATCACCAGCTACCAGGAAGTCACGAACCGGATCGCCTGGAATGTCGGACACTGGGAGACGGACGCCTACGCGCAGGACAGCTGGCGCGTGAGCTCACGGTTCACGCTGGACTACGGCCTGCGCGTGACCCACAACGGGACCTGGTACGAAACGAACGAGATGACGGCCGGCTTCTACCCCGAGCTCTACGATCCGGCGAAGGCCGTGCGCCTCTACCGGCCGGTGTGCACCAACGGCGCGGCCGGCAATGTCGCCTGCCCGAATGCCAGCCAGGCGTCGATCGACCCCGCGAATCCCGGCATCTTCCTGCCGTTCCAGCTGGCGGGCACGGTCGTGCCCAACTCGGGCACCCTGCTGAACGGGATCAAGGCCGACGGACGCAACCACGACGGGAACTACTACGACTATCCGCGCGCGCTCTTCGGCCCGCGGGTCGGCATGGCCTGGGATATCCACGGCGATCACAGCGCCGCGCTGCGCGCCGCGTTCGGGGTGTTCTACGACTTCCCGCGCGGCGGCCTCGGCGGGTTCATCGGCGTCCCGCCGGTGTCCTACAACCAGTTGGTCAACAACCTCACGATGGATCAGCTCGCCTCCTTCTCGAAGGGGGGATCGCTGACCTTCTCCCAGAATCCGGTCGGCGCTCCCTCAGCCACGCTGGACGGCAAACGCTACGGGCTTCCGATCTCGTACCAGGCCAACGTCGCCTACCAGCGCGACATCGGGTTCAGCACGACCGTGGAAGCCGCCTACGTCTACAACACGACTCGCAATGGCGGCGCCGCCGGCGGGACCGGCGCCGGCGCGCGGACGTACGACGTCGACGTGCTGCCGCTGTATGTGTTCGCAAATCCGAACAACCAGTTCAATCAGGCGGCGCTCAGCCCGAACTACCTCTACACGAAGTTTCCCGGTATGGGCAGAATCACGGACTTCACCAATGACCTGACGTCGCTGGTCTATCACTCCGCGCAGTTCAGCGTGCAGCGCCGGCTCTCACGCGGGCTGCAGATGGGCCTCGCCTACACGCTGTCGAAGGGCATGGGCATGACGGGATGGGATCCGTACACCGCCGATCCGAATCTGACCATCAACATGGGCGGCACGATGGTGAGGGGCGGCGACGAGGCGCTCAAGGCGCGCTATTGGGGGCCGACGCCGATCGACCGCCGTCACAACCTGACCGTCAACTACAGCTACCTGATTCCGACCTTCGGCAACAACGCGCTCGTCCGGGCGGCGCTGGGCAACTGGCAGGTTTCCGGCGTGACGAAACTTCTGAGCGGAACGGCGGTCACGCCGGCCTGTACGAACTCCACCACGCGCGGCGTGGCCTACAGCCTCCCCAGCTACACGAACGGCGTGACGGCTCGCTGCAACCTGACCGGCCAGCCCGTCAACGCGGGGAAGCGCGTCGATGTCGACCCGTCGAATCCGGATCCGCTGACCGCGCGCTATTTCAACCTGGACGCGTTTGCCATGCCGACGCCGCTGAACGACACGGTCGGAGACTTCGGCAACGCCCCGGTCGGCATGCTGCGCAACCCGACCATCAGTGAATGGGACGTGACGCTCGAGCGTCGCTTCCGCATCAAGGGCACCAACGGCAAAGGTGTGCGCCTGCAGTTCCAGGCCTACAACCTCTTCAATCAGGTGCAGTGGACCACGTTGAACGCCAACCTGACCTACACTGGCGCGAACAACCAGACGCAGAGCAACACCAACGCGGGCACCTACTTCACGCCGAACAGCACGACGGTGGTGATCAACCCGCGTCAGCTGGGTCTGACACTGAGATTTGACTTCTGACGAGATGACCCACGTTTCCCGACGCAAGTTCGTCGCGCTGACGGTCGGCGGCGCCGCGGCAGCTCCGTTCATGCTCTCGCGAACGTCTGCTCACGGCACCGCCACCGTCACTGCGCAAGACGTCGTCGATCGCGTGAAGAAGAGCATCGGCGTCGAGTGGACCGGCGACGACGTGGATACGTTCAAGATCGGCGATCCATCCACGGTCGTCACCGGAGTCGTGACGACGTCCATGGCGACCCTCGACGTGCTCCAGAAAGCGGTTCAGGCCGGCGCGAATCTGGTCATCACCGCGGCGCCGACGTTCTACACGAGGGCCGACCTGAGCACGCCGGCTGGCCGCAGCGGCGGCCCGGGTGGAGGGGCCGGTCGCGGCCAGGTTGCGGGACGTGGCGCTCCACCATCGGCAACTCCCGGTCCGAGCCCGGCGAGCGCCAGCGGCCCGGGCACAGGCGCATCGGCGCCCATGCCGCCGGCGCCCGCGATGCCGCAGTCGGTCGTGCCACCCCCACAGCCCGTCGCGGTGGACGGTCGGCCCACTCCCCCACCGGACCCGGTCTATGCCGGCAAAAACGACTACATCGCGAAACACAAGCTCGTGGTGTTTCGCCTGACCTACCACTGGAACCAGCGCAAGCCGGACCCGCGCGCCCAGGGTCTCGCGGCAGCGATGGGCTGGACCAGATACGCCGTCGGCGACGACGCGCTGCAGTACGAAGTGCCGGCCCTGACGTTGGAGGCGCTCGCCGCGCAGTTGAACAAGAACCTCGGCACCCGCGGTGGCCTCCGCGCGATAGGCAACCGGGCCATGACCGTGCGCCGCATCGGACTGTTGCCGGGGTACACGATGATCCGGGCCGCGATTGCGATGCTGCCCGGCGTGGACGCGATCGTCGCCGGCGAAGTCCAGGAGTGGGAATCGGCGACCTACGCCCAGGACGTCGCGTTCGCGGGACTCGAGAAGGGCTTCATCTCGATCGGCCGCGTCGTCAACGAAGCGCCGGGCATGCAGGTGTGCGCCGATTGGCTGAAGACGATCGTGCCGGAAGTGCCGATTCGCTTCATCTCGGCTGGCGACCCATATTGGAGGCCGGTTTGATGGCGGCGCTCACTGCTGGCGAGGTCGTCAACCGCATCAAAACCGTGATGGCGGTCCAGGGCGTCACCTGGAACGACGGAACCACGCGCGACCGGTTCAAGTTCGGCGGGCCCGACACCGTGGTGACCGGCATCGCGACGACGTTCATGGGCACGTTCGAGGCGATCACGACGGCCAGCCGGCTGGGCCTCAACATGATCATTCCTCACGAGGATACCTACTGGAATGATGCGGACAATACGCTGATCGCGGAAGCCGATCCCCTGGTCTACAAGACCAAGGTCGACTTCATGGCGAAGCACGACATCGTGATCTTCCGCATTCACGATCACATGCACCGCCAGCGGCCGGACTTCATGTTCTCCGGCACCGCGCGTGAGGTTGGCCTCGAGCCCGCGACGGAAACGGCGCCGAACTCTCATCGGTTCGTCATCCCCGAGACAACGCTCGGCGAGCTCGCCGCGAGCGTGAAGAAGGTGCGCGGCGACGACGCCATCCGCGTCGTCGGCGATCCGCGCGCCAAGGTCCGCCGCATCGCGACCGGCGCGGGGATGGCGACCCCGGCGGTCAACGCAGCGGACATCGACGTCGTGATCGGCGGAGAGCAGCGGGAGATCGAGGGCACCTTCGACAGCCCCGAGTACGTCATGGACGCGGCCACGCTGGGCGTCCCCAAGGGCTGGATCATCATCGGCCACAACATGTCCGAGGAGTCCGGCATGCAGGAGATGGCCGACTGGCTGCGGCCTATCGTTCCGGAGGTGAAAGTGCTCCACGTCCGGGCAGGGACGGTGTACTGGGTGCCGAAGTAACGCGGAACACTTCCCTTTGTGACTTCCCCGCCGCATCAACGATAATGACCCACCTTCACCGGACAGGTGCGCCATGAGACAGCTCCCACGACTCCTGCTCGTTGCCGCCGGCACGTTGACCGCGACGCTGTCAACGAGTGCCCAGAGCGGCTGGACCTCGCTCTGGAACGGCAAGAACCTCGACGGCTGGACGACGTGGATGCGGCAGCCCGAGCCGACGTCCGAGGTGCCGGGCCTGGCCAAGGGGGCCGACGGCAGATACACCGAGCCGATCGGCTCCGGACGGGATCCGCTGAAGGTGTTCACGGTCGCTCCCGATGTCGACGGCACGCCTGCCATCCGGATCTCGGGGGAAGTCTTCGGCGAGCTTCGGACGAAGCGGTCGTTCGAGAACTACCATCTGAAGTTCCAGTTCAAGTGGGGCGAGAAGAAATGGCCGCCGCGCGATCGGGCCGAGACGCAGCGCGACAGCGGGCTGCTCTATCACGTTCACGCGCCACCCGGACAGGACGGGCGTACGTGGGCGCGATCGGTCGAGCTCCAGATCCAGGAGCACGACGTCGGCGATCTCTACGCGGTCGGGTCGACGATTGCGGTGCGCGCCAGGCAGCGCCAGGGCACGAAGCCGCCGTTGTACGACTACGATCCCACCGGCGAATGGATGTTCTTCGCGCAGAGCCACGGCATGTCCGGACGCTGCGTGAAGCAGCCGGACAACGAGAAGCCGACCGGCGAATGGAACACCGTCGAGCTGATCGCGTTCCGCGATGACGCGATTCACATCGTGAATGGCAAGGTCGTCATGCGCCTGCACGGGCCCACGCGGATCGACGCGGAGCTGCCGGCGCCGGTGACGTCCGGGCCAATCATCCTGCAATCGGAGGGGGCCGAGATCTTCTATCGCGACATTCAGTTCCGGCCGATCAAGGCGATTCCGGCGGAGTTCGCCGAGAAGCGGTAATCCCAGGCGCGCCGCCGGCGGCGACCGCCCGTCAAGCCAATCGGCGTCACTGTGCCGCCGCCTTCGCCTGGACGAGCAGCTGATCGAGCGCACGGCGGTC
>Ga0075433_10004400_pt1 | contig 10963 bp, 8 predicted proteins | sample RhiMethybrSRZTD2_FD_75299 | JGI IMG/M metagenome (GOLD analysis project Ga0075433, IMG submission 75299) | Populus rhizosphere microbial communities from Tennessee, USA - Rhizosphere MetaG P. TD hybrid SRZTD2 | ecosystem: Host-associated > Plants > Roots > Rhizosphere > Soil | place: USA... | reverse complement strand
TTCAGGAATGCGTAACGCTTATCTTGCTGCCGCCATTGCCATGGCGCTGCCGCTTCCATCGGCTTGGGCCCAGGAAACGTCGGCTCTCGGAGAGGTGATCGTCACCGCCCAGCGCCGCAGCGAGAACATCCAGGACGTGCCGATCTCGGTGGCGTCCATCGACGAGCAGCACCTCAACGCGATGTTCGAAGGCGGCGGAGACATTCAGGTGCTCGCAGCTCGCGTTCCGAGCCTCTATGTCGAGTCCTCGAACGGCCGGCTCGCCCCCCGCTTCTACATTCGCGGCCTCGGAAACTCGGATTTCGACCTGGCCGCGTCGCAGCCGGTGTCCGTCATCGTGGACGAAGTCGTCCTCGAGAACGTCATCCTGAAGAGCTTCCCGATGTTCGACATGGAGCACGTGGAAGTCCTCCGAGGCCCGCAGGGCACGCTGTTCGGCCGCAACACGCCGGCCGGCATCGTCAAGTTCGACACGCGCAAGCCCACGCAGGAATTCACGGGCGACGCCACCCTGAGCTACGGCGACCTCGGCTCGCTGTCGCTCGAAGGCGCCGTCGGCGGCGGGATCACGGACACCGTCTCCTTCCGCGTATCCGCGCTGTACCACGAGCGCGACGACTGGATCGGCAATCGCTTTACCCACGAAGACAACGTGATGGGCGGCTACGACGAGTTCGCCTATCGGGCGCAGCTCCTGGTCGAGCCCTCGGATTCGTTCAGCGCCCTGCTCAACCTCCACGGCCGCGACATCGACGGCACGGCCTCGATCTTCCGCGCCAACGTCCTCGGCCCGGGCAGCGACGGCTTCAACTCGAACTACGACCGGGACCATGTCTCCTACGACGCCGGCGACAATAACCCGCAGCACGCGGAAGGCACGGGCGGATCGCTCAAGCTCGACTTCAAGTTCGGCGGCAACAAGACGCTGACGTCGATCACCGCCTACGAGACGACCAAGAGCCAGAGCCTTGGCGACATCGACGGCGGCTTCGGCGCAGACTTCCTGCCTGAGGCCGGCCCCTGCCCGCCGGGCCACCAGCCGGGGCAGACCTGCATCCCGTTCCCGTCCGTGACGCAGGACGGGATCGACGACCTCGACCAGCTCACCCAGGAATTCCGCATTGCCTCGCAGGCGAACGATCGCCTGTTCTGGCAGGCGGGCGCCTATTACTTCGACTCGGAGTTCTCGGTCACGACCAACCCGTTCTTCACGCCGGTGCCGACGACGCTCACGCACAAGAACACGGCCTGGGCGGTGTTCGGCCACGTCAGCTACGACGTGAACGACAAGTGGACCCTCACCGGCGGCGCGCGCTACACCGACGACGACAAGGACCTGACCGGCACGGGCCCGGTCGGCGCCCCGATCGAGCCGGTTTCGGTCTCGGACGAGAACGTGAGCGGCGACCTGAGCGCGTTATACAAGGTGAACGACAACGTGAACCTGTATGCGCGCCTCGCGACGGGCTTCCGCGCCCCGACCATCCAGGGCCGCGACGTCGCGTTCTTCGGCGCGCCGTCGACCGCGAAGTCGGAAACCATCACGTCCATCGAGGGCGGCTTCAAGACGACGCTCGCAGATGAGCGCGTTCGTCTGAACGGCGCGGTGTACTACTACGAGATCAAGGACCAGCAGCTCTCAGCGATTGGCGGCGGCGGCAACTTCGTGCAGCTCGTGAACGCGGACAAAGGCGTGGGGATGGGCTTCGACCTCGACGGCGAGTTCCTCATCACCGACCACTTCCTCATGACGCTCGGCTTCAGCTACACCGACACGGAGCTCCAGGACAACACGCTCGTCGTGCCGCCCTGCGGCTCCGGGTTGTGCACGGTGACCGACCCGCTGGACGCCAATGGCAACGCGATCATCGACGGCAACCCGTTCACGCAGGCTCCGGAATACGTCGCGGCGATCACGGCGCGCTACGGGATCCCGATGGGCAACGGCGAGCTGTTCTTCTATACGGACTGGGCGTTCCAGGGGAAGACGCAGTTCTTCATCTACGAGTCGAAGGAATTCTTCAGCGACGGGAACTATGAGGGCGGCGCGCGCATCGGCTACGCCGCGAACGGCGGCAAGTGGGAAGTCGCGGTCTTCGGCCGGAACATCACGGACGAAGAGAACGTGAAGGGTGCCATCGACTTCAACAACCTGACCGGCTTCGACAACGAGCCCCGCATCATCGGCGCATCGTTCACGACGAGGTTCTGAGGCCGGACATGGGATGCCGGAACTACCCGAGGTAGAAACGACGCGCCGGGGCATCGAGCCCTGGCTCGTCGGCCGGCGAGTCGAGCGGCTCGTGGTGCGCGAGCCACGCCTGCGCTGGCGCGTGCCGCGGGGACTGCCGGCGAAGCTCGCCGGCGCGAGGATTCGTTCCGTCGGCCGGCGCGCGAAGTACCTCCTCGTCGGGACGGATGCCGGCACGCTGATCCTGCACCTCGGCATGTCGGGGAGCCTCCGGATCCTCGACGCCGCCTCGCCGCCGCTTGCGCACGACCACGTCGACCTCGTGCTCGACTCCGGGCGCTGCCTGCGCTTCAACGACCCGCGGCGGTTCGGCTGCCTCCTCTTCACCGCCGACGAGCCCGGCCGCCACAAGCTCCTCAAGGGACTCGCGGTCGAGCCGCTCTCGGACGAGTTCACGGGCGACGCGCTCTGGCGCCGCGCGCGCGGGCGGAGCGCCTCCGTGAAGGCCTTCGTCATGGATTCGAGGATCGTCGCCGGCGTCGGCAACATCTATGCGAGCGAGGCGCTCTTCCGCGCCGGCATCCGGCCGGGGCTCGCGGCGGGCCGCGTGAGCCGCGCGCGCATGGCGGCGCTCGTCGGCGCGATCCGCGACGTGCTCACCGAGGCGATCGGCGTCGGCGGGACGACGCTGCGCGACTACGTCGACGCTTCGGGCATGCCCGGCTACTTCCGCCAGCGGCTCTTCGTGTACGAGCGCACCGGCAAGCCTTGCCGGCGCTGCGGGACGCCCATCCGGCAATTCACGCAGGGACAGCGCAGCACCTACTGGTGCCCGCACTGCCAGCGCTAGGTTTTCTTCCGCGCCTTCAGTGCGTCCGCGACGGTCGGGTGCACAAACTGCGAGACGTCGCCGCCATAGATCGCGATCTCGCGCACCAGCGTCGACGAGATGAACGTGAACTGCGCCTGCGGCGTCATGAAGACGTAGTCGACCTCGCTGTCGAGATGCCGGCTCATCGTCGCGAGCTGGAACTCGAACTCGAAGTCGGACACCGCTCGCAACCCCCGCACGACGACACCGCAACTTTGCTCGCGCGCGAAATCAACGGTGAGCCCCGAGTAGCCGAGCACCGTCACGTTACGGAGGTCCGACAGCACTGTCTGCGCGAGCTCGACTCGCTCGGCCAACGTGAAGAGCGGCGCCTTGCCGGGGTTCGCGGCGATGCCGACCACCACCCGGTCGAAGATGCCCGCCACCCGTCGCACCAGGTCCTGATGCCCGTTCGTGATCGGATCGAACGTGCCCGGATAAACCGCGCTTCGCTTCGGATTCACTTCGCGGGCTCCTCCCCGGTGCGCCGGGCAAGATGATAACCGACCGCTCCGGCGCGCCCGGTCCGGTGCATGCGCCAGCCTGCCGGCAGCTCCGGCAAGCCCTCCCGGGCGGGCGTTTCGATGTAGATGTGCGCCGCGGGCGCGAGCCATCCGCGCGCCTCGAGGAGTCGCATCGCGTCGGCCAGGACGCCGGCGTCGAACGGCGGGTCGAGGAAGACAATGTCGTGCACGATGGCCGCGCCGCAGAGCCAGGCGATTGCATCCGCCTGGATCACCTTCGCGCGGTCCGGCGCCAGCAGCGCCGCGGTCTCGCGAAGGCGCGTCCCATTCTCGCGGTCGCGCTCGACGAAGGTCGCTTGCGCCGCGCCGCGCGACAGCGCCTCGAGGCCGAGGGCGCCGCTCCCGGCGAAGAGGTCGAGGCAGCGGCTGCCCGGAACCTCCGCCGCCAGCCAGTTGAAGAGGGTTTCCCGCACCCGGTCGGGCGTCGGTCGGATCCCGCCTTTGCCGGGAAAGCGGATGCGCCGCCCGCGCCACTCGCCGCCAATGATGCGCAGGGTATTGAGCATTTTTTGCAGCGCACATCCCTTAGACTTGCGCGATGATACGCGCGCGCGCGTCCCGATTTGCCGGAGCATCCGCCATGAGCAGCCGTTTCGCCGTCGCCCTCCTGGTCACCGGTTTTGCGGTCGCGGGTTGCACCGGTAGCAATTCGGACGGCGTCGGCCCGACCGACCCGACGTCGGGCAACGGAGATCCGGGGACATCGAGTGGCGTCGGCGTCTTCCACGCCGAATTCATCCCGCTCTCCGGTGTGCTGCCCTACCCGACCGACCTCTATTTCAGCGGCACGACGGACGGCACGCTCAATATCCCGGCGACGCCCTTCCTGCCGAATGCTGCAGCGATCAACGCGCTCGACGGCTTCTCCACCAACGCGTCGATCTCGGCACGCTTCTCGGCGCCGATCGACGCGGCGACGATCTCGCCGGCGACGGTGATCGTGCTTGAAGTGGACATCGACAACCTGCTCAAGGCGACGGTCGGTGTGCGCCGTCCGCTCATCTACGGAACGGATTACACCGCCCGCGTCGCGTCAACCATTGACTCCGGCCACGCGACGCTCGAGATCGTCCCGCTGAAGCCACTGACGCCCTCCACGGGCGCGACCAACGTCGGCTACCTGGTCATCCTGACGAACGGCTTGCGCGATACGTCCGGCAACCGGGCGACGCCCGACCGCGACTACCTCGCGATCGAGGCCGCGCTGCCGAGCTGCAGCACGCTCACCGGCTCGATGAACGGCATCTGCCTGCTCACCGGCGCCCACCTCCAGATCGCGAACGCGATCAACGTGCCCCCCGCCAACGTCGTGCTGACCTTCTCGTTCTCGACGCAGGCAACCGCCGACACGATGAACATCGCGTCCGCGATCGCGCAGCCGGGACCGATCGGGGTCGTGCCGACCGGCGCCAACCTCTCGAACCTGAACCCGGCGCTGCCGCCGATTGCGGATGTCTACGTCGGCCAACTCGGCATTCCTTACTACCTCGACCCGGCGGCGCCGCTCAGCGGCACCTGGGAGGCCGCGCCCGGCGGGCCCGGCGTGCCGTCGACGAACCTCACGCGGTTCAATCCGGTGCCGGTCGCCAAGGCGAGCCTCGGCATTCCGCTGTTCCTGACCGTGCCGAACGTCGCGAGCGGCCATGCAAAGCCGGCCGGCGGCTGGCCGGTCGTAGTCTTCCAGCATGGCATCACCGGCAATCGCGTCCAGGCCGCCGCGATTGCGGGTGCCTATGCGTCGCAGGGTTTCGTCGTCGCGGCGATTGACATGCCGCTGCACGGCCTCACGGATCCCGCAAACCCGTTCTACCAGCCTGGCGCAGAGCGCACCTTCGACCTCGACCTTGTCAACAACGCGACGGGCGCGTCGGGCCCCGACGGCGTCATTGACGGCTCCGGCTCCTACTTCATCAACCTCACGAGCCTCCTCACGTCGCGCGACAACCTGCGCGAGGCCGCCCTCGATATCGTGCAACTCGTGAAGTCGCTCCCCAATCTCGATATCGACGGCGACACCGTGGCTGACATCGACGCCACGAATATCCACTTCTCCGGGATCTCGCTCGGCTCGATGGTGGGCACGGTTGCCAATGCCACCGGCATCCCGACGGTTTCCGCTTACCTGAACGTTCCGGGCGGCGGGGTGGCCCAGCTGCTGCAGGAATCGCAGACCTTTGGCCCGACGATCAACGCCGGCCTCGCCGCCAAGGGCCTCCAGCAGGGTACGACGTTGTACGACCAGTTCTTCCGCGACGCGCAGACGGCGGTCGACTCGGGCGACCCGCTCAACTTCATTGCGACCACGGTCGCCGCAAAGCCCGTGCTGCTCACGCAGGTGCTCAACGACGCGGTCATCCCGAACTCTGCGACGCAGCGGCTCATCTCCGCCGCGCCGTTCTTGAAGACGGCGACGCCAGGCTTCAACCTCGTCGGCGCGGGCACAGGCACATGGGTGCACTTCACGTCGGGATTCCACGGCTCGCTGTTGAGCCCGGCGGCCAGCCTCGCGGTGACGCAGGAAATGCAAACCCATGCCGCGTCGCTCGCGGCGACGGGCGGCACGGCGTTCGCGATCACGAACCCGGCGATCCTGGAACCTTGACGGCAGCCGAGAGCGGCTTCCTCGCGCGCCTGCGCGCGCGCGTCAATCGCGGCACTTCTTGGGTCGCGGACCTCCTTCCGGGGCGGCGCATCGACGATGCGTTGCTCGAGGAGCTCGAGACGCGCCTGCTCGCCGCGGACGTCGGCATCGAGGCGACGGAGTCGATCCTTGCCGAGCTGCACCGGAAGGTCGCGCGCGCCGAGCTCTCCGATGCCCGGGCGCTCGAGGCCGCGCTCGCGGCCTCGCTCGTCGCGATCCTCGCCCCGGTCGAGCGCCCGCTCGAGGTGGACCGCTCGCGGAAGCCCTTCGTGATCCTCGTCGTCGGCGTCAACGGCTCGGGCAAGACGACGACGATCGGAAAGCTCGCGCGCCGGCTGAAGGACGGCGGACTCTCCGTGATGCTCGCGGCGGGCGACACCTTTCGCGCGGCGGCCGTCGAGCAGCTCGCGGCCTGGGCCGAGCGCAACAACGTGCCCGTCGTCGCGCAGGCGACGGGGGCCGACCCCGCAGCGGTCGTGTTCGACGCGCTCCAGTCGGCGAAGGCCCGGGGCGCCGACGTCTTGATCGCGGACACGGCCGGCAGGCTCCACACGCAGTCGCACCTCATGGACGAGCTCGCAAAGATCGCGCGGGTGATCAAGCGACTCGACCCGGACGCGCCGCACGAGGTGCTCCTCGTGCTCGACGCCAGCCTCGGGCAGAACGCGCTCCGGCAAGCGGAGCAGTTCAGCCAGGCGATCGGCGTCACCGGCCTCGTCGTGACGAAGCTCGACGGCACGGCGAAGGGCGGCATCGTCTTGGCGATTGCGCGCCGGTTCGGCATCCCGATCCGCTTCGTCGGCGTTGGCGAACAGGCGGAAGATTTCGGTATCTTCGACGCTCGGGCCTATGTCGAGGGGCTGCTGCGGCCGGCCCCGGAGTCCAGCGCGTGATCCGGTTCGACCGCGTCTTCAAGCGATACCCGAACGGGCGTGAAGCCCTCTCGGAGCTCAACTTCGAGCTCGAGTCGGGCGAGATGGCCTTCCTGACCGGGCACTCCGGCGCCGGCAAGAGCACGGTGCTGCGCCTCATCGCGCTCCTCGAGCGGCCGACGCGCGGGCAGGTGTTCGTGAACGGCCGTAATACGAACTCGCTGCGCCGCGGCGCGATTCCGGCCTTCCGGCGCCAGGTCGGCATCGTGTTCCAGGATCATCGCCTGCTCGACGACCGCCCGGTCTACGACAACGTCGCGCTGCCGCTCGCGATCGGCGGGGTTCCGCGCCGCGAGATGGACAAGCGCGTGCGCGCGGCGCTCGACCAGGTGGGCCTCCTGGGCCGCGAGCGCTCGTTCCCGCTCGAGCTGTCCGCGGGCGAGCAGCAGCGCGTCGGCATCGCGCGCGCCGTGATCACGAAGCCCCCCGTCCTCATCGCGGACGAGCCGACCGGAAACCTCGACCCCGACCTCGCGCTCGAGGTGATGAACCTCTTCCAGCGTTTCAACGCGGTCGGCGTCACGGTGATGGTCGCGACGCATGACATCCACCTTCTCGAGCGCTTCCGCGTCCGACGCGTGCACATCGAGCAGGGCCGGCTCGCCTCGACGCACGCCGCCTGAACCCATGATCTACTTCGAGCGCCACGCGCAGGCGGCACTCGGCTCCCTCGGGCGCCTAGCCCGGCAGCCGTTCGCGGCCTTCCTCACGATCCTCGTGATCGGCATCGCGCTCGCGCTGCCCGCCGCGCTCTACGTTGCGGTCGCCAACATGCGCATCGTGACGGCCGGACTCGACGACACGGTGCAGCTCTCCGCGTACCTCAGGATGTCGACGACGGAATCGCAGGCGCGCAAGGCCGCGGCCGCGATCGAGACGAAGCGCGGCGTTGCGGATGTGGCCCTCGTGAGCCCGGACGAGGGCCTCGCGGAATTCAGGAAGCTGTCCGGCATCGGCGATGCTCTCAAGGCGTTGCCCGAGAATCCCCTGCCCTGGCTCGTGAAGGTCCGGCCCGCGCCGCCCCACGATTCGGCCGTGGAGGTCGCAAAGCTCGCGGAGGAGCTGCGGCATGTCGATAACGTCGAGCTCGTCGAGGCGGACACGGCCTGGGTGCGCCGTCTGCACGCGATCGAGGACACGCTGCAGCAGCTCGTGCTGCTGGTCGCGGGACTCCTGGCTGCGGGCGTGCTGGGCGTCGTCGGAAACACGATCCGCCTCGAGATCAACAGCCGCCGGGCGGAGATCGAGGTCACGAAGCTCGTCGGCGGGAGCAACGCATTCGTGCGCCGGCCATTCCTCTATTCCGGCCTGTGGCAAGGGCTGGGCGGCGGGCTGCTCGCGTTCGGCCTCGTCCAGGCCGGGCTTGTCGCGCTCGAGCCCTATATCGCAAGTCTCGCGGCCGCCTACGGCGCGACATTCGAGCTTCGGGGCCTCACGATCCAGGAATGGCCGGTGCTCGTCGGGGGCGGCGCCCTGCTCGGATTCCTGGGCGCCGGGCTGGCTGCGGGATATCACCTGCGCCGCATCGAGCCGCGAGCATAACTCGCTGTTTTAGTTATATTTTATGCCTTCCTGGCCAGGAACTTCCGGGCTCTTTAGCACTCTATTGACACGACTGCTAAACTCGGTGCTCGGAGGTAAACCATCTTCATGACCAGCCAGGCTCTCGCGCTTCCAAACCCGTCCCTTATTTCATCCGGGCCGCTCGGCAGCCTCGATGCTTATATCGAGCGCGTGTCGGCGATCCCGATGCTGAGCCGCGAGGAAGAGTTCGACCTCGCCCGCCGCTTCCACCAGGAACAGGACCTCGGGGCGGCGCGGACGATTGTGCTCTCGCACTTGCGGTTCGTGGTGCACATCGCCCGCGGCTACATGGGCTATGGCCTGCCCGTGGGCGACCTTATCCAGGAAGGCAACGTCGGCCTGATGAAAGCCGTCAAGCGATTCGACCCGGACATGGGCGTGCGGCTCGTCAGCTTTGCCGTGCACTGGATCCGCGCGGAGATCCACGAGTTCGTGATCCGCAACTGGCGCCTCGTCCGCGTCGCGACGACCAAGGCGCAGCGCAAGCTGTTCTTCAACCTGCGCCGCATGAAGAAGAACCTCGCCTGGCTCTCCGAAGACGAGACCGCGGCGGTCGCCGGCGAGCTCGGCGTCGACCCGCGCGAAGTGCGCGAGATGGAGCGCCGCCTTTCCGCGCGCGACCTGTCGTTCGACCCGGCGCCGGATAACGGCGATGACGAGGCGATCGCCTCGCCTTCGCTCTACCTGCCCGCGCCCGAGGCGGACCCGGCGACCATCGTCGAGCAGGACCAGTGGGAAGGCGCTGTCGCGGGCGATCTCGCGACCGCGCTCGAGGGACTCGACGAGCGCAGCCGCACGGTGATCCAGTCACGCTGGCTCACGGAAGAGAAGAAGACGCTGCAGGAGCTCGCAGGAGAGTACGGCGTTTCCGCCGAACGCATCCGGCAGATCGAGTCCGCCGCGCTCGCGAAGCTCAGGACTGCGATGAGCGGCTGACCGCCGCCGCGACGGCCTGGTGAACCAACCGATCCAGCGGGTCGGGCACCAGGTCGTCTCCCTTCGCCATCTCCGCGATCGTCCCGGCCGCCGCCAGCAGCATGGCGTCGGTGAAGCGCTTTGCCCGCGCGGCGAGCGCGCCCTTGAAGAGGCCCGGGAATCCCAGCAGGTTGTTGATGCTCTTGCCATCCGCCGCGATCGCTGCGCCCTGGGCGAGCGCGATCGCCGGCTCGATCTCCGGATCCGGGTTGGACAGGGCGAGGACGATCTGGCCCTTGTGCACGGTCTCCGCCTTGATGAGTCCGCGCGCGCCGGTCGTCGCGACGACGATGTCGGCCTTCTGCATGATGTCGGCGAGCGTCGAGGCCTCGCCACCCATCGCCGCGAGACGGCGGAGCGCAGCCGCGTCGAGGTCCGCCCCCAGGACGCGCCGCGCGCCCGCGCGCTGCAGGAGCCTTAAGATGCCGATGCCCGCCGCGCCGAGGCCGACCTGGCCGACCACGCTTTCCCCGAGCGCCTTGCCCGTGCGCTTGGTCGCGTTCAGGACCGCCGCGAGCGTGACGACCGCGGTGCCGTGCTGGTCGTCGTGGAGTACGGGCCGGTCGAGTCGCGCGCGGAGTCCCTCCTCGATCTCGAAGCAGGCGGGCGCGGCGAAATCCTCGAGCTGGATGGCGCCGAAGCCGGAGGCGATGGCCGCGATGTGGTCGATGCAGCGCGCGGGGTCCGTCTCCTCGAGCAGGATCGGCACCGCGTGTATGCCGACGAGTGTCGAGAAGAGCGCCGCCTTCCCTTCCATGACCGGCAGTCCCGCGAGCGCGCCGATGCGGCCGAGGCCAAGCACGGCCGTCCCGTTCGTCACGATGGCGACTGAGTTGCCGAGGCTCGTGTAGTCCCACGCGAGCGCCGGCTCGCGCTGGATCGCGAGGCAGACGCGCGCGACGCCCGGCGTGTAGATGTCGCGCAGCACTTGCTGCGTCGTGATGGGGATTGCCGACTCGGTGCGGATCTTTCCGCCACGGTGCCGGTCGAACACGCGATCCGACTTGCCGACGAAGCGCGCGATCGGCAGCGCGTCGATGCGGGCATAGAGGCTCCGGTCCGCCTCTTCGTCCATCTCGAGCGTGATCTCCCACATCGTGCGGCCCTGCTCGCGCCGCAGCGCCTGCAGGTGGTCGATCGTGAGTCCCGCATCCGCGATCACCTGCAGCACCTTCGCGAGGCTGCCCGGCTGGTGCACGGTCTCGACCATCAGGATCTCGGGTATCTTCACGCGCGGCATCGTAC
>Ga0075433_10004397_pt1 | contig 10965 bp, 6 predicted proteins | sample RhiMethybrSRZTD2_FD_75299 | JGI IMG/M metagenome (GOLD analysis project Ga0075433, IMG submission 75299) | Populus rhizosphere microbial communities from Tennessee, USA - Rhizosphere MetaG P. TD hybrid SRZTD2 | ecosystem: Host-associated > Plants > Roots > Rhizosphere > Soil | place: USA... | reverse complement strand
CTAGTTTCCCGGGTTCAGGGCTTCTGCGGTTTGTGCCTTCGGATCGTAAGGTGTCTGCAGGTACTTCTTCGCTACAGCCTGTGCATTGTCGTAATCGATTCCTGACTGCACAGCCTTCTGGTACTCATACACCGCCTTATTCCGATCACCTTTGGCATCGTAAGCATTGCCGCGCTTTATGTGCGCCCACACTTCAATCCATGCGGGCTTCAATGTACCCAACAACGATGCGTCAAAGTTATCAAGCGCCTGCTGCCAGTTTCGCTGTTCGAGGAAGAGCAGGCCGAGATTGTAGTAGACCCACGAGTTTGAGCGGTCGAGTTTGAGGGCCGCCTCAAATTGCTGCTGAGCTTCGGCGTAGATGCCTTCCTTCATTTGCTCGATTCCGCGTCTCGCGATGATCGACACACGGAGTTCATCAGACATCCGCAGAATCTTGTTGTTAGGATCGACGACGACTTCGATCGGCTGACCATTGGATTCAAAATCGAAGTCTTCGCTCTTCCCTTCCACGCGAACAGTCAGCTGCTGATTGTCTCCCTCAGCTCGCAGCATCAGCTCGACAGGCATTCGCAGATTCTCAAGATTCTGTTTCACGGTACCGCGGGTACGAAATTTACCGGCTCGTGTTCGTATGATCTGGTAATCAACAGTGAACTCTGGTACGCCAGTGCCTTCTACCCACTGCGCGAAGAAGTATCTCAAGCTCTGTTGACTGATCTGCGAAGACAGCTTTTCGAAATCGTCAATCGATGCGTTCTTGCCGCGATATGTATCGAGGAATGTGTAAAGCAGCTTTTCGAAGTTGTCACGTCCAATCGTCTCGCGCAGCATGCGAAAGATCATCGAACCTTTGTAGAAAACAATTGATTGATACGCGGCTGACTGGTCATCAAGTGCACTGGGGGCGCGAGCAATCGATGCAGTTTGCTCGAACGTCAACGCACGCTCCTGCTGTTCGCGTTGAGCAGCGTCTAAACCGCCGGCACTCAGAACTGACTCGCGATAAGCAAACGCACTCCACTCCGCAAGTCCCTGCGAGAGCCATGCGTCGTCAAAGGATTTGAGTCCAACCGTCTGACCCCACCATTGATAAGCCATCTCGCGTTCTATTTTTTCCTCGGGAATCGGCCGCGATGTGTCAAACATCTTGGAAGAGAGAAACACGATGCCTGGTCCCGAATACGTATCGAGACTCTCATCGTCAATTTGGACGATAACGAGCCGGTTGCCAAACAACGGTGCGCCGTAGTGTTTGGAATAGAACTCGAGAACACGGCCTGTTAGTTCCGCGAACGAATCGATCCTCTTTTCGCTGCCGGGCATTGCGTACAACTGCAACTGGTATTTGCCGAAGGTCAGGTTCTTGTTGATGTATTGACCAGCTGCGAAGTTTCCAATCAAGACTGGCTGGCGATGGACAAAATGATATCGAACCGCGCCTTCTTTTGGTGAAGGTTGGGCAACGACGGGGTCATCACTAGTCCCGGCGACTTGTAAACCGGCAGGCACGATGAAAGTGATGTCCGAAGTTGCGCGGTCTGCTGCGTAATCGTGGAACGGGAACCATCGCGACGCATACATCAGGTACGAACCTTCCGTACCAACGTATGCCAGTCGTTTCGTGGCCAGCGGTCCACCTTCCGGAGAAATCAGAGCACCACTCCAACGAATACGAAGCGTAATTGGTTTGTTAGCCGGGAGCACTGAACCGAGGTCGACACGGACGCTGGGTCCGAGTGCGCCGACTCCAACCGCGTCCTGCACATACCCGGTCAAAGGCTTTCCGTCCTTTTCGATGCTTTCGATGTGGAGTGATCCGTTTAGCTCAAAGACTACGGAGCGCGTCGCGTCTAATGGCACAAACGTGACGTCCGCGCCGGCGCGCAGCAGGTGCTGGTCAGGGATAATCTGTGCTTCGATTCGATAGTTTAGGACGTCGTAACGGCTGGCTTGCTGTTGGGGAGCTGGTTGTTGAGACTTTCCCGAAACAGCTAAGGTCAATGCGACTGCAACAGTCGCCAGGATGCGCGGCAAGGTGGACGTTATTCTGCTCATGGCTTCTCGGATGTGAACGATTATACAGCCGTTCTAACTGTCAGCAGGAACAAGCTGCATCAAGTTCCACGACGCCCGCGTGAATTAAAGAGCGTTCGAAAACAACCGGTTTTTTGGGGCTTGCTCGAGTGCGAGGGCCGATGTTGCCGGCTAGTCTGACGCGGGCGTTCTACGCTTGACGAATGTTTTGGATGGCTGGAATTGTCTCTCGGTTGGCTGGGGCGATTTGGCGATATAGGTCCTATAGCTCATATAAGTCCTATACTTTTGGTCAATTGCTCGCCCGCTTGACACTGCCCTAACCACCGCATACATTCCTGCCACGCAACCGAGTTTCGTGGTTTCCGCGACTCAGCGCCGGCGAACTCCACAATCAAAAAGCCCGCCTCAACCTCGTGCAGACGGGCATGTCTGCGTTGCTTAATTAGAGTTTCGCCCTGAAGTGTGGAAACCCCACTCGATTGAGACATCACCCAATCACAAAAGGAGTTTGATTTTTTATGCGACGTGTCTCAAGACTTTTTGCCTCTAGCTTTATCTGCGCGTTGAGCGTCGTAGCCCTACAGGCTCAGACCGCTCGAAGCGTAAAAGTAGATTTCAAAGAGACAACTCTTAACAACGGGCTGCGAGTAATCACTGTTGAGGATCACTCCGCGCCTGTTATTGCAGTCTCGATAACTTATAACGTTGGTTCACGTAACGAACGTCAGGGACGAACCGGGTTCGCGCACCTTTTTGAGCACATGATGTTCAAAGGATCTGAAAATGTCGGCAGCGGTGAACACTTCCTACTCGTTTTCAACAATGGCGGAAATATGAACGGTACGACTAATGAGGATCGCACTAACTACTTCGAAGCGCTCCCCGCCAATCAGTTGGATCTTGCTTTGTTTCTCGAGGCCGATCGCATGAAGAGTCTTGCGATCACGAAAGACAACCTTGACAACCAACGCAACGCAGTCCAGGAAGAACGCCGTTTAGGTGTCGATAATCAACCGTACGGAAAGAGCGGAGAAATTCAGCAAGAGCTGATATACGACAACTTCGCTTACAAACATACGACCATTGGCTCTATGGAAGATCTCAATGCGGCCAGCGTCGAAGACGTCGCAGCGTTTTTTAAGATGTACTATGCGCCTAACAACGCTGTGCTGACTCTTGTCGGTGACTTCAAAACAGCCGACGCCCTTGCCAAGATCCGAACCAGTTTTGAATCGATCGCTCGTCAACCAGATCCACCACCAGTTGACATGATGGAACCACAGCAGAAAGCTGAGCGCCGTGCCAACGTCGACGATGTACTTGCCCGCGCGCCCCGCGTGGATATTGCTTACAAAGCTGTGCCGGGCAACACCGCGGACTTCTACGCGTTGCAGGTTTTGAGTGCTGCTTTACAAAGCGGGCAGAGCTCTCGGCTCTATCAAAAACTGGTTAAGGAAAAAGAAATGCTGACGAATGTCGGCGGTTTCATGGATGAAAAGCGTGGTGTCGGTGCGCTCTACTCAAATGCAACGCTGCGTCCGAATGTAAAAACTGAGGACGTTGAGGCTGCGATCTATGCCGAGATCGATAGGTTGAAAAAAGAACCCATCGCTGACTGGGAACTGCAGAAAGCCAAAAACACCACTCGACGAAACTTCGTCAATAACTTGCAGAGTTCATTGATTCGTGCAGTGACGATTGGTCAATACACGGTCTATTACGACGAGCCAGGTTTGATAAATGCTCGTTTGGATAAAGTCAGCGCAGTTACGAAAGAAGACGTACAACGTGTCGCGAACAAGTACCTGCTCGATACAAATCGCACAGTTGTCATAACGATGCCCAAAGCCAGGGAGAAAGCCACAACCGGAGCTTCCGGACAGTAAGGAGATAAGGAGTTAGCAATGAGAATCAAAACGAATCTAAGAGGATTTCTAGCAGCACTGATGCTGTTAGCGCTTGTCTCCTCAATGTCTTTTGCTCAGGGAGGTATGGCGTCACAGTCTCAGGGGAGCACGAAAGGTGCCGTCATCAAGGGCAAGGCACCGGTTAACAAAGATGTTTTAAGAGTGAAGCTACCGAAAGCCGAAGAAGCGACTCTGCCTAACGGTCTCCGTTTAGTCTTGCTCAACGCCAACAAAGTCCCAACGTTCACTATGCAGATGGTGATCCTTAGCGGGGGCTTAGCTGATCAAGCGGACTACCATGGTCTGGCAAGTTTCGTCGCAGCGCTCTTGCGCGAGGGAACGACTAAACGTTCCAGCAAAGAAATCGCGGAACAGGCTGACGCGTTGGGTACCACTATATCCTCAACGTCGGGTTTGTCTTCCTTGACAAGTACTGTTACAGCTTCCGGGCTGGTCGAAAACCTGGATCAAACGTTAGACATCTTTGCCGATGTCATTCGGAATCCATCATTCCCGCAGGTCGAAGTTGATAAGTACAAGACGCGCACACTAGCTCAAGTACAATTCCAGAGATCGATACCGCAGTTTCTCGCTGCGGAGCAATTTCAGAAAGCGATATACGGAAGTCATCCGGGTGCACTAATTATTCCTCCGGCTGATTCGCTGAAGAAACTTTCGAGCAAGGATCTCGCGCAGTTTCACTCGACCTACTACCGTCCGAACAACGCATTTCTCGCGGTGGTGGGTGATGTGACGATGAAGGAATTGATGCCGAAGCTTCAAAAGGCATTTGGCGATTGGCAAAAGGCTGATGTCCCGACAATAAACATTCCACCTGCACCTGCGCAATCAGCATCGATGATCGCTTTGATCGATCGTCCTGGCTCCGTGCAAACCGTATTACAGCTTGGAACGCTTGGGATCGAACGAACGAGTCCAGATTACTTTGCGGTGTTGCTTGCAGATCGTGTTCTTGGCGGTGGTCCATCCGGGCGATTGTTCATGAATCTCCGCGAAGATAAGGGTTATACCTACGGAGCCTACAGTAATTTTGGTGGCTCAAAGTTTCGCGGGACCTGGATCTCCAGTTCAGAAGTCAGAACTGAAGTTACTGAAGGCGCTATGAAAGAGTTCAAGTATGAGTTGACAAGGTTGAGAACTGACAAGGTTCCGGCTGAAGAGCTCGAGAATGCGAAGCGCGCCATCATTGGGAGCTTTGCACTCTCACTTGAACAGCCTCAGGCTCTTTTACAGAACGTCATCACGCAAAAGATCTACAACCTGCCTGCGGACTATTGGGACACCTACCCGCAGCATGTGTCGGCGATCACTCCTGACGATGTTCAACGTGTGGCGCAGAAATACATCGACATGGATCACCTTCAGGTGGTCGCAGTAGGCGATGCGAGTAAGACGCGCGACGTCCTGGCGAAGTATGGAACGGTGCGGGTGTTTGATGCGGATGGAAAACCAGTTGGTGGTTCCGTTGAGGCTAACCGGTAAACGTTTTCGCTAACCTGCAAACAGGAAAGCCCAGGTAGCAATACCTGGGCTTTTCTTATAGGCCCAAACTTCATTCGTGTGATTCGTGTATTTCGTGGATCTCGTTTGGGTAAACATTAAACGATCCACGAAAAACACGAACTACACGAAAAACTACGGCGAGCGATTTGTAGAACCAGTAAAGTCCACACCCGTTTGATCGTTGATGAGTCCGGCAAAGACTTTATCGATCGGCGAAAAAGAATAACCGTCCTTTGACGGAATGAGTCGATACGTCTTTTGTGATGGTACTACGTTGAATGAGTAATAACCGTCATTGTCCGTAGTTGATGCCAGGACCGAACCGGAAGGACTGATAAGAACAACCACAACATTCGAAATTCCCGTCCGGGTTGAATCCAGAATACGCCCGCTGATCTTGATGTTAGACCGCACACGAGATGCAGCTGCGCGAAGTGCCTCATCGGTGATTGGTTCTGGTTGTGTAGCCGGCGCATCAGTTGTTGTTGTCGATGGTGTTTCGGGTGATGGTGTCGGAGTCGGCGACGGTTCACTTGATGGTGTAGGTGAAGGTTCAGGCGTGGAGGCCGGCGTAGCTTCAGGCGATGCAGTTGGAATAGCAGGGTCGGGCTTAGGAGCTTCTGTTGTTGGTGTCGTGCTGGCTTTTTCCGCTGGCGCCAGCGACCCGCTTGAATTTGTCCTTTCCAAAACACCAGTAAGGGGAGTTACCGTCGCTGAAGTGTTCTCCATTGCCTGATTCTTGCTGGAGATAATCGCTGGCCCAACTCTGTCTTCCAACCCATCCGTAGATCCCTTAACTTTCCGATACAGCCTTTCAATTACGGATCGCCGAACAGAATCACGTTCGCCGGCGGTGTAACTCTGAATATAACTTTCCAGGGCTTCATCGTTGCGACCTGTTTGTTCGAGAACTACTCCCAGATGCCACAAAGTATTTCGCCAGGCCGGAGTGCCATTCGGCAGAACGCTTGAGGCCTGCTTCAGATGTTCAATAGCTTCTGGATATTTGTCCTGGTTGAAGAGAATCCAACCAGTCAAATCTTCCATTCGTCCGCGCATTATGTTCGACAACGCGCTGCGAGGCGCCTCGGCGATATCCGGAATCGTGCCTGCGGCAATTGCCTGTGCACGAAGGCCCCGAAACTCGTCAGCTTGCGCGGCTGTGGTTGCGACGGGCGCGCGTAAGGCCACTTCCAAACCCTGTTTCGAAGCGTCAATGAGTTCAAGCGCTGTAGTTAGCGCAACGCCTGTCTTCACCAACCGGCTTGCGGCGTACAGCTGTCGATAGGCCTTCATGCCATCTTCGCCAGATGCAAACTCGCGAGCGGCATTGGAAGCGCTAGTTTCATCGATCTTGTCACCGTCTCTTTGACTCAAGGCAGTATCGAAAGCCAAAAGAGTAGTAAGCATTTTACTGTTCGCAGCAGAATCGGCGGCGGTTGGTTGATAAAGGCTTGCCCGGCGCTCCGGACCAAGTAACGTCATGAAGTCTTTGTCGCGAGCAGCAATTCTTCCGGCCAGTAAAGTTTCGACTTGTCCGTCTTTAAACGAAAACGACTCGTGCAAGATCTCCACTGCTTCGTCAAAAAAGCCCATCGACGCAACTACATTCGCAAGTTCGTAGTTCAAAGTCGGGAACTTGCCGAACTGTCGTGCGTAGCGCATCGCACGCTCCGCACCGATATTTCTATTCAGGCCAAGCAACGATCGAACTAAAGCAATCTGTGCCCACGTGTATCTTGGTTCAATCCTGACGGCCTGTTGTGCAAGGTCAAATGCTTTCTGGTAATTCTCATGCGAGGCAAACCAGTAGGCTGTGCCACTTAGCAGGGCGAGGTTCTTTGGTTCGTTTGCGAGTGCCGCATCGAGAGCAGTCGTCGCTTCGTCTGTGCGTCCGAGTTCAAAAAGACATATGACTCTTCCAGCGATTGCCGCTCCGTCTTTTTCATCCAGTTTTAGTAGCCGATCATACTGGGCTAAAGCGTCATCAAACTTTCCATTTGCGCGAGTGAGATCCGCCAATGTGTTCAGCGAAGCCTTTGAGGTAGGATCGAGATCAACCGCCTTTTTATACTCTGCAGCAGCCTCGTCGAGTTGCAGGTTGATTTGACGGCTGACAGCCAACACACGATGTGACTCAGCGGCATCCGGCGCCAGCTTCACCGCTTCTTCGGCTACCCGAACAGCTTCGTCGCTGCGCTCGATGGTGACGTAAAAACCCGCCAGGCCGACTAAACGCTTAGGATCTGTACCGAATTTCTTCTCAATCTTTGTTGCGGCCTGGAACGCCGCGTCTGGCTGGCCGCGAAGAAAAAGGTTCGCAGGTATTTGCCCGATTACACCCGAGTAGAGTTTGTCGGAGATGCCGGCATCGGCCTCATCGATCGCCAGCATTAATTGCTGAACACCGTTGGCTACATCATCGGCTTTCAGGAATTGATCGCCGAGTCCTGCGTGAGTACTGATGAGCAACTCGACGGCACGAGGCCGCGCCTTTGAATCCGGATGTGTGTCCAGAAAACTCTTGAGCTTCTCAGCGCGCTTTGCGAGAGGCAGTGTCAGCGTCAATTCAACTTCTTCAGCTTCCGCTTCATCGTCCACAGGCTCGACGATCTGCTTGGGAGTCGATTCTGCTTTGCTTGTTTTAGCTGAAGCCTTCGGTGGCGGATTAGTGGTGGTTTTCTTTTCAGGTCGCTTTACTTCGGTAGCAACTGTTGAAGGCTCAGTAACTGCAGGTTTGTCGTCAGTTGGTGCTGGTGAAGTATTCGTTGCCTCTTCTTTTGTTTTTGAAGCTTCTGTTTTTGAAGCTTCGCCAACGACGCGGGGCCGCGTTTGAGTAGGTTCACTCGCTGGCTGTTGAGCTGCGTCAGGAGGTTTTTCTGCGACACTGGCATTTGCCGGCAAAGACTTGTCGAGATCTTCAACCGCAAAGCCGAGCTTAGCTGCAAGCGAATTTAGAAATAGTAATACGCCTTGATCTATCGCTTCGGTGAAACGTCCGGCAGTCAATTGATCTCTCATCCGCTGTCCCATATCGCCGAGGATTCCTTCAGGCAATACAGATTGAACGAGGCGGCTGAACTGAGTGACGGAAGTCTTGGACGCTACTGCTACAACCAGAAGCAAGCTCTTAGTAGTGCTGGTCCGTGAGCCAATTTTCCAATCGGTAGCTAGTTGTCGGGAGAACACCGCGATATCTTCACCACCGGTCCCATCGACAGTTGCCACGTAAAAATCGATCTTCGTTCGTTCCTGGAGGCCGCTAAGTAAAGTCTCGAGGTGGTTCTTCACGGGAGTGTCGATTACGCCAGCGAAGTCATTTATGTGAGTTGTCGGAGGCGGGAACTGATTCGCAGCCTGAGCGCGAACGACCGACACCATTGTGCAAATTGCGCACGCCACGACCAGAGTACGCAGGTACCAACACCGGCTAAATATTATTCTCATCAACATTGTGAGTGGTTTAATCATTAGTCGGGGGGTGCTTCCAATCAGCACGAGCAATATCAATTAATTGGGGGGAACGATTCGGGGCTCATGATACCATCGCCCCCGATTCGCGGCGAGCACCCTGACTGCCGAGGTGGAGAAACGCGGTGAGTGAACTCGATGAAGCTTGGGTACTGGCACTGGCAGAAGCGGAGAGGCGTGCCCGCGCGGCCGGCCAATCGGAGTTAGCTGAATATTTATCGTTAAAGAACTCGAACGATTTGCTGAGGACCTCCGGCATAGAATGGCTGGTCTCGACGTTTACGGTCCTGGCCGGTGAAGCGAATCGAGCGGGTGCGAGTCTGCAGATCGCGAGCCTGGATACACATCGGTTTCGCATCGGCAATTCGACAATGGTTGGTCGTTTGTTAACGTTCTCCAATGGTGTGAGAAAGTTGTTTGTCGAAGCAGGCTGGCCGAGAACTCCACGTGATGGCATTGTTCGAGGTGGTGGATTGGCATGCGCGAATATTCGTCATCTCGGTTTGACGTCCGCTAATGAAGAGTTACTCCTTGCAAAGACGAATACTGGCGCTCCCACCTGGTTGTCCTCCGTTAAGAAATCTCCGCGTAACGTTCTCCACGAGTCTGATATTCGTCGCCACCTCTCAATTCTGCTGGATTCACATCGGAAGGGACAGTAGTCAGTGGTCAGTGGTTTTTGGTCTTTGGCCTTTGGTTTTCGATCTTAGGCCTTCGATTACTTCCTACGACTTGAACTCCAATGGCCAAATACCAAAAGCCAAAGACCACTGACTACTGACCACTGACCAAGGCCGCCTTTGCCACTCCCTCCCGCCGTTGCTAATATGTCGCGCTCTTTTTGGGAACCAATATGAAACTTCGCCTTCTCTATCACGGCCATTGCTTTGACGGCGTGGCTTCGGCTGCAACTTTCACTCGTTTTTATAAACAGCGAATTCACCCGGAAGCTGAAGTGAATTACACAGGATTGCTGCATCGCCCGGGTAACTTGTTTGATCAGAACCTGCTTGATTCTGACGAGAATGCAATCGTTGATTTCAAGTATGCCGCTTCTGAGAAATTGACCTGGTGGTTCGATCATCACGAGTCGGCGTTTCTGACTCCAGAGGATGAGGCTCACTTTCGTGCTGATAAGTCCGGCAAGAAGTTTTTGGATGCAACAAAGAAATCGTGCACTGAGTTCATCGCTGAAGTGGCAAGTGAACGGTTTGGCTTTGATGCAACACCGATAGAGTCCCTCGTTCGTTGGGCGCACATCATCGATGGGGCGCTTTACACTTCACCGGCGCAGTGTGTTGAGTTGAAGGAACCAGCGCTGCAGCTGATGCAGGTGATCGAATCAGATCCTGATGATCAGTTCATAGATCGGATAATCCGTGAGTTGACGGTTAGATCGCTGGAGGAAGTTGCACAGAGCGAGGAGGTTCAGACGCGATTCAAGCCCATTTTGCAGCAGCATCTTGAAACACTGGAAGCCATTCGTCGTAAAGCGATGGCCGCAAACGGTGTAATTCAGTTTGATCTCGTCGATGAAGGTTACGAAGGTTTCAATAAGTTCATTCCTTACTACCTTCACCCTGAAACAACATATTCAGTCGCCCTGACACGTGGAGCTCATCGAACGAAGATCTCCGTGGGTTCAAACCCCTGGGCGCCTAAGCCGCGTACTCATAATATCGCGAAGATTTGCGAGCGTTATGGCGGCGGCGGACATGCCGTTGTGGGCGCGGTGTCGTTCAAGCCAGAGGAAGTTGAAGAGGCGAGGGCGGCTGTGCGAGAGATCGTTGCCGAGCTTTCAAGTTAGAAAAGAATAGGTCCAATAGGTCATATAGGTCCTATAGACTCTATCTCGCCATCAACTCTTCAATCTCCTCAGCCGCTTTCGGCACCTTGCTCGTTAACACGCGCGGCCCATTCTGAGTGCAGACCACGTCGTCTTCGATTCGAACTCCAATTCCCAAATATTGTTGAGGAACGTCCGTCGTGTCTGGAGCAATGTAAATTCCAGGCTCTACCGTCA
>Ga0075433_10004396_pt1 | contig 10965 bp, 6 predicted proteins | sample RhiMethybrSRZTD2_FD_75299 | JGI IMG/M metagenome (GOLD analysis project Ga0075433, IMG submission 75299) | Populus rhizosphere microbial communities from Tennessee, USA - Rhizosphere MetaG P. TD hybrid SRZTD2 | ecosystem: Host-associated > Plants > Roots > Rhizosphere > Soil | place: USA... | reverse complement strand
GCGCAGAATGCCCAGTTCTAGAGGACAAATGCCTTGGCCGGGACCCAGCCTACATGCGTGCAGATCGGCGGATAGTGGAACCGCCGCGCGTCGGCTCGATCGCGTCCACGCCGGGAAGGGTCCGGCGCGGACGGTTGACTTGCGCTCAGGCGCGGCCGGGGCGCCTGGGACCTTCTCTTGCGAACCTCAGATTGGCGAGTACGGGCCCTCGATTGATTCATGGGCGTTCCGACGGCCGCATCGCTATCTGAGTTGCCTCCAGTTGGTGCGGCGTAGTTCCTCAGCAAGGGCCTGGGCTGCGGACTCTCCGTAGCGACGTGCCCACAAGTTGAGCCACTCCTGGTTGTCCAAAAAGAACTTCCAGTCGCTGATCACCCCCTGCCTCACGAACAGAAACGGCACGGGCGATTGGAAGGGCCGGAACCTCGAGTTGTAAACCGCAGTCCCCTCGTTGCCTTCGTAGTACGGCCCGAACAAGATTCCATCGCCGGCATACGACGGAGCTGCAAGATGCTGCAGGACGTCGTCAAAGACGCCCTGGGCACGGTCGGCCGACAAGTCGGTGAAGACAACGACGATGACCTTGTAGTCAGCGTCGTCGCCGCCAGTGGGCTGAGTCTGCAGGAACAGTCTCTTGTAGCCGCTGACAAGCTCGAGAACGTCGGGCTCGCCCCGGCCGGCGATCTGCTCAGGAGCGAGCCACAGCACCTTACGTTCCAATGACCCAGGCACGAAGGGACAGACGGTCCCAGCGCGACCAAGATCTTTGTGAGGCCTGGCCACGAAGGTCTTGATCCAGTTGGCGACGGCTTGTAGCGCCCCTAGATCGCTTTCCGCGAGCTGCCCTGTCCTGTTGACGTCCTGGAGATCCTGGAGGAGGAAGAGATTTGTGGTCTGTGCTGGTGGCATGGAACCTTCTCCTGAAGAGAGCCGAAGAAAATGGTGTCAGTGCGCAGTGCGGTCCGCCCAGGTGCGGCCCGTGAAAGTTGCCTCTGGTGGCCACGGGATCTGGCCAGCGGCGGCCGCCAGGTCGGATAGCGCGGCCAGTGGGAGCGGCCCGCCAGACTGCCCCAGCCTCGCCTCGGGACACTCAGCGTCCACTCATGACTCCAACCTCGCTGGGCGAGGGCCGGGGAGCCAGCACTGGCCATCGCGTGACGACGACGACGAGTCTGAGCCGGGGCCTTGCGGGGTGGACCATGAGCTCATGGGGTTCCCCTTTCATAAGTGGTACTGCCGCACGATCGCGCATCAGGCGGGCGCGTCGCGCCCGTGACTCCCTGGCCATCACCGTGGCGTCGCCCTGGTCTGCAATAGGCCGCAGACGGCTACTGCGCCGCGTCAGGCTCGCGGGTTCCCCCCCGGGCGGGACGGCCTCGGAGCTGACTACCCCCAGGGGATGTCGCTTCTGAGAGCGCGGCCCCTTTCAGGCCAGTTACCGTGGCCTCACCGCGCATGACGACCGGCGGCGCTGGTGTGGCCGACCAGCCAAGATTCACGATGGCATGATCCGGCTCTTCCGCGCCCGGGCCGTCCTGGCCGTGCTCTGCTCACGTCCTCTGCCGACTCGGCGCGCGTGCTGAGGTGGTGGATTGGTCCCGCCGTACGCGGCAGATTCTCATCCGTGGGGAAGCGTCTGTGGGCTTCTGGGGTGCGGTGATGAGGCCAGGCAACGGCCCTTCATCTTGTGATGCGGACGTGAAGGCCGGTTCGATTGGTGGCAACCCCCGGCTCACCGCCAGGCGGCCCGGCCACGCGCGTCATTCAATCGGCACCAACCGGCCAGTTGTCAAGGGGCATTAGGGTTCTGCCAGTTTCCATCGGGGCCGTGCGCGTCCTGGGCGGCTTGGTCATCTTGCTTGTCCCGGGCTCGATTACCCGGAGTGCGTAACGAACTGACCGCACCGCTGGGGTCTGACGCCATCGCGCACGGTGTAACGGTCCGCCCGCTGCCGGAGATGGCGGGGAGCCTCTACTGGCGCTTTGCCGGGTTTACCGATCTTTTACTGGCAGGTTACCCTGCGGTCAAGGGCAGCGGTGCCGTCCCGGGGCGTGGTCTTAAGCGGCAGCCGTCGTGGGTGGCACCTGGAAATGCTCGTGGCGGCCGGTCTTGGCCTGATCAGGCGGACCCGGATCACAGCTGGGAGGCTGGGTGATCGCTCAAGCGGAGCGGGGGCGGCCGGAACTCGGCGCAGCGCCGGGCCGATGACCGCAAATTCCAGCCGGCAGGGCCGCGCGGCGGGGCTAAGGGATCGGCGCGGCGAGTGTGGTGCGCTGGACCGGCTGATCGAGGCGGTCCGGGTCGGGGAGAGCAAGACTCTGGTAGTGCGCGGCGACCCGGGTGTGGGCAAGACCGTGCTGCTGGAGCACGTGGCTGGGCAGGCGTCGGGTGTGGGGTGCCTGGTGGCGCATGTGATGGGCGTGCAGTCGGAGATGGAGCTGGCGTTCGCGGGGCTGCATCAGCTGTGCGCGCCGATCCTGGGCCGCGCCGATCGGCTGCCGGTGCCGCAGCGGGATGCGCTGCTGACCGCGCTCGGCATGGCCGCGGGGCCGCCGCCGGATCGGTTCCTGGTGGGTCTGGCAGTGCTGGGCCTGCTGTCGGAGGTGGCCGGGGACCGCCCTCTGATCTGCGTGATCGATGACGAGCAGTGGCTGGACCGGGCGTCGGCGCAGGCGCTGGGGTTCACAGCGCGCCGCCTAGCAGCCGACCCGGTGGGACTGGTGTTCGCGGCCCGCGACCCGGGTCCAGAGCTGGCCGGGCTGCCGGAACTCGTCGTTGACGGGCTGGCCGGCGACGATGCGCGGGCGCTGCTGGAGGCGGCGCTGCCCGGGCCGCTGGACGCGCGGGTGGCCGACCTGATCGTCGCGGAGACTCGGGGGAATCCGCTGGCATTGCTGGAGTTGCCGCGCGGGCTGACCCTGGCGGAACTGGCGGGCGGATTCGGGCTGCCCGGCGCGACGCCGCTGATGGGCCGGATCGAGGACAGCTTCTTGCGCCAGCTGGAGGCTTTGCCGGAGCAGACGCGGCGGCTGGTGCAGTTGGCGGCGGCCGATCCGTCCGGCGACCGGGCGCTGGTCTGGCGGGCGGCCGGGCGGCTGGGCATCCCGGCCGACGCGGCGACGCTGGCGACCGAGGCGGGGCTGGCCGAGTTCGGCGCCCAGGTGCGGTTCCGACATCCGCTGGTCCGCTCGGCGGTCTACCGGTCGGCATCGCTGCCGGACCGGCAGCAGATGCATGCGGCGCTGGCGGAGGTGACCGACCCGCAGGCCGACCCAGATCGCCGGGCCTGGCACCGGGCTCAGGCCGCGGCCGGACCGGACGAGGACGTCGCCGCCGAGCTGGAGCGGTCAGCCGGGCGGGCGCAGGCCCGCGGTGGGCTGGCTGCTGCGGCGGCGTTCTTGGAACGGTCGGTGCTGCTCACCGCTGATCCGGCGCGGCACGCCGAACGGGCACTGGCCGCGGCGCAGGCCAGCATGCAGGCCGGCGCGTTCGGCAAGGCCCTTGAGCTGCTGTCAACGGTGGAGGCCGTGCCGCTGGATGAGTTCGCCAGCGCACGAGTGGACCTGCTGCGCGGGCAGATCGCGTTCGCCTCGGGCCTGGGCAGCGACGCTCCCCCGCTGCTGCTCAAGGCGGCCAAGCGGCTCGAGCCGCTGAACCGGGAACTGGCCCGCGACACCTATCTGAGCGCGTGGATGGCGGCGGCGTTCGCCGGCCACCTGGCGGGCGCCAGTGACCTGTTGGAGGTCTCCCGCGCCGTCCGGGCTCTCCCCCCGCCCAAGCAGCCCCAACGCCCTCTCGACCTGCTCGTGGATGGCTATGCACTGCTCGTCACCAACGGTCCGGCTGCCGCGGCACCGGCGCTGCGGCAGGCGGCGAGCGCCTTTGCCAGCGCAGACACACAGATGAAAGAAGAGCTCCAGTTTGCCTGGATGGCCCACGGGGCCGCCATCGCGCTGTGGGACGAGGATGGCTGGCGCGCGATCCTGATACGGCAGGTACGACTCGCCCGCACCGCCGGTGCGCTCGACCAGCTGCCGGTCGGTCTGGTCGCGCTAGCCATGGATGACGCGTGGCGAGGTGACTTTGCCGGGGCCGTTTCCCTGATCGCGGAGGCCGATGCGGTCTGCGTGGCGACCGGGAGCCGCATCGCGCCCTACGCCGCCATGTTCCTCGCTGCGCTGCGCGGCAACCAGGCCGAGGTCGCCCCGCTGATCGAGGCCACCATCGCCGCGGCCGAAGCCGGGGGACAGGGAGGCGCGGCGGCATACGCGCACTGGGTGGCCGCGATCTTGCACAACGGCCTCGGACGCTACGCCGACGCTCTGGCGGCGGCCGAACAGGCCACCCCAGACGCCAACCTGTACGTCTCCATGTGGACGCTGCCCGAGCTGATCGAAGCCGCCACCCGCACCGGGAACACTCACGTGGCGCCCGGCGCGCTGGAGCGGCTGGCGGAGACGACTCAGGCTGGCGGGACCGACTTCGGGCTGGGGCTTGAGGCGCGCTCGCGGGCGCTGCTGAGCCGCGGCGACGCCGCCGAGGGCTGCTACCGCGAGGCGATCGACCGGCTGGGCCGCACCCGGCTGCGCCCGGAGCTTGCCCGCGCGCACCTGTTGTACGGAGAGTGGCTGCGCCGCGAGGGTCGGCGAGTGGATGCGCGCGAGCAGTTGCGCGCGGCGCACGGCATGCTTGCCGCGATCGGCATGGAGGCGTTCGCCGAGCGCGCCCGCCGGGAGCTGATCGCCACCGGCGGGACGGCGCGCAAGCGCCGCGTCGAGACACGCGATCAGCTCACGCCACAGGAGGAGCAGATTGCCCGGCTGGCCCGCGGCGGCCTGTCCAACCCGCAGATCGGCGCCCAGCTGTTCTTGTCCGCGCGCACGGTCGAATGGCACCTGCGCAAGGTGTACACCAAGCTCGGCGTCGGCTCCCGCCACGAATTGAAGGTTGCGCTGGCGCAGCGTGGGCAGGACGGACGGCCGGCCTAGCCCCAGGACCTCAGCCGTCGGCGATCTGGCCGCCGTCGATGTGCAGGGTCTCGCCGGTGATGTAGGGCGAGGATTCCAGGAACAACACGCCGTCGACGACGTCGCTGACCTGGCCCGCCCGGCCGAGCGGGGGAAGCCGGCTGCCCAGGCTGTCGTTGCCTTCCGGCGGGTGCATCGAGGTTGCGATGATGCCCGGGGAGACGGCGTTGACCCGGATGCCGTAGGCGGCGTACTCGGCGGCCAGCGACCGGGTGGCCGCGGCCAGGGCGCCGTTGGTCAGCGCGGTCAGTACCGCGGGCGTCCCCGAGTCCGCGACTTCGGCCACTGTGGCCGAGACGTTGATCACGTGGCCGCCGTACCGGCGGGCCATCTCGGCGATGGCCCGCCGGGTCATCCAGAAGAACCCGGTGAGGTTCACTCCGACGACGGCCGCATAGTCAGCCGCGGTGTAGTCGGTAAACGGCTTGGATATAACCACGGCCGCGTTATTGACCAGGGTGTCGATGCGGCCGAACCGGTCCAGCCCTCCGCCGATGACCCGCCCGGCGGTCGCTGGGTCGGCGATGTCGCCTTCGACCGCGAGCACCTCCGGGTCCTCTGACGGCTTGATCGTGCTGCCGCTCGCCACCACCGCCCAGCCCCACCCACGGTACCCGGCGACCAGCCCGGCTCCGATGTCCCCGGAGGCGCTGGTGATGATGGCGACCTTGCCCGTCATGACGCCGCCAGTGCCGGGCCGTTCGGATGCGGGGTAAGCGGCATGGTCAGCACGTCCACCCGCTGGCGGTGCGGGAGCATGATCGCCTACTGTTCGCGCCAGGTGATCTGCAGGTCACCGGAACCTCTGGCAGCGGCGAATGACAGCGTATAAACGAGCAGGCGAGGAGAATGACGACCGGCATGACACCGTAGATCAGATCCGAGCAGTGCATGACGCAGAGCCTCCTCTCTTAAGGTGCGCTGTCTCGCGCGGGCTGGTGCCGCCCCGGTCGTGCAGCTTGAGAATCGCGTCCAGCAGCATCTCGGGGCGGGGCGGGCGGCCCGGGAGGTAGATGTCGTCCGGGACGATGTGGTCGGCGCCTTGGGCGATGGCGCAATTGTTGAACATGCCGCCGTTGGAGGCGCAGCCCTATAAAGATGACCCACTTGGGCTCGGCCATCTGGGTCATGGATCTGCCGCCGCGCCGACGCCATTTTCTGGCTGACCGGCCTGCTACGAGCATCAGGTGGGCCCTGCCGCGAGATGGCCGATGCACGTTCCCCGCCGAACCTGGCCAGGTCGTTGTGGAGGCCGCCGACCCGGAACAGCTCGATCGCGCAACGGCCAGCCCGAAGGTGGCCGGCCACACCAAGCTCTGGCGCGTGTAGCCGACGACCTTCGACCGTGCTTAGCAGAATCCTGCTGGGCGGTCATGCGGCGCCCCGGAGACCGAGCCGGGGCCTTCCGGGGCGGGCAGGCCGGTCGACGATGGGCTCATGGCGATCCCCTTCCAACAGGTGGTACCGCCTCACGATCGCGCATCAGACGGGCGCGTCGCGCCCGTGACTCCCTGGCCGATGCCCTGGCCCGTGATGGGCGCAGATGCAGGCTGCGCCCCGTCAATCTCGGGGCTTTGCCCACGCCGATCAGGACGGCCCGGGAGCTGACCGCCCCGAACGGCGCCGCTTCCGGAGCGGGCACCTGCTGATCCGGATCATCGCCACAACGGCACGCTCGACCTGGTCCGGCGCGCTGCGCGCTGGCGTGCACCGGCTTCAGGCCAGCGCGGCAAAGCAGCGCAGAAGACGTTGTGATGCGTTGTACGCGCGCGGAATGATCTTAGCCGACCGGTAGAGATGAGGGTCCAGCCCTAACGACGGCACGATAATTCATCGCCAGCAACTGTCGGCTCGGGGCGTCCCCAAAGTCCAAGCCATCGTGCGCGCATCGGCGCGGGAATCACAGGCCAGGGCAACGGCCAGGGTACGGCCAGGGAGTCACGGGCGCGAAGCGCCCGCCTCAAGCGCGACCCTGCTGCCAGTCCGTCAAGTGCTGTGAAGGGAAATCGTCATGACGTCCGAGGTACCGAACGAACCTACCCAAGAGCGCCCTATGTCTGGCACGACCGAAATCCGTCCCTTCCGGGTCGACATGCCTGACGATGCGATTGCCGACCTTCGCCGCCGCGTCGCCACGACGTGCTGGCCCACCAAGGAGCTGGTCGCCGATGCTTCACAAGGCGTGCAGCAGGCGATGTTGCAGGAGCTGGCTCGTTACTGGGCGGCCGACCACGACTGGCGCCGGTGCGAAGCGGAACTGAACGCACTGCCGCAGTTCACGACCGAGATCGATGGGGTGGACATCCACTTCATCCACGTCAAGTCGCGGCACGAGAACGCGCTGCCGCTGATCATCACGCACGGCTGGCCCGGCTCGGTGATCGAGCTGCTCGGGGTCATCGGCCCGCTCACTGACCCGACCGCGCATCGCGGGCACGCGGAGGACGCGTTCGACCTCGTCATCCCGTCCATACCCGGCTACGGCTTTTCCGGCCAGCCCACCGAGACCGGCTGGGACCCCGGCCGCGTCGCGCAGGCCTGGGCGGAGCTGATGCGCCGCCTCGGCTACACCCGCTATGTCGCCCAGGGCGGCGACCAGGGCGCCGCCGTCACCGACGCGATGGTACGCCAGGCACCTCAAGAGCTGGCCGGCGTTCACCTCAACCTGCTCATCTTCTTCCCGACCGACGTGAGCGCGGCGGTCTTCGGCGGCGGGCCCGTGCCCGAGGGGCTGGTCAAGCGGGTTGCGGTGGCCCTGCTTTCTGCCCATGCCGAGAGGAAGGACCCTGCGACGCTCGAGGCGGTCGTCGCCGTCTTCAAGCGGGGCTACGGCGTCGAGATGCCCGAGCACCCGCAGACGATCGGCTACGCCCTGACCGATACGCCCGTCGGGCTGGCGGCCTGGATGCTCGACCACGACGCTGACAGCTACCAGAAGATCTCGCGCGCCTTTCTCGACAAGCAGCCCGCGGGCGGCCTGACCCGGGACCATGTCCTCGACAACATGACCCTGTACTGGCTGACGAACACCGCGACCTCGTCGGCCCGGCTGTACTGGGAGCAAGGGCGCAGCATCGCTGCCCTCATTGCATCCGGGAAAAAGCCCCCCAAACCCTCGCTCCCGGTCGGCTTCACCGTCTTCCCCGGCGAGATCTACCAGGCCCCGCGCAGCTGGGCCGAGAAGGTGTACCCCAACCTCATCTACTTCAACCAAGCCGCAAAGGGCGGCCACTTCGCCGCCTGGGAAGAGCCGCAACTGTTCTCCGAAGAGATCCGGAAGGCGTTCAAGTCACTGCGCTAAACCAGATAGCAACAGGCGGCGCGCGCCACAAGGCCCGTTCGTACACGCGACGGCCTCGGCGGGGCCTTCGCCCAAGCCGGAAGCACCAGGGAACCTTCGCGCCGAACCAGCCGCCCACTGCGCACCCCCATACGCTCCCCGACGGAGACGCCAGCGCGCGTTCTGCCAGGTGGCAGACGTGAACAGGACCGGCCTCCGGAGCCGTGAGCGCAGGTTCGAATCCTGCCGGGGGCACTGCTCAGAGACATAAATTCGAACATTCTAACAATCTTGACGCGTCGCAGCCCTGGGTCTGTGACATGCGGCTTCGCAACGGCGCAGTCATGTTTGCCCCGTGCGCTCCCCCAATGGCCCGCCGCTTCTGCTTCGGCGCAGGTCACGGCACATAGCGATAGCGGCTTATGAGGCCGTTGCTCTGCTCAGCCAGGTAGGCACGCCATCACCCACGCAGCGTGAGCACAATGGCCTTGCCTCTACCGCGCGTATATGCGCCAGATCGCCGATTATTTGCTTGCTGCTGGCCGATGGAGGACTGGGTGGCGGAGGCGCGCAGATCGTCCGTTCTGAATGCGGCCCCGTCAATTTGAGGTTCAGCTCGATCTTGATAGTTGTTTGCCGCACTGCGGTGGCCGTCGAATGTGATGCCAGAAGCGTGACCTGGCCTTCGGGGTGGCGGGCGTGACCGTGGTGGTGATCACTCCGCGGCAGGTGAAGAACCTGCGGTCGCGGTGCGGGCTGCGACTCCGAGCTGGTCTAGCGCAGTGTCCGGAACGCCGCGCGGACCTCGTCGGTGAAGAGTTGCGGCTGTTCCCAGGCGGCGAAGTGCCCGCCCTTGTCGACCTGGTTGTAGTAGATGAGGTTGGGGTAGGCCCGCTCGGCCCAGCTGCGCGGCGCTTGGTACTGCTCGCCGGGAAAGACGGTCGCGGCCACTGGGATGGACACGCCCTTGGCGTTGAAGAAGCCACCTTTGTATTCCCAGTAGAGGCGGGACGCGGAGACCCCGGTGTTGGTGAGCCAGTAGAGCGTGATGTTGTCGAGGATCTCATCGCGCGTCAGTTCGCCGGTGGCGCTGGTGGCCCGGCCCAGGGCCGAGGCGACCGCGGCGGCGGGCTGGCCGCCGGCGTCGTTGTGGTCGAGAAGCCAGGCGGCCAGGCCGACGGGTGAATCCGCGATGCCGTACAAGGTCTGCGGGCGCGCCGCCATGAATCTGGCGTACTCGACCTGCCCGTAGGTCCTGATCAGCTGCTCGTAGGCGCGTCGTTCTTCCGCTGAGAGGCCGGAGGGGGGCGGGTCGCCGGCCTGGGCGGCCTGGTCGACGTCAGCGGGGACGGTGCACGGCATGTTGGTGTGGATGGCGAGCAATCCCGCCGGTGCCTGCAAGCCCATCTGGTCGACGACGAACGCACCCCAGTCGCCGCCTTGCGCGACGTACCGGGTGTAGCCGAGGCGCCCCATCAGTTCGGCCCAGGCCCGGCCCATGCGCTCGGGCCCCCAGCCGGTGCTGGCCGGCTTGCCGGAAAACCCGTAGCCCGGCATCGATGGGATCACCACATGAAAAGCGTCCGATGCGCTTGCGCCATGTGCCGTGGGATCGGTCAGTGGATCGATGATCTTCAGCTGCTCGATGATCGAGCCGGGCCAGCCATGGTTTACGACCAGCGGCAACGCGTCCTCGTGTTTCGAGCGCACATGGATGAAATGGATGTCGAGCCCATCGATCTCGGTGATGAAGTGCGGCAGCGTGTTCAGCTTCGCCTCGCACGTGCGCCAGTTGTAGTCCGTCGCCCAATAGCGCGCCAGCTCGCGCACCGTCTCGAGCTGCACGCCCTGCGACTGATCCAGGACGGTCTCTTTCTCGGGCCAGCGCGTGGCCGCAATACGCGCCCGCAGCGCCTCGATTTCCGACTCTGGGATCTCGATGGTGAACGGCCGGATCGCCCGGGCGCCCGCTGACTCTTCGGTCGTGCCAGACATGTCGTCTCCCGGGACTCGTTGGTGGCCGATGTAGAGACGCCGTTCCAGACCGGGCCTGGGGCCTTCAAGGGTGGGCACACGGGCCGCAGACGATCGCACGGTCTCACGAAGATAAGAGCCGTACATCCCTCCCGAGGGGTGATCTCCAGGCGAGCGCAACGGTGCCCGGCTGCTGCCAATGCCGTGGCCAGCTGCGGGGGTGGGGGGAGCCATGGCCAGGCTTCCCACCTGAAGTCGGCGCTGGAGGCTAGAGCCGCAGCGGGTACCAGAAGAGGCAGCGATCTCTCACAGCGTTCTCACAGACTGAGCGGACCGCACCGGACTCAGGCGCACGAGACGGACATCCGGTGGAGCCTGACCTGCTGTTCTGGATTGTGGCGCACTTACCGGACACATGGCATTGGTCTACGGATCAGATGCTCCGTGCTCGTTGTGTACCCCCGAACCTTCGGGCGCACCCGGACAGCCCTTGACGCTGCTGGCCTGCGAAGACGCCAGGCCGATTCAGCGTGATACAGCCAGGCCGCCACCGCTCACTGCGACGCTGGCGCCCGCCGGCGCCAGGAGGCGGACCTTCACGCTCCCACCAGGCCACCTGACCCGGTGTGCCCGGTTCCCGGGTAACGCACCGTCCCGGCGCTCACGCAGTTCCGGTGGCCATG
>Ga0075433_10004395_pt1 | contig 10967 bp, 11 predicted proteins | sample RhiMethybrSRZTD2_FD_75299 | JGI IMG/M metagenome (GOLD analysis project Ga0075433, IMG submission 75299) | Populus rhizosphere microbial communities from Tennessee, USA - Rhizosphere MetaG P. TD hybrid SRZTD2 | ecosystem: Host-associated > Plants > Roots > Rhizosphere > Soil | place: USA... | reverse complement strand
GATCCTGGCCCCACTGGCGGTCAGGCTGTCGGCCACCACATCCACCTCGCGGAGCCCGTAGTGTCGGGCGCGGGCCGAGAAGTCCCCTTCGCCGAGCCGGGCCGACGCATCGGCCAAGGCGGCCAGGGGAGCGGTCAGCCGTCGGGCCTGGATCAGGGCGAAGACACCGGCGGCGGCCAGCGCGACAAGGCCAACCTCGGCGACCAGGAGCCACAGCAGGTGGACCTGGCGGTCAATGGGCCCGGCAGACTCGCTGACCAGCACGGCCGTGCCCTGAGCGGTGGTGATCCGGGCCTGCAGGATCGGGCCGGCGAGGCGAGGGCCGGCCGCGACCCTGCGTCCCCTGGCGTCGGTCACCTCAACCCGGCGCTCATTCTGGGCGACATGGGTCAGCGTCGCCGCCGCGATGGGTCCCTGCCGGCCCTCGGAGCCGCCGCTCGCGACGAAGCCCACGGCGTCGGCCAGACGGTCCAGGCGGCGGTGCTCCTCCCCACGGACCAGCCGGCTGCCCGCCCACGCCAGGGGCACGCCGAGCGCCACCACCGCCAGCAGGGCGATGAGCAGCGAGGAGAGCAGCAGCCGACGCTTCATCGGAAGGTCTGGTCAACGGCGTTCCAGCCGCACGCCGACACCGCGGACCGTGGTCAGGAGGCGGGGATTGGCTGGGTCGTCGCCCAGCTTGCGCCGCAACCAGGAGACATGCATGTCCAGGGTCTTGGTCGAGCCGTACCAGGGCGACCCCCAGACCTCCTCCATGATCCGCTCACGCCGCACGACCTTGCCGGCCTCCCGGGCCAACAGGTCGAATTCCTTGGGGTGAACGCCAGCTCGGTGTTCTCCCGCCACGCCCGCCTGGCCGCGAGATCGACGCGCACGCCGTTTGCTTCCAGGACCGTGACCGGCCGGTTGCGCAGCCTGGCGCGGACCCGGGCCAGCAGCTCGGCCAGCCGGAAGGGCTTGGTCACATAGTCATCGGCGCCGACGTCGAACCCGACCACGGCGTGCAGTTCCTCGGTGGGGGCGGTCAGCATCAGCACCGGCAGGGTCGGTAGGGCTGCCCGAAGGCGCCGGCACACCTCTAGGCCGTCCAGGCCGGGGAGGCCGAGGTCCAGCACCAAGAGGTCGTAGTCGCCGGCCAGGGCGCGCTGCAGCCCGGTGGGGCCGTCACGAGCCGCCTCGACCAGATACCCGTCGCGGACCAGCGCCCTGGTCAACGGCTCGGCGATAGCCGGATCGTCCTCGATCAGCAACAACCGGTGCACCCCACCATCATGCGACCGGCAAGCCATGGGCGAGCGGCCTTTGCCAAACCTTGACCGTTGCTTGGGCAAGTCCTAGCCGGCCGAGCGCCGAACCGGGGAACGCCAGGGTCGGTTACTGGCTCACGCTCCTGGAGGAGGACCCCTGTGCCAACGTCCCTTGCACCAACCCCAACGCCCAGCCGCACTCTTCGCTGGGTGGCCGCCATCCTGATCCTTGTCTCGGGGGCCGTGCACCTGGTCCTGTGGAGCGGGGAATACAAGGAGGTGAAGATCGTCGGTGCGCTGTTCCTGCTCAACGTCGCCGCCGTCGTGATCGCTGTGGCCCTGGTGGTCCGCCGCTGGGGATCTTCGCCCTCGGCGGGATGGTCCTGTCGGCCGTCACCCTGATCGCCTTTATCCTCAGCCGCACCACCGGGCTGTTCGGGTTCTCCGAGCACGAGTTCGAGGGCAGTGCCATCCTGGCCGCCGTCGTCGAAGTTGGCGCCATCGTCGTGCTCGCCCTGTGGTACCGGGCGACCCGGCCCAAGCGGGGCGCTCCTGCGGTCGTCGGCGAACGCCACGAGCCACCCGCCACCGAACCAACCTCACCCTGATGGACGTGATGGCCCGTTGGAGAGTCCCGCGCGGCGCCGTGGGAGGCCGTACAGCCGCTCGATGGAGCGCAGGAGCGCGTAGTGGTTGAGAGGCCTTCAGTCGAACATGTTCTCGGCCGTGACGGTCACCGAGGTGAGGACGTGCGGAGGGACGGCGCGAGGGTGGGGCAGGCGGCCGGCGGTGACCAGCCGCTCGATCAGGATCAGCCGGCGCCGCACCGGCAGCCTCCGCTCCCATAGCGACACGACCATCCCTGCCGGCGTGACGGTGGCATCCACCCAGGTGCAGGGGTAGGCGGGGACGAATACCGGTGGCAGGCCGAGCCAGGCCCGCACCGGGACCAGGGCCTGCACCCAGCAGCCCGCGTCCACTACCACCAGGTGATGGTCGGCCCGGCGCAGCCGGGCCTGATGGGTGTGGCCGGTGGCCAGGACCTGCGCAGGGCACAGCTGGCCGCCCGGCGCCGCCCCCGTGGGCTGGAGGCTGGGGTCCGGCTGGTCGTCCTGATCTGGGCCCGGGGCGCCGTAGGCTGCCAGGGCGTGCTGCAGGCTGCGGCCGAGGAAGGCTGCCAGGACCCCGAGCAGAACCAGGTCGACGGTGACGATCGCGAGCGCCCAGCGCAGGGCTTGGGCGCCGAGCTCGCCGGCCTCGGTGAAGCGGCCGGACAGATCGCTGAGGACCAGCGCGGCGACCGGGAGATGGAGCAGGACGAAGGCGGCCAGCAAGGGTAAGGCGAAGCGGCTCAGGGCGTGGTGCAGGAAGCGGTAGAAGTAGTTGGCGACCAGCCAGTTGGGCACCAGGGCGGTGGGGCGGACGTTGTTCACCTGGTCCAGGGCGAGGTCCGGGCGGACTAGGGCGGCCGCCTCCAGCCGGTTCACGACCTCGACCACGACGTGCTCTCCTGGCGGCGAGTCGAGCGGGTCGAAGGGGTCGGTGCGCCGGTTGTAGGGGTCGAACGCGTCGCCGTGCTCGGCGGCCAGCCATAGCGGCTCGCCGGCCGCGGACCCGACCCGGACGCGGAGTCGGAGGGCGACGTCGGTGACGCCGAGCTGGTCGACGACCCGGCGGCGGGCGGCGGCGTCCCAGGCGAGCGCCGCGTCGTGGTTGCCGACCAGGTAGACGATGCGGGCGTCGGGTCGCCGGGCCAGCCGCCGCAGCGCCCGCGCGAGCAAGACGGCGTCGGGTCCGCCGAGGACCCGGTCCAGCGCCTGCGCCCAGGGCAGTTGTCCACCTGTCAGGCTGGCCTGCGACACCCGGTGGGCGGGTCCCTGTGCCTGCAGCAGGTCGAGGATGTCGCCGCCAAGGACCAGGATGACCGGCCCGGGATGGTGCTCGAGGGAGCCGACGAGCTCGACGAGCTGATCGGTGGCGGCGAAGTCGCTGGTCGGCCCCCCACCGGACAGGTGCAGGTCGGAGACGAACAGTAGCCGTCCGTCGACCGCCAGCTCCAGCGTCACCTCGGCCGGGCAAGGCTCGACCGCAAGCCGACCAGGCATCGCGCCGTCGGGTCTTGCCTGCTGACTTGCGGCCGGCTGCATTGGTCTCAGCTTTGGCCGAGGGGCCACTGTGGCGCCGTGGCCCCCGCGAGGTGCGCACGGCCGCCGGTGGCTACCGACAGGTGCTGGGAGGCAAACACCAGGGAATAGGGGAGCTCGACCCGGGCGCCGTGCCAGCTGTGGGTCGCGCCCGGAACTGCCTTGACCACCGCCAGCTGGCCCCGGTGGGTCAGCATGGCGGCCAGCCGCCGGGCCTCGGCCAGCTGGGGGTCGCGGGACCCAGCGACCAGGTACACGGCCATGGGATGCTGGAAGGTCATGGTCGGGATGTAGTAGCGGGGGGCGTTGGCCAGCCACAGTGCCTGGCTGCCGCCCAGCAGGCCCAGGGCGGCCTGGCCAGGGTCGCCGTAGGGCATCTGGGCCAGGATCACCGAGAACCGGTCCTGGTGGCGCAGGCCGAGGTTGAGGGCGCCATAGCCGCCGCTGGACACCCCGCCGACACCCCGGCCAGCCCGGTCGGTCACCGTCCGGTAGCGGGCGTCGATCGCGGCGACCACACTATTGGTCAGGTAGGTCTCCACCTGGGGGCCGCCGACCTGGTTGAGCATCTCGGAGTCGTGCAACCAGCCCCCGTTGGCGTCGGGCGCGACCAGCAGCATCGGCTGGACCAGGTGGTAGCGCAGCAGGGCGTCCATGACCTGCTGGACCTCGGCGGCGCGGAACCAGTCAACCGGGCCGCCGGGGTAGCCGTGCAGCAGATAGACCACCGGGTAGCGGCGGTGGGCGTTGGCGGCGGCGTCGTAGCCGGGCGGCACATAGACATAGACCCGCTCCGCCGGGATGCCAAGGGTGGGAGCGCCGATCCGCAGCCGGTCGACTCGTGAGAAGCGGCTCCCGGCGGGATCACCAGGCAGAGTCCCGAACAGGGCGGGCACGGTGGGGATGTAGCCGACGTAGGCGTTGACCGCGGCCGAGGCGCCCAGCACGGTCAGCAGGACCAGCCAGGCGGCAAAGACCACTCGCCGCAGCCCGCGATGGCGCGGCCGCACACCGGCACGGCGGCGCCGGTAATGGAGCCAGATGGCGACCGCGACGCTGGCCACCAGCGCCGCGCCCAGGCCAACGGCCAGCCAGGGGCTCTCCAGGGGGCCGCTGCGGCCCAACTGGCGGAGCAGGTCGGGGGGGATGCGGACGATGCGGACCAGCCGATGGTGGGCCCTGGGCGGTGCGAGCGGCCGGTGCACCACCGCCACGAGCACAAGCAGGTCCGGGCGCATCGCCGTCACCGCTTCCCCTGCCGCTGCCGGACCGCTGGCGGTTCCCACCGCGCCAGCCGCCACGGCGACGGCAGCAGCCCTTCGGCCCGCAACACCGCCAGCGCCACCCGCGGCAACTCCTCCGGCGCCTCGACGGCCAGGTAGCGGGGCTGCCATGCCGGGTCGAACTTCTTGTTGAACCGGTACAGCGTCTCGATCTGGAACGGGCCGGACAGGCGCCGCAGCAGCCACCGCGTCAGCCGGGCGCCAGCGCCGGCTCCCGGGTGCTCCCCGGCTGCGAGCAGCGCCCGCTGGAACGAGAAGTTCAATGACACCCGGCGCACGCCCAAACCCGGCAGCCGCCGGGCCGCCTCGACGATCAGGAAGTCGTTTAACCATCCCGGCGCCCGTCGGTCGCGCCGCATCACGTCCAGGCTCGCGCCGTCGCCGTCCCAGGGCACCAGGTGCAGGAACCCGCGGAACCTGCCCTCGCCGTCGCGGGCCGCGACCACCATCGTCGTCGGGTCGCGGGTGTCGAACAGTCGCCCCAGCGCCATCGAGAAGCCCCGCTCGGCCGCCTCGCCCCGCCAGCGCCGCGACAGCTCACCCAGGGCCGCGACGCTTTCGGTGTCCAGCTCGCCCGAGCGGGCCACCACCGAGGTGAACCCGGCCCGCCGGGCCCGGTTCCAGCTCTGGCGGGCGATCCGCATCGGCCGTCCCCGGAGGGTGAACCGGTCCAGGTCCAACACGGCCTCATCGCCGAGGTACAGGATGGTCAGCCCAGCCGCTGCGTAGACATTGGCCGCCGCCGCGCAGCCCACTACCGCGGCGATGCGGCCCTGGGCGGCCGCCTCGGCTAGAAACGCCGCCACCGCCGCTGGCCACTGCCCCCTCGGCCCGAGCGGATCCCCGGCGGCGAGCGCGACCGTGCCCACCGGCCGGTAGGACACCAGCGCCTCCCCAGCCCGCACGGCAGTCCGGTCATCGCGCAGCGCGAAGTAGGCCAGCGAATCCTCCGACGCGGCCACCGCCGCACCCACGCCCGGGTCGGCGGCGTGTCGCACCAGCGCCGGGGCCAGGGCACGCGCCCCGACAATCAGCGCCCCGACCCAGAACACCGCCGCCACCGAGGCCGGGAAGAACCGCCCGAATCGGCCGATCATGGCCACCCCGGCGCCCAGCCCGGCCGCCATCCGGGCGACCTCCCGCACTATGGCCGCTACGCTCAGGTCCTCGGCGACGTCGCCGCTATTGGCCAGCAGCCCGACCACCCCGTAACCCAGGGTGAGCCCGACCACGGCCAGCACCGGGCCCAGCAGCCTGCGGGGCACTCGCGGGCCCGCCCGCGCAACGAACTTGGCACCCTGGCCGGCCAGCAACCCGGCCAGAAACGCCGTAACCAGCGCCTCCTCCACGTCCAGGCCCTTGACCACATGCAGCACGGCGCTGCCGGCCAGTAGCGCCACGGTGGCCGCCCAGGCCAGCCGCTGGCGGCGCCGCAGCCCACCCGCCAGCAGCAGCAGCCCGACCCCGGCGGCCGCGGTGGCGACCGTCGCCCCGCGCGACAGCGCCCCCGGGACCAGCTCGTCCAGCAGCCGCAGCCGGGCACGCTCGGCGGGCAGCACGGCACTGACCAGGTTGATGAGACCGGCAGCCGAGACCAGCAGCGCCGCCCAACGCGGAGCCAGGTCGCTGCGCCGTGCCGCCCCGCCCGGGGCCACCACCGCACCAGACGCCACTCGGCTCGACGGACCAGCCGCCTCCTGCACGAGCCTCGGCTGGGCCATGCCACCATCCCTTCGGCTTCAATGCTAGGCCAGGTATGTGCTGGGGGCCAGGGCAGTACGTCCCTTGGTGGGTGGGCCGGTGGGCCTGCCAGCCCAGCTGGAGGCCCTCGGTCAGTGACAGTCGGCGGCGCCAGTGTCGGTGAAGGCCCCACCGGTAACGGGACGAAAGCGCCACTGGTAGCCGCCGGGCCGAAGCGTCAGCTCCAGCACCTCAAAGGCGTCGGTGTTACGAACCTGGCTGCCCACCCGCACCGTCGTGAATGCCTGATGGCCGTAGCCCCCGGTGCCGACCACGAACTCCCGCACCCCGCGGGCAAGGTTCGGCTTGCCCGGCGAAAGGCTGCTGCACGTCACGGGTAGTTTTGGGAACCCGCGGCTCGCCGCATTGGAGGCGGTCGGCGCCGCGGAGGACGCCGGGCTTGTCGGGGTATGGGCAAGCTCCGCAAGTGGCCCGTGGACGCTGTGTGTGTGGAATCGGCCGGACCTCTTCATCGTTGACGGCACCGGCCCGCGAGTGCTGTGGCGGCACTGCCGTCTCCCCAACCTCCTAACCCCTCGTGGGCTTGCTCTGCACAAGAGCCTGGAGGGGGCTACAGCGATTCCGCATGGGCCGTTCGTGCATCAGTTTCCCGAGGCGCGGGCCGCGCTGGACCTACTCGGCCTCTCCGGGCCGCAGCCACCCAACTCGTGTGGCGAGTAGGCAACAAGAGGGTTCAATGGTCAGAGAAGCGTCGCAGTGGCCTCACTGGTACGACGTTTGCCTACGTAGCACCGAGCTGCATAGATGTCGTCAGGTCGAGCCGCTTGACCATCCATCGTGGCAGCCTGATGGCTTACGCGCGTGCGTCGCCACCGCCCAGCCGCCGTTCCACATGCAGGGTGTCTGAGGCGGTGGCGTTGTCGACCATGGCGAGCTGGGGGTGGCGCTCGGACCACGGGGATGTGCCGGCCTCAAGGATCTCGAAGCTTGCTCGCAGCAGCTCCTGCACGAGTGGTCTGTCCAGATCCGAGCGGCGCAGCCGCAGACTGACTGGGTTGGAACCGGCGTTGTAGGTCCGCTGCCAGCTCGGCTCGAGCCCTTCCTCGCGAAGCCGCTCACGGAAGCTCTCAAACGCCACCGATGGTTCTTCGGCCCGCGATCCGTCAGGGTCAGGCAGGTACAGCTGGGCGCCGTCCCGGCGGGGCCACAGTGGCGCCCAGACCCGTCGGCCGCGTCGCACCCCAATGTAGGACTTCGGGGAGTAGTCGACGCGGACCTCGCCCAGGTGCGCTCTGGTCCAACCAATGAACGCATCGTGGAAAGCCCAGGCGTCACTGGTCAACTGCTCCTGCCAGTCATCCTTGGTGCGGTCCTTGCCCTCGACCTGTCCGACGGTGCCGCCCACATCCAGACTTTGGTTGACGATCAGGGGCTCAGGAACAATGATCGCCTCGTTGACGCCACGCCATACCCGCAGGCCGACCACGATCAGTGGCACATACTCGGCCAGGGCCTGGAGGGCGTGGCGGAAGCGGCCCTCCGCGCTTTCGACCACCAGCACGGCCACATGGGTCTTGTCGACATATCGAGCTCGGTTGCGGGCCCAGTAGTCGAATACCCGGAACCCATGGGAGGCATCGACCTCTCCAAGCTGCACCTCGACGCTGTAGCAGGTGTCGCCGTCGGCAGCCAGGATGTCCAGGCTGCCACCTCTGGGATGGCTCAATTCCTGCGCAAGCACCGCCACCTGGCCGAGACCAAGTCGTGTCGGTTCAGCGACGAGCCAGTCTTGCAGCCACCGCTCGTCACAGCCGAGATCTCGAAGGCTGGCGGGTTGGCCGGCATGGACAGGTGCACGCGGTTCGGAATGCTCCATGGCATGAATTCTAGACAGCGGCGCAGCTTTGTCGCGGCGTCCCAAGCCAGGTGCTCCGCCTCTGATGATTCGGATGTAGGGCCCGGGGCCTCCACCGCACTTGAGGCAATACTCGGTATTGCATGGCGGAAAGGCCCAAATCGGCTGGATCTTCCTACAGAGGCGACACTTGGCCCGAGCAGGACTGCCCCTCCTTCCTTGAGCAAGGCTGATTCCTTGCCGGGCAAGGCTGCGGAGGACCCGAGAACTTGTGAGGATGCCAGGACGTCCAAGGGGTCAGGGTTGACCCGACATCCCTGGTCATAGACAGGGGAATGAGGTCCGCCACGTCGAGACCTGAGTTACTACCGTCTCACGCAGCGGCCGGCCTCGAGATGTGGTGCGGGTGCGTCACGGTCGGCGGCGTGCCGGATCGGTCTCGGCGAGGTGGCGGGCGACCGCCTCGGGGCCGGGGCGAGCATACCGCTCAAAGGAGCGCACTGAGGCGTGCCGGGAGCGGGCCAGCAGCAGCGGCAGGTTGGTGCCGTCCTCAGCGGCGTGGGTGAGGGCCGAATGGCGCAGCTGATGCAGCGTCCACCCGGTGCGCCCCTGGAACAGCTCGGCGGCCCGCCGGTACGACAGCCGGGCCCGCCCGCTGGTCGGGTCCAAGTCCAGGCCGGCGACCGCGCTGGTCGGCCGGCGGTCACCCAGGAAGACCGGTCCGCTGGTCCGGCCGGCCAGCAGGCGGGGGAGCAGCTGGGCCGACCCGGTCTGCCAGAACACCCACTCCAGCGCGCCGCCCTTGCTGTGCACCCGGGCCCGCCGGTTGGCCAGATCCAGGTCCTCCACGTCCAACGCTAGGAGCTCGTTGGCCCGGGCCGCGGTCTCATACAGTAGCCGCCACAGGGTTCGATCCCGCAATGGGAGATTGCGGCGGGCAAACAGCCGCTCCAGCTGCCCGCGGGTGAGAGCCCGGGTGCGGTCGACCTGGACGCGGCGCCGCTCAAGGTCGCTGGTCGGATCGCCGGCGAGCCAGCCGCGGCGGCGCCACCAGCCGACCGCGGCCCGCAGGGTGGCCAACTCCCGGTTCCAGGGTTGCCGGCGCCGCCGTGGCGTAGCGGCTGCGGAACCAGCCGGCCAGCATCGGGCCGGACAGCTCGCCAACCGTGGTCGCCGGGCCGAGCTCGGCGACCAGGCTGGCGAGCGAGGCCCGGTAGACCCGTCGGGTGGAGCGAGCGAGGTCGTGGTGATGGTCCAAGAAGGCGTCGACGGCGTCCTGGAGCGTAACCATGCCGCCAGATAGTCGAACAACCTCCCCCACGGGAGACCTCCTCTTCTTGGTGTCGCAGCAAATGCGGGCAGCTGGAGCGTCCCACCCGGGCGCGACAGCCCACGTCGGGACGTCGACGAAGGGCCGTTGCCGCAGTAAATCGGCTGTTTGCTGCGACAACGCGAGAGGTCGGGATGCAGGGACACTGGTAGCGGTGCGCTGAAACGGCCCAAACGGGCTATGGTGGGCGCTTGGTCTGATCTTGAAATCGTCCTGTTCGTCCGGCATGCAGAACGGCGACCCAGGAACCGTCTGCGCCGCAGGTGCTCCCGGCGTCGTCGCAAGATCAGCCGGTCAATCGGGCCCGGCACCGCTGCCGAGCCCCAGCAAACGAAGGGATGCGCCGTGGCAGCCGAACGCAGCGGCAAGGCCGCAACCGACTATCCGAGCTACCTCCGGACCGCCGAGGTGGCCGACCTTTTGCACGTGTCGCCCAAGACCGTGTCCCGTTGGGCCAAGGAGGGCAGGCTACCGTTCCTGAAGACGCTCGGCGGCCACCGTCGCTTCCCGGAGGCCGAGATCCGCGAACTGGCCGCGGAGCTTCGCGAGGAGGCCATCACTTGAGCCGTCCAGTCCTATCGGGCCTGGGGTGTTGGCGTGAGAGCGTGGACGGGATTCAGCAGCACGGACGATCGCCTCTTGGGACCTAGCTGACGCGCGGCTGCGGCGGAAGCGGATCCGGGGCGAGGTCATCGAGTGCGGTGAGGACTTCGGGTCCGAGGTGTCGCAGCGGCAGGGGCCCGAGCCGCAGCGCGGCCGCGTGGAACTGTCGATTGGTCAACCCGGGGACGCGGTGGCGGGCCTGGGCTCGCACCCCCAGCCATTGGCGCTCGCCGATCTTGTAGGCGACGGCCTGGGCCGGGCAGCCCAGGTAGCGCAGCACCTCGGAGCGGGCGAACTCCGGGGTCTGCCAGCCATGGCGGACCAGCAACCCGACCGCGACCTCCGGGGTGATGACCTGGCCGGCGGTCGGGTCGGCGAGGCTGGCCGGGACCCGCAGGCCGAGGTGGAGCCCGGTGTCGACCACGACCCGGACGGCGCGCCAGGTCTGCGAGACGAGGAATCCCAGGCGGGTGGCGGGCCGATCGAAGGCGCCGAGTCGTCCATGAACCGCTCGGCGTACAGGCCCCAGCCTTCGCTGTAGCCCGAGATCTCACCCAGACCAGTCTGGAACCGAGAAAGCGGCGCCGCCAGGAACCGGACCCCGCCCAGCTCCAGGTGGTGGCCGGGCATGCCCTCGTGGTGGGTGAAGGTCTGCCAACGCCACAGCGGCACCCGCCCCGCCGGTACGGTCCAGACGACCACCCCTGGTCGAGCGCCGTCCTCGGTCGGGGGCAGGTAGTAGGCGCCAGCGGCCGACCCGGGGGGCGCCAGCTCGTGGCGCAGGACGCGCAGCTGCCGCGGGAT
>Ga0075433_10004394_pt1 | contig 10967 bp, 9 predicted proteins | sample RhiMethybrSRZTD2_FD_75299 | JGI IMG/M metagenome (GOLD analysis project Ga0075433, IMG submission 75299) | Populus rhizosphere microbial communities from Tennessee, USA - Rhizosphere MetaG P. TD hybrid SRZTD2 | ecosystem: Host-associated > Plants > Roots > Rhizosphere > Soil | place: USA... | reverse complement strand
CCGAGGCGATGGCCTGGTACCTGTCGTCCTCCAGGACCCATCGGTCCTCGTCCGGGTAGGACGCGCCGCCGAGGTGGCAGTGGGCGTCGATGATCCCCGGCATGAGGGTAGCGCCCGCCGCGTCGACAACCTGGGCCTCCCGGTCGAGGGGGACCTCGGGCTCGGCCCCAGCGGCGACGATCGTGGTATCCTCCACCACCACGACCGCGCGTTCCAGCGGGTCCCCTCCCCTGCCGTCGACCAGCGTGACACCGGTGATGGCGAGGCGTGCGCCCATTGCTTTGCTCTCCTCCCGCTAGAGCCGCCCGTCCGCCCGGTCGGCCGCGGCCAGGTCCGGATCGCGCAGCGCCGGGTCGCCGAAACCGCCGCCACCGCTGGTCTCAATGCGGATGACGGCGCCCGGCTCGAGCAGCATGGTCGTCTTGGATGTCACCGGGATCTCCTGCCCGCCCGGGTCGAGGACCGTGATCCGCGAGGGCGAGCCGTCCGTGCCTCCCATCGCGCCCCGGGGGGCGAACCGCGGGTTGGTCTGCTCCGAGTACATCGTCACCACGGACGCGCGCTCCAGCACCTGGTACTCCCGCCGCAGCCCGAGGCCGCCGTTGAACTGGCCGGTGCCCTGGGACCCGGGGATCAGCTCGGTGCACAGGATTCTCACCAAGTAGCCGGTCTCGGCCACCTCGACCGGCATCAGCCCCACGTTGGCCATGTAGGTGTCCACGCCATCCAGGCCGTCGCCCGCCCGGTGCGCGCCGGTGCCGCCGCCCATGACCTCCGCCATCACGCTGGGGACGCCGGTGCGTGGGGAGAGGCTATCGAGGTTCATGCCAAAGAAGGCCACGGTGCTGCTGCCGACCGCCTTGCCGGGCCAGATGGCGGACGCGGCCCGGATCAGCGTGTCGGCAAGGCGCTGGCAGGTGTTGTGCCGGACCGAGACCGCGGCGGGCGGATGGGGGTTGAGCACGTTTCCGCGCGGGCAGACGATCGTGACCGCGCGTAGCACGCCGTCGTTCGCCTGCAGGCCGGGGTCGGTCAGCGCCCGGACCGCGTACACCACGCTGGCCCTGGTGCTGGCCCATGGCACGTTCATGGCGCCGCGTACCTGCGGCGCGGTGCCGGACAGGTCGACCATGAGGTGGTCGCCCCGCTTGCGCAGCGTTGCGTGGATGCGGGTCGGCGGGCCGCCGGTGCCGTCGTCGTCGAGGAACCCCTCCGCGTGGGCCTCGCCGTCCGGCAATGCCGCGAGCGCGAGCCGCGTCGCCCGTTCTGCCGAATCGAGCATCATCGCGAACCCCTGGGTCACGGTGCCGTGCCCGTAGCGCCGGACCAGCTCCAGGACCCGCTCGATGCCGGTCAGGCACGCGGCGCGCTGGGCCCGCAGGTCGGACACGGTGGACACCGGATCCCTCACCGCCGCCGCCACCAGGTCGAACAGGTCGGGGTTTTCCTCGCCCGCCCGGTACAGCCGGACCGGCGGCAGCAGCAAGCCCTCCGCGTAAACCTGCTCCAGGTCCGGTCCCTCGGTGCCGGGGCGGACACCGCCGACGTCGATGTGGTGGGCCGTCGTGCCCACCCAGCCGAACAGCTTCCGGCCGGTGAACACCGGCATGATCACGTTCAGGTCCGGCGTGTGCATCGCGCCCAGGTAGGGGTGGTTGGCGAGGAACGCGTCGCCGGGGGCAGCCAGTCCGCCCCACCTGTCGATGATCGCCTTGACCACCAGCGACATGGCACCGAGCTGGGCCGGGATGAAGTCGGCCTGCGCGACCAGGTCTCCGTCCGCCCGGAAGACGGCGCAGCTGAAGTCGTCCATCTCCCGGATGATCGGGCTGTAGCTCGAGTGCTTCAGCACCCCGCCCATCTCGACCGCGGCCGCGTGCAGCGCGGCGCTGAGCAGTTCGAAAGTGATCGGGTCGAGCTGGTTCCATCGCTGCGCCATCAGCGGGCCTCCTCCAGCCACAGGCTGCCCTGTGCGTCGATCCGGGCCCGCTGCCCCGTCAGCACCAGCGTGGTTGCGTCCAGCTGGTGGACGATGGCTGGGCCGGGCACCCGGTTGCCGGCCAGGAGCCGGTCCCGGTCGTAGAGCGGCACCATGCGCCGCGCCTGCTCCCCCGGCAGCCGTGCTCGCACCTGCGCGGTCTGCGCCCCCGGCGGCGGCGCGGCGCCACCGCGCGTCAGGGCGGCAGGCTCGGGGCGCGACAGCGCGCCGACCGCCGCCAGCCGCAGCGTCACCACCTCCACCTGCTGCGCGGGGTCGGTGTGGCCGTAGGTCTGCAGGTGCAGGGCGCGGAACCGCGCGGCCAGCGAGGCGAGGCCGCGCTGCGTGACCGGCGCCACGGCGATGTTCAGCTCGTATCCCTGGCCGACGAACCGGCAGTCGGCGGAGGCCAGCACCCGGGTCCGGCTGGCCCGGATCCCGTCCCGGCGCAGCTGGCCGGTTAGGCGCGCCGCCGCCTGCCGGTACCAGGACGCAAGCTCGGACAGCAATCCAGGCTCCAGCACCCGCAGCACCGTGCTCGACTCGTCGATCCGCAGGTCGGCCGAGACCAGCCCGGCCGCGGCGAAAAGGCCCGGGTACCGGGGCACCAGCACGCCGCCGAGCCGCGCCTCGCGGAGCAGCAGCCCTGCGTGCAGCGGGCCTGCGCCGCCGAACGCAACCAGGGTGTACTCGCGGGGGTCAATGCCCCGCTCGACCGACACCCGGCGCAGCGCCGCGGTCATCTGCGCGACCGCCACCTGCACGATGCCGTTCGCAGCGTCATCGGCACCCAGGCCGAGCTGGCCGCCGGTCTCCGCCACCGCCCGTAGTGCCGCGTCTGTGTCCAGCGTGAGTCCGCCCGCCAGCGGCGCCTCCGCTGGCAGCGTGCCCGCCACCACGTGTGCGTCGGTGACGGTGGAGCGTTCACCTCCCCGCCCGAACGCGGCCGGGCCGGGGGACGCGCCCGCGCTCTGCGGGCCGATCCGGAGTCGGCCAGCCCGGTCCACCCAGGCGATGCTGCCGCCGCCCGCCCCGGCCGTGACGATGTCGACCGACGGGCAGAGGATCGGGTCGTCCCCCACTAGCTGGGTGGGGGTGACCGGCGGCACGCCGTCGCGGACCAGGCACACATCCAGCGACGTGCCGCCCATGTCGAGGGACACCAGCTGGCGCAGGCCGTAGCTGGCACCCAGGGCCACCGCGCCCGCGACGCCGGCCGCGGGGCCGGAGAGCACCAGCCGGTGCGCCTCGCCGTCGGCCCGCTCGGCGGGCAGGCAGCCCCCGCTGGACTGCATGATCAGCAGCGGCGCGTCGATGCCGAGCCGGGCGGCTCGCGACCGCAGCTGCGCGAGGTAGGCGCCGACCACCGGACGCAGCCCGGCGTTCAGCGCCGCCGTCGCCGTCCTCGGGTACTCGCGGAACTCGCGCGCCACCGCGGAGGCCGCCGTGATCGGCACGTCGGGGAGCCGCTTGGCCAGCGCCTCGGCCAGCGCCTTCTCGTGACGGGAATCGAGGTAGCTGAACAGGAAGCTCACCGCCACCGCCGCGGGCCGCCGGGCGGCGATCTCGGCCACCACCCGTGCGGTCTCCTCCTCCGTCAGCGGGGTCAGCACCTCGCCGCGGCCGGACAGCCGCTCGGGCACCTCGATCCGGTCCCCCCGCCGCACCAGCTCGCGGGGCCGAGGCTGCTCCAGGTCGTAGACGGCCGGGCGGGTGCCGTCGCGGTAGCTTAGGACATCGCGGAACCCCTCGGTCGTTGCCAGCACCACGCGGGCCAGGCCGCCGGTCAGCTGCGCGTTCGTAGCGATCGTCGTGCCGTGGAACAGCATCCGGACGTCACTCGGCGCGACCCCCGCGCCGGCCAGCGCGTCCACGGCGCGCTCGAAGGCGAGCCCCGGATCGGCGGGCGTGGAGGGCACCTTGCCCACCTTGATCAGCCCGTCCGATGAGACCGCGATCGCGTCGGTGTAGGTGCCGCCGGTGTCGACCGCCACGATCCAGCCGGGGCCGGTGGGGCCGACGCGGCCGGTCACGTCGCGTCCCCCGCCAGCGCGCGCCCCCGCGGGATTACCTGCTCCGCGAATAGCCGCAGGGTCCGCTGCTGCACCTCCCACGGAAGCCCGGGAAAGTAGAGCCGCGCGATGTAGTGCAGGTCCCCGCCGGCCGCCCGCCGGTACTCGTCGATCTGCCGGGCGACTGCGTCCGGGGTGCCCATCACGATCGACGTCCGCAGCTGCGCCTCCTCGCCCGGCGTGAGCGGGGGCGGCGGGACCGGGGCACCAGCCCGGCTGCGCGCGGTGTCCATATCGTCGTACTTCCAGGCCACATACCGGTGGTGGTCGCGGATGAGATCCCAGGAGCCGGGCCCGTCCCACACGAACGTCGGCAGGTGCACGCTGATCGTGAACGGCCCAGCGTCCCGCTGTCGCGCCCGTTCCTGCCAAACGAGGGCGGCCTGCTCGCCCAAGCCGCCGGGGGTCACCTCCGTGGCCATGAACCCGTCGGCCACGCGGCCCGCCCTGCGGATCGCGGGCTCGGTCAGCCCGCCGACCCACAGCGGCGGCCCGCCCCGCTGCGCCGGCAGCGGCCGCACCGGTATGTCCGGGTAACGCGCGCCGTGCCCGCCCCGCACCAGGCCGCCGCTCCAGGCCTGGCGGAGCACGTCGACGGCGGCGAGCAGGCGCGGCACCCGGCTGGCGAGCGGGATCCTCAGCGCATCGAACTCCTCGGCCCGCCAGCCCAGGCCCAGCCCCAGAACCAGGCGGCCGCCCGAGATCAGGTCCACCACGGCGGCGTCCTCGGCCAGCCGGGCGGGTTCGTGGAGCGGGGCCAGCAGCAGCGCAGTGCCGACCCGGACGCGCCGGGTTCGGGCGGCGATCGCCGCGCACATGGGCAGCAGCGATGGCAGGTAGGCGTCGTCGACGAAGTGGTGCTCGGACACCCACACCGAGTCGAAGCCGAACGCGTCCGCGTCCTCGGCGAGCGCCAGGGCCTGCTGGTAGAGGTCCTGGTCGGACCGGGGATCGCCTGGGTAGCGCTGGCAGGTGATGAGGCCGAACCCGAAGTCCACACTCACAGGGCCGGCTCCGCGACCGGGGAGCGTTTGGCCAGGAACTCGCGGTAGCCGAGCTGGCGGTAGGGTGCCGTGCACGGGTTTCCGTCAGCGAGGTACATCTGCTGGGTGCCCAGGTCCATCAGCACCGAGGCGACGGTCGCCCCCTGGTCGTGGGGATCCATCCGGGGATCGGGATGGCAGCACACGCCGGACGGGTAGTTGGCGTGGTCGGCGAGCAGCGCCCGGAAGGTGTCCAGCGTAGGCAGGCCTTCCCGCCCACCGAGCCCGGCCCGGACCCGCTGCAGCCGGAGCGGGCTGTCCGGCATGACCCACACTGACACGTCCTTGCCGTCGAACCTGGGCGACAGGAAGTGGTTGCTGTGCAGTACCACCCCGTCCTGCGGGAACAGCAGGTACAGCCGACTGAAGTCACCGGGGGCGGCCTCCACGTCCACCACGCTGCCGTCGCGGTGGGCGATTAGGTAGTTGGCGGCGGACGATCGCTCGGCCGACTGCAGCGCGGCGAGGGCGTCGGAGGTGGTCTCGCAGTCCAGGATCGCCCGCAGCGCCAGATGGTACGGGATGCCCGGCGTCCCGGTATCCGCGTCGGTCACCAGCGCGTTCGTGACCAGGCCGAGGCCGGATGAGTTCATCCCGGTCTTGGCCAGCAGCCCGGCCTCGACCACGGTGACGAAGTCCGGGCCTTCGTCCTGCCTGGCCTCCAGCACCACCACGGTCTCGCTGGTGTGCGGCAGCCAGTCCCAGTTCTGGCCGATCAGGGTGGAGCCGTCGGTGCCGGGCGGGGGAATCGCCGCGAACGAGGTGCAGCCGTCCGGGGCGTGCCGCTGGGCCGCCGCCTGGCGCGCCTTGGCGGCGAACATCACCTCGGTGCGGACGTTGATGGCCAGCACATCCCCGGGATCCAGGCCCGCGCCCTCGGCGATTCCCCTGATCTCGTCCAGGTAGGTGGGCCGGAACGCGGCGATCGGGGCCTCGAACCTGGCCGCCTCGCGGCGCACGGTCGCCCAGTCCCACCCGGCCCAGTCGGCGAAGACATCACGGTAGGCCGCCACCGACCGCTGCACGCGGTCACGGGCCTGGCTGCCGTAGGCGCGGCCGCGATCGAGAGCGGACCCTTCCACGCGCACGTGCGGGAACTGATTCATCTGGCTGCTCCTCAGATCGCAGTTATGCCGCCGTCCACGGGGACGGCGGCACCGGTCAGGTAGGAGGCGTCGTCCGATACCAGGAAGACGATGACCGCGGCCACCTCGTCCGCGGAGCCGAGGCGCCGTTGCGGGACGTCGGCCTGCAGGTAGGCGGCACCGGCGGCGGGGTCGTCCATCAGCCGCAGCATCGGCGTGTCGATGACCCCGGGGCAGACCGCGTTGGCGCGGATGCCGTGCGGGGCCCACTCGGCGGCCATCTGCCTGGTCAGCGCCAGCACGCCCGCCTTGCTCGCGTTGTAGTGGGCGCTCGGCTCCGACGCGTCGGCCAGCAGCCCAGCGGTGGACGAGATGTTGACAATGGCTCCCGGCAGCCCGGCCTCGATCAGTGCGGCGGCCACCGCGCGCCCGGCAAGGAACGTGCCGCGCAGGTTGACCGCGAGCACGTCGTCCCACTCCCGCGGCGTCAGGTCGAGCAGCGGGGCGATCCGGTACACACCGGCGGAATTGACGAGCACGTCGGCGGGGCCGCCCAGCAGCCCGGCGGCGCGGGCGACGGCGGCGGCCACGGCACCGGGGTCCCTGATGTCACAGGCGACCGGCGCGGCACCGGTGCCGGCGGCGCTGGCCAGGGCGTCCGCGCGCCGGTCGAGCAGCACCGCCGCCGCGCCCTCGGCCAGCAGCCGCCGCGCGCAGGCCAGCCCGATACCCGACGCTCCCCCGGTGATGAGCGCCCGGCGGCCCGCCAGCCGTCCGGGCGTCACCGGCCGCGCCGATGCCGGGCTAACTGAGCCAGATACCACCGTTCACCCCGATCGTCTGGCCGGTGACGTAGCCGGCGTCGGGCGAGACCAGCCAGGCCACCACGCCCGCGATGTCGCCGCCGGTGCCGTGTCGGCCAAGCGGGACGGAGGCCCGGACCATCTCCACCTGCTCGTCGAAGGTGCCGCCCGACCGCGCGGCACGGGACCTGAGCTCGTCCCAGTGCATCTCGGTCGCCATGTTGCCGGGGGCGATCGTGTTGGCCCGGATGTTGTGCGGCGCGAGTTCCAGCGCGAGGGAGTGCGTCAGCAGCGCGACACCCGCCTTGGACGCGCAGTATCCAGCGCCGCCGGCCACACCCTGCTGGCCGAACACCGACCCCAAGTTCACGATCGCCCCGCCGCTGCCCTGGCCGATCATCACCCTGGCCACCTCGCGGCACATGAGGAAGATCCCGGTCAAGTTGACATCCAGCACCCGGCGGAACTCCGCCAGGCTGGTGCGGGTGACGTCGGTGTCGGGGCCGCCGATCCCGGCGTTGTTGACCAGGACGTCCACGCCGCCGATGGCGTGAACTGCCCGGTCGACGGCCGCGGCGCACGCGTTCTCGTCCGACACGTCGGCGACCAGGCCCACGGCCACCTGGCGGCCCGCGCCTCCTGCGTCCCCCGCGGCGCCCACGTCCCCGGCCAGCCGCCCCGCGCTGGCCATCACGTCGACGCTCATGTCGAGCAGGGCGACATCGGCGCCGTCGCGGGCGAGGCGCCCAGCGATGGCCGCGCCGAGGCCGCGCGCGGCCCCGGTGACGATCGCCCTCACACCCGGCTCGCGATCTCGGCCGTGGTGGCGACCCACACGTCCTCGTGGCCGGTAACGAAGGCGATGAAGGCGTCGAGGAAGGCCAGCCTGCCCGGCCGGCCGATGATCTGCGGGTGCATGGTGAGCACACAGCATCCGCCCATGTCCCGGATGCCGAGGAATTCCTCCTCCCAGATCGAGCGGACCGTGGCTGTGGGGGCGATGCTCTTGGTCCAGGAGGCGCCGTCGAACCAGAAATGCGCGGCGTCGTCCAGGATCCACTGGATCGGCACCTCCACCAGCGGCGATTCATCGTGCCGGTAGGGCCGGACATCATCCATCATGTTCGACGAGTAGCCGAACCCGTGGCTGGCCAGCAGGCCGAGCGTGTGCGGGCTGAAGTCCCAGGACGGCGAGCGGTACCCGGTGACCTCGCGGCTGAACGACCGCAGCACCTCCAGGCCCTTGGTCAGCTCGGCCTCTTCCTCGTCGCGGGATAGCCGGGACGGCGAGGTGTGCGTGTACCCGTGGTGCGCCAGTTCATGGCCGGCCTTCACGATGGCCTCGACCCGCCCCGGGTGCCGCTCGGCGACCCTGCCCGGCACGAAAAACGTCGCGCGGACCCCGCGCCGTTCGAGCAGCGCGAGCAACTGCGGGACGGCTACCTTCGCCCCATAGGTCCCCTGCGACAGCACGCCGGGCCGGTGGGCGTTGTCGGGGTCCTCGCCGATCCATACTTCTTCGGCGTCAAAATCGAACGTGAACGAGGCGGCGCAGCGCGCTCCACCGGGCCACATGCTAGCTGGACCTCCGTCTCATCTCGGCTGTCTCATCTTCCCCGGCCGTATCCTGCGCGGCGGCGGCCCCGGCTTCGCCGACCGCGACGGCAGCATCCGGTGCCGCGCCGGTCCCGGCCGAGGCCTCATCTCCTGCGGCCGCCACCTCGTCCTCGGCGGCCCAGGCGGCCACGCGGTTCCGGGTCCGGGCGATGAGCCCGACCAGGCCGCCGGGCACAAACACCACGACGATCAGCAAGAACGTGCCGAGGATCGTCAGTTCGATCCCCGGGTGGTCCACCAGCGACGTCTGCACGATCGTGAGCAGCGCGGTCCCGATCAGCGGCCCGAAGACGGTGCCGAGGCCGCCGATGACGAGCATCGTCACGTCGATGCTCATCGGGGTCAGCCCCATGGCTGAGGGCGAGATGCTCTGGTTGAAGCTGATATACAGGCCGCCCGCGATCCCGGCGAGGAAACCCGAGATCGCGAACGCGATGACCCGGTAACGCAGCGGGTTGATCCCGCGGGCGGCGGTATAGGCGGGTGCGTCCCGGACCGCACGGATGGCGATCCCGAGATGGGAACGGTCGACGGCGGCCAGGCTGACGGTGGACGCCACCACGACGCCCAGGACGGTCCAGTAATAGGCCCGCATGGACGCGTCCGGGCTGAGCGAGGAGTACAGGCCCGGGACGGTCGGGAACCCGAACGAGCCACCGGTCAGCCCGGACCCATCGTTAATGATCACGTACTGGACGATCTCGGCAAAGGCGAACGTCAGCAGCGAGGTGTAGATGCCGTACAGCCGCAGCGTCGGGAAGGCGAGCAGGACCGATATCACGGCAGCGATCACGCCGCCGCCCAGCACCGCCAGCCACGGCGGCAGCGGCGTGTGCAGCATCAAGATGCCCGCCCCGTAGCCGCCTAGGGCGTAGATCGCCAGCTGGCCGAAGTTCCACACCCCCGCGACACCCAGCACGAAGTTCCAGCTCGTGTTCAGCACGAGCAGCACCAGCGCGGTGACGATCACCGTGAGCACATACTGGTCCCGGTTGGCCAGCGGGAACGCGGCAACCAGCACGACCAGCACGGCGACCACGGTCCAGCGGGCCGGCGTCATCGAGGGGAACAGGCGCTGCCGGGCGCTCACAGCCGGGCCTCCGACGGCTTGCCCATCAGGCCCTGCGGCCGGACGATCAGGACCAGCAGGATGACCGCGTACAGGATCGGCAGAGCCCAGGTGGTGCCGACCAGCACCTCCGCCGTCGCCTGGATGAGCCCAATCGCGTAGGCGGCGTAGACCGTGCCTGGCAGGCTGCCGAGGCCACCGAAGATCACCACGATGAGCGCGATCAGCAGCGGCTGGTCGCCGGCCTGCGGGGAGGCGAAGTAGAGCCCGCCGAGGAACACGCCGGCGATGCCGGCCAGCGCGGAGGCGAGTCCCATCGTGAGCGGGTAGAGCTTGCCGACCGGCACCCCCATGAGGCGGGCCGCGTCCAGGTCCTGCGCCACGGCGCGGATCGCCATCCCCCACCGCGTGCGGGCGAGGAACACGCCGAGCGCGGCCATGAGCACGATCGACACGACCGCCATCGCCAGCGACTGATAGGGCAGGTTGACGCCGTGGTACACGTTGATCCCGCCGGAGATGACGAACGTCACGTTCCGCTGCTGCGGGCCGAAGATCTCCAAGGCGAGGTTCGTGAACACAATGGCCACGGCGAAGGTCGTGATGAACGTGAGCATCTCGAAGTCGATCTCGTGCCGCCGCTTCATCAGCGGCTGCACGGACACCAGCTGGGTGAACGTGCCGAGCAGGAAGGTCGCCGCGAACGCCAGCAGGATGGCGACGAAGGGGTTCCATCCCGCGACGACCAGGACTCCCCACCCAACGAAGCTGCCGATCATGACCATTGAGCCCTGCGACATGTCCAGGATCCGCAGCGCTCCGTAGATCAGGGTCATGCCGATGGCGACCAGGCCGTAGATGGAGCCGAGGATGAAGGTGGTCACCAGGATGCCGACGAGGTCGGTCGTGCTCATCGCTACAGGCTCCCGAGATAGGTCCCGACGACGGTCGGGTCGCGGGAGAGGTCATCGAATGAGCCGCTGCGGACGATGACGCCCATCTCGACGATGTGCACGGCGTCGGCGATGCCGCCGACATGGGTGAAGTTCTCCTCGACCAGCAGGATGGTGGTGGAAGATGCCTTGAGCTCGGCGATCGCCTCGTAGACCGTATCGATGGCGACCGGTGCGAGGCCCAGCGACGGCTCGTCGATCAGCATGATGCGGGACGGCCTCATCAGTCCGCGCGCGAGGGCGGTCAGCCGCCGCTCCCCGCCGGACAGGGTCCGCGCCCGCTGCCTAGCCCGGTCGCGCACGCCGGGGAACAGCTCGTAGGCGCGCGCGAGCGCACGCCGCCGGGC
>Ga0075433_10004392_pt1 | contig 10968 bp, 12 predicted proteins | sample RhiMethybrSRZTD2_FD_75299 | JGI IMG/M metagenome (GOLD analysis project Ga0075433, IMG submission 75299) | Populus rhizosphere microbial communities from Tennessee, USA - Rhizosphere MetaG P. TD hybrid SRZTD2 | ecosystem: Host-associated > Plants > Roots > Rhizosphere > Soil | place: USA... | reverse complement strand
ACTCATACATGAACACATGGCCCGTTCCATCCGGACCGGCCCACATCGGGTCGACCCAGACCACCCCTTTACTGACGCCGACACAGCTCCACTCGTCGTGGGCCGTGACCGGATTTTTTGGTGAGGCCGATGCTTTTTGAAGCGCGGCGTCCATCTCGATAATGAGTTGATCGAACAGAAAAATCTGGATGGCTTCATCGAGCGCCGCCACCTCCGCGACCTCGCCCAGACGCTTGGACAGTCCGACACGGGCGTGGCCGGCGATCATCGCGCGCGGCACGACGACCAGTCGATGGAGTGCGATCACAGCGCGGGGCAGTCCGTCAGAGTACGCGAGCCGTGCGACCACCTGCATGAAACGCGGAGCCTCGACCGCAATCGCGTTGCCGACCGACTGGGCGCGAGCCGCGGCATCCAACGAGCGCCACAGTTGCCGGCGCGCAGCGCGATGCCGGCCGAACAAGCTGAAACGGAGGCCGGCGGCGACGCGCGCGATGGCCGCGGTCCCTTCCGCGGTCTGCGTCCATCGGGTGAACGGCTCGCGCGTGACGCGCCCGCGATATTCGAGGCGCCCGCGTGAAACCCGAAACCAGCTCATGCCCGGCGCACGTCTGCGAAGAATGTGCCTGCGAAGGAAACTTCCGCCTGAAGGCGGAAGCCACGCTCCTGGCGCATTGTCAGGCAGTCGATGTCTTACAATCGGCGCATGCCCGCTTACATCTTCGGAATCCTCGCCGGCGGGTGGATCGCCTGGATGATTCCATTTTTTCTGGCCCGGCGTGGTGGACGCGCCCAAACCCTCGATCGGCGTGCCCGCTGGGGCATCTTTATCCAGGCGATCGGATTCGCGGTTCTATGGATGAACAGCTACTGGAACCGCACCCCGTCGATTTTACGAATAGTCCCCGCGGTGTGCTTTCTCATCCTTGCCGGCGTGCTCTCCTGGACGAGCGCCATCACGCTCGGTCGGCAATGGCGGTTCGACGCGGGATTGAATGCGGATCATGAGCTGATCCAGTCAGGCGCATATCGATTCGTGCGCCATCCGATCTACGCATCCATGCTGTGCATGCTGCTCGGGACCGGCCTGCTCCTGACTCCGCCGGTGTTACTACTGGTTTCGCTCGTGCTCTTCTTTATTGGCGTGGAGATCCGGATTCGCATTGAAGATGGGCTGCTCGCCTCGCGCTTCGGGGAAGACTTCCGTGATTATCAACGGCGGGTACCTGCATATCTGCCGTTCATCCGATAGCGACAGGATCAGAACCCGTACAACTCCCTGGGATTGTCCACCAGGATGCTCTTCCGTTCACTCGGCGACGCCCACGATCCGAACTGATTCAACACGCGCCCATCGTCGATCTGGCGGAGTGGCGAGATCTCGATTGATGCGCGGCCCGGCGTGGTATCGGGATGTGGCCAGTCCGTTCCCCACAGAATGCGACGGACGTTTGCTGCGATGAGTGCCTTGGCGAGCGGTCCCATGTCGGCGAAATCCGGGGCAGCGGTCGAGCCACGATAAGGGGCCGACACTTTCACGTACGCTCGGCCCGATCGCACGAGGTCCAGCAGAACATCGAACCCGCGCTGTGTCGGACCACCCGCGGCCTGTGCCCCGCCAAAATGATCGAAGACTACGGGCACTGGCGACGCGGCGATTTGCTTCTGCATCGCTTCGATCACCGAGAGCTGCGTGTACATCTGCACGTGCCACTTTCGCCTGCCGATCCGTGTGACGGCCGCGTCAAATCGTCGTCTTCCCAATTCCGGATCCGTCTGCCCCGCGGTGGCCAGGTTGATGCGAATCCCGCGAATGCCGTCGCGATCCATCTCGTCGAGCTTTGTGTCCGGCGTCTGGTCGTCGATGACGGCGATCCCGCGGGCGCCCGGCCCCAGTTGTTTGATCGCGTCGACCGTGCACGCGTTGTCGGTGCCGTACACACTCGGCTGGACAATGACGACGCGAGTCGTGTGAAGGGCACGGTGGAGCGCGCGCATTTCGTCGACCGACGCGGATTCGGGCGTGTAGGTTCTATTCGGTGTGAACGGGAACCGGCCTGGATCTCCGAACACGTGCGTGTGGCAGTCACATGCACCGGCCGGTACCTCGAACGTGACGGGTGTCGATGGTTGTGCCGCACCGGCTCGACTCCGTGTCGATTGACGCAAGGCTGCGGCCGAAAGCGGAGCCATCATGAGCACCTCGCGCCGGGACAGCATCTGTTCCTCCTACCTCGTAACCTCGTACCAATCCTCGTGCAGCGACCAGCCTGCGCAGCTGAGACACGATGTCCAGCGCCAGCGATGATCGCACCCGGGGCATTGTCCACGTGTCGAGAATGTATTCCAGATCGTGCCGCATCCTGGGAAGGACGGCTCCGGCGACACTGACGGATCGCAGCACCAGCGGCTCGTCGAGTCCGGCCTCCACCCGCACAGCGGACAGCGCACGCGGTTGAACAGGTCCTCTTCCCGTACGATTGGAACGGTGATCGTGACGCTGCCGGTGCGATTCTGATCGCGGAGTAACTGCAGCAGCGGCACGTCAACGCCGGCCGCCACCGCGGTCGCGCAGTCGGTATGCATCGACAGTGACCTCGCAGCGCGCTACTTCGTTTCGTCCCAGATCACCTGCGCGTCCGCTCGCACGCGGTTGGCGCGGGCTGTGCGCTGCTCGTCTGTCGTCGGCTCTGTGTACCCCGTGTACTTCGCCGGCGTTTTCCACGTGTTCACGACATCCTCGACGGTTTTGCCCGCCTTTTTTGCGTCCTGCACGAATTTCACGAAATCGCCGATGAATTCGGAGTACAGCGCGAGATCGGTTGTCGTCATCGTGGTCGCGTTGTGGCCGTTGATGATCGTCTCGACGTTCCCGGCTTTCGCGGCCTGGGCCAGCGTGCCGGAGTAGCTCACCCCCGAACCGCCGTTGTTCTTGTCCATGATCGGCAGATCCCGATTGGGGAACGTGTCGCCCACATGCATCACACGATGCTTGGTGAAAATGACAAAGGCATCGCCGCCCGTGTGCGCCGGTCCGAAATAGCGAAGATCAATCTGATCGTCTCCACTGCCCATCGTCCACGTATCCTTGAACGTGCGCTTGGGCAACCCGCGGCCCTCGTTCTTCTTGAAAATGTTCTCCGGCGGATCTGTTTGCAGCCCGTACACGGCGCTGGTTTGTTCCATGTATTTCTTGGTGTTCTCCTGCACGATCACGTCGACCGTCGCAGGGAACTCGACGTTGCCGCTGACGTGATCGCCGTGCGTGTGCGTGTTGATGATCGTGGTGACCGGCTTATCGGTAAACGTTTTGATGGCGTCCAGAATCGGCTGACCCCACCCCGGATTCTTCGTATCGACGACGACGACCCCTTGAGCGGTGATGAACACGGCGGTGTTTCCTCCACCGCCTTTCAGCACGTAGAGGTTGTCCTTCACCTTGTCGATGGTGATCACTTTTTCGGGCGACTGCGCAGGCTGCTGAAACGCCGCGACTGTCATCGACAACGCGCCTGCAATCACCAGAGCCCCAAGCACAACAGATCGTTTCATCGGTTCCTCGCAAGACGGCCTGACATCATAACTCTAGCGAGGCTTCGCCTCGCTAGGGCATAAGCTTGATTACGCCGCGCTGACGCGCGGACGATCTTGACCGCGGAAACTTGACTCATCTGTACAAGTTCGGAGCGGTCAAGATCTCTAGGTCGCTGCTGTGGCGGCAGCAGCGGCGGCGGCGCGTCGATGCGTCTCTGCCGCGGCTCCGGTGATCTGCGACGAACCCGCAACGCTCACCAGTCCATAGCCGAGCCCTGGCAATTCATTACACCATTTGATTTCACCGGTAGACGGATCGAGTCGATACAAGCGGCCCCTGGACGCTGCGAACAAGTCGCCCGCATCGAGCGTCACGTTCACAAATTCCGATCCCTTCAAGGCAGTGCTCCACAGCGTCTCACCGGTATCGCGATCGACAGCGACCACTGTTCCCTTGATGCCGACAAAAACCAGATTCGAACGAGCCATCGTCACTCCTCTATTTCTTCGTCACCGACCAGGTGCCCGCAACAACCTCGGAGCCGTCTTGCTTCGCGCGCAAAGACCACGTGCCGGTTGCCTTGTCGCCCTCAAACGTCGCCGCCAGCCAGACTTCAGCGTCAGCCTCGTTTGGCGGAAAGTCGTACTTGGCGTTCATCTTCTTTCCATCAAACGAGAGAGCCTTGAATGCTGCCTTGTAAGTGGGCTCTCCCGTAACCGAAACGCGGCCAGTCACTCCGTCCTTGCCTTTCTCGAGCGTGAGTTCGAAACCTCCGGAACCTCCACCTCCTCCCCACGACCCTGACCACACACCGGCAAACTCTTCGCCGGATGCTGACCCCTGTGCGTGAAAGTGCGCGGCGAAACACACGCCAGTACATAAGAACAGAAACAGCCAGACACCCAATCGGTTTGTCACACCAGGCCCCTCAATCAGCATTCAGAAATCAGCAATCAGCACTTCAGCATTCACCAATCACTCCGCTGCCACGGATGTTTGACCGTCGGAGCGTTCGCGTAACGTTTCATCTGCAGCGCCAGCGTCGTGCCGCAGCCTGGCTCGAGTTCGACCGTCACCACCGGTGCATCCACGTTGGTCGTCGCCGTTCCGTTTTTGACGCTCAGCAGTCGATGTTCTCCGTACGCGCCGCCCTGGACGACGACGGTTCGCCGTTGGGACTGATTCAAATTGATCAAGGTGACGGTTGTTTGCGTATCCCCGAGACTCGTGACGAGCGCCGCCACATCTTCAGGGAGCCCGGCTCGCCGCCGGTCGAGATCGAAATACCGAAGCCGCGCGTTGACCAGGCCGCCCTCTCGTCCAGGGAGCAACCCTCCCCACATCAACTGAACGAGGGACTCGGTTGCCGCCGGATTGGAATCGAGCATGTTGTCGGCGAGACGTTTGTCGGCGGGTGTGGTGTCTTTTCGCATCGCATTCACACGCTGCTGAATGGCCCGCAGATCCCGTTCGATCGCCTGCTCCGGATAGCTCGGATTCTCTCCATCGAGAAACTGCAACCACTCGTTGCGGCCGACCCTCTCGCGATCGCCGGTTTGTTGCGACCAGTACCAGACTTCCAGCGCGCCCACGTTCCACGGCGTATTACGCCATCCGTACCAGCCGTCGTCGCCGTGCATCGTCGGATACTCTTTTCGTCCACCATTGTCGCGCGCGTGCGAGTTGACTGCCTCGATCATCGTTCTCCACGCGTCGATGTACTTCCGGTCGCCGGTGACAAAAAGGGCGTTGTTGAACCCCACCAGAGCGCGCGGGATACGATTCCGATCTTCACGGCGGCCGGTTACAGGATTGATGGGGCTGAATCCCCATCCGTAAGCGTTCTTCCACCACTGCCGGTCCGGACCGCCGACACGCCCGTCGAGATCGACGAAGCTGGGAATGATGCCTCCGGTCTGCTTCATCCGATCCAGCCAGGCGTCCATGTAGTCGACGATCCACTTCTTGTACTTGGGTTCGTTGTCCAGTAGATACGCGTCCAGCGGTAACGTCGTCGCGACCAGATTGAGGAAATGGTCGCCTGCGACGTCGGTGTACTCCGTGTAGTGGGCCAGGAATTGATCGAACGTCGACTCGCCGTGCAGCGCGTTGAATCCGCTCACGTCGATCGGATCGCCGACCCAGTCAATCGGCGTGGCCTTCCGAAGCATCGGTCCGCGACTGCCGTTCTGCATGCTGCGAATGATCTTGTGGACCGGATCGTAGTTGGGTGCCTGCGGGTCCTCGCCCATATAGAAGCCGGCAAACCGTTTCGCGCGCTCCTGATACTTGCGATCGGCGGGAACGGAAAGTCCCATCCGGTTGAAGAGTTGTAACCCTTCGCCGTGATGCATCCAGTCGGACTGAACGATGAACTCCTTGTAATACATGCCATCGCGGGCAATCGGCACAACGGTCGTCCGCGCTTCGGTGTATTGCTTCAGAAGCCCTTCGTGCCCCTTCATGAACATTTGGCTGATCTCATCGCTCGCGCCGAGCGCATGGAGCTCCGGCCAGCGATTGAAATTCTCGAACGCATCGTCCGGGCCATCGTTGGCGCCCCAGCGGACGACACACTGAAGGTAGCCGCGGTCGTCAAAGTACTTGCGGAAGAACTCACCGCAGGCGGGAACGTTTTCGGCAAGCAGCTGGCGCTCGAGCACAGCCCAACGTGGCGGCGCTGCGAAACGGGTGTCGATGCGAATCGACAGGCGGCGCAGCGGCGACGCCGGCCGTGCATGAGAAAAGCTGAGCGCACAGGCGCAGAGGACGACGACTGACGCGCGGAGCCGAGCGGTCATGGGTGACGCCTCGGAGCAGTGATGAGACCGTCGTTTGAATTACTTGAACAGAATGTGCGCAATCCGAGTTTCGAGCTCCCAGTAGATTATCGCGATGGCGGTCACATCGAAGGCTGCATGGGCGACCATCAGCATCCAGATGCGGCCAGTGATCGCAAAGATGGTCCCGAAAACCACGCCCGTCACCGCGGCCTGTTGAACGCCAGCGAGGCCCTGGCCGGAATAGTGAGCGATCGCGAACCATGCTGATGTGATCGCGACAATCGCCACCGCAGCGGCAACAGTCTTTCCAAGCACTTTCCGAAGCTGCGCGAACAAGAATCCACGAAACAGCGTCTCCTCGCCGAACCCGGCACCAAACGTCACGGCGACCAGAATGCCGGGGACCGCTGCACGATTACCGGCAAGGTAGTGGTAGGCGTGGTTGACCGGGTCAGCACCGAGGACTGGCATCACCACGGCTTTCATTAGCAGCTTGAGGGCCGCGCCGAATCCGATACCAACGATGGTGCTGGTGATCCAACTCTTCGGACGAACGTAGCCAATGTCTGCGAGCGGGGTCCGAGAGAGTCGCACCCACACCAGCACGAGGATCGCGCTGATCCACGGCACCCCGGCGAACGCGATTAGAAGTGTGGCAAGAATGCCGACGGGACCCAAGCCACGCAGGTCCGCAGCGAAACCCTTGTCGGCGCGCGGTTCGACAATGTCGCGGGTCGTGGTCATCGTCATGGTTGACTACCGGGTTCACCCGGGCCGTGGAACGGTCGGCTCGCAAATCCCCATCGTGGCACTGCGCGCTTATACATGCGGAAGCTCTCGCCGAACTGCGATTCGAGCGTGGGCTCCTCGTAGGCCATCACCATGGCATTAAACAGGACAAACACGAGTGCCGCATACTTCCACAGTGCGATGCTCCGAAACAACCAGGCCTCGCCTATCAGGAGGAGCATCACGCCGTTGTACATGGGATTTCGTGTGAAGCGATACAGCCCTCTCACGACCAGGTATCGCGGCGGATCGAACGGCGCCAGCGTGCCTCGGCCAGCGGTGAAGAAATCCCACACACACCGCAGAAGCACAGACGCGCCGAGCACGATCAGGCCGGCAGCGAGACTGCCGCTAATCGACATGCCCGGGCGAAACTGGTTGACCGAGGATTGCAGGATCAGGAACGGAATATATCCGGCAACTGTTCCCGGAATCAGAAACACGAAAAGGATCGATCGGAATGCGAGCACGAATCACGATGCAATCGGTTTCAGTCTTGGAAACTCCGTGATCCGAATGTTGGTGCAACCGTAGGGAATGAGGGTCAGCTCTTCCTGCGGCTGATCGGAAACGGTTTTCCCTGGATCGGCCCTGTCACTATCCGTGAGCGCAACTTCGCCCGCCCAGCCGCGCACAATCTTCCAACCTGGAATTCGCCGTCCCTGAGCTTTTGCGACGACTCCGCTTCCCTCCGGAGAGAACGGCCGTTCGCCGAGCGGTCGTTCTTCGAATCGGAACGATTCCTCAGGACGGCGATCGTCAACGATGAGTCCGTAGTTCCATGCTGTCGTCGGTCGAACTTCGAAATCAGCGTGTGGCAGATCGCGATGGGGCTTATCGCTGTTTACACGCGTCCATTCCTCGCCGATTTTCAGGACATAGACCAGCGGCCCTCGCTCGACAGCCACGGCGTCGTTATATCGAACCGATACGCGCGGTCGCATGGGCAAGCGAATGGTGATCTCGGTCGGTGACGTCCACACGCGCTCGAGCCGGTGGAGTGTGCCCGCAATCATCGTCGAATCGGTCGAGTTGCCGACACGAACGGTCGCACCGTGTGCCCACGCTGGCACGCGAAGAAGAAGAGGGAATCGTGCGCTGGCCGATGGCGATACGTGCAATGTGATCTCGCCACGAAATGGATATTCCGTCGCAACGCTAATCCGCACGGGCACGCCCTTGACCTCCGTCTGGACCCGACATGGCGCCCACGCTGCCGCCACGAGCCCGTCATCCGGAGTCTTCATCCACAAGTGCGCGGCGAATTTCGGCCACCCCTGATGCATGTTCGACGTACAGCAGCCGTAGTTCGGTTCGAGACCAAAGAGATTCGACTCAGGCCCATTGGTCGACCAGCCGTGCTCCGGATTGATCGTGCATTGCACCTGATTCACTTGTTGGTCGTACTGGTGCGACCACATATCGGGTGAAATCGCCGCCGGCAGCGCATTGAAGGCCACACGTTCCAGTCGATCGGCAAACGCGGCATCACCGAACACCGAGAACAGGTGTTCCAGTGAAAACATGAACTCGACGACGGCGCAGAGTTCCGTTCCCTGAACGGGGTTACGTCCGGAGAGGCATTCGTCGCCGGTGAACATTCCCGTGACTTGACCATGATACCGATCGAGGGTCTCGAGCATGTGCGTCGCAAATGCGCGATCGCTGTCTTTCCCATCCAGGCGCCAGCTCAGTGCTGCAGCTTTTGGCGCCATTCCCATATTGACGACGTGCTTCGTCCATTTCCAGAGTCCTCGGCGCGCTGTTGGTACTCGCACGTCGTCGGTGGCGAAGAGGGCTTCGTAATCGGTGCCCTGGGCACGAAGCTTCCGCCCGAGGTCGAGAAGCCAAGGCTCTCGCGTCTGCTCGTACGCGTGGAACACCGCGACCAGGCCTTCGAACCAGCGAAACTTTCCCCATTCGAAGAGCGGCGTTCGGTCCAGCCCATTGAACATGGCGCGGAGACTTTTGACACTCGCGTCGAGCACGCGCCGATCACCTGTGGCACCGTGGTACTGGGCGAGGACTTTGTTGACAAGGAGGATGGCCCACATGTCGTAGCGCTTCGCCACCGCGTCGATCGGATACGGAGCGAACCAGCCGTCGGCGCGTTGGTGATCGACGATGTAGTTGATGTGGCTTGTGATCCGCGATTTGAGTGGTTGGTCGTCGAGGAGCCACGCCAGCGGAATCACGCCGTCGAGCCAGTAGGGAGCGCGCTCCCATCCCTCCGCAACTCCACCGAACCACTGGCTGTCCTTCACGTCCGGCCAGAATTCATCGAGATGACCGCTCAACCCATCTGCCTGAATCCGCAGCTGACGCGCGAGCCACCCCTCCGGACGAATCTCGGCGAGCCGAAGTGGACGGAACGCGGGCCGGCGAAGCGCAGTCGGCGCAGATGCATTCGCCGGACGCGGCGACGCGGGTCGCTGAGCGCCGCTCGCCGCGATCCCCGCGACGACGCTCGACAGGAAATCGCGGCGATCGATTCCGCTCATCGCATCACCTCGACGGTCATATCCCGCCTGTCTTCAGGGTCAGGACATGTGCGCTCGAATTTGTCGGTTCAAGGCATGCATCTGGCGTCGAATGTCCTTCAGCAGGACGTGATCGTGAGCGGTCAGCGCCTTCTCACGGTCCTGTTTCAGTTGCCGCATCTTCGCCTTGATGGTTGGCTTGTCGACGCCCCTGACCGTGTGGTGCTCGAGGGTGTCGATGTTCAACGCGGCGCAAATCGCAGGGAGCAAATGGTCCTTGTTCATCTGCGAATAGCCCTGGACCGCATCGTGATTCAGGTCTTTCGCCAGGTCGCGCAACTCGACGACGGTCATTTGCTTGAGCTCGTGGTAGGTGTGCGCCATTGTGGCCCTCCTGAGGATGGGTCAGACCGGGGTCAGACGGGGGTCAAACCGGGGTCAGACTCACGTCAAAGCAGGGTCAGACCGGTGCCGGGCAGTGGTCAGACCCGCTGCGGGAAACGACAGGGTTGTTATCTCTGACAACGACCCGTTCCGTCAATGTTCGAATTAACGCGTACTTCGTCCTAGCTGTGGCCCGAACGGTTCGGAAAACGGTTCGGATTCTATCGGCGCGATTCATGAAACATCGTTTGGCATGGCACGTGGTCGGCGAATCTCGGCACCAGGACACTTGCGACACGTAATGGCGCGAGGCAACGCAAGGATGCACATCTTCCTGGACGACCTCGATTACACGTGGTTCATCCATTTTCTAGGTGACGTCGTGGAGCAGTTTGACCTCGAATGCTGGAGTTACTGTCTCATGCCGAATCACTATCACGTGGCCTTGTGGACTAACGAAGCGACGCTCTCGGAGCCGATGCGGAATCTCAATGGTCGGTACGCCCAGTGGTGGAACCGCAGACATGACCGAGTCGGTCATGTGTTTCAGGGCCGGTTCAAGGAGCAGATTGTGCAACGGCAGGACTATCTCCTCGCGCTGTGCCGCTACATCGCAATGAATCCTGTTCGAGCCGGTTTGGTTTCTCGTCCCGAGCAGTGGAAGTGGAGCAGCTATGCGACCACAATCGGCAATGCGGCGTCGGAACCTTTTGTCGTATCTGCCGCTGTGCTCAGACAGTTCGGCGATGATGAACTCGCAACACTGCAGTCGCGATTCGCGAATTTTGTGACCGCCGCAACAACGGAAGATTTCACCGATGCTCGCATCAGATCCAACGAACATGTCCTGGGCGACGCAACGTATAAGCGGTCACTGAACACCAGTGCCCTCAACGAAGGCTCGGCGGTCGCGGAAAGACGCGATCGTTGGACGGCCGCGGACGTGTGATCCAGCGTCGCACGGACACACTGCCATTCGTTCGAGTGTCTGCCCCCC
>Ga0075433_10004388_pt1 | contig 10971 bp, 7 predicted proteins | sample RhiMethybrSRZTD2_FD_75299 | JGI IMG/M metagenome (GOLD analysis project Ga0075433, IMG submission 75299) | Populus rhizosphere microbial communities from Tennessee, USA - Rhizosphere MetaG P. TD hybrid SRZTD2 | ecosystem: Host-associated > Plants > Roots > Rhizosphere > Soil | place: USA... | reverse complement strand
CGAGTCGGGCGCCTACACGTTTCCATCCGTTCCGCCCGGCCCTTACAAGCTGAAAACGGAACTTCCGGGATTCAAGACGGTCCTCAGCGAACAGTTCGGACTCCAGGTACAGCAGGCATTGCGTCTCGATGTCGTCCTCGAGGTCGGCCAGGTTAGTGAGACAGTCGAAGTTGCCGCGACTGCGGACCTGCTGCAATCCGAGAATGCAGCCGTCGGCGCGGTGATCGAGAACAAGATCATCACGGAACTTCCTCTGAACGGACGTCAATACTTGAATCTCGTCGCACTTTCACCCAATGTCAACACGCTCTCTCCCGCGGCGGGGCAAGCGAACTCCAGGCAAGGCGGTGATCGCGCTAACCAAGCCATATCCACGGGCGGGCAGCGCATCATGTTCGACTACTACACGCTCGACGGCGTGAACAACACCGATCCGAACTTCAATACGTACGTTGCGCTCCCATCGATCGACGCGATTCAGGAGTTCAAAGTTCAAATCGGTGTTTACCCTGCGGAGTTCGGACATCAAAGTACGCAGGTCAATGTACTCACTAAATCTGGCTCCAACGTATATCACGGCTCTTTGTTCGAATTTCTCCGGAACGATAAAATGGACGCTCTGCCGTACGCGTTCACCAGCGTCCACACAAAGAGAGGTGACCAGCCGTTCAAGTGGAATGATTACGGGTTCGAGCTGGACGGACCGATCCGCATACCCGGTCTGCTGGACGGGCGCGACAAATTGTTTGTGATGTCCAATTATGAGGCGCTGCGCCGGCGGCAAAAAATCTTGAGCTACTACAACTTGCCGACTCCGAAGATGTTCAACGGCGATTTCAGCGAACTGACTGCACCCATATACGATCCGGTCACGAAGCAGCCTTTTGATGGTAATAAGATTCCACGAGAGCGGTTTGATCCGGTCTCGCAGAACCTTTTAAAATACTACAATTCGTCCACTCTGCCGGGCCTCACAAACAACTACACGCAATTCAACTCTTCACCGCTCAACCGCGATGGGTTTGTTCTCAGGACGGATTTCAACCAGTCACCGAAGTCCCAGTGGACGTTTCGATACAGCTGGGGCGACGAAAACCAGTCCGCGCAGGGGCTGAACCAGGCGGGCAGCAAGATCCTTACCAACTACGACCAATACACGGGATCCTATACGCGGACCTTCACACCCAGCCTGGTAAACGAAGCCCGGTTCGGCTATTCCCGATTCTATAACATCATCGGCACCCTTTTGGCCTCTGACACCGATGTGGTTTCCCAAATAGGCATACCTGGCCAAAAGAGCGGAGATCCAATCACCTGGGGAATTCCGGCCGTGTCGTTTCCCGGAACAGGATTCACCGCTCTCGGCGATAGCACCGAAGGGCCGTTCGAAAACGACAACAACACGCTTCAATTTGTCGATAAGTTGTCGTGGGTTCACGGTAAGCACACGTTCCGTTTCGGTTTCGAGTACAACCGGCAAAATTACAACCAGGTGGGCAACCAGTTCTCGCGCGGGTCGTTTACATTCCAGAAGAACACGACAACTAGTACAAGTAGTGCCTCTGGGGCCGATGGGTACGCCTTCGCCGAATTCCTGCTGGGAAATCTTTTCGTATCCACCAATGCGGTCGCAATCGCCAATGCCAAGTTCCAGCGCAACGTCTATCATGCGTTTGTGGACGATACATGGAAACTGACTCCCAAGCTGACCTTGTCACTGGGCCTGCGGTACGAATTGACGCCGCCCTTCACCAATACGCTCGGCGACTATTTCACGGTGAAGATACCGAAGATCGAGTTAGTTTCCAATGTTCCGCAGGAGGATTGGCCGTATTTCGTCAGACAGGGAAACAACTGCACGGATCCGTATCAGGGCCTGAACATCCGCTGGACCAGCACGAACGCGGTCTGCGGCGGCGGTCTGAATAACAACCTCATGGAAACCAAGTACAAGAACTTCGCTCCGCGTCTCGGCATCGCTTACTCGGTCGATAACAAGACTGTTGTGCGTACCGGTTTTGGCGTCTTTTATAACCAGGACATCGGTAATGCCAATTACTTCGACATGGCGCGCAATATCGCTGCTCGAGTGACGCTCAACTACGGGGACCCCGGAACTCCTACGCTGAGTTGGAACAATGCAATCCCCGGCGGCAACGGCGCCCTCGCTCAGGTACCTCCGCCATACGCCTACGCTGCTTCTTACAACCACGCAACGTCATACACGATGCAGTACCTGCTGAATTTGCAGAGGCAGATTGGGCTCAATTGGGCGATTGAAACCGGCTATCTCGGATCGGTGAGTCATCACCTTTACGGTTTCCAGAACGTAAACCAACCGGTGCCTGGCAATCCGGCCACGAACGGTAGTATCGCGTCACGACAGCCATTTAAAAACTATGGCGTAATCCAATTGGTCCAGGACGGTTTCAACGCAAACTACAACTCCGGTAGCGTTAAGGTCACGCGGCGCTTCAGCCGAGGTACAAGCTTGACCAGTTCTTACACCTGGTCGAAGTCCATCGACAATAGCAGCGGCATCCGCAACCAGGGCTTCGACACGCTCTTTCCTCAAGATAGCAGGTGCTTACGTTGTGAGCGGGCGTTGTCGGCCTTCGACACACGGCACCGGTTCGTACTTGGGGGCGTCTATGACCTGCCGGTAGGCAAAGGCAAGCCCCTGAACATTAGCAACGGAGCGGCCGACACCCTAATCGGCGGTTGGCAGTTCAGCGCGAGCATGACGATCCAGAGCGGTGTGCCGCAGACGATAACGATCGGCGGCGTCGATAACGCCAGCACAGGAAATCCAGGATACGATCGCCCCATCTACACCGCGATAGGCGACGGATACAATGCGGACCGCACACCTTCGCACTGGTACGATCCGGCTTCCTTCGTCCAGGCACCCTCCGGAAGCTTCGGTAATCTCGGGCGAAACACGATGATCACACCGCACTTCCAATCGATCGATTTCGCGATCCATAAACAATTTCGTATGCCTTATAGCGAAAACCACGCCATCCAGTTCCGCCTGGAAGCATTCAACGTGTTCAACCACCCCTCGTGGGGTGCACCGAGCGGGAACATTCTCGCGGGCGCGCAATTCCAGGGCGCGCCGGCTAATGCTGCGCGTCAGGGCTTTGGAGTAATCAGCACGACGGCTATCCCAATGCGGCAGCTACAACTCGCATTGAAGTACTCGTTCTAGCGTGCTGTAGGCGGTCTTTTTGCGGATCAGCAAAAAGACCGCCTACAGTTGCCTAATTAGCGGGCACTCTGAACTTGCCGAGGGCCGGAGGCACGACGGGCTGTTCTTTGGGTTTTTCGAGCTGCGGAATCCAGTCATACGGCAGGCGGTAGGCGCGATAAACATTATTTGAAGGAGGCGTCCCGCCGAACTCGGGATAGATATACTCCCACACGATTTTGCTTTCTTTCGTTACCTCGAAAAGCCGACCGCTGGTGCCTTCCGTGATGAGTGTATTGCCGTTCGCCAATCTTTGCGCGCCGCTGATGTTGGAGCTGTAAAACCGCGGACCCGCATAGGACCAGACCAGCTCAAGCGTGACTGGGTTGATTTCAAGTACGCGCGAGTTCGCCCGAGCAAACGATCCCGAGCCGTCCGGCGCGTTGGGATTCGCAAAGCCGTAGCCGCTGGCCCCGCCATTATCGAACACCAAAAGGTTCCCCGCACCGGGCAAACCTTTAGGGATAATGTGAGCGTGGTGCTGGCCGATAATTTGCCGGATCGCACGTAGCTCCTTGGAGGCGCTGAAATCGGGACCAATCCGCCACACGATCGAGCCATCCCGGCCGACAATGGCAACGAAACTGGCTTGCCGGCTGCTGATGATCACGTTATTCGGCGCGAATCGCTTATCGCCTTCGTCAAACCAATGGTTCGGCCCGACGTACGTCGCGGAGTTGATATGCAGCCAATCAAAACTCGCCCTCGCGTTGTTCACACCCGGCGCGGCCTTGATCGCATTCCGTGCATCGGCTGAGAAGCCCAGTTCGTCGATATGGTCGCTAGCCACCCACTCCCACAGGATCTCGCCCTTTGGGGAAACCTCGATAAGGCGGTCATCTTCGAGCTCGGCGTTAGCAACATTGAGCCGTGCGCGATTCGTATGCGTCAGAATCAGCGTATTGCCACCTTCGATCGAGGGCTTGAACGCCGGCGAATAATAGCCGGCCGGAAAATCGTCCCGCTGCCAGTCATGATGCTGTCGCGCGGACCATACGGATTTTCCGTCGTTTGTTGTGATCTGTTCGCCGCGGTCAAATCGCCAAATAAGATTGCCTTCGAAGTCGCGCTGGATAAGCTCGAGAGACTCCTGGTGCGGCGGATGTGCCCCATTGGCGCCCATGACAATGCCGTCGGGAAATATTCGCGCGGGGCCGCCGGCGGAATTGACATATCCGTCCCATCGCTTAACGACGTTCCCATTCATGTCGATGACGATCACCGCTTGAGTTCGCAGTGGCGAGAGTACCGTATAGCCGCTCCATGTCTGGTTGGGATCATAGATGGTCGTGCCCGTCGGGTAGACAGACTGGCCTGCCAATGTCAGCGCGGATGAGAGCATCAATATGGTAACAGCGGACGCATGTGTGGATCGGTTCATAGCAGACTCCTGTTAGGCGAACGCCGACGGATTTGCTAAGGATATTCCAAATCGGCGATCGGCGAGTGCTGATTGCTAATTTTCGGAAGGGTTCATGCTGGAGGTTTTAGTAGACCGTGATTCCGGCGGATCACCAATTAGCAATCGCCGATCATCGCCGATCACCGATTTGGAATATCGTTAGGAAATATTCATTTCCGTCCCCGTTCTATTCAGCCGACTTGCTCACAGTTGCCTACGACCAGTTTTGATAGGCGGGCCCCATCCCGCTGATACGATCGACCTCAATACGCACGATCAGTCGCTTTTCATCGGGTCGTCGATACGGATATTTGTCTGCGCCAAGAAAACGCTTGGCCAGCTTGTCTATGTGCGCGTCGGCACCCGCGTCAGTGACTTGGCCTCTGCCGTGGAAAACGGCATAAGCCTGCGGGTTCTTGCGGTCCTGCACCGAGACAATCACGCGCGGATCGCGACGTATATTGCCAGGTTTCCGTCGCCCCTCAGCGGTATTGAACAGCAACTCGTCACCCTCGACGTCCATCCAAACCATCGTGAGCTCCGGCTTGCCCTCGGCATTGAACGTCACAACGTGACCATATGCCTTATCCTCGAGCATCGTCCTTAAAGATTGCGGAATCTTGACTGACATTGTTCGACTCCTTTTTTACTCTCTGTTCGATCATTGTCGAGCAAGACATCGGCGGCGATCAACAGCCGCACGACGCGATCGCGGAACGATTCTTGCAGGAGTGTTTTCTCATAGAGCCCTCACTTGAAGTGAATTAACAATTCAAGTGAAAGCGTGGTGCCACATGTCGTTCGATATCCAAAGAATTCGTAAGTCAACGGACAGAGTAATGAAGTTCTTGCGCAAAAATTCCAAAAGGCCAACGTCGAATGCCATTCACAATCTGCGAACCAGCACGAGAGGTCTCGAAACTACATTCATTACCGTGAACCTCGCAACGAAACGAAAGGTCAAACGTCTTCTGCGTGACCTTGCGCGCGTTCGAAAGCGTGCAGGTAAAGTAAGGGATATGGATGTGCTGACTGCGGACACACTTGCCGTCAGGCTTGACGGAGAACAAGATTGTCTCGTTCAACTGGTCGAGTATCTTGGAGCCGAACGCAATAAATACGCTAAGAAGCTGCGTTTTGAAATCGAAGCACGCCGTCCACAGCTTCGGCGAAACCTCAATCGTGTTTCGAAACGTCTGACGAGCCGGCTGAAGCAGGTCGAAAATAACCCAGCAAAGTCGGACGCTGTGCCGACGACAATGGCCAAGGCTATTAGGCTGGCATCCGACTTGAAGAGTCCCGTTCACCTCAACAAAACAAATCTTCATCCATATCGCCTCAAAGTCAAAGAATTGCGCAACGTTTTGCAATTGTCCGATCACACCGGCAATGAAGAATTTCTCGAAAAGCTCGGAGAGGTGAAGGATGCGATCGGGGAATGGCATGATTGGGCAGAACTGGTTTCGATTGCCGGAAAATTACTGGATCATGGGAAGTCGTGCAAGCTCATACGAGACTTGACGTTGACCAGCCAGTCAAAGTACGAGCATGCACTGTCCGTAACGAGTCAAATGAGACGCAACTATCTTCAAGGAGTAGGAACAAGTCGCAAGACTCGCTACGCACACACACGATTGCTTTCCACCCCTGTGCTGGAGGCGACGTCCGCGATCGCTCAACCTTGAAGATGTTTGAACCTGATTCACGGGAGGACCACGCGCATGCCCGTTCCCGATATTTCACGCATCAGCCCGTTCGGTCCGAAATCGGAATACATTAATGTAATCATCGAAACGCCGAAAGGCAGTCCCACGAAATTCAAATACGAGCCGGAACATGGACTTTTCGTGTTCGACAAAACATTGCCAATCGGGCAATCGTTTCCGTTCGATTTTGGCTTCTTGCCTTCGACTAAAGGCGGTGATGGCGATCCGCTCGATGTGCTCGTTCTAACCGATGAACCGACGTTCGTGGGGTGTTTGATTCACGCCAAAGTGTTGGGAATTCTCGAGGCAGAACAGACCGAAAACAATAAGACGGAGCGTAACGATCGCGTTATTGCAGTTCCAATCGAAGCTAAATCCCTAAAGCCCGCGCCGCGCGCGATCGAGCGTTTAAAGCCGAGCGTCACTCGCGAGATCACAAAGTTTTTCGTCGAATACAACAGAATGCAGGGAAAGAAATTCAAAATATTGCGCTCTGCCGGTCCGGAGGGCGCTGAAACGCTGATCCGGGCCGCAATGTCCTACCCAAAGAAACGGGCGAGGAAGCCGTCACTTCTATCCCCGAAATCCCGGTCTCGTGCGCGATAGTTCAAAGACTGAGTCGCACGTCATTCACGCGCGACTGCCATAGCGGGTCAATATTCATACCATTGCCAGCGCCGCCTTCGTGATCTCGAATCTCGTTAAGCTTTTATATCTCGTAGTAGAAAAATGTTTATTTATTCGTAGGCGTGCAATATCGTGCTGTCATTGAAAAAATTACAGGAGGTGGAAGATGGGATACAGAGTTTCGATGGCTGTGTTGGGGAGTCTTTTGCTTCTAACGACGGTGGCCAATGCCGAGAAGATTGGCGCCGTGCTGAATGGCTACGAGGAGTCGCCTTCGGTGTCCACGACTGCCAAGGGAGAATTCCTGGCTTCGATCGACGAGCATGGCGGTGTTATCCAGTACACAGAGTCGTTCAGCGGGCTGCAGGCGCCCATAACGCAGTCGCACATCCATGTCGCCCAGGCGGGCGTAAACGGCAGCGTCGTCATCTTTCTGTGCCAGACGGCGGGCAGTCCTGATCCAACAGGTCTGGCGCCGCAGTGTCCTCAAGAGGGATCAGTATCGGGGACGATCACGGCAGCCAATGTCGTCGCCGGAGGGACGGCCAGCCAGCAGCTCAAGGCTGGTGACCTGGCCGCGATAATCACCGCCATCCGGGCGGGCGCAGCCTACGCAAACGTTCACACCGCACTCTCGCCTGGCGGCGAGATCCGCGGCCAGATCAAGGTCATTTCCAAATAACAGTGTCCACTTCGCACGCACGGCAGAAATTTTGGAAGTGCGTGAGAACGACCTGGACTGCCGACAGCAAGAGTAAGCAGAGATTGGCCGCAGCTTAACCTGCGGCCAATCTCGAGAAATAAAGAAACTGTTAGATCGATGAAGTGTGTGAATCAGGCGAATAATCCCCTCCTCACTGAGGAGGGGACTATCGCCTATCCCCAACCAAGTCGTTCACCCTCGCGAACCGCAAGTCTCTAAATCAAGTCTTGCCTTCTTCAGGCGGCATACGTACGGTATGTTCTCATCGATTGCGGTCTAACCTGGTTTGTTAGCCGTGCCCCAAGGGCGTCAAGCGATACCTGCAGAACGAGCATCCGGACAGACTGCTTAAACCAATGCAGCGAACCGACCGGGGTTTCCGCGAAGCAACGTGGGACGAAGCGCTGGATTACACCGTCAACGCCATCAGGTTGCTCATGGCCCTCATTCTCTTGATGGTATCGGTTCCAGGAGCCTACATGCCGGGCCTGAACGCATTCGCTTTCTTGATGTTTGCTCTCGGCTGCGCGATGGGAATTGGAAATGCGTCCGTCTTCAAATACATCCCGGACTATTTTCCGGATGACGTCGGCGCTGCCGGCGGCGAAGTGGGAGCGCTGGGCGCTCTCGGCGGCTTCATTCTCCCTCCAGCTTTCGGCTGGCTGGGACGATCACGGTCGTGCGATTCCGAGCTACATCTCTGCCTTCACGCGCACACCGAGGGATCGATGAGCGCAGCCTGTTCTCGGTCCGCGGAAGCGTGTCACATCAAATCAGGGAATGATTTGCTGCGCACACGTCTCGCGGTTTCTATTACTCCGCGGATGGTCTTGAAGGCGGTCTTCACGTTGGGCGGATCGTTTGCAGTTCGTAATTTAGAAACGGACGTGGTCAGGTCGCCCGTTAATAGGGAGAGCAAAGCTCTATACTCGTCTAGATATTCCGTTAAGAGAACGTTGCATGATTCGTATTCACTTTGAACATCATTCACCATCCTGCCCGCGAGAACAATCATGACGATGGTCATTATGAACGCCTGAACAAATGAAATAGAATGATCCGCCGGAATGAAAACGGGAAATGGATGGAAGTAAATGTTTATTAAATAGACCAGGTACAATGTAGCGAGCGTCCCAGAAGCCACAAGAAGCCCAAGTCCGAATCCCAGCAGAAGAACAGTCCCAAGAGCCGCGGCCGGGAAAAAAAGAAAATGGCCGGCTACTTGTGGAGCGGCAAAAAGCCTCTCGATGAGCATCGCGGCAGCACTAGATAAACAAAGAAAAGGACCAGCCCTGCGAGCACTGCCGTCATGACGAGCAACCCCCAGAGCCAGTAAGAAAACGATCAACTGCGGTAGTGTCGCCGACGCAAACTCTCTGGCACTTCCAACCTGCACGAAATTAACGATACCGCCGACAAGCGCAACGATGGAGCCTACGGTTGAAATAACACGAACGGCATCGTACCTGCGTCGTTCGATGATCGTCCATATCGGTTGTGGCAACTGGGCGGGGCTGACAAGAAGTGTACTGGTCGCTTGTCTGAACACCAGGTAAAATTAGTTCGCTTTTTCTTTCCTGGCAACTGTTTGATTTGGTTTGGACCAGGATTCCTCAACTTAGGCGTGGGATGATGTGCACATGCAAGCTCGGCTGAAGCAGCGACCGCCCGTACTCTCTGCCATGCTTTTTCCCCAGGAGATAACACTACCCCCCGAGACGTCGCGGATTCTCGAAAAATACAGAACTGAAAGTTTGAAACTGATTGCACTAGTGGTTCTCGGCTTTCTCGCTTTTTTGGGGATTTGGATGTATCTCGAGTTTCACGACATAGCCCTTTCTACCTGGCGGGTACTACCGTGGGCTGTACTCGCCGCAATTAATTATTACCTGCTATGGAGAGACGGTGACTCGAGGCGAGCAGGTCCTTTCATGGTCTACGGAATCTCCGTCGTCTTGATTATCAATCGCCTGCTTTCTTCCCCTGATCTGCAGGCACAATTTCTCAATTGGCCCGCGCTTTCCATTCTTGCGATTTTGATATTTGGGTTTAGACGGGCCATGTTCATTACGTTTGGTGTCTTCTCCATTCTGATCTCCATTTATCTCATTTCGACTTATTGGCACTTCTTCCCGGTGGTGTTCACTACCGAGCACAATCTCTCCTATCTCAGCGGCCCTTTATTGATGCTTTTGATGGTGGTCCAGGTCGGAAGGCTGCTGCGCGAATTGGCCGCTGCCGGCGCGCTTTCGAATCAGTTGTTGTTCCAGTATTTGAAAAACCACAGGCATTTGTTTTCCGTGATTACGCACGACGTTTCCAATCTGCTCTCGGTGGCGACGCTCAGCTTTGAAGCCAATAATCGGCAAAAAATGCACCAGGCGGCCGAGGAAATGCGGGAACTGGCGGAGGCCGTCAGGCACATTCATGTTGGAGTTATGGAAAAATCGCCTGCACGGACGCACGCTTCACTAAAAAGCGTAATAGACACATCGCAATTTGTATTCGCGCTTCACCTGAAGGCAAAACTCCTCACAATGATGGTCGACTACGATGATGGCCTGTCGTCGGATGTTCTTCTGTGGACATCCGGCCCAATCCTCTCGCACGTCATCCTCAATAATGTCGTCTCTAACGCAATCAAGTTTTCTCCTCAAAAGGCCCCGATCCGTATTCGCGCAAAAGATGCGAATGACCATGTCGCTGTCGAAGTTATCGATGCAGGAAGTGGTCTTCCAGAAGACGTCCTGAGCGCCCTAAGGCAAGGTCGGCAAGTGGATTCCCGTCCAGGAACAGAAGGCGAGATAGGAACGGGTTTCGGATTGGCGAACGCGATGGAAATGGCGCGTCGCCTGGACATTCAGGTTGAATTCGAAAGAGCCAAACCCAACGGCACAGTCGTTCGCCTCACTGTTCCGAAGGCGCCTCCAGCTGGACAAAAAAAGGGCGGTCGCGAGACCGCCCCAGGACAATGAAAAGTCGCGATTTTGCTATTCCTGCAGAAAGCTTTAACGTGAGGCCACAAAGATAGGGCCTTTTCCTCGATACCTCAATCAACCGAAAGTGCCGGGTCCAATAGCTCGAAGGTGCCACCCTGTAATAGGGACCCCGTTCCGTCCTCATTCAGCGATGAGCGATCGGCGATCATCGGCGATCGCGGATCGCTGAATGAGGACGGGAGTTTTGTAATCCCGGGCTTTAGAACGCGGTTTGGCGAAATGCCGCCAGCCTGCCGGAAAAAACCGGAGAAAAACGGGGTGCTTCTCATTTTTTCATTCTTTTT
>Ga0075433_10004382_pt1 | contig 10976 bp, 13 predicted proteins | sample RhiMethybrSRZTD2_FD_75299 | JGI IMG/M metagenome (GOLD analysis project Ga0075433, IMG submission 75299) | Populus rhizosphere microbial communities from Tennessee, USA - Rhizosphere MetaG P. TD hybrid SRZTD2 | ecosystem: Host-associated > Plants > Roots > Rhizosphere > Soil | place: USA... | reverse complement strand
GCAAGGGGTTCGCCGTGGTCGCCACCGAAGTGAGAAAGCTCGCCGATCAGAGCCAGAAGGCGGCCCAGCAGATCGGCGCCATCATCCAGGAGATCCAGTCCGCCACCCAGAGCACGATCCTGGCCGTGGAGCAGGGGAACAAAGGAGTGGAGGAGGGGGTCAAACAGATCTTCCAGGCGGGCGAGACGCTGGAGGGGGTGACCGAGACGATCAAGCAGACGATGGGCTCGGTGCAGGAGATCACGCTGGCGACGCGGCAGCAGGCGATCGGGGCGGACCAGGTGTCGGAGGCGATGCGGGCGATCGATCAGGGGATGCGCGAGACGGTGGCGGGGACGAAAGAGACCAACCGCGCCGCGGCGCAGCTCACGACGCTCGGGAGATCGCTGGAGCAGATGGTGAAGCGGTTTAGGATCGCGAACGGCAATCACCGCAGCGACGAGGCGGCGGAGATGTGAGCAATGGAATTTGCCGGAGCGCTGATATGGAAGCTGCTGCTGGCAGCGCTCGCCGGCGTACTGTACGTATTTTATCGATTTCGAACCAAGAAATGCACTAAGTGCGGCAAAGCGCTTCGAGGGCAGAAGAAGTGCGCTCAGTGCGGCTATGAGGACGATACCTCCTGGTCCAAGCCCTTCTACGAACGCTGAGCACCGCGACGCTCTTATTGCCCGCCCGGCCGCTTCATTCCTTTCTGCATCTCCTGCATATTGCCCGGCATGCCTTGCGGCATGCCGGGCATGATGACGTCGCCGGGCTTTTGGCCGGCGAGGCAGGCCCCGACCCATCTTCCCTCGATCACCGAGGTGCTTTCGCGCATGCCATGGATGGGTGGATTGTAGGTGCTTTTGATATCGGCTCTGTAGTTGGTGTCGAAGCGGCCCGTTATAACGCTGTGCGTGGTCACGGTGCTGCCTTCGACTTGGCAGACGGAGTCGCCGATGATCTTATCGCCTTCGCGCCGCATATCCTTTTTGCTGCACGAGATTCTTTCGTCCTGCTCCTTGCGCATAAGGTCGTCGGTCTTTTGATCGACGCACTGCTGCATGACCTCGCCGCTGGGCATCTGCGCATTCGAGACCTTCACTTCCCAAAGTCCCGATTTGCGCTTCGGCGGCTCGAACGACGCCGCGGAAGCGCCGGCGGCCGTCAGCAGGACGAAGCACATGATCAATTGACGCATGGACCTCTCCCGAGAATATTTACTTTCTCAACGCGACGAACAGCGAATTGCCTTCGCGGCGGACGAGAAAGAGTATGCGCTGGCCCTTCTTCGCGCCGCCCACGGCTTGACGAAAATCCGTGATCTCACGGATGGGCTTGCGGTCGACTTCGACGATGACGTCGCCTTGCTGCAAGCCCGCCTCATCGGCGGGGCTGCCCGCCTCGACGCCGGTGATGACTACGCCCTGCGTCTTGCCGAGCTGAAGCTCCTCGGCAAGCTGCGGCGTTACCTTCTGCACGGTCAAGCCGAGCTCGCCTTTTTCTCGTGCTGAGGCGACGACCTCTTCCTCTTTCAGCTCGGTGATATTCACCGGAAGCGACATTTCCTTTTTGTCGCGGAGGACTTTGACGTTCACCTGCTTGCCCGGACGCGTGCGGCCGACGATCGCCGGCAGGTCGCTCGAATCCTTGATCTCCGTGCCGTCGAACTCCACGATGACGTCGCCGACTTTAAGACCGGCGCGCTCCGCGGGCCCGTCTTTCAGCACATCGGCGACCAGCGCCCCGCGCGAGCGCTCGAGGCCGAGCGAATTGGCGATGTCGGGGGTAACGCTCTGAATCGAGACGCCGAGCCAGCCGCGCGTGACCTTACCCTTGCCCTTCAGCTCCGGCAGGATCTCCTTGGCCGAGTTGATCGGGGTCGCGAAGCCGATGCCGATATTGCCGCCGCTCTGGCTGAAGATCGCCGTGTTGATGCCGACGACCTCGCCGCGCATGTTGATCAGCGGTCCGCCGGAATTGCCTGGATTGATCGACGCGTCGGTCTGGATGAAGTTGTCGTACGGTCCGGCGCCAATGTGCCTGCCTTTGGCGCTCACAATGCCGGAGGTGACGGTGCTCTCAAGGCCGAAGGGATTGCCGATCGCGACGACCCATTCGCCGACCTCGAGCTTATCCGAGTCGCCGAGCGGTGCCACCGGAAGGTCCCCCTTGGCGTCGATTTTGATAATCGCGATGTCTGTCTTCGCATCCTTGCCGACGACTTTCGCCTCGAACTCTCTTCCATCGTTGAGCTTCACCATGATTTTCTGGCCGTTTTCGACCACATGGTTATTGGTGAGGATCGACCCGTCGCGGTCGATGATGAAACCCGAGCCGAGACTTTGCTGGCGAAAACCGCGTCCTCCGCCTCCGCCCCCTCCGGGCGGGTTGCCGAAGAATTTACGCCAGAAATCGCCAAACGGGTCCTGGTCGCCGCCGCCGCCGCCACCACGGTCGCCGCGATCGCCCCGCCGTGAAAACGGGCTGGGCCCAGACGGGCCGCCGACCGAGCCGCCGCCCGTCGTCGAAGTAGTCGAGACGTTGACGACTACGGGCGTCAGTTTCTTCGCCAGGCTGACGAAGTCCGGCAGGCCCCGCGCCTCGGGCGCGGCCGCATAGGCGTTTTTCACGAGCGGCCGCTCGGCAAAAAATTGATTCAACCCGCCGCCGGCGGCGAAGCCGAGGAGCGAGACGACGGCCGCGATGACGATAACGGTCTTAAGATTGAAACTCTTTCTCATGGGTTCTCCTTCGAGTCCTTTCAGCATACATATTTAAGAATCCTTTCAGTATACGTATTTAAAATGAGGCCGCCGCTCTGACAAGACGGTGCCTTTTCTCTCGGCCGGTCCCTTTTCTGGTCGTATAAGCCGCCCGCTGGAGCCCTGGCCTCGCGCGCGCGCTGAGCGTTTCCTTTTTCCACTTCAATAGACGCTTGCGGAGATAATTGGATTCAATACCCAAAAGCTCACAAATCTCGTTGAAGGAAAAGAGCCAACCTGAATCTTCTTCCAGCATCCACTGTTCGGCTTCCCGGGAAAGCTCCTGTTTTTTCTTATCCTTCACGCGCAGACCGTTTTGGAAGCACCATACGGCATCTTCCAACACTGCCAGCATGAGGCGCTGCTCGGGGTCGCGATGGGTTTTGCTTTTGGTCGTGGCCATAAACTGGCCCGGAATCAGAACGTCGGGCTGGAACAGCGAAAACACCTTGTCCTCCACGGCGTGATTCCGGACCGGGATAGGCGAAAATTCGTAACGGGCTGTATACCCCACATTTCGTTTTTGAACGGTTGCCATCTGAAACCTCCTGTGACTGCATGGATAGCATGGGTCCACGCGAGTTACCGCGGCAGCTTGGAGCCGTCGAACGCGCGCCCGGGCAGCAAGAAACTCGTGCGAGCAGGAGATCAGAGAATTAGTACGGTATGAGAATCGAAACTAGAGACCCTGGCGTTCTCGATAGACCCCTGACTCACGTCAATTTCCCGGTTGTCAGGTTCGGCACCTGCCAGCTTTCTCGCTATCCCGGTGTATCCTAATAGATTCCGCGTGGAATCTGCCTCCGGGAGGATGTCTCTTTCGACACCGGTCCCGCGAGGCTGTGCGACGAGCAATCGAGGAGACGAGTCGTGCCTGGCGTGTGCCTGATGCAGCCGCTTCGCGTGGTGGAAAAGCTGCCAGGTCACCGGTTCGCATATGGTCATGCCGACCGGCAGCAGCGCGAGACTGAAAAAACAGACGAAGCCGAGGGCCGCGACGGCCTTCCTCACATTTTTCATGAAATCACTAACTAACGAGCCTAACACCCTACTTTATGATGTCAAGCGCACTTTAGAACGGATTTTGTTTGAAATTCGGAGTCAAATTTTGGGTCAATCCAAATTTCGGGTCAATCCAAGGTCTGACGATAGCGCTTAACGCCTACAAACAACGCGACGACGGTGAAGAGCGCCATCGGCCAGATCTCCGGCGCGATGTCGGCGATACCGTTGCCCTTGAGCAATATCCCGCGGACGATGCGGAGGAAATGCGTGAGGGGCAGCATCTCGCCGATCGCCTGCGCCCACGACGGCATGCCGCGAAACGGAAACATGAATCCGGTGAGCAGCATCGACGGGAGAAAAAAGAAAAACGACATCTGGACCGCCTGGAGCTGGTTCTCCGCGATCGTAGAGAAGGTGAGGCCCACGGCGAGATTCGCGGCGACAAAGATGAGCGCTACAAGGAGGAGCAGGGGAAGATTGCCGACCATGGGCACCCGGAAAAGGAGCTTCGCCGCCGCCAGAATCAGTCCTACCTGGACGTAGCCGACGAAAACGTAGGGGACTATTTTGCCGATCATGACCTCGAGCGGTCGCGTCGGCATCGAGAGCAGATTCTCCATGGTGCCGCGCTCGCGCTCGCGCGTGATCGCGAGTCCCGTGATGACGATCATCGTCATCGTGAGGACGACGCCCATGAGGCCGGGCACGATGTTGTACTGCGTGATCGCCTCGGGGTTGTAGAGCGGGTGGACGCGCAGCTCGACGGCGCCGGGCGTGTCTGCCAGATAGCCGACCGACCCCTTCAAATCGTTCGCGAGCGCCGTGTCGATCAGCACTCGGAGCGCGCCGATCGCGTTGCTCGTCGCCGCCGGATCCGTCGCGTCCGCCTCGACCAGAACCGCGGGCGTCTGCCCGCGCAGGAGATCGCGGGAGAAATTCTCCGGGATGTTGACGACGAACTGGACTTCGCCGCGCGCGAGCGCCTTCCGTCCCTCGGCCTCGCTGTCGAAGCGCCGCACGATCTCGAAGTAGCCGCTGTTGCGGATCGCGGCTAGAAGCGTCCGCCCCTGCGGCCCGTTGTCCGCGAGGATCACCGCGGCGGGCAGGCGTTTGGGATCGGAGTTGATCGCATAGCCGAACAGTACAAGCTGGATCAGCGGTATGCCGACCATGATGCCGAACGTCAGGCGGTCGCGGCGCATCTGGATAAATTCCTTGACGACGATCGCGAAAAACCGCTGAAACGAAAATTCGTAATGCTTGTTCATGACGAAAAATTGTCCTTCGATCCGTCCATCAAATGAATGAAGACGTCCTCCAGCCCCGGCTCGATGCGCTGCCAGCGGTAGGGCTCCTTGCGAAACGGCGCGATCGCCGCCTCGAGCGCGCGCTCGTCGCCGCCGCCCACATGAAGCTCGCTCCCGAACGCGACCGCCTGCTCGATGCCCGGCTTGCCGCGCAGCTCCTCGGCCAGGCGCGAGAGATTCGTTCCGGCGACCGACCACGTCGTAAGCCGCGCCTGGGCGACCACTTCGTCGACGGTCCCTTGCGTCAGCAAATGACCGTAGGAGATAAAGGCGAGGCGGTGGCAGCGCTCGGCTTCGTCCATGTAATGCGTCGCGATGAGAAAGGTTAGGCCCTCGGCCGCCAGTCGATGGATCTCTTCCCAGAAATCGCGCCGCGCCTTGGGATCGACGCCGGCGGTGGGCTCGTCGAGCAGCAGAAGCCGCGGCCGGTGGATCATGCACGCGGCGAGCGCGAGGCGCTGCTTCCAGCCCCCCGAGAGCTCGCCGGCGACCTGATCTTTCCTGCCGGCGAGGCCGAGACGCTCGAGGCTCTCGCGAACGGAATCGCGCCGATGGGGGACCGCGTACATGCGCGCGACGAAATCGAGATTTTCTTCGATGCTGAGATCTTCATAAAAACTGAAGCGCTGCGTCATGTAGCCGACCTGCCGCTTGATCTCCTCGCTTTGTTCGATCACATCGTAGCCGAGACATGTGCCGCTGCCCTCGTCGGCGCGCAAAAGACCGCAGAGCATGCGGATGAAGGTCGTTTTGCCGCTGCCGTTCGGGCCGAGAAAGCCGCAGATCTCGCCGGCGCGAACCTCGAGGCTTACGCGGTCGACCGCCGTGCGCACGCCGAAGCGCTTGGTCATGCCGTGCACGTCGATGGCCATTTCTTGCGCCGCGTTCTCCGTCATGCCTGCGGGATCAGTTCCACATCGACCGGCTGGCCCGGGTGCAGTCTGGCGCCGACCGCCGGATCGAACAGAATCTCGATCATGAAAACGAGCTTCTCGCGGGTTTCGCGGCTGTAAATGACCGGCGGCGTATATTCCGCCCTGGGCGAGATGAAGCTGATCCTGCCCGCGAGCGGCTCATTGACGCCGTCCATGCGGACGCGCGCGTTCTGCCCGGCGCGCACGGTGCCGATCGCTGTCTCCGGGACGAAGGCGCGCACCTTGACGTTGCCGGGCGGGAGGATTGCGACCACCGGACGCCCCGCCGGAACCCATTCGCCGGGGCGGAAGAGGGTGTCGAAGACGAGCCCCGTCTGCTGTGCGTTTTGCCGCTTTTGGGAGAGATCCCATTCGGCCTTGGCAAGCCGCTCGCGGTCCTGGTCGCGCGTGGAGCGCGCGCGGTCGAGCTCCTGCATCGCGATCAAATTCGACTGCACGAGCTTCTCCATGCGTGCGAGATCTTTTTCTGAGAGCACGAGGGCGGCCTGCGCCTGGTCGCGCGCCGCGCGCTCGGCGGCGCTGTCCAGAACGAAAAGCGGATCGCCCGCCTTCACCTGGTCGCCGCGTTTAACGAACAGCGATTCCACTGCGCCGCCGAGCGGCGACGCGACGTAGACGAATTCGCCCTCGACGTAGCCCTGAAGACGATTCTCTGCCGGCCGATGGCAAGCGCCGAGGAACAGCGCGCTCATGAGCGCGGCGATGATCAATTGGACCGAGACGGAATATTTCATAGCCTGCCCCGGCCCGTCCCCGTCATGATGCCGTTTAAAATGACCGTGATGACATTCATGTAGGCTTCCTTGGGCGCAATATGGAGCTCGTCCAATTTCTGCGGATTGACCACCGCCTCGGTAGCCCCGAGGAGAATCTCGATCATGACGTCGACCCGGATGTCCTTACGGATGATCCCGCGGCTGCGGCCATCGGCGAAAAATCGACCGAAGTAGCGGCGAATGAGATCGCGGCGGCGTTCTTGGACGAGTTGGAACATCTCCGGCGCCGCGCGTTGGACATCGCGCACGAACGGCGCCTGGATTTCCGCGGTGTGGTGCTGCAGGCACGCGAGCAGGCGCTGCAGGTTTTCCAGCGCGTCGCGCGAAGGATGTTCGGCGAGCCGTTTGAGGTCGCCTTCGACGCTCAGAAATTTATCCTCGAGCACGGCCTCGACGAGGGCGCCTTTGCTCGGAAAGGAGGCGTAGAGCGTCTTTTTGCTCATGGCGAGTTCCGCAGCGAGATCGTCCATCGTGACGTTGCGAAAGCCGTGCGCGAAGAAATAACGCCGCGCCGCGGATACGATGCGCCGCGCGGAATCTCGGGAGCGCGCGCCGGCGGCCCGGCCGGGGCGCAAGGCTGGAGCGGTGTGAGGTCCTGTTCGCATAATACCTGGGAAACTATATTAGTATTATCAGTTTCCTCCGGCCCGGACAAGGCCCTTTTGCAAGTGCCCGGTGAATCGATGTAGGGGCGGTCGCGAACGCCCTTACGAAATCAGGCGACCACTAACGATACGTCACTGCCACAGCTTCTGAATGAATCCCTCGCGCTCCAATTCTTGAAAGAAGCGCGCGTCGATGAACTGCTCCGGACGCGCGGCGGCGGCGCGCGGGTCTTTATCCGCCATCTGGTCGAGCACGGTTTGGATCGCTTCGGGCGAAGGGTAGGGGACTTTGGGGACGTAGCGCAGGACGTACAGATCGTAGAGCGCGTTCAAGTATTCGGGGTCGTCGTTCTGAATGTATTTCCGCAAAACCGCGACGCTCGCGGCGCGATTCGTTTTCGCGAAGCGGCTGCCTTCGACGAAGCCACGGACGAATTTCCGCACCGTATTCTCATTGCGCTTGATATAGGAGCGCGTCGTGACGATCGCCGAGGTCGGGAAGCTCAGTCCGAGCGCCGACATGTCGGCCAGCTCTTTGAGGTTCTCCTTGCGCGCGAGAATAGTGAATTCGGCGTTCACCGTTCCGGCGTCGATCGCTCCGGTCTTGAGCGCCTGCATGATCTCCGGCATGCCGCCCATCTGGATGACCGTGAAGTCGCGCCCGCGCTTCACCGGCCAGCGGCTCTCGCTATAGCCGAGCGCAAAATCGGTCGCCGAACCGAAACGCGTGATGCCAACTTTCTTTCCTTTTAATCCTTCGAGCGAGCGCACCTCCGGCCGCGCCATGAGAAAAAAGGTGATCGCGTTCAGGCTGCTCGCTACGACGACGAGATCGGCGCCGGCGAAATTCGCGGTGACCACCGCGCCGCCGGTGAATATCCCCATCGGCGCGTCGCCCGCGAGCACCACCTGCGCCGCGCGCCCGCCGCCGCTCACGTAGAGCAATTCGAGGTCGAGGCCGTATTTTTTAAAGATGCCTGTCTCGTGTGGAATCCAGACCGAGCTCTGCGAGCCGCCGATCGCGCTGTAGATAAAGCGCATCTTCTCCAGCGGCGGCTTGGACTGAGCGTCCGCAGACTGAGCCGCAGACAAAAACGCGATAAACCAGATGATGATTGAGCGCATGGGGGTACGAGAACGGCCCAGCATATTGCCGCGCGCGTGTCGGGTCAAGATAAAGGCGATTCACACCGCCCGCCGCGGCTTTGACACGGCACAATTAAAGCGATAGACCGGGATTGGAGGAACTCTTTATGTTCGGACTCGGTGTCCCTGAATTGATCGTGATCGCCGTGATCGCACTCGTGGTGTTCGGTCCGGGGAAGCTTCCCGACATGGGAAAGTCTCTGGGCGAGGCGATTCGGGGCTTCAAGAAAGCCGTGGAGGAGCCGGACGAGAAGAAGAATCAGGATCCCCCGTCAAAGCCCCAGTAGGGCACGCCTCCACTCGCTTCGCTCGACACCGCTCACTTCTTCAGCTCACGGCTGAGCCGCTGTAAAATCTCGTTGAACTGACGCTGCATCGCGATCATCTGCTCGCGCATATGAAGGGCGACTTCGGCGCCCTCGAGGTTGACGCCCATCTCTTCCATTAACAGGTGCGCCACGCGCACGCGGTCGACCTGCTCGGGCGGGTAGACCTTCTCTTTCTGACGCACGACCGGCTCGACGAGTTGCTCGCGCTCGAGGCGCAGGATGAAGTCCTCGTCGACGCCGCAGATCCGCACGACTTCGGTTATTCTAAGATATTTCCGCGCCATAGCTCACAGGCGGATGTTTTTCCGCACGTCCTCCTTGTATGCGCGGTCGATTTTCTCGACCGCGTCGCGCGGCACGCCGTCGTCGGGCACGCGCACCATGAGATTGAGATATAAATCTCCCGCCGGCGACTTGCCGTGCGCCGGCACGCCTTTGCCTTTGACGCGCAAGCGCTGTCCGCTCTGGGCGCCGGGAGGGATCTTCACCTTCACCGCTCCGGTCGGCGTCGGGACTTCGATCGTCGCGCCGCTAACCGCTTCTCCGACGGTGATCGGCAAATCCATCTCGAGGTCGCGCCCCTCGCGTCTGAGCAGCGGATGCGGACGAATCCGCGGGGTGATGTAAAGGTCGCCAGGCGGTCCGCCGCGCAGGCCGGCCTCGCCCTTGCCGGGCACGCGGATGCGTTTCTCCGGCTCCGCCCCTGGCGGGATGTTCACGCGGACCGTCTCCTGGCGCATCACGCGCCCGGTGCCGTGACAGGTCGGGCAGGGGTCGCCGGGAATCTGGCCGCTGCCGCCGCAGCGCGGGCAGGTCTGGCGGAACTGCAGCGGGCCCTCGGCCACCTGTACGGTGCCGCTGCCGCCGCATTCGGGACAGGTCTTGGGCGTCGAGCCCGGGCGTGTGCCGGTTCCGTGGCACGTCTCGCATTCGACCGGACGCTCGATGGTAAAAGCGGTCTGAAATCCGCGCACGGCGTCGAGGAAATCGACGTCCATCGCCGCTTCGATGTCATTGCCGCGCTGCGGACCGCTACGCGCCGCCCGTCCGGCTGCCCGTCCGCGGGCCCCGCCGAACATTCCGCCGGGGCCGCCGAAGATGTCGCCCAAATCCTCGAAATTGAATTCTTGCGCGCCGAAGCCGCCGGCGGTACCGCCGCCGCTGCGACGCGCGCGCGATGCCTGCTCCTGCCATTGCTTGTAGCTGCGCGCCTTGTCCGCGTCGAAGCCCGATGCGAGTCCGGCCTCGCCGAATTCGTCATAGAGCTTGCGCTTCGCGGGATCGCTCAATACGTCGTTGGCCACCGAGATGTCTTTGAATTTGTCTTCGGCATCTTTATTGCCGGGATTGATATCGGGATGGTACTTGCGCGCGAGCTTGCGGTACGCCTTGCGGATGTCGTCGTCGGACGCGCCGCGCTGGACGCCGAGAATCTTGTAGAAATCGCGTTCAGCCATGTCAGCCCTAAAAGATAATTACGAAACGGCGACTTGCAAGGCTCAGGCGTCTCTTTTCGGCAGCAGAAAGGCCATCAAGACGACGCTTGCGAGCGACGTGACGCCGAGCATCCAGAAGATCGTCGGCAGCGCGGTCGCGACGAGCAGCAGGCCGACGACCGTCGTGGACACGGTTTTCGAGACCTGTTGGATCAGCCGGTCGAAGGCGATGATGCCGCCGCGCAGCTCGAGCGGAGCGTTTTGCGTGAGCAGACTTTTCTGCATCGGCGAGATCACGCCGTTGGCGACGCCGTAGAAAAAGAGCGCGCCGCCGACGCTCCATATACCGGGCAGAAAGGGCACCGCGACGAGCGCGACGCCGCTCACGACGAACGAGGCGAAGAGCAGCCGCGCCTTGTCGCGCCCCGCTGCGATGCGGCCTGCCTGGCTCGACGTCAGCATCGCGCCGACGGCGAAAAACACATAGAGGAATCCCGCCGTGGCGGTCGATATGCCGTGCGTGCGCACGAGGAAGAGCGGGAAGTACGTGAGAAAGCCGTAATCGAGAAAGAAGCGCAGGAACCCCGCGGCGAACGCGACCATGAGCCGCGGATGGCGCGTGAGGCGCGCGATGTCTTTTAAATATTTCCAGCTGTCGTCGTGCTCGGCCCCCCTCGTCTCCGGCATCCA
>Ga0075433_10004380_pt1 | contig 10977 bp, 7 predicted proteins | sample RhiMethybrSRZTD2_FD_75299 | JGI IMG/M metagenome (GOLD analysis project Ga0075433, IMG submission 75299) | Populus rhizosphere microbial communities from Tennessee, USA - Rhizosphere MetaG P. TD hybrid SRZTD2 | ecosystem: Host-associated > Plants > Roots > Rhizosphere > Soil | place: USA... | reverse complement strand
ACGCGTGCGCTCGCGCCAGTCCTTGGCGACCATGCCGCCGAACCCGCCCCAGGCGGCGGTCAGCGACCACATGAACTTGGCCTCGGGGAACTTCTGCACCCGGTTGACCACCTCGAGTGAGGCGCGATTGCTCGCCGTCAGCGATGCATCGGGCGAAGCTTGCATGAAGAAGCTGATGTGGCTCTGGTCTTCCACCGGCGCGAGCTCACGACGTGAAAAGGAGTAGAGCGGCCAGATCGCCAGCATCACGAACACTGCCGCGGCCACAATTCCTCCGCGCATCTGCAATGCCCCGTCGAGCAGCCGGCCGTAGGTCCGGCGCACTGCCTCAAACGCACGGTTGACCAGTCGAGTCAGCCGCCCCTCCTCGCCATGCGAGTGTACGAACTTGGAGCTCATTACCGGCGAGAGGGTAACGGCCACGACGCCCGACAGCACCACCGCCGCGGCTAGGGTGATGGCGAACTCGAGGAAGAGCGAGCCAGTGAGGCCACCCTGGAAGGCGATGGGGGTGTATACAGTGGCAAGCGTGATGGTCATCGCGATGATCGGACCCACCAGCTCTCGGGCGCCGATCAGCGCAGCGTCGAGTCGGGACCTCCCCTCGCGCACGTGTCGCTCGACGTTCTCTACCACGACGATCGCGTCGTCCACCACCAAACCCACCGACAGCACGATGGCGAGAATGGTGAGCAGGTTGAGGCTGAAGCCGAGGAGGTACATGAAGATCGCCGCGCCGATCAGGGAGACCGGCATGGCCACCAGCGGCACCAGCGCGGTGCGCAGCGAGCCCATGAACAGGAACACCACGAGACCGACGATCATGATGGTCTCGCCCAGCGTCTTGGTGATCTCGGTGAGGGCATCCTCCATGAACACCGTTGCGCTGTAGACCAGTTGCATGTCGATGTCTTTGGGCAGGGTCGGGCGGATGCGCTCCATCTCTGCCTTGAGCCGGTGCGCCACCTCAATCTCGTTGACGCCGATCAGCGGCCAGACCCCGAGGTAGACGCCTTCCTTGGTCCCGTACTTGGCGACGAAGTCGGCTTCCTCCGCGCCGAGCTCCACGTTCGCCACGTCGCTCAGCCGGACGATGGCGCCGTTCCGGTCGGCTACGATCAGGTTCTTGAACTCCTCGACCGTGCGGAGATCGGTATTCGCCAGCAGGTTGACCTGGACCAGGTTCCCCTTGGTCTGGCCCACAGCGGCGAGATAGTTGTTGCGGCGGAGCGCCGCCTGCACGTCGCCAGGGGCGAGGTTGAGGGCGGCCAGCCGCTCGGGGTCGATCCAGATCCGCATGGCGAGCTGCCGCCCGCCCTCGATGCTGACCCGTTGCACCCCTTGCAGCGTGGAGAGCTGCGGCTGCAACGTGCGCGACAGCCAGTCAGTGATGGCGGGGCCGTCACGCTGGGTGGACGTGAAGCTCAGATAGAACGAGGCGTACGGCCGGTCGGCCCGCTGCACCTCCACGACCGGTGGCTCGGCCTCCGCCGGCAGCTCCGAGCGCACCTGTTGCAGCCTAGCGGTCACCTCGGCCAGGGCCGCGGTGCTGTTGTGGTTGAGCTTGAGATGAATGGTTATGGTGCTGACGCCGGCCCGGCTGGTGGACTCGACGTAGTCTACCCCGCCGATCGCGGAGACCGCGCGCTCGATCGGGGTGGTGAGGAAGCCGCGGACGGTTTCCGCACTCGCCCCATAGTAGACCGTGGTGATCACCACGGATGAGCTTTCAATCTTGGGGTACTGCTGTACCGGCAGAGTAGTCGCCGCCCGCCAGCCAACCACCACGATGGCCAGGTTGACCACCGCGGCGAGGACTGGGTGCCGGATGAAAACGTCGGTGAACGATTTCATGATTACTTAGCCCCGCCCGTACCATTGGTAGAATCGGCCACAGCGACCAGAACCGAGTCCCGCAGCTTAAAGGAACCCGACGTCGCCACTAGCTCGCCGGCCTTGAGGCCGTCAAGGATCAGGACCGTGTCACCCAGGACCTCGCCGCTGCGCACCGACCGCGCGTGGGCGCGCGGCTTTCCATTCTTGTCGGGCGTGATCACGAATACCTGGTCGCCTCCCGGTCCCTTGCGGAGCGCACTCACCGGGATCGCGACCGCCTTGCCCGGCGCCCCCGCAGGCACCAGGACCCGAACCGACGCGCCGGGGGCGGAGACCTTTTCGGCGTCTTTGAGCCGGGCGCGAACTGTGGCATTTCGGGTAGTGGGGTCCACTCGCGAGTCGATCGCCACGATTTTGGCAACGATGGGAGTGGCCACGCTGCCGGCAACGACCGCGACGCTGTCTCCCACGTGCAGACCAGCCGCTACCCGCTGGGCGACGGTAAAGTCCACGTGGGCATCCTGAGCCACGCCCTGGAGGGTTGTGAGCTTGGTCCCCTCGTTCAGGTACTGGCCCGGATGAACGTCGGAAATGCCGATCCGGGCGCGGAAGGGCGCACGGATGGTCTTGCGCGCAATGATCGCCTTGGTACGGGCGATTTGGGCCTGCGCAACATCGCGCGCGGCCCGGGCCTGGTCCACTTCCTCCTGAGCGACCGCCTGACTCCGGCTCAGCGACTCCATGCGGTCGAGCGTGGTCTGGGCGAGGGCGGCTTGCGCCTTCTGCGCCTCCAGTTCGGCCTCCTCCACCGAGACATCGAGCGCTACCAGCAGCGCGCCGGCCTCGACGATCTGGCCGGGGTTGAGCGCGACCCGGTGAACCGTCCCGGCGATCTCGTTCTCCAGGGTGATCGACTGCATGGCCAAGACGGTGCCGATCGAGGTCGTGGTCGGGCGGTAGTCCCGGGGCGTGGCGACCGCCGCACCTGCCGACTCCATCGGCTCTGGTTGGCTGGCTGCCTCGGCGGCGGATTTCTTGAGTTCCGAGGACTTCCACGCGGCGAGGCCGAGTCCTGTCACAGCCAGCGTTCCGAGCAGCAGGGTGGGCCCGATCCAGCCACGGCGACTGAGATTGATGCTACGCATGGGGGGCGATCTCCAAGGGCGTTGCAAATGGCACTTACTTTAGGTAATTATATTACCATAGGTTCTTACTGACCGTCAAGTCACAAACTCGTGATAACCCGGGTGGCGGGGAATTGCGGCAGAGTAAGTCACTCACTATTTTCAAGCTATGGGCCATAACCCTCAATTCTGTCCGGAGTTCCACAAGGCTGTCGAGTTGATCGGCCAGAGGTGGACTGGCGCGATCATCCGGGAGATGCTGGCCGGGGAGTGCCGCTTCAGTGAGCTGCGGCATGCCATTCCCGAGATCAGTGATCGAATGCTGTGCGCCCGGCTGAGGGGGCTGGAGACGGCCGGGATCGTCGAGCGTCGGGTATACGCCGAGACTCCTATCCGGGTGGAATACCAACTGACCGACAAGGGCCTGGCTCTGCAACATGTGTTCTCCGCAATCGGACAGTGGGCCTATCAGTGGAACATCTGTCCTGAGGCCTCAGCGAAGGACACTGACGCTGCCTGACGAGCACTAGTTTCGCACTCCGCTACATCCCTCCCTTGCAATACCGCAGTCACTGGCCCCATCGTATCAGCCTACCCTGTCAGGAAGTCTCGATATGAGCAAGAAGATTCTTATGCTGGTCGGCGATTTTGCCGAAGACTACGAGGTCATGGTGCCGTTCCAAGCGCTGCTCGCCGTTGGCCACACGGTTCACGCCGTCTGCCCGGGGAAAAAGGCGGGCGACAAGATTCGCACTGCGATCCACGATTTCGAGGGGGATCAGACCTACACCGAGAAGCGGGGCCACGACTTCGCGCTGAACGCGACCTTTGATGATGCCAGGCCGGAGAGCTACGACGCGCTGGTCATCTCTGGCGGGCGGGCGCCGGAGTATCTCCGGCTGAACGAGAAGCTGCTAGGTGTGGTCCGGCACTTCTTCAAGGAAGACAAGCCGGTCGCCGCCATCTGCCACGGCCCGCAGATTCTCACCGCGGCTGGAGTGCTCAAGGGGCGCAAGGTGTCGGCATATCCCGCAGTGGCGCCGGAGGTGAGGCTGGCCGGCGCCGAGTACGCGGACATCGGCATCGACCAGGCGGTGGTCGATGGAAATCTGGTGACTGCACCAGCCTGGCCGGCGCATCCCGCGTGGTTGGCCAAGTTCTTCGAGGTCCTGGGGACCCGGCTGGTGCACGAGGAACCCGCCGCGATGGCGCACTAAGCTCATTGGGTTCGCGGTAGCGCCTTGGCAGCCACCGTGACGGCTTGCCGGCGGGCACTGGCTCGACAGCCGTCTCTTTCGGCGTCGCGCCGGTGCCCTTCAAGCTCCCCGGTACGAACGCGCGAAATGCCTGCTTCGACTTGGAGCCCAAGGGGAGCACCGCGATGATGATTTCGCCAGTGCCGGGCGGCCAGGAGTCGCCGATTCCCACGCTGCAGTGAGCCTGGTTTACCGTTTACTTCCTACCGTTCACCACTTGTATTGCGTTGACATGGCGAGTTTGCGCCCTAATATTGCTGGCCAATATCCAACCGCCATCGCCATCGCTTTCTGGAGGTCTCCTCTACAGCCCCCTCACGCACTCTGGCAGACCGGAGAAGGAGCGCGCCATGCGTACCATCGCGGTCGTCAACCAAAAGGGCGGGTGCGGTAAGACCATCACCTCGATCAACCTCTCCGCCTTTCTGGCGTTGGCCGGACGGCGAGTCCTGGTGGTGGATATGGATCCGCAGGGCCACACCACTCTCGGTCTCTCTCCCGGCGCCCCGGCGGCCCTCCGATCGATGTACGATGTGCTCCTCGGCGAAACCCGCCGGCCTCAGACCAATCTCCTCGACATCATCCGCTCGGTGGGAGACCACCTCGATCTGGCACCCAGCGACATCCTTCTGAGCGCGATTCCGGAAGCCCTTGCCGGAGTCTCCGGGCGGGAGGACATTCTGAGTCGCGCCTTCGTCGACCTGGGCGATCGCTACGATTACGTCATCGTCGATTGCCCCCCGAACGTTGGCTTGCTCACGTTCAATGCCCTCAAGGCTTGCAATGAGGCGCTCATTCCAATGGATCCGAGCTTCTTCTCGCTGCACGGTATCGGGAAGCTGTTCGAGACCTTCCAGCTGCTCGAGCGAGAGACCGGACACCACGTCTCTCCCCGGGTCCTGGTCACGCTGTACTCCGGTCGGGCAGCCTTCGTGAAAGCGGTGGTCGATGAAGTCCACCGCCACCTCGCCGGCGAGCACTTCACTACGGTCGTTCGCCAGAGCGTGAAGCTGGCCGAGGCTGCGAGCCACGGCGTGCCGGTTTCCGCCTACGCCAAGCGCTCCGTGGGGTTCGAGGACTACCAGACTTTGGCCAACGAGGTCATGCAGCAGGAAGCAGGAATGGGCATGCTGGTAGAGACGGCGCCGGCGGCGTCGCCGGCGACCCTGGAGCCCATCCTGTTCACGTTTACCCTAGAGGCACCCGACGCCGTCCGGGTGCAACTGGCGGGGGAGTTCAACGGCTGGACGCCCGAGGGCAGCGAGATGGAGTCGGTGGGGCAGGTGTGGAAGAAGACGTTGAAATTGGCGCCGGGCCGCTATCGGTATCGCTATGTGATCGACGGAGAGTGGCAGAAGGACCCGCAGAATGCCGTTGTCGAGCAGAGCCCATACGGCGGCCAGGATTCCGTTCTAGTGCTCGATGGATCAGCCTGATCGGCCTGATCGGCCACTCGGCCGCGGCCTCGAGGATGTCTCCCACCTCTTCCTGTCGCAGCGACACGAGCAGGCTGGCGCTGAGGCCGCGAGCAGCTGGCGTCCCGAGCGCCCGGCCCCGCGGCAGGAGCCCGCGCCGGACGCGGTTGTGCTCCGGCCCGCTGCCCCAGCCACCCGGGAGCAGCTCGCGGCAGTGATCAAGGCCATGGACGAGTCACTCGAGAACGGGCTCCGGGTGATCGACTTCGAGATCCCCTGTGCGCCTTGTGGCGAGATCGATCTCCTGGCGATCGACCGCACCAGTCAGCTCACGATCATCGATTTCGAGTTGGCCGGTGGCGACGAGCTTCTGGTTCGAGGGCTGGGACATTTCGACTGGATGGTCGCCAACCTGCCGAATGTCCGACGCATGTTTCGAGGTCAGGCCATCAACTTCTCCCTGGAGCCGAGGCTTTTCTTGCTCGCGCCCCACTTCTCATCCCGGCTGAGATGTGTAGCCCGCCAGATCCAGCGCCCGCGGATCGACTGGGTCCGGTACACATGGGTAGATGTGTCCGGTCAACCCGGGATCCTGCTTGAGGCACTCCCAACCGACTAACCCGCTGAAGCAGTCGGACGAGGTGGCTCGGAGCACCCTTGCCAAGGTGACGCGGCGACTGCTGCCGTTCCTCTTCGTTCTGTATGTCGTGTGCTTCCTGGACCGAGTGAACCTCGGCTTCGCCGCACTGCAGATGAACCAGGACCTGGGCTTCAGCCCCGCGGTCTACGGGCTGGGGGCCGGGATCTTCTTCCTCGGTTACATACTGTGTGAGGTGCCGAGCAATCTGATACTGGCGCGGGTGGGGGCGCGTAAGTGGATCGCGCGGATCATGATCACCTGGGGGCTCATCGCCTCGGCCATGATGTTCATCCGGGGGCCGCTGAGCCTGTACGGGTTTCGCTTTCTGCTTGGCGCGGCAGAAGCGGGGTTCTTTCCCGGCATCATCTACTATCTCAGTAACTGGTATCCCGCGGCCGAGCGGGCTCGGGCGATCGCGCGGTTCATGGTCGCCATTCCGATCTCGAGCGTCGTGGGCGGGCCTATCTCAGGCGCGCTGCTCGGCCTCGATGGGCGGCTTGGGCTCGCCGGCTGGCAGTGGCTCTTCCTCCTCGAGGGACTCCCCGCCGTATTACTCGGCTTCGTAGTCCTGGCCTGCTTGACTGATCGTCCTGAGGAGGCCAGGTGGCTCATGCCGGCGGAGCGCCAATGGCTCACCACTCAGCTGAACGAGGAGCGGGAGCAGCGGGAGCGGCGGCACGGGCTGAGCGTCCTCCAGGCGCTCGGTAACCCCACCATCTGGCAGCTGGGCGTGCTCATCCTGCTCTGCAATGCGTTCGGAGTGTACGTACTGGGGCTCTGGCTACCGCAGATAGTGAGATCGCTCTCGGAACTGAGCGACTTCATGGTAGGAGTCGTCACCGCAGTGCCGAACCTCGTCGCCGCGGTGGCCATGGTGCTGGTCGGGGCCCACTCGGACCGGAGCGGAGAACGCCTGCTTCATATCTCCGCGTCGGCGACTGCGGCGGCCGTCGGGTTTGCCGGGAGTGCCTACCTCCACTCGCCCGTTCTTGTGGTTCTGGCGCTATCGGTCGCGGCGGCGGGATTGTTGAGCTCGCACGGCCCGTTCTGGCCGCTCCCATCGGTGTTCCTGAGCGGCAGTGCGGCGGCTGGCGGGATCGCCCTGATCGTGTCGGTGGCGAACCTGGCCGGCTTCATCGGACCCTACGTGATGGGTCTCCTCAAGGGATCAAGCGGAAGCTTCTACAGCGGACTTCTGGGGCTCGCGCTTGCATCGCTGTCCGGCGCAGCGCTGGCGCTATGGCTCCGCCGGTCCAGCCTATTGCGCGCCGTTGCCTGACCCGGCCGACGCCCAGTGATCGACCGGCTTGAGGAGGGGAACGGAGGAAGATCGGGGACCGCCGTGCTCCAACACCCAGTCCACCCCTCGCGCGCTGATAGCCAGCATCCCGTTCTCCAGACGCTGGATCAGGCCATTCTCCTTGAGATACCAGATGTGGAACTTCATGTGCTCTTCGGGACAGCCGAGGAGTTGCTCCAGGTCGTACATCCCCATTCCTGACTGCTCAGCGTCGTTGCGTCTGGCGGTGTAGAGCACGGAGAGGATTGCCTCACGCACGCGGCGGTCAGCCGCCATATCGTCGGTGGCCGTCTCCTGGTCGAAGATGCGCCACTTGACCTTCTGATGTCGCTCGTAGCCGATGTCGTACTGCGCCCGACGCTCCGGATCGGAGAGCACCTGAAACGCGGCGGAGACCTGGCGGAACCGCTCGGCGTCCCCGCTCTCTGAATTGTCGGGATGGTACCGCTTCGCGAGGTGACGAAAGACCCGCTGAATGGTCTCCAGATCGGCGCGGTGGGAAACCTGAAGCACCTCGTAGTGGTCAGTCGAATCCGAAGCGGGCATGGCTCCCTGAGGAATATCGGGACAGGACGAAGAAGAAGGGGATCGTGAGCTCTTTATCAAGGAGCGTGCCGCTGTCTGCACTTGAAATGGTGGGCTAACTCCTTGGGCTGCCGTAGGGTCGCTGGTTCTGGCCGGGAGCGTTGTCCCGATGCAACGGGTCCGGCCGCCACAACCGAAGGGATGGGTCGGCGAGGCCTTGCCAAGCGAGAGGTGATGCAGTGGGGTGGGGGGACTCGCGACTGCGGATGGGTGGTTTAGCTCGCTCAGTGCGATAGCATCGTCCGGACCTTCGCCACCAATTCCTCTGGCCCGAACGGCTTCTGAATGAACGCCGCCTGTTCCGGCAGGAGGCTTCGCGCATGGACGTCATCGCCGGTGTAACCCGACATGAAGAGGACCGGCAGTCCCGGCTGCGTGCTCGCGAGGCGCTCGCTCAGCTCCCGGCCATTGAGTCCCGGCATGATGACGTCGGTCAATACCAGCCTGGGCCGTTCCCGCCTCGCCGATACGACCTCGAGCGCCTGTTGTCCGTTCTCGGCCTCGAGCACAGTGAGCCCTACGGCCTCGAGCGAGCGCCGGACCAGCTGGCGCACTGCGGGCTCGTCTTCCACCACCAGCACGAGGCCCGCCTCGATCGGCTTCCGCTCCGCCAGCGCCACCGGCGGGGGCTCGGCCGCGCGGGCAGCTGCCTCGGTGACCGCAGGCAGATAGATCTTGATCGTGGTACCGATGCCAACCTCGCTGTAAGCCCAGATGAAGCCCTCGTGCTGCTTCACGATTCCGTAGACGGTGGAAAGCCCTAGTCCAGTCCCCGAACCGACTGCCTTGGTGGTGAAGAACGGCTCGAAGATCTTGGCCATGGTCGGCCGGTCCATGCCGCACCCAGTGTCGGAAACGGTGAGCCGGACGTAAGGCCCCGGCACGATGTGCTTCAGACCGTGGGCGCGGGCGTAGGGTTGGCCCAGCACGACTTCGTCGGTGACGATGATGAGGCGGCCTCCAGTTCCCATCGCATCCCGCGCGTTCGCAGTGAGGTTGATGAGCACCTGGTCTACCTGGGTTGGGTCCGCCATTACCCGGCTCCGCGACCGGTCAGGGCGGACCGACAGGGTCTTGTCGGCGCCCAGCAAACGCTCGAGTACGGGCGTGAGGGCGGCAATCGATTCGTGCACCTTCAATGGACGCACCTGGCTTACCTGGCGACGACTGAAGGTCAGCAACTGCTGGGCGATCCGGGTGGCGCGGGTTGCCGCGCGGATCATCTCCTCCACGTCCTTGGTCTGGGGATGGTCCGGCCCCAGCTCGTTCAGGACGAACTCACCGAAGCCGAGCACCGCCATGAGCTGATTGTTCACCTCATGGGCCACCCCGCCGGCAAGGGTTCCCACCGCCTGGAGCTTCTGCCCTAGGGCCAACTGCTCCTCGGCCTTCACCCGATCGGTCACATCGGTGTGGGCAGCGACCCACTCACGGACGTTCCCATGCTCATCCAGAACCGGCACTGCTCTGAGCTCCATGTGCCGGTATTCTCCGTCACGACGTCGCAGTCGGTGATGAGTGGTCATCACCTTCCGCTCGTGCACGGCCTCGCGCCAGGCGCGTTCTGCCTCGGTCTGATCCTCCTGCATGATCGCCTTGATCCATCCACCGCCGGTGGCCTCGAAGGCAGTCTGCCCGGTGAACGCCTCCCACTGGCTCATGTCGCCCGCCCGGCTGCCATCCGGCGACATGGTCCACACGATGCGCGCGGTCGCGGCGACCAGAGCCCGATATCTCGCCTCACTGGCCCGAACCGCCTCCTCCGCCTGCCGCTGATTGGTGACGTCGTCGTCCACCTCTATGACCGCGTCGGGCTGGCCGCTCCAGTCACGGTGCAGGATCCAGTGGGTGGCGATGCGAAGGGTGGTGCCCGCCTTGGTTCGCCGGGTGAGCTCCGCCAACCATTGCCCGCGCTCCAACAGCGCGGCCTCGGCTTCAGCCCGCGGCACGGGGAGCTTAGTCCGCAGGAGGTCACGCTTTCCCGCCCGCATCACCTCGGCCGCCGACCATCCGTAGAGCTGCTCGGCGCCGGCACTCCAGAACCGGATCCGCCCGTCAAGACCGCGGGCGGTGACCGGCGTGTGGCTCAGGATGTCGAGCAGCTCGCGGGTGTGTTCCTCGCTCTCTCGCAATGCCGCCTGGGCCGCTGCCTCGGCTTCGAGGAGGCGATTCCGAAGGGTGAGTTGCGCCTGCGCTCGGTCGGCGGCCAGGCGCTCCGCCGCAACCCGCCGGGCGACACCGGCTGAGCGGAGCGCCGCCCAGACCGATACCGCGATGAAGAGGGAGACGTACGCTGTCAGCCCGACATGCCCCTGATAGAAGCCGAGCCGAAGCGCCTCGATGCTGCCGACGGCGAAGAGAATCGGAAGGACGACGGCGAGAGGAAACAAGCGCCGAAGCAGCACTGTCCCGGGCTCGAGGCTCAGCAACAGGTCAGTGAGCACGGGTCCTTGAGTCGCAGCAGCTACGCCGATCGAGAGCAGGAGGATCCCGAGTGCGACGGTAAGTCCCATGCCGCTGCGCGGGGCCAGGCCATAGAGCTCGGGCACGCCTCCCAGGTGCCCAGCGATGGCCAGCACGGGGAGCAGCGCTACGGCCAGCAGCATGCCGCGGTACCAGGGGCGCCAATGGGTTGGTTCGGAGTCGGGGATCAACAACACCCCAAGCAGCAGAAATCCCACGCAGGCGAGCGGGGCTGGTCGACCAGGAAAGATCGGGGTGAGCCGGACCGTCTGGTCGGCGAAGACGATGGAGTCGAGCCGCAGGTCGAGATGCAAGACGTACTCGGCCAGCAGCAGGACAGCGAGGATGATGGCGATGC
>Ga0075433_10004378_pt1 | contig 10978 bp, 8 predicted proteins | sample RhiMethybrSRZTD2_FD_75299 | JGI IMG/M metagenome (GOLD analysis project Ga0075433, IMG submission 75299) | Populus rhizosphere microbial communities from Tennessee, USA - Rhizosphere MetaG P. TD hybrid SRZTD2 | ecosystem: Host-associated > Plants > Roots > Rhizosphere > Soil | place: USA... | reverse complement strand
CGAACCCTCTATATTCTGGACGAACCGACGACGGGCCTGCACTTCCACGACGTGGCAAAGCTGTTGGAGGTGCTGCACGAGCTGGCGGACGCTGGGAATACGGTGGTTGTGATCGAACACAACCTCGAGGTGATCAAAACCGCAGACTGGATCATCGACATGGGGCCCGAGGGCGGCGACGGCGGCGGCTCGATCGTGGCGCAGGGCACGCCCGAGGACGTGGCCAAGGTGAAGGAGAGCTATACGGGCCAATATCTCAAGGAGCTCTTGGGCCGGCGCAGTACGCTCAGGGCAAAGCGGGAGGCGGCCGAATGAGCCACGGGAGGGTCGCCGGGCGTCCGGGGGGCGCCCGCGGGCCCGCCTGTGGGAGGCCCACGCCTTAGGATCGTGCTTTGCCTTAGCCCCCATGTCGTGCGCGCGCCGGCGTCCGGCAGTCCGATGAAGGGTCCATGCCGCAACAGAGCGCAGGCATTTTGCTCTACCGCCTGAGCGGGCCCGAAATCGAGGTCCTGCTGGTGCATCCTGGCGGACCCTACTGGGCGAAAAAGGATGATGGTGCCTGGACCATTCCCAAGGGCGGCTATCAGCCGGGCGAGGACGCCTTTACCGCCGCCAAGCGGGAGTTCGCCGAAGAAACCGGCGGCAAGGCCGAGGGCACAGCCCTGGCGCTCGGGGCCTTCCGCCAGTCGGCGGCCAAAATCGTCGAGGTGTGGGCCATCGAGGGGACTTTCGATCCGGCGAGCCTCGCCTCCAATACCTTTGCCATGGAGTGGCCACCCCGGTCGGGGCGGCTTGGCGAATTTCCGGAAGTCGACCGGGCCGCTTGGTTTGGCCCCGATGCCGCCCGGCGCAAGATCCTGAAGGGCCAGCGTCCCATCCTGGAGGCCCTGTTCGCAAGCTTGGGCCGGGCGCCGGGCGCTGGCGACTAGCCAGCGTCGGCCGCGCCCCGTCTTGACCCGGCTCGGCGCGGGCGGGTCGAGCCCCGGGGCGGAATGGCGTGGCGAGGTCGGTGTAAGCCGGCGCTAAAAGTCGCCACATTGGCCCCCCCTTAATGGGGTGGTCGGGCTGCAAAAAAACGTCTTCTCCCTGTGGCAGGCTTGCCAGACTTGCGCGCGATCTGCGCAGGGGTGGCGCGCGTATTGCTGGTCAGGGCCGGCACTTGCGGCTAGCGTGCGGCGAGTCTTGGAGAAAAACAAACAATGCTCAGAATAATCGGGGTTGCGGGGGCCGCCGGCACGGTCGCGGCGCAAATTGTCGTGGCCCTTAGCCTGGCCGGTGCGGCGCAGGCGCAGGCTTTGACGGATCCTGCCGCGGTGGCGGCGACACCCGCCGCCCAGGCGGCCGCGACGTCGGATCCGGCCGAGCCGGCCGCCAGCACCGAGCCCACCGCGCCGCCGGCTGCGGCGCCCTACGCGCCAGCCGCCGCCGAGCCGGCGCTGCCCCCAGCATCGGTCGCCCCCGTGGTTGATCCCATTGTCGAGGAGGTGCGTCAGCAACTGGCACAGGGCACGCGCGCGCCGGTCGATCGTGCCGATCGGGCGGCACTGGTGAGCTTTTATGCCGAGAGCAGCGCGGCACCGCTGTGGGTAAAGGCCGACGGCTTCACCGCCCGCGCGCGCCATGCCCTTGCCGAAATCCGCAAGGCGGAGGACTGGGGCCTCAGTGTCGCCGCCTTCGATCTGCCGCAGCTGGCCTCGGGCGAAGCGCGGGTTTCCGCGCTTGCGGCAGCCGAGATCAAATTGGGCCTGGCGGCGCTGCAGTATGCGCGGCATGCGCGCGGCGGGCGGCTCGATCCATCCCTGGTCAGCCGCAACTTCGACCAAAAACCGAGCCTGATCGAGCCCAAGGAGGTGCTAGCCGCGCTCGCCGCCACCGACACGCCGGGGACCTATCTGCAGGGCCTGCATCCCAAGCATCCCCAATTCGAGCGCTTGCGCCAGGCTCTGCTCAAGGCGCCCGCCGGCGGTTATCGTCCCGACGCCGGCGCCGAGCCGCTGATTGAGGTGCCGAACGGGCCCACGCTCAAGCCCGGCATGGAGCACCCCCACGTCGCCTTTTTGCGCCAGCGCCTCGAGGTGCCGGCCAAGGCGGGAACGCGCGATGTCTATGACGAGGCGCTGGCCGAGGCGGTGATGGCCTTCCAGCGGCAAAAGGGTCTGCGCCCGGACGGCGTCATCAACGCGCGCACGCGGGCGGCGCTCAACAGCGGCGCGGCGCGGCCCGTCGAGGTCTCTCCTGCCTCCGACCTCCAGCGCATCATCGCCAACATGGAGCGTTGGCGCTGGATGCCAGAGGACCTCGGCAAAATGTATGTCTGGGACAACATTCCCGAGTTCATGACGCGTGTCGTCAAGCATGGTCGGCTCATCCACCAGGCCAAGATCATCGTCGGCAAGCCCGAGACGCAGACGGTGATGTTCTCCGCCAACATGCGCTACGTGGTGTTTGGCCCGGAGTGGGGTGTGCCCGACTCCATCAAGGTCAAGGAGATCCTGCCCTACCTGCGGCCCAGCGGCGGCTACGGGATTTTCGGCGGCTTCGGCGGCAGCGACACGCGCGTGCTGGAGCGGCACAACCTGCGGGTCAGCTACAACGGCCGTCCGATCGACGCCAGCCAGGTCGACTGGAGCCAAGTCGATATCCGTCGCTTCACCTTCATCCAGCCGCCGGGGGCCGCCAACGTGCTTGGCGCCGTGAAGTTCAGGTTCCCGAACAAACACGACATCTACATGCACGATACGCCCCAGCGCGAGCTGTTCGAAAAGCCGGTGCGCGCCTACAGCCACGGCTGCATGCGCGTGCAGAACCCCGGTAAACTCGCCGAAATTCTGCTGGGCGAAGACAAGGGTTGGTCGCCCGAGCAGGTGCGCGATCTGATGGCGCGGGGAGGCAACAACGAGATCACGCTGTCAACGCAGATCCCCGTGCACGTGACCTACTTCACCGCCGTGGCGGGCGATGACACCCATGTCAAGTTCCACGCCGACCTCTATGGGCATGACCGGCGCCTGATCGCGGCGCTGGCCGGCAAGCCACTGCCACCCGAGCCCGCCCCCAACAGCAACGAGGTGCTGCGCGAGGCCTCCCAGAAGCGGGGCAAGGGCTACCAGCAAACCAGCAACGACTTCTTCCAGGGGCTGTTCGGCAACTGATCGGGCCGGTGGCCGTTCCGGGCTTGAGCAAAGGGCGCCACGGCCGAGCCGTGGCGCCCTCTTAGCTCGGTAACCTCAGCGCGCCCGGTTAGGCGATCGGCAGGGCCACGTAGCGCGTGGCGTCCGCGCCGCGCACGCGCATGAGGATGGTGTGCTTGCCGGCCTTGCGCGCCGCGTCGACGGCGGTTGAGACCTCATCGGGCGTGGATACGGCCTTGCCGCCGGCGTCCAGGATCACGTCGCCTTGCTGCAGGCCCTTGTCGGCGGCAACGCCGCTCGGGTCGACATTGACGACAACCACGCCCTGCGAGCCGGCCCCCTCGACTTGACTGGCCGGGGCCAGGTACAAGCCGAGCTTGGCGTCGGCGGGGTTGCTGCTGGGCTCGCGCGGATCCTGACGCGCCGCCTTTGCCTCGTCGGGAAAGGCGGCCGTCGTCACCGTGATGGCCTGTTCGCCAGCATCGCGCTTGACGCTCAAGCGCAGCTGCTGGCCGGGCGCAACGCTGGCAATCCTGCGCGCCAGCTCGCGCGCGTCCTTGATCTCCTCGTTGCCGACGGCAAGCACCACGTCGCCGCTCTTCAGGCCGGCCTTGGCGGCGGGACCGCCCTGTTGCACGTCATCGATCAGGGCGCCCTTCGGCTCCTTTAGGCCGAGGCTGTCGGCAATATCGGCCGTGACCGGTTGCACCATCACACCGATCCATCCGCGTGACACCGTACCCTTGGTCTTGAGCTGTTCGGCAACCGTCTTGGCGGTATCGGCGGGGATATCAAAGGCAATGCCGATGGAGCCGCCAGAGGGCGAATAGATCGCGGTGTTGACACCGATCACCTCGCCTTGGGTGTTAAAGGTCGGCCCGCCGGAGTTGCCCTTGTTCACGGGGGCATCGATCTGCAGGTAGTCGTCGTAAGGTCCCGAGCCGATGTCGCGGCCACTGGCGGAGACGATACCCGCCGTCACGGTGCCGCCAAGACCGAAGGGATTGCCCATCGCCAACACCCAATCGCCGACGCGCGGCGTCTGGGCGGCGAACTTGACGAAGGGGAAATTGTCCGCGGAGGTCACCTTGAGCACCGCAAGATCTGTCTTGGCGTCGCTGCCGATCACCTTGGCGTCGAGCGTTTTGCCCTCCGTGGTCCTGATCTGCACGTTCTTGGCGTGCTCGACCACATGGTTGTTGGTGAGGACGTAGCCGTCGGCGGAGATAAAGAAGCCGGAACCCTGGGCGCGCACCTTCTGGGCGGGCATCCGCTCGCCGTTGCCGAACTGGCGGAAGAAGAACTCGAATGGCGAGCCTTGGCCAAACGGGTTTTGTCCCTGGAACTCCTGGTTCTGGCGTCCGCGTTCGGCGACGTTGCCGATTTCGGCGTCCACATAAACGGAAACGACCGTGGGCTTGAGCCGCTCCACCAGGTCAGCAAAACTGGGCATGGCGGCCGCCGGCGGGGCGGTGGTCTCGGCGGCGAGCGCGCTGCTGCTGGACATGAGGCCCGCCGCGTGTTCGCCCGGCGCGAGCGCGGCAACGGCGCTCGCCAGCGCGAGCATGCCAACTCCCGCCACGGCAGAAAGGCCGCGCCGGGAGAGGCGCACTTTGGCGGATCTTGGGTGCTCCGGGTGCTGGGGAAGCGAAGGCATGCTTGATCTCCTAGATGCGAGCCACGATCGTCTCCCCGGTAACGCGCCCGGAGAGAGCTTTGCCTGTTTAGATATGCGCGCTGGTGGTCTCGCAAAGGTGTGCGACGATTACAGTTTGGACAGAGTGGATTACAAATTGGACACGCGCCTCGGTGGCGGCGCAGAAGGCTGCGCTGATGGGCCGCTTTGCGCGCCGCGGTCAGCCGCGCGGCAAGGCATTTGCTGGCTTTGGCAGAGGTTCAGCCGAACAGGCGCTCGCCCTGCAGATCGATCATCTGCTTGGCCTTCACTACCGTGAAGGCGATGGCATCCTCGCGACTGGCGTAGGTATCGGCGCGGATGAAGCGATGTTCCTTGCGGCCGTCGGGTGTGTCCTTCTCGATGCTGCCAGCGGTCTGGTACTGGCTGCCGGAGAGGTAGGGGGCAGGACGGATGCGAAAGCCCTTGTAGTCGACGGGCTCGATGGCGGCTGGCGCGCCGCCGCCGCTCGGCCCGCTCGCAAGGCGGGCCCAGATCGCTTTCAGGCTCGAGAGCATGTCACATCCGCTCCAACTCGCGCAATTGTCGCGCCTCGCTGGCGGCCTGTCCAGCCGCCAGCGCTGCGCGAGCCTCCCAACAAATAGGCCCCAACGGGGGTTGGGGCCGATGCGCGTTGCGTTTGGGAACCGATTGGGGGCGCAAGCGCCGACTTGCGCCTGGGCCCCTTAGGTTCGTCTCAAGCCAGTTGATCGCCAAGCGGCAGCTGGCGCAGCCGCTTGCCGGTGGCGGCAAAGATGGCGTTAAACAAGGCTGGCGCGAAGGGGGGAACCCCCGGCTCGCCAACCCCGCTCGGCGGCACATCGAGGCTATTCTCGACGATGTGCACGCGCGTCTCCTTGGGCGATTCATCGATGCGCACGAGCGGATAGTCGTTGAAGTTGGTCTGCTCGATGGCGCCGTTCTTGGCGGTGACCTCGCTGTATTTGGCAAGGGTCAGGCCCATCACGGCAGCGCCTTCGATCTGCGAGCGCACCCGCTCGGGATGCACGCAGTAGCCGCAGTCGATGGCGGTGTCGACGCGAGGAATGGTGATCTTCCCCTTCTCGCCGACTTCCACGTGCACCACCGTGGCAATGTAGCTGACAAAGCTGCGGTGCGCGGCGATGCCGAGCCCTTGCCCTTTGGGCAGCTGTTTGCCCCAGCCCGCTTCCTTGGCGGCGAGTTCGGCCACCCTTCGCAACCGCCCGGTTTGAATGGGATAGGTCTCGAAGGGTTCACCGTAGTTCCACCACTTGGTCGTGAGCTGCTCGCGCGGGTCGATGGTGCGATCGGGCCCGATCAGTTCCAACAGGAAGTCCTTCGGGTCCTTGCCCAGTTGCTGGGCGATCTCGGCCACGAAGGACTGCGTCGACCAGGCATGGACGACGTTGTTGACCGAGCGGAACCAGCCGATGCGGACGTGGCTCTGCGCCTCCCCGCTCTCCATGCGGATGTTGGGCACGTTGAACGGGGTGTCGACCCAACCCATGCCGAGCTCGATGTCGAAGGGATGCTTCGGATCGGGCGCGAAGGTGGAGAGAATCGACGGTGCCGCGCTGCGATGCCGCCAGGCGATTACCTTGTTGTTGGCGTCGACGCCCGCTTCGAAGCGCTCTGCGGTCACGGTGTGATAGAAGCCGTGCTGCAGATCGTCCTCGCGTGTCCACACCACCTTGACCGGCGTGCCACCCAATTCTTTGGAGAGCAGTGCCGCCTCGATGGCGAAGTCACACTTGGATTTGCGCCCGAAACCACCGCCGAGCAGCGTGGTGTGCAGCACCATCTCCTCGGGTTTGACGCCAAGCGCCTTGGCAATATCGTCGCGCGCCTGGCCGGGGCTTTGCACCGGCGCCCACACTTCCCACTTGCCATTGCTCATGCTGGCCGCGGCCGCCGGAGGCTCCATGGTCGCATGATGCATGTGGGGAGCATAGTATTCGGCCGTGATCACCTTGGCCGCGGACGCCAGCGCCTTGTCCACATCGCCGACGTTGCGTTCGACCTTGCCGGGCTTGCGTACGCTCTCTTCGAGCTGGGCCCGATAGGCCTTGGAGTCGTAGGCCTTATTTGGCCCCGCATCCCAGGTGATCTTGAGCGCGTCGCGACCCTTGAGCGCCGCCCAGGTGCTCTTGGCGATGACGGCCACGCCGCCCAAGGGGGCGAATTTGTAGGGCGCGGGCGTCGGCGCAAGGGTGACGATTTTCTCGACGCCAGGAACCTTCATGGCGGCGCTGCTGTCGAGGGAGGCGACCTTGCCGCCAACGACGGGCGGCCTGGCGAGGACGGCGAACTTCATGCCCGGCAGCATGACGTCCTGGCCGTAGACGGCGTGCCCGGTCGTGATGTCGACCTGGTCCGTCGGACGTACGTTGCCTTTGCCGATATAGCGGAAGGCGCTGGCGTCCTTCAGCTTGATCTTGTCCTCCGCCGGCACCGGCTGGGCGGCGGCATCAGCGGCAAGCTCACCGAAGCCGAGCTTGCGGCCCGAGGCCTTGTGCACCACCTCGTGCACCTGCGTCTCGACCTCGCCGACATCGACGCCCCACTTCTTGGCGGCCGCCGCCTCGAGCATCTGCCGGGCGGCAGCGCCGCATTGGCGCATCGGCTGGATGAAGTGGCGTACGCTGCGCGAACCGTCGGTGTCTTGGTTGCCGTAGGTCTTCTCGTCACCGGGGGACTGCACCACCTTAACGCGCGCCCAGTCGGCGCCCATTTCGTCGGCCACCATCATCGGCAGCGCCGTGCGGGCGGCCCCCGTGCCCATTTCGGCGCGGGCCGCGACGATGCTGACAATGCCGTCGCCGCCGATCGACACGAAAATCTTCGGGTCGGAAACGACGCCGTTCGGCATGGCGGAGGCGCCGGTCGGATAGCCGGCGAAGGCGCCTTTGACGCCCGACAGTTGCGCGGCGAGCACGAGCCCGCCCGAGGCAACCACGCCCTTCAAGAGGTCGCGGCGGCTAACGTTGCTGATTACAAGTTTGCGATGCGTGCTGAGCTCTGTCATGTCACGCCCCCTTGGCAGCGGCGCGCACGGCCGCGTGGATGCGTTGATAGCAACCGCAGCGACAGAGATTGCCGGTCATGCCGGCGGTGATCTCCGCATCGGACGGCGCGGGCTTTTTGGCCAACAGCGCGGCCGCTTGCATGATCTGGCCGGCCTGGCAATACCCGCACTGGGGCACGCTCACCTCGCGCCAGGCAACCTGTACGGGGTGCTCGTGCTTGGGGTGGAGGCCTTCGATGGTGGTGACGGCCTTGCCGGTCGCCTCTGACATCTGCACCATGCAGGCACGCTGCGCCGCGCCGTCGATGTGCACGGTGCAGGCGCCGCACAGGCCGACCCCGCACCCAAACTTGGTGCCGGTCAGGGCCAGCTCGTCGCGCAGGTACCACAGGAGCGGCATCGACGGATCACCGTCGTAGGTGCGCTCCTGCCCATTCACCCGTAAGTTCGCCATTGATCCTACCTCCTTGGCCGCAATTCCCGAACGCGGGGCGCTCATGCCTTCGCGCCGCCAACCCGGCAGAACGAAGCAGCAGACCCTCTTATTTCGTGGCCGGCAGCTGCCGGCTGTGCTGACCAATCAAATCTGGCCGACACTGTCACCCTGCCACAGCAAGGGCGCTGATGGCCGTGGTGACGAGGCACTGTCAAAAAGGTCCTAAACTGGGGTCCGCTGGTTGGTCACTGTACTTCGGATTTCAAGGGGTCGTTGTGGCGAGATCGATCACAAGCGCGTGACGTGTGCGGCGCAGGCCGGTTGGGAGGAGGCCCACATCGCCAAGGCTTCCAACCGCCGCGCCGGCCACTCACCGCGCGAGCGCGCTTGCCCGCGCGCCGCTCGCTCGGCCGAGCCTCGCGCACCCCGGAGATTGATCATTTCGGGGTTTGTGGGGAAGCCTTGCCAAGCCGCCGCCTGTGCCCGGGCCGCGGGCCGGCGCCGCCCGCGCAGCCCCGGGCCGTCGCCGCTAGGCGGGCTTGCGCGTTGCCAACAAAAAAGCGAAGGCACGGCCGAGCTCAAGGCCGCCGGCCAGCGGCGCGCAGCCCAAGAATCAGTGCACACTCGCCCGCCTTTGGCTTGGGGGGCAAGCATGGCCAACCTGGTGATTTGCCTGGATGGCACTTGGAACAATGCCGATAGCGCCGCGCCACAAAGCAACGTGGCGATCCTGTCCGATCTCGTCGATCTGCGCCAGGGCGGCACGTCAGCCCAGCAGCTCTACTATGATCCCGGCCTCGGCACCGCGGGCAGTTTCCTTGAACGTCTCGCGGCCGGCGTCGGCGGCCAGGGTCTCAGCGCCAACGTGCTCGGGGCCTACCGCTTCCTCTCGCTCACCTACCGCCCCGGCGACAACATCTACCTCTTCGGCTACTCGCGCGGGGCGTTTAGCGCGCGCAGCCTGTGCGGCTTTATCGCCGCCAGCGGTCTGTTGCGGGCGGAATTGTGCGACAAGGCGAACCTCGATTTTGCCTGGAGCTATTACCGCATGCGACCGAAGGAGCGGTTTCCCTCCGATCATGCCAAGCTCCGCGAGATGAGCTATGCCAACGTGCGTATCCGCTTCGTGGGCGTCTTTGACACCGTCGGCGCACTTGGTATTCCGCGCAAATGGCTGAATTGGATTGGACGGCGCTCGTTCCAGTTTCACGACACCGAACTGTGCAGCATCGTCGATCATTCCTGCCAGGCCCTTGCCATCGACGAGCATCGCATGGAGTTCGAAGCCGCGGTGTGGGACGTGCCCCGGCGCGGGGGTTACCACACCGTCGAGCAGGTGTGGTTTCCCGGGGTGCATGCCAACATCGGCGGCGGCTGTGAGGACAAGGGGCTGTCCGATCTGACGCTCGACTGGATGCTCAAACGCGTGCGGCGCTATTGCCCCGAACTGGCGCTGCGCGCCGTGCGCCTCGAGCCCAACCATCGCGCCATGCTCTACGAACCGCGCAGCTGGCTCTACTGGCGCAGCATCCGCTGGCCGCTCATTCGCATTATCAACCGCTGCCCGGTGAAGCGGGGCGGCGGCCGCATGCGACTGGCGCGCGTCAGACCGCATTCGCAAACCATCGGCGAAATGCTGCATTGGAGCGCGCTGCTGCGCTATCTGGAAACGCGCAAGCTGCCGGCCAAAAAACGCTATGCGCCCATCAATCTGTTGGCGGCGTTGGAAAGCGCCAAACGGGGCGCGACGCTCATCGTCGGCCCCGACGGGGAACCCGGGCCCTACTTCCAACCCTCCCCCAGGCGTCCGGCCGATGCTCCCGCGGCGCGGCTGGAATATCACTAGCACAGCGCGGGGGCCGTAGCTCGTGCGCGCGCGCCGGCGCGCCTTTTATGGCGCAGCCGTCCAGCTCTTGTAGTCGGCCTCCGACACGCCCGGCAGCTTCTTCAGGAAGGCAACGATTTGCCAGACCTCGGGGTCGGGCACGCCGGCCTTGCCGAAGCTCGGCATGCCGGTCATGCGGATCCCGTTCTTGACCACCCAGAAGAGCTGCGCCGGCTCGCGCTCCTTGACGACGTCTTTGAGATCAGGCGGGCCGGGGTTCAGCCCTTCGGAGAACTTCGACCACTCCGCGCCGGGTGCCCCGTGGCAGTGCGTGCAGCCGTACTTGGCGTATTGGCGCGCCCCCGCGCTGATGCTGGCGGCGTCATCGAGCGGCATCGGCGCCTTGGCATGGGCGCGGCGCTCAATCGAGGCCGTGCGCACGCGCGTCAAGGCCGAGGCAACGGGGGCGGGGTCTTCCCAGCCGGCGCCGACGTCGAAGAAGCCCCCGAAGAAATAGCCGCCCACGAGAAGGGCGGCGAGGATCGCGATTACGCCGATGAACGCCAGGAAACGCATGCGGGGCCTCGCAACAGGAAGGGGCGCAGTCGAGCGCCAATGCCGCTCCCTGTTTGAACGCCTAAGCCTGGCGTTTGATCCGGCCGAGCGGAGGCGGCAATCGCCGCGAAGCCCGGGGGTTGAGGCTCTATTCGTCCCGGCTTGGGCGCCCGCCGCGTGGCGCTTGGCCCCGCCCGCTGCAGGCGGCGCGCCGGGTCCGCTTCGGCGCGCGGCCGGCCCAACCGGCCCGCGGCCAGGCCGAGCCTATTTCGCTTTTCGCCGCCAGGGCGGCGCCGCTCGGGCGCCTGGCATCAATCGTCGAGGCCAGGCATCAATTGTCGAGGAAAGA
>Ga0075433_10004377_pt1 | contig 10979 bp, 5 predicted proteins | sample RhiMethybrSRZTD2_FD_75299 | JGI IMG/M metagenome (GOLD analysis project Ga0075433, IMG submission 75299) | Populus rhizosphere microbial communities from Tennessee, USA - Rhizosphere MetaG P. TD hybrid SRZTD2 | ecosystem: Host-associated > Plants > Roots > Rhizosphere > Soil | place: USA... | reverse complement strand
CATAATGACCCGGCCAGGATCGCCGGTTGGCAGGGAGTGAAGGCATCGAGATGCGCGCCTACCTTGATATCGAGACGACGTTCGCAGGCACGATCAGCGTGATCGGCATGTATCGCCCCGACTTTGGCACGATTCAGCTGATCGGCGGCGGCGTGCGTGATCTCGCGCTCTACGAGGCGCTCGACGGCGTGCAGACGCTGGTCACATTCAACGGCAGCAGCTTCGATCTGCCGGTCATTCGTCGCCGCCTGTTTGCCGATCTCAAGCGCGATTTCGAACACTGCGACCTGCTATATGTCTGTCGGCGGCGCGGGCTGCGCGGCGGCCTCAAGCGCGTCGAGTCGCTGCTGGGGATCGCGCGCGCGACGGCGGGGATCAGCGGCTGGGATGCCCCGCGACTCTGGCATCGCTATGAGACAACCGGCGACCGCGCGGCGCTACAAACGCTGCTGGACTACAACCGCGAGGATGTCGTAAACCTCGCCGTGCTGGAGGCGCACCTCGGCCTGACCGAGCAGGAGCTGCCTTGCGCGGCGGTGCGGCATGTGTTTGGCTGAAACTGGAACTCGCCGCAGATCGCGTCCGTCTCAAAGAGAGCGCCACAAAACGTGAAACGTGAAACGTGAAACGCGAATCTGGTACGTTACGTTTTTGTATGTCGATTTTCGCCCCGCAGGGCGAAAATCGACATACCAAGAATAAACAATCTGTGATAGAAAGCAATGCAGCAGAAGATTCTCAATAACCGCTACGAATTGGAGCAAAAGATCGGCGAGGGCGGCATGGCGCGCGTCTATCGCGGGCGCGACCTTCGGCTGAACCGCAACATCGCGGTGAAGGTGCTCCACAGCCATTACGCCACCGACGCCAGCTTTCTTCAGCGCTTCCATCACGAGGCGCAGGCGGCGGCGAACCTGCGCCACCCCAATATCGTCGATGTCTACGACGTTGGGCAGGATGGCGATATTCACTATATTGTGATGGAGTACGTCGAGGGCAGCGACCTCAAGGCGGTGATAGCACGCAACGGGCCGCTGCCGATCGAGCAGGCCGTCGCGATCGCCGAGGCGGTCGCACGCGCGCTCGAAGCCGCCCACCGGATGGGTCTGGTCCACCGCGATATCAAGCCGCAGAACATCATCGCTGGGCCGCAGGGCCAGGTCAAGATCACCGATTTCGGCATCGCCAAGAGCAATCTCTCGACCGCGCTGACCGATACCGGCGTGACATTCGGCACGGCAGACTACATCTCGCCCGAGCAGGCGCGCGGTCAGTCGGCCACCCCGCGCTCGGATATCTACTCGCTCGGCGTGACGCTCTACGAGATGCTGACGGGCCGGCTGCCGTTCACCGGCGACAGCGCGATCGGCGTGGCCATGCAGCACGTCAGCGCCGAGCCGCCACCGCCGCGCATGTATAATCCGCGTATTCCACCCCGGCTCGAAGCCCTGGTGTTGAGCGCGCTGAGCAAGGATCCGAATGATCGCCCGGCGACGGCGCAGGAGTTCGCGCGGCTGTTGAGCGGCTATCGCGAGGTGGGCGAGCAGGAGACGGTGATCCGCGCGCCCGCGCCGCGCCCCGCACCCGCGCGCCCGCTGCCCCAGCCGATCGCGCCGCAGCCGCGTGTGACGCTGCCGCCGTCGCGCCCGGCGGTGATCGCGCAGCCGAAGCCCTCGACGGGGATGGGCTTCGGCGGCTTCATCTTAAGCCTGCTGCTGCTGCTCGGCGTCATTGGTCTGGTCTATCTTTTCCTGATCGGCACGTTCAACGATCTGTTCAATGACCTGTTCAACCCCACCATTGGCTTCACACCGCCAACTGCGGTCGTCGCGCCGCCGACCGACACCTCGCCGACCACCGCGCCAACCGACATGCCACTGGTTCAGGTGCCGGATGTCGTCGGCCAGGACGAGCAGGCGGCGCTCACAACGCTGCGAGCGGCTGGGCTGCTGCCCCAGGCGGGTACGCCGCGTACCAGCAGCGATGTCGCCGCCGGGCAGGTGCTTGAGCAGATTCCGCTCGCCGGCAGCAGCCTGCCCCAGACCTCGGTGGTGACGTATGTGCTCAGCCTGGGTGCCGAGATCGTCGATGTGCCCGATGTCAGGCTGCGCCGTGCCAGCGACGGGCAGGCCGAGCTTGAGCGCGCCGGGTTCAATGTTCAGGTGCAACAAGAGGCGAGCGCCAACGTCGACGAGGGGTTCATCATTCGTCAGCAACCGTTCGCCGGTGCCCGCGTATCGCGCGGCGACACGATCACGCTGGTCGTCAGCATCGGCAACAAGGTGGTCATGCCGGATGTGACCGGCAAAAGCGAGGAAGAGGCCAAGCAGATGATCGCCGCCGCCGGCCTGTTTGTGTCGTTCAGCGATTATCAGGGGCGCGACAGGCTCGGCAGCCTGTTTGATAAGTTCGCGCCGCTGACGGTGGTCAGCACGCTGCCGGCGCCGGGCACACTGGTTGCGCGCGGGACCGGCGTGACGCTGGGTGTGCGCGCGCCGTGACCGCCCGCGAGACAAGGTGACAAGGAGCGCTGAGACAAGGAGACTGGAGCAGGTTTCTCTTGTCTCCCTGTCTCCGTGTCTCTTTGTCTCCCTGTCTCCGTGTCTTTGACATGAGTTGTCGACTATGAACAATCTTTCCATCGAAGCGCGGCTCGCGCAGTTTCTCAACCTCGGTGCCGGCCAGATCGAGCGCACCGTCGCGCTGCTCGACGAAGGCAACACGATTCCGTTCATCACGCGCTATCGCAAGGAGGCGACCGGCGGCCTGGACGAAGATCAGCTGCGCAAGCTGGTCGATCGGCTGCACTATTTGCGCAATCTGGAGGCGCGCCGTGCCGAGGTCGAGAAGCTGCTCGAAGCGGGCGAGCATCTCACGCCCGAGCTGGCGGCGCAGCTCGCCGCCGCCGAGACGCTGCAAGCGATCGAGGATCTGTATCTGCCGTTTCGGCCCAAACGGCGGACGCGCGCACAGGTCGCTCGCGAGCAGGGGCTGCAAGAGCTCGCTGATCGACTACTGGCGCAGGATGCCGGCGGACTCAGCCGTGATGCGCTTGGGCTGCCCTTCGTCGATCCCGAGCGCGGCGTCGCCGATCTGGAGGCGGCCTACGCCGGGGCGCGCGACATCGTCGCCGAAACGATCGCCGAGACTGCGACGGTCCGTCAGGCGCTGCGCGAGGCGACGCGCCGCACTGGGGTCGTCCGTGTGGTGCGCAAGGACGCCGAGGCCGACGCCGATGGCAAATACCAGCTCTACTACGAGTTCGATGCGGCGCTGGCGACCCTGCCGCCGCATCGCATCCTGGCGATCAATCGTGGCGAGCGCGAGGGCGCGCTCAAGGCCGAGGTCGACGCGAACCACGACGCCTTCGTCGCCACGCTCCAGCAGCGCTATGCGACGACACACGGCTTCCTGGCGGCGGAATTGCGCTCGGCGATCGCCGACGGCTACAAGCGCCTGCTGGCACCCGCGATCGCGCGCGACCTGCGCGCCGAGCTGACCGAGCGCGCCGAAGAACACGCGCTCGCGATCTTCGGCGCGAACCTGCGCGGGCTGCTGCTTCAGCCGCCGCTGCGCGGCAAGATCGTGATGGGCATCGATCCAGGCTTTCGCACCGGCTGCAAGGTCGCACTGGTTGATGCGACTAGCAAATATCTCGAAGGCGACGTGATCTACCTGCACCAGCCCGACAAGGCCCGTGAGACGCTGCTGCGGCTGGCGCGGAAATGGGGCGCGCAGGTGATCGCGATCGGCAACGGCACGGCCAGCCGCGAGACCGAGGCTTTGGTCGCGGATGTCATCCGGCTGTATGACGAAAGACGAAAGACGAAAGACGAAGGGCGGACGACAAATGACAATGATCCATCGTCCATAGTCCATCGTCCATCGTCGGATCGGTCATCGCTCAAATACGTCATGGTGTCCGAGGCCGGCGCGTCGGTCTACTCGGTCTCCGAGGTCGCGCGCGACGAATTCCCCGACCTGGATGCGACGCAGCGCGGCAACGTCTCGATCGCGCGCCGCCTGCAAGACCCGCTGGCCGAGCTGGTCAAGATCGACCCAAAGGCGCTTGGCGTTGGGTTGTATCAGCACGATGTCGATCAGAAGCGGCTGGGTGGCCAGCTCGAAACCGTGGTCGAGAGCTGCGTCAACTACGTCGGCGTCGATCTGAACACCGCCTCGGCCCCGCTGCTGGGCTATGTCGCCGGGCTAAACAGCAAAACCGCGCGCGCGATCGTCACGCACCGCGATGCGAATGGGCCGTTCCACTCGCGCAAACAGCTGCTCAAGATCAAAGGGCTCGGACCGAAAGCCTTCGAGCAGGCCGCGGGCTTCCTGCGCATCACCGACGCGCCCGACCCGTTGGATTGCACCGCCATCCACCCCGAGTCCTACGCCGCCGCACGCGCGCTGATCGCGCGCTATGGCAGCGCTGGCGACCGGCTGCCCGATGTCGCGGCATGCGTGCGTCGGGCGTTCGCCGCGCACGAGATCACGCCGGCCCAGCTCGCGACCACGCTCGGCATCGGTGAGCCGACGCTCGCCGATATGCTCGATGCGCTGGCCCGGCCTGGCCGCGACCCGCGCGACGAAGGCGAGCCGCCGATTCTGCGCGCCGACGTACTGAAGATCGAAGACCTCCAGCCGGGCATGTGGCTCAAAGGCACCGTGCGCAACGTCGTCGATTTCGGCGCGTTCATCGACATCGGCGTGAAAAACGACGGCCTGGTCCACGTCTCGGAGCTGGCGAATCGGTTCGTGAAAAGCCCGCTCGATGTCGTGCAGGTCGGCGATGTCGTCGATGTGCGCGTGCTTACGGTCGATCTCGCGCGTGGTCGAATCGGGCTGAGTATGAAAAAATAATCGCACATCTGTTCGCGACATCCCCCAAAAGTCGCATGGCGAAATGTCTCCAAAATGGTATAATGAATGCTCCACCATTCATCGTGATGTCATGGAGACAGGTGCCGCATGCCGTTCCGTGTTGACGCCCCCTACCAGCCCACCGGCGACCAGCCGCGTGCGATCGCGCAGCTCGTCGAGGGCATTCAGAAGGGCTATAAGCATCAGACGCTGCTCGGTGCCACCGGCACGGGCAAGACCGCCGTCATGAGCTGGGTCTTCGAGCAGCTCAAACGACCGGCGCTGGTGATGGCGCATAACAAGACGCTCGTATCGCAGCTCTACTCCGAGTTTCGCGAGCTGCTGCCCGACGCCGCCGTTGAGCTATTCATATCCTACTACGATGTCTACACGCCCGAAGCCTACGTGCCCAGCAAAGACCTCTACATCGAGAAAGAGGCGCAGATCAACGAGGAGATCGACCGCCTGCGCCACGCCGCGACCCAGGCGCTGCTCACCCGCAAGGATGTCCTGATCGTCGCCTCGGTCTCGGCGATCTACGGCCTCGGCTCGCCGCAAGACTACGGCCAGGTGATGATCCCGCTGCGCGTCGGCGAGGTCCGCAACCGCGATAAGCTGCTGCGCCAGCTGATCGACCTGCAATTCGAGCGCAACGACATCGACTTTCATCGTGGCACCTTCCGTGTGCGCGGCGACACGCTCGACATCTTTCCAGCCAACGCCGAGGTCGCCGAGCGGATCGCGTTCTGGGGCGACGAGATCGAGCGAATCACCGAGTTCGACCCGCTGACCGGCGAGATGCTGCTGACGCGCACGGCAGTCGATATTTACCCAGCCAAGCATTTCGTCGCCACCACCGAAAAGCTCCAGTTGGCTATCAGCGACATCTCGCAGGAGTTGATCGAGCGCGTCAAGGAGCTGGGGGAGCAGGATAAGCTGCTCGAAGCGGCGCGGCTCAAGCAGCGCACCATGTACGACCTGGAGATGCTCTCGGAGATGGGCTACTGCTCGGGGATCGAGAACTACTCGCGCCACATGGACCGGCGCGCGCCCGGCCAAATCCCTTGGACGCTGATGGACTATTTCCCGGACGATTTCATCCTGTTTGTGGACGAGTCGCATATCTCGCTTCCGCAGATTCGCGGCATGTACAAGGGCGATCGCTCGCGCAAGGAGACGCTGGTCAACTATGGCTTTCGGCTGCCCTCGGCGCTCGACAATCGGCCGCTGCGCTTCGACGAGTTCGAGCAGCACGTTCACCAGGTGATCTACGTCTCGGCGACGCCCGGCCCGTATGAGCTTGAGCACTCGGCCCAGGTGGTCGAGCAGATCATTCGCCCGACCGGCCTGCTCGATCCGATCATTCAGATCCACCCGACTAAGGGCCAGATCGACGATCTGCTCGTGGAGGTCAAGCGGCGCGTCGATAAGGGCCAGCGCGCGCTCGTGACGACCCTGACCAGGCGCATGGCCGAGGATCTGGCCGATTACCTCAAGGAGATGGGTATTCGCACGCACTACCTGCATTCCGATATCGAGACGATCGAGCGGGTCGAGATCCTGCGCGACCTGCGCCTGGGCGTCTACGACGTGGTTGTCGGCATCAACTTGCTGCGCGAGGGGCTCGACCTGCCGGAGGTCTCGCTCGTCGCCATCCTCGACGCCGACAAGGAAGGATTCCTGCGCTCGGCTGGCTCGCTCATCCAGATCAGCGGCCGCGCCGCGCGCCATATCGAGGGTACCGTGATCATGTACGCCGACACGATCACGCGCTCGATGGAGATGGCGATCCTCGAGACCGAGCGCCGTCGCGTGATCCAGGAGACCTACAACCACGAGCGCGGCATCCAGCCGGTTGGCATCGTCAAGGCGGTGAAAGACCTGACCGACCGCGTGCGCAAGGTCGCCGAGGAGCGCGCCGTCTACAGCACCGGCACGCCGCTGGGTGAGCTGCCCATCCCCAAGGACGAGATCACCAAGCTGATCAAGGAGCTGGAAAAGCAGATGAAGAGTGCAGCGCACGACCTGGAGTTCGAGAAAGCCGCCGCGTTGCGCGACCAGATCGTCGAGTTGCGACGAACATTGGCGCTCGAAGGCGAGTTGGTCTGACCGCCCAAAGCTGACAAAAATCTCAGAGCGCAATCATTGCGCCGCGCCGAAAAAAAGGCGATAATACATTCGACAGCGTCGCGGGTCCGGCCAAGCCGCCGGGCTATAGCCAGGTGATCTTATCCTGGACAAGCTACCCAGAGTTAGCCACGTTGCTGGCAGGCAGTGCCGCACAACAGCGTGCCAACGATCGGCGGGAGCGATGCCGCTTCACAACAATTTGAACAGCTCACCTCGTACGTTGAGCTGCGGAGGGGAGGTCCGCAGTGGCAGTCCAGGTATGGATTGGGGAAAAGCCGGAACATCCGAACGAACGACGTGCGATCGTGGCGCTGGCGAATGGCTTGGAACGCCTCGACGGGCTGTATTTGATCTTGGCCAATTTTAGCGTCGGTGGCCGCAGTGTCGATCTGGTGCTGATCAAGCAAGACGCGATCTTCATCGTCGAGCTGAAGCATTGCGACGGCAAGATCTTTGGCGATGTCAACGGCCCATGGTATGTCGAGAGCGCGAATGGCGAGCGAAAGCGGCTGAATCCGGGCCGCAAGAATCCCTATAATCAGGTCATCTCCTATTATTACAGCCTGATCAATTTCCTCAACGAGCACCGCGACAGCTTCCTCTCGCCGCATAAGGCGTCCTCGGTCGATTTTCGCACCTGCAAGCGCCTGGTGGTGATCGCGCCGACGTTCCAGGCCGGCTCGCAGGTCGAGACCGATTGGAAGGTCGAGCTGAAGGGGCTGGACGAGCTGCCGACTTATCTGGTCACCGAGCGCTCCTCCGAGATCGACCTGAGCGAAGAGGAGATGCTGGCGATCCCCAGGCTGCTGCACTGCACGCGCTGGAACGAGGTCAATGCGTTGCTCGCTGGCGTGGTGCCGCATTGGGATGCCGCGCCGAGCAACCCTGCGCCGGTCGCAGAGCCGGCCCCTGCGCCTGTGCTCACACCGCAGGTTGCGCCAGCCGCGCCGCCGACGATCTGGTCGCGCGCTGGTCGCATGCTCTCGACCTGGCCGGGGCGTGCAGCCGTGGCGTTCGCTGCGCTCGTCTTCGTGCTTGGGCTGGTGCTGCTGCTGCGCCCGGCCGCGCCACTCCCGCCGATCGATCAAGCCGACTCAGTGCTGTTGGGAACTAGCGGCCCGGCCGGCGGCGTCAGCGGTGGAATCGGCGGCGGTACCCTGCGCGATAGCTGTGTCTGGAGTGGCTTTCAATCGGTCGGACGCCGCTACAACCGCCAGGCCGACAAATGGGACAACGTCGGCGTGATCGGCGCTGCGCCCGCGCTCGCGCCCGATGTCGTTGTGACGCTGCAAGAGGTCAATTTCTGCGACGGTCGCATCGCGATCACCTGGAGCGTCCAGAACAATCTGGATCAGGACAGCGTCGTGCTGCCGCTCACCGCCGAGAACATCGCCGTGCGCGACTCGCTCGGTAATGAATACCAGATCTCCGACGCGCAATCGCATCCCCCCACGATCCGCGTCGGCCCACGCGCGCAGGAGCACGGCACCGCCGTGATCACCCGCCCGGCGAACCTCAACGCCTCGACCCTGCGCATCCTGCTCAAGAAGCTGCCGTTCGATGAGACGACCTGGCTGGTGCCGATCAGCAACGTGTCGAACTAGCCCAGCTTGATATACATAACACGAGGTCTTTACATCAAGACACCAAGGCACGAAGCCTTGGTGTCTTGGTGTCTTGGTGGTGAAATCCGTTCTGGTTGGCCCTCACCCCCTGCCCCCTCTCCCGCCAGCAGGAGAGGGGGTGACGCGGCATACGATCCTGCGTCTGCTATTGGCGTATGTATGGCAGGTAGACCATATAGTTGATCTGCACGGTCACGGTCGCGCTGTTCGAGTCGGCGATGCCGTCGTTGGCTTTGAAGGTGAAGCTGTCGCTGCCGGCGGCGTCCTGGTTGGGCATGTAGGTGAAGGTACCGGTCGCGGGGTTCGTGAGCGTCGCCACGCCTTTGGTGCCGTTCGTGACGATATGGAAGCTGAATGAGTCGCCATCGTCGTCGAAGCCGAAGAGCTGGCCGCTGACGCCACGGTTGGTTGCGGTCGAGACGCTCGCGCTGATCACCACCGGCGGCTTATTCGTGATGTTCAGCGCAACGGTCGCCACGTTCGAGTTGGTCACGCCGTCGTTGACCTTGAAGGTGAAGCTGTCGCTGCCGAGCGCGCCATGGGCGGGCGTGTAGGTAAACGCGCCGGTTGTGGCGTTGGTGATCGTCGCGACACCTTTATGCCCATTTGCGACGATGCTAAAGTGCAGTGTGTCGCCGTCCGCATCGCCCGCGACCAACGTGCCGCTGCGCACTCTGCCGGCGTGGACGGCCACGTTCGCGCTGTTCGCAGTTGGCGCCATATTGGTCACGCTCACGCTGACCGAGGCCACATTCGAGTCGGCCACGCCGTCGTTGACCTTGAAGCTGAAGCCATCGGCGCCAACATAGCCGGGATTAGGCGTGTAGGTAAAGGCACCGGTTGCTGCGTTGGTGATCTGCGCCGCGCCATGGACCGCGTTCGTAGCGATGCTGAAGGTCCGTGGGTCGGCGTCGGCATCGCTCCCCAGCAGCACGCCGCTGAACACCCGATTGGCGTGAATGCTGATGCTGGCACCTGTGGCGACGGGCGCGATGTTGGTGACGCTGATCGATAGCGTTGCGACATTCGAGTTCAGCAGCCCATCGCCGGCCCTGAAGGTGAAGCTGTCGCTGCCGACATAGCCGGGATCGGGCGTGTAGCTAAAGGCACCGGTTGCGGGGTTGGTGAACTGCGCTGTGCCATGGGCGGCGTTCGCGACGATGCTGAAGGCCAGGACATCGCCGTCTGGATCGGTCGCGGCGAGCATGCTGCTAAATACCTGGTTGGCGTGGACGGTGATCGCCGCGTCGGTCGCGTTGGGCTGACTGTTGAAGCCGGCAGCCGGCACGGACCATAGCTCGGCCCCGGTCGTCGTGTCGCTGGCGCGGAAAAAGATCGCCGAGCCAGCCAGGGTGAAGCTCGCCGGGCTGGAATGCGCCGCACCGATCGCGATGTCCTGGAGCGGCGTCGTGCCGGCGGGAGTGCCGTCGCTCACCCACAGCTCCAGCCCGGCCACCCCATCGTTCGCCGCGAACAGAACGCGCTTGCTGGAGCGGATCTGCGCGATGTTCTGCGGCACCGATCCGGTCGCGCCCGGCAGCACATCCTTGATGAGCACAGTGCCGGCGGGAGTGCCGTCGCTGCTCCACAGCTCCATGCCGTTGCTGCCGTCGTTGGCGGCGAAGAACAGCATGCCGGTAGCGCTGGTCAGGCTGGTTGGCGACGAGCTGCCTGGCCCGACATAGATGTCGCGCAGCCGCATGGTGCCGGCCACGCTGCCGTCGCTCTTCCACAGCTCGGTGCCGCCGACGCCGTCGTTGGCGCTAAAGAACAGCATGCCGGTGGCGCTAGTCAGGTTCGCGGGCGACGAGCTGGTCGGCCCGGCGTAGATGTCGCGCAGCCGCACGGTGCCCGCCGCGCTGCCGTTGCTCTTCCACAGCTCGGTGCCGCCGACGCCATCGTCTGCGACGAAGAATAGCGTGCCGTTGACGTTCGTCAGGCTCGTGGGCGACGAATTGCCTGCGCCGGGGTAGATGTCCTTCACCAGCACGGTGCCGCCGGGCGTGCCGTTGCTCTTCCACAGCTCGACGCCCATGTTGCGGCCTTTGGCGGCGAAGAACAACGTGCCGTTGACGTTCGTCAGGTTCGCAGGCGACGAGTTGCCGCTGCCAGGGTAGATGTCGGCGACCTGCACCGGCGTCCCATACGGATCGATCTGCCACAGCTCGGTGCCGATGATCGGCGCGTCGGCGACGAAAAAGAGCGTGCCGTTCACGTTCGTCAAATAGGCGGGCGACGAACTGATCTGATAGCTGTAGAGATTCTTGACGAGCACCGTTCCCGCCGGGCTGCCGTCGCTGCGCCAGAGGTCTTTGCCGCCGACGCTGTTGTAGGCCACAAAGAACAGCGTGCCGTTCACAT
>Ga0075433_10004376_pt1 | contig 10979 bp, 10 predicted proteins | sample RhiMethybrSRZTD2_FD_75299 | JGI IMG/M metagenome (GOLD analysis project Ga0075433, IMG submission 75299) | Populus rhizosphere microbial communities from Tennessee, USA - Rhizosphere MetaG P. TD hybrid SRZTD2 | ecosystem: Host-associated > Plants > Roots > Rhizosphere > Soil | place: USA... | reverse complement strand
CCGAGCTCCGCGACTACCTTGTCGAGGGTTTCGGTGACGGCCGGGCTCGGGTTCTCGCGGCGGAGGTCGGCGATGATGCCGTACACGCTCACGACCCGAATCGTAACCGCCTTGCGCGAGCGAGTAGGTCAGCGGGCAATACACTTATCTCACTGATGGGTGTGGACACCAAAGCGAAGGCCGCGTTGAAGAAAGACGCGGCCCATCCGAACACGTGGGTGTTCTTCGACGGCGAGTTCGCCCGCTACCACGACGCCAAGCTTGGCCTGATGACCCACGCGCTCCACTACGGCACGGCCGTGTTCGAGGGAATCCGCGCCTACTGGAACGACAAGAAGGGCCAGCTCTACCTCCTCGCGGCGGCTGAGCACTACGACCGCATGAAGCGCTCCGCAAACGTGATGAGGATGACGCTGCCATACAACACCGAGGAGCTCGTCAACCACACACTCGAACTGCTTCGCCGCAACGGGTTCAAATCAGACGTCTACGTGCGGCCGCTTCTCTACACATCGAGCGAGGAGATCGGCGTGCGCCTGCACGACCTCGACCGCGGGTTCTTCATCTACGCAGTGCCGTTCGGCAAATACGTGGAGATCGACAAGGGAATCCGCTGCATGGTCAGCACCTGGCGGCGCGTGCCAGACCAGGCCCTGCCGGCGCGCGCCAAGATCACCGGCTCCTATGCGCAGGCCGCTCTCGCCAAGTCGGAGGCGGTCGAAGGCGGGTTCGACGAGGCCATCGTCCTGACGGTCGACGGGCACGTGTCCGAGGGATCGGCCGAGAACCTCTTCATGGTCAAAGACGGCGCGTTCGTGACGCCGCCGGTGACTGACGACATCCTCGAGGGGGTGACGCGACAGCTGCTGATGAAGGTGATCAAGGACGAGCTCAACATGGACGTGCTCGAGCGCAGCATCGACCGCACGGAGCTCTACACCTGCGACGAGCTGCTGCTTTGCGGCACCGGCGCGCAGATCTCACCGGTAATCGAAGTCGACCGCAGGCCCATCGGCGACGGCAAGGTCGGCGAGTTCACCCAGGAGCTGCAGAACATCTACTTCAGCGCCGTCCGCGGCGAGGCGCCGAAGTACAAGGACTGGACGATCCCGGTCTACTAACTGAGGTGACGAGCGTCGCGTGCAGGCCGGATTCACTCCGGCCGTCACCAGGCGAATCCGTTCCATGCGTCGCCCTGCGGTGCACGCAACGGAGGGGGCTCCACGGGGGAGGCCCGCCTCCCCCGTGAAGATCGTCGTCGCGCCGAACGCCTTCAAAGGCACCCTGACGGCGACCCAGGCCGCGCGCGCGATCGCGCGTGGCCTCCGCGAGGTCTTTCCCGATGCGGAGGTGGTCGAACTGCCGGTCGCGGACGGCGGTGACGGGACCGTCGAGGCTCTGGTGGACGCCAACCGCGGCGAATATCGGACGGCGCGCGTCGAGGGCCCGCTCGGCGACCCGGTCGAGGCGCGCTACGGCCTCATCGATTCCGGCCGGACAGCGGTGGTCGAGCTCGCGACTGCGAGCGGTCTCGCGCTGCTCGCAACCGAGCGCCGGGATCCCCGTCGAGCGTCGACCTACGGATTCGGCCAGCTCCTCGATGCAGCTGCACTTCCGGGGGTGACCGAGATCATCGCGGGCATCGGAGGCTCGGCCACCAACGATGGCGGCGCGGGAATGGCGGCGGCGCTCGGCTACACGTTCCTGGACCGAAAGGAGCAGCAATTGCCGCGAGGGGGTGCCGCGCTGATCCGGCTGGCCCATATCTCCGGCCGCTCGCGCCTGGAGTGCTCTGTCAAAGTCGCCTGCGATGTCGACAACCCGCTGCTCGGCCCGAATGGCGCGAGCCATGTCTACGGCCCCCAGAAGGGCGCCGACCCGCAAACCGTCCAAGAGCTGGACACGGCTCTCGCGCGGCTCGCCCAGGTCGTCAGGCAGGATTTGCGCGTCGATCTCGCCGAGCTGCCGGGCGCCGGGGCTGCCGGAGGAACCGGCTTCGGAATGGTCGCGTTCCTGGGGGCGAAGCTGGTACCGGGAGCTCCCCTGGTCGTGGAAGCGGCTGGACTGGACGCCAGGCTCGGGGGGGCCGACCTCGTGATCACCGGCGAAGGCCGGGTCGACGGGCAGACGGCGTACGGCAAGGCTCCCGGAGAGGTGGCGAAGCGGGCCCAGAAGGCGGGAGTGCCCGTCGTCCTGATCGCGGGCAGCAAGGGGCCGGGCTGGGATTCACTGGCCGGTTCAGGCGTCACGGCGGTGGTGACGCTGGAAGAGGAAGGGATCGGGTTGCAGCAGGCGCTAAATGATCCAGAGGGGATGCTGGCGCGGGCCACCGTAGTAGCCTGCCGCAGGCATCCATGGACCCTAAGGACGAGCTAGCCGAGGAAACCGTTCAGCCGCCGCGGCCAGGAGAGCGGACCGACGTCGAGCTCGTGCAGGCCTACCGCAACGGCGACGTGCACGCTTTCGAGGAGCTGCACCGCCGCTACGTCGCCTCGATCTACCGCCTGGTGCGGCGCAAGCTCGGCGACGCGCTGCTGGCCGAGGACATCGCGCAGGAGACCTTCATGAAGGCGCTGCGGATGATGGACCGGGTCGACGACACGTTCAACTTCGGGGGCTGGGTCCACACCGTCGCCCGCAACCTCTGCTACGACGAGCTGCGGCGCCGCCAGCGTGACCTCCGCGCCGACGGCGGCGACGAGGAGGAGGACAGCGAGCTGATGGCCAGCCTGCCGTCGACCGCGCGCGCCTTCGACCCGGTCCTGATGCAGGAGTCGAACGAGACGCGCCGCCAGGTCTGGCAGGTCGCGCAGCGACTGCCGGAGAAGTACCGGCTGGTGCTGACGCTGCGCGAGCTCCAGGACATGAGCTACCGGCAGATCGCGCGAACGCTGAAGATGTCGGAGAGCGCGGTCGAGACGCTGCTGTACCGCGCGCGGCTTCGGTTCAAAGAGGAGTACCTCGCGTCACAGCGCGAGGGCGAGATCACGCACGACGAGGCGGTGCCGCTGCTGGCGCCATATCTCGCCGGCAAGCTGAGACGGCCGCAGGCGGAAGCGGTCCGGGATCACATCGCCACGTGCGCCAAGTGCGCCCGCAAGGTCGGGCGACGGCGCGCGAAAGAGGAACGCAGGAGTGGAGCAGGATGAGGGTTAATACACTAGGTGTGAAATGGCTCGTGTAGTCGTTCGCTTCTTCGACGACGAGACTGTCGAGGGCGTGGCCCGCGACCTCGATTTTGACGAGCCGGACTTCCTCGTCGAGGTCGACGACGCCGGCGGGCTCGAGAACAACGAGACCGCCTGGATCCCGCTCACGGCGGTGAAGTGGGTCGAGCTCCAGCGCGACAAGGAGCTTGCCGACACGCCCACACGAAAGGTCGCCATCCGCTTCCTCGACGGCGAAGTCCTGCGCGGCCACCTGGATGGCACGCTGGAACGCCACCGCTACGGAGTCGTCCTGCACCTCCACGCGGAGCACAGCGACAGCCCGATCCGCAAGCTCGGGATCCCGTTCTCCGCCGTGAAGGCGCTGTTCTTCGTGCGCGAGTTCGACGCGCGCGGGGAGGAGGCCGGCACGGCGTCGGACGCCTACCTCGCACGGAGGACGATGGCCCCGCTGCTCGACGTGCTCGAGGAGATGGACATGCTCACGCGGCTGCACCGCGACGGCCTCTTGTCCGACCACGAGTACGCGTCCAAGCGGACGCTGGTCCTGGAGCGGCTCTGAGGGAAAGCGGGCGATAGTCCGGACCATCGCCGCTTCTCGCTGCCGAAACGGTGGATAGTCCGGACTATCCGCTCATTGGGCCGGTCGCCGAATACCCCGGCGTAGAATTCCCGACGTGGCCGAACGCAATGGCGCGCGCAATGGAAACGGATCGGTGAAGGGGTCCTTCAAGGTCAAGGCTGGGCTCGCCCAGATGCTGAAGGGTGGCGTGATCATGGACGTCGTCACGGCCGAGCACGCCAAGATCGCCCAGGACGCCGGCGCGTGCGCGGTGATGGCTCTCGAGCGCGTCCCGGCCGACATCCGCAAGGAAGGCGGCGTGGCGCGGATGTCCGACCCCGAGCTGATCAAGTCGATCATGGCCGCGGTCACGATCCCGGTCATGGCGAAATGCCGCATCGGACACTTCGTCGAGGCGCAGATCCTCGAGGAGCTGGGCATCGACTACATCGACGAATCCGAGGTGCTGACGCCCGCCGACGAGGAGAACCACATCGACAAGCACCCGTTCAAGGTCCCCTTCGTCTGCGGCTGCCGCGACCTTGGTGAGGCGACCCGCCGCATCGCCGAAGGCGCCGCGATGATCCGCACGAAAGGCGAGGCCGGGACGGGCAACGTCGTCGAGGCCGTGCGTCATGCGCGCGCTGTCAACGCCGGCATCCGCAGGCTGCAGGGCATGAACCAGGCCGAGCTCGTGCACGAGGCGAAGCAGATCGGGGCGCCGGTCGACGTGCTCGCCGAGTGCCAGAAGCATGGCCGGCTTCCGGTTGTGAACTTCGCCGCGGGCGGCATCGCGACGCCCGCCGACGCCGCGCTGATGATGCAGCTGGGCGTCGATGGTGTTTTCGTGGGCTCCGGCATCTTCAAGTCCGAGGACCCCTTGAAGCGTGCCAAGGCGATCGTCGCCGCGACCACGTACTACGACAAGCCAGAGGTGCTGGCCGAGGTATCCGCGGGGCTGGGCAAGGCGATGCACGGCCTCGAGATCCCTGCCATCCCGAAGGACGAGCTGCTCGCTGCCAGAGGCTGGTAGCAAAGCCGACAGCAAACCCCTCATCGGGGTCCTCGCGATGCAGGGAGCCTTCGCAGAGCACATGGACGCGCTCGCGGCAGCCGGCGCGCGCACGCGCCTCGTCCGCACCCGAGAAGACCTTGCAGGTCTCGACGGCATCGTGCTGCCTGGAGGGGAGAGCACGACCATGACGATGCTGATGGAGCGCGTCGGACTGCTCGAGCCGCTGCGGCGCGCGATCGAGGGCGGGCTCGCGACCCTTGCCACGTGCGCGGGCATGATCGTGCTGTCCAGTGAGATCACCGACGGCATGGCTGAGCAGCATGGGATGGGCCTGCTCGACATCGCGGTGCGGCGCAACGGCTACGGCCGCCAGGTGGACAGCTTCGAGGCGCCCCTCCACATCGAGGGCATGAACGGCAAGACGTTTCCCGGCGTCTTCATCCGCGCGCCCCTGGTCGAGCGGGTCGGGGACGTGGAGGTGATCGCGACGCACGAGGGCCATCCGGTGGCGGTGCGCAATGGCCGCATCACCGCCCTCGGCTTCCATCCCGAGCTAAGCGGAGACCTGCGGCTGCACAAGGAGTTCGTGCGTATGGCAGGAGGCCGCACGTGAAGATCCGCAACGCGGGCCTCCTCGACCTCGCGCGCATCGAAGAGATGCACCGCTCCTCGGAGATCAAGCTCAGCGAGACCGCGCCTCCCGCGGCGCGGCTCTGGTCGGTGCTCAGCTCGACGCTCTCCGCGCTGCTGCCTCTGTCGCAGGACACGTTGATGTACGTGGCCGAAGAGCGAGGCAAGGTGGTCGGCTTCATCCAGGCCTCGGGCCAGCCGCAGGCGCTGGAGCTGCGGAGGGCGCGTGTGCTCCAGGTCCTGAACCTGCACGTCGCCGACGAGGCCGACCCTGACGAGGTCGCGCCCGCGCTGGTCGAGCACCTCACGAACCAGGCCCTGGATCGAGGCGCGTTGAGGCTCTTCGTGCGCGTGCCCGACCGCGACGCGCTCCTGCCCGCTTTCCGGCTCCGCGGGTTCCGCCAGTACGCGACCGAGCAGGTTCTCTACAGCGAGCAGCCGGCGCAGCGCGGCGACGACTATCCGATGGGCCTACGGCCGAGCAAGCGCGGTGACGACCGCCGGCTCTACCACCTCTATCGAAAGGTCACGCCGCAGGGCGTGTCGCAGCTGGAAGCGCCGACCTACCAGGAGTGGCGCGCGCTGCACGCCGGCGAGGCGGCGAACAGCCACATGGTGGATCGCATCGAGGTCGTGGGCTGGGTCCGCGTCCATCGAGGAGACGGCGCGAGGCCCAACAGCCTGCAGCTGATGGCCCTCCCAGAGAGCCCCTTGCCGGCGGAGCTGGCGGACTTCGCGATCTCGCTGCTCGCCGGTTCCGAAAGGCCGGCCTGGTCGAACCTCCGTCACTATGATTCGCACATGATCGACGCCCTTCGAGGGCGTGGGTTTTCGGTCTTGCTGACCCAGCTGCTGCTGGTCAAGGAGCTCGCCGTTCGCGTGCCGAAAGAGGTGCGCGAAAAAGGGTTGGTACCGTCGTTCGGATGAGCCAGCCGGAAAGACAGCCCTCACAACGCACGGCGAACTGGGACGACGAGATCGAGCTGCTGGCGCGCGCGCTGCCGCCTGACCTCGCGCGCGCTCTGCACGAGAGGACGCATCCGAGCGAGCTGCTGGAGATCGTGCTCGACCTCGGTCGCGAGCCGGAGGCGCGCGTGCCGGGTCGTGAGGTGCTCCTGGCCGACCGGCCGGTCTCCGCCTCCGATCTCGAGCACGTCGAGAACAACGTCGGCCAGTTCAGCGACGACAACCGGGCCGGGATCGAGCGCACTCTGCACCGAGTGTCGGCGATCCGGAATCGCTCCGGCCGCATCGTCGGCCTGACGATGCGCGTCGGCCGCGCCGTGACCGGCACCGGCGAGATCATCCGCGACATCGTCGTCAGCGGCCAGAGCATCCTCCTGCTCGGCCGGCCGGGAATCGGGAAGACGACGATGCTGCGCGAGTGCGCGCGCCTGCTGGCTGACGAGCTGCGCAAGCGTGTCGTCATCGTCGACACGTCGAACGAGATCGGCGGCGACGGCGACATCCCGCATCCGGGCATCGGTCGTGCCCGGCGCATGCAGGTGAGGACGCCGCTGCTGCAACACGCGGTGATGATCGAGGCCGTCGAGAACCACATGCCTGAGGTCATCGTCATCGACGAGATCGGCACCGAGCTCGAGGCGGCGGCTGCGCGCACCATCGCCGAGCGCGGAGTCCAGCTCATCGCCACCGCGCACGGCCAGACGCTCGAAAACCTTCTCGTCAACCCGACGCTCAACGACCTCTTAGGCGGAATCCAGAGCGTGACGCTGTCCGACGAGGAGGCGCGAAGGCGCGGCACCCAGAAATCGGTGCTCGAGCGCAAAGCGCCGCCGACGTTCGATGTTCTCGTCGAGATCCAGGACCGCGACCGGGTGGCGATCCACGTGCCGCTCGCCGACGTCGTCGACTCCGCGCTTCGCGGCGCGGTGCCCACGCCGAAGATCCGCGTGCGCACACGGGAGGGTCGCGTGATCTCCAACGTCGAAGTGCCGGTTGTGCTCGCCTCCGAGCCGGCGCCCATCACCGGAACTGCGAACAAGCCACTGGGGATCTTTCCCTACGGTGTGAGCAGGCACCACGTCGAGCAATCGATCCGCGAGCTCGACATCCCCGTGCGCGTGCTTGGCAACCTGGACGGCGCCGGGGCCGTGCTGACCCTCAAAAACCACTACCGCCGCCGGCCGGACAGCCTCCGCCAGGCCGAGAGCCGCGGGCTGCCGATCCACATCCTGAAGAGCAACTCCGTCAGCCAGGTGCGCGACGCCCTGTCACGGATCTACGGCGTCGAAAGACAGGACGAGGCGACCACCAAGGCGATGGCCGAGGCTGCGGCCGCGATCCGGCAGGTCAAGGCCACCCTGCGGCCCGTCGAGATCTCGCCCCAGAACGCCTACCTGCGCCGGCTGCAGCACCAGCTGGTGGCCGAGAACGACCTCTCGGCCAGGAGCACCGGCAAGGAGCCGCAGCGCCGGCTTCGCATAACGCCGTCCCCAGAGCAACCCACCGTATAGAGTTCCCCGCGACATGGCGAAGCGGGGCCTGTTCATCACGTTCGAAGGCGCCGAGGGGTCAGGCAAGACGACCCAGGCCGAGCTGCTGGCCGAGTGGCTGGCCAAGCAGGACCCGGTCCTGGTCCGGGAGCCCGGTGGCACCGAGCTCAGCGAGCAGATCCGTGAGGTGCTCCTCTACAAGGGATTCACCATCGACCCCGAGGCCGAGATGTACCTCTTCATGGCGTCCCGCAGGCAGTTGATCTCCGAGGTCATCGTGCCGGCGCTCGAGGCGGGGCAGATCGTGATCGCCGATCGGTATCACGACTCGACGCTTGCCTACCAGGGCGGCGGGCGGGGGCTGCCGACCAGCTGGCCGGCGAGCTTCCCCAAGCCCGACATCACGTTCCTCCTCGTGGGCGACGTGGAGACCGGCCTGGGCAGGCACGAGGCTGCGGGCAAGAGCAAGGACCGGATGGAGCAGGAGTCGCTCGACTTTCACCGCAAGGTTGCACGGGAGTACATCCGCCTCGCGGCAGACGATCCGAATCGCTTCGTCCAGCTCGACGCCGCCGGCTCGCGCGACAAGGTCCACCTCGACGTGAGAGCCCGCGTGCAGCCGCTGCTGGAGGCGCGCTGACCGAGCCGACGTGATTCGGGTCCAGGGTCTCCACAAGCGTTTCGCCGACGTCCACGCCGTCCGCGGCGTCGACCTGATGGTCGAGCAGGGCGAGATCCTCGTGCTCCTCGGCCAGAACGGCGCAGGCAAGTCGACGACCTTGCGCTGCCTGGGAGGCATCCTCAGGCCGGACGCGGGCACGATCCAGCTCGACGGCCTGCCCGTCCCTGATCGACTCGACGCGATAAGGCCCCGTCTTGGCGTGGTGACCGATCAGTCGCGCCTGTACGGGCGGAACACGGCCATCGAGTACCTGGACCACTTCGGGTACCTCTATGGCGTTGCCCCGGCGGTGCGACGCAAGAAGATCGCCGCGCTGCTCGAGCGGTTCGAGCTCGCCGACCGCTCCGACTCCGTGCTCGCCTCCTACTCGCGCGGAATGGCGCAGAAGGTCGCTCTCATCCGCGCGACTCTCCACGACCCCGACTGGATCTTCTGCGACGAGCCGACGGCCGGCCTCGACCCCGTCGCCGCGGCCGACATGCGCAAGTACCTCGACGAGCAGAGAGCGCGCGGCGCGGCGCTCATCGTCACCACCCATGTGCTAGGCGAAGCCGAGCTGATGGCGGACCGGATCGCGATCATGCGCCGCGGCGTCATCGTGCGCTCCGGGACGCTGGACGAGCTCCGCCGCGAGGCGGGTTCCGGGCGGACGTTCGTCGCCACCCTGGTCGAAGCGCCGAGCGAGATCGAGGGCTGGCTCGACGAGCGGACCGTCAGCCACTCCGTCGAGGACGAGCGCATCACCTACACGCTCGCATGGGATATGGCGCCGGCGGAACGCGCCAGGTTTGCGGCCGAGCTGCAGTCGCGGCTCGCCGCGGACGGATCGCCCTTCGTGACGCTCGAGGAGGAGCAGCAGAGCCTGGAGACCGTCTACCTCGAGGCCATGTCGGAGGACGGCGAGGTCGTCGCCGCCGAAACGATGCCCGCGGCGACGCGCTCGCCGTCCGGCATCAACGCGTGGCGGATGTTCGGCTCGGTTCGTGCGCAGTGGCCGCTTCTGCGCCACGCCCTTCCTTTCTATGTGAGCTCATGGTGGCGGCGGGGCGATCTCAGCTGGGTCATGTACCTCAACGCCTTCGTGCTGCTGCTCGTCGCCGGCACGTCTCTTTTCGGACAGCTCCCCGGGCCGGCCGGCCAGGTCGCGGCGCGGTTCGCTGGTGGCGCGGCGCTGCAGGCCGGCCTCTTGCTTCCGCTCTTCTTCATGTCATTCGCGCTGCTCGAGTCGATCAAGAGCTCGATCGGCATCTGGTGGGAGAAAGCCCAGGGCTCGCTCGAGGTCCTGTTGTACACACCGATCGACGATCCCTCGCTGATCTGGCTCGAGGTCCTTCCCGGCGCGATCGTCAGCGTGGTCTGGGTCACGTTCTGGATGGCCGCGGGCATGCTGCTGCTCGCGCTTTTCGGCCAGAGCGCGCCGTGGGACCTCATCCCGGTCTTCGCGTTCGTCGCCGGAGTGACGGCGTACTGGGCCGCGATGGGCAGGATGCTCGGCTTCATGCTGTTCCCGCGCGAAGGCGCGGCCGGTGGCGCATGGTCGTTTCTCCTGTCGCCGGTCTCCGCCGCGGTGGCCGACCTGCCGCTGGCGCTTTTCGTTTTCCGGTCGCCGCTTGCCGTGCCATCGCTGGCACTGCCCCTGATCGCGTGCTTTGCGCTGACGGTGCTGTGCGGCGTCACCTTCGACCGCGAGCGACTGATGGAGACCGGAGTGGGGCGCACTCGGCGGAGGCGTCAGTGGTTCCAGGCTGGAGTGCTGCGCCGCAACGCGGTCGCGATCGCCGCCGGTCTTCTGATCGCCGCCACGTCGGCCGGCGCGGCGGGCTCGGTCAGCGCCGCCGAGCACTGGACCTCGTGGCCGCAGGTGCGCGCCGCGGCGACAGGAACCGCGCTTGACCCTGAGTTGGTGTCATCGCAGCCTCAGCAGTCGAGCCGGCCGGCGCCGGGCGGCGTCACCGTCGCGTCTGCGGGGCTCGCCGGGATCGTGGCCGCGCTCGGGCTGATGCTGCTCCTGGTCGTCGTCAGCTTCGCGTCCTTCTTCCTGCTCGGAGCGCCCGCGATCGTCGGGCTGATCGGCGCGGCGGCGCTGTGGGGGCTGCAGATCGGCTTTGGTGCATCAGGCCCGCTACAACAGTGGCTCGGCGGCGCCGGAGGCGTCGTCGTGCTTGCGCTGGCCCTGAACACCGGCGCCGCGCTGCCCATCTACTGGTCGCTCGTGTTCGGATCGGGAACGCGTGTCGACAGGCTGCGCCTGGCCTGGTCGAATTATTGGGCGCTCTACCGGGCGCTCGTCATCCCCGCATCCGTCCTCTTTGGCGCCGTCGTCTTCGTCCTGCTTGCGTCCGGTTAGTCAGTGCGTCTTCGCGCCTGAGAAGCCGACCAGCGCCACTCCGCCGACGATGAGGACCATGCCGACGGCAGCCAGGGGCGGCACCGGGTCGCCGAAGATCACGCGTCCGAGTATCGCCAC
>Ga0075433_10004375_pt1 | contig 10980 bp, 14 predicted proteins | sample RhiMethybrSRZTD2_FD_75299 | JGI IMG/M metagenome (GOLD analysis project Ga0075433, IMG submission 75299) | Populus rhizosphere microbial communities from Tennessee, USA - Rhizosphere MetaG P. TD hybrid SRZTD2 | ecosystem: Host-associated > Plants > Roots > Rhizosphere > Soil | place: USA... | reverse complement strand
AAACTGTGACGATGAACCGTTCATGCGGACTATACCACGAAACTTTTCACATCAGGGGGAATGGAAAAACTTTTTTTCACATCGAGACGTTCAGGGACCACTCGATCGATTGACAAGGTTCTCAGGGGTCGGAGAGAATGCCGCACATGACCAATGTCGCCCCGTCTGAACCGAACCCGACTCCACCCTCCGCCGACCTCCCCGATCGCCTCTGCACCTGGTGCCGGCTGCCGATGAAGAAGCGTCTCGTCGGCGGCAAACGGTTCATCCACTACACGTGCCCGAAGTGCGTCTTCCAGCACACCACGAGACTCGGGCCAAAACCTCCCGGCCCCGCGCACTAGACCGGTCTGTCTGGTCTATTCGGTCGATCTGTCTCGTCTGTCGGGTGCAACAACACTAACCAGATGAACCAGACAGACTAGATAGACCAGATAGACCAAATAAACAAGACCGGCTACCGGCGTGAAAGGCTGGTCTGCACGTGATCGTCAAGGATATGGCTCAATCGCTCCCTGTCCTCAGGACTGATTGAGGTGATCTTCGTTCCGAACTTCGGGGAACGCACGTGGATGACTTGCAAGCCACATGTCAGCGTTCTCCCCTGCTCCAGCTCGATGACAAGTTGGAGTGCATCGCCGCTCTTCACGAACAAGCGGCTCTCAATACGAACTCCCGTCTCGCTGACATCCAGAATCCTGCATGGCGCTGAGAGCGACCCCCGCTGCAGACGGCCGGCCCGACTGACTTCAATGCGTGATCCCTTCCGCTTAAATCCCATGCGCTCCTCCTATTCGGGGGATCATACCAATAGCCCGACCCTCTCAAAAGAAAAATGCTGAAAGAAGCTACAGCGTTTCCCCGACAAGGCCTCGCACCTGCTCCATGCGACGACGATTGACGCCTAGATCGCCGTAGCCGGTGCGGGAAGCGGAACGGAAGTGGATCGTCTTGGATTCGTCGTCGAAGACAAACTCGACGTCATCCACAAACCGAAGCATGAGACTGGTGAACTCGTAATGCAGATAGGACTCGTCTTCCTCAACGAGCTTCGTGCGAGGCAGCGAGCGTACAATCTCTTTTAATGCTTCCTTTGCCTCGGCTCGTGCCTTGCGATAACGAATGGGCGCGATCGCATGACCTTCGTCCTGAGCTTGGGTCGAGACGCAGTTGGGACTGGAGGGGCACGGGGCGAGAGTGCGTATGCTCATGACGGAGGAACTGTACGCTCTTGAGCAATGGCTCGCAACCAGATCTCTACAACCAATACCGCATTGGAGGGAATCAATTCGGGAATACCAGTGTCGCGATAGGCCAAATGAGGGCTCATGCGGACCTTGCGATAGCCGCCGGCCTTCATGCCCACCAAGGCATGCTCCACCCCAGCAATTGCCTGGCGTCGCCCAAGCACGATGGTGTGATCGACGAATGTGATTCCTGCCTCGACTCGCACCATTTCTTTGGGAAGCCGCTTTGCTTGGACATCATTGAGCGGCACTACGTCGCCCCGGTTCAGGAACATTCTCGTGTTGTAGACGACGCGGTCACCTTTCTGGGCAGGCGCTCCCGCTCCATTCCGCTCGTCAAGCAGTGTGAGCCCGCTCATCCGCTTCATTAATACAAGACAGTCCTGAGCGATGGTTGAACGTTAACCCTCGCTTCCACGTGGGCCGAGACCCGTCCAACGATACGTCCGTCTTCAGTTTCGACGTCCACACGCCAATCGCCGGGATCAAGTCGCTGCTTGAACGTATAGGTTCGATAGCCGCCTTCGCGGCCGCCGGAGATCTTGATGGCAATCCTGTCTGCGTGAGTGAAGGGCCTGTCGCTGTTCGAACGGAAGTACCAGTGATGATAAATGGTCGTATTCAAATCGACCGGTGCAAAGACCGCCGTGAAGCAATAGATCGGCTCATCGGCGGGGAAGGTGTCGTCCGATCGTTTCCAGGCTTGATACCATTCTTTTTCGAACGTCAGTTCAAACCGGTCGCCGTTCCTCTTCACCTCATGATAGATCCCGCCGAACTTCATCGAGAGCGGCACGGGAGGAATCCAATTGAGGAAATAGAACCCGACGAGCAGGCCGATGAGCGCAAAGGCAGGGGCCGTGACCAAGACCGCCTCGCGCTTCGAGCGATCCGCATTCTCGCGATAGATCAACTGGACGACACGAAAGGTCACGGCTGCGCTCAGGCCGGCTCCAGCCAGAAAGATCGCGGCATTCATATACCCGGTCATGACCGGCAGAAAGAATGTGAAAAAGGCGAAGCAGACGAGCGCGTACAGGCTGACGAGCAGGCGCAAACTCGAGAGACGATCCCGCAGGAATTCGTTGGCAATAAGCAACGCGATGAGCAGCGCAAAGAATATCCCCGTACTGGTGAGGGTCGCACTACGGGAATAGAAAATCGTATAGGCGCTGAAGAGCCCGCCCAACAGAAACTGACTGGCCATTGGATAATAGGGTCGGCTCTGGAGGGCCCAGCGGGTGGAGGGGGAAAGGGTCCCCAGTTGTTCGCGATCCGGCGCAGGCTCGATCCCCAAGCGCCCAGTCAACACAATCAGCACGCCCAAGAGCAGCAGATAGATCAGCAGCAAGAGGTTGTCTTGAAGCCGATCAATCCGGGTAAGCGTCAACGTGTCGTAGGCAATACCGGAAGAAAAGAACACCGCAGGCATGAAGGGCTTGGCAAGAACCGATTGTACTCTGGCCAGAGGGCTCATGCCTCCACTCTGCGCAATGAGTAGGGATTGATCAACGAAAATGGAGAATCGAACCGATGCGACGTGTTACTCACCACACGTGACTGCTCAGTCGTCCGTCACACAAACGGGGGCAGCGGCGCATATACCACCGGAAGACCGATAAGCCGCTCCAGCCAACCGATCATCATCTCTTCGTCCAGCGGAGCTTTATTGAGACGAACCTCTATGGCAAAGCCCGCGCTTGAACCCACCACGCCGATGATGGCCGAGGCCTCCCCTCCGTTCGGGAGCAGCTCCTGAGTCTGGAATTCGCAGAGCGTCGAGTACAGACGTCCGTCCGGTTCGATCGCGGACCGAATCTCCGGCAAGTCGTCGAGGGGACAATGCACCGAGCAGCGATAGACAGAGCGGGCGGGGGGATCAATCGCGTGAAAGTCGACGAGCGCGTCCTCTTCAAAACCCGTCAGATAGGCCCGGACACCGGCCGGTTCCGGTGCAGAGGTCGCGGCCAACTTACAGGCCGGCACCAGGAACTCGTAGGCATCTGCCGTGTTGTACTCAAACTGGCAAGGCCCAAAGGCGTCGGGCCAGGAACAGAAGAAGGGCACGGAAGGATCGACCGGACGCAAGACCAGTTGCTGTTTCTCAACCAATGTCTCGATAGGAAGCTCCAAGAGCGTGATCGCTTCGAGAAACGCCGTGCGCCGTTCCTCCAGCCACAGCGCGCGCTCGGCATCGCCGCGGGTCTCACCGGGAGTGATGATGTCCTTCGTTTGGAGCCGGACGCGGATGAACGAATGGGCGTGGCGAAATCCCAGCCAGAGCATGCTGCGAGGATCGTGCAGCCGTAAGGGATCGCGAATGCGCCAGGGATGGCTGATCGAACAGTAGGTGCCCACATTCTGATAGCGCTGGTATACCGTATGGTAGGCGCCGGCCAGGAGGAAAAAATCTCCACGCCAGCCCTCTCGGACGTGGATCAGGGTCACATCTTCCGTGGACCAGGCATCCAGCTGGTCGAAATCTTCAGGAGACTCGACCGTCCACTCCTCAACGTAACAGATGACGTCTTTCGCCGGCACCGCCGGCTTCAATCCCAATGCAGCCAGGCGTTCGCCCACGACAAGCACCTGACCGAAGGTCAGCGGGGTTGTCGTTTCCCAACGGCGTTCACGCACGATGGGTCATCTCTTCCCCCGGCCCATTAGCGGACCGGCCGCAGAGCCTTCTGCGCGATCGTCGTATCGTCGAGGTACCGATCGATGCCGTCCTTCAGCGTCGCCGACAGTAACTGTTGCACATCGTCTTCGCTAAACCACACGACGGTATCGCGCTGAGCCCCCTCGATGCCTCTGGTCGTCGAGCTTTGATCGCCGAGGTTCCTGGCGGTAATCACCAGCTTGCTGCTCGTGTTCACGGCCGTCGAGAAGAGTCGGCTCTTGGCGTTGGCTGAGAAATCGAGGAGCTGCCCGCTGATGACGATATCGGTATCGTTCGGATTTGCGACGGCTCCACTCGAAGCCATTCGCACTGTCCAGGCCCGGTCCTTCCATCCACGCGTCTTAAGCCGATCGGCAAGGGCCTGGGCCACCACCTCTCCCGGCCGTTCTCCCGCCACGTTGAAGTAGGTCACCCCGCCCCATAAATGGGTCCGCAGACCGAGCCGACTCTTTTCCAGTCGCCGGTCCTCGAAGGGTTCGATGACAATTCTCACCGGTTCCGGCTCTTGATATTGCGCCGCCGTGTGTTTCTGCTGAAGATCCAGAAAGAATGTTTTCCCAGTCCCTCCGCAGCCAGCTCCCATCAGCAAGCCTGCCGTAAGCGCGATACCGACGCCCAGTCGTTGCCTTGTCTGTTTCACGTGATCATCCTCCTTGCGAGTGGCCTGCCCCGCCGTTAACGCGAGCCCAGTGTACCCAAGTTACAGATGAGAGACAAATACCGAGGAACAGGCTGCTGAAAAATCCCGGTAGCTTTCCGGAAGGTTAAGGCTCAGGTCAAGGCTGATCGTGCAAGAGTCTGATCTTCGCTCAACCTCGACCTCAGCGGAACCGGTGAGTTTCAGACGCGCTGCCTCAGATAGTTGTCTCGTAGGTTTCCTAGGAGATGACGATAGGCAGGATGGCTCGAAAGGTCTCGCGGCTGAATTCCGGCACCTGACCAGACCGCATCCGTGGATCGGTGAACGCCAGGAAGCGAACGACCTTCAAGAAGGACCGTTCGGCCAACACAGCGGCAATCTGCGCTTTGCGATCGTGGGTGATCGGCAATGTATACCCCTCGCCCTGCTTCCATTCCCACAACGTCGGCATCAACGACAGTTCAAGCCCCTGCCCGGCGAGCTGATGAAACCGGTCCACGATCCGAGCCTTGCGCTGCTTGATCCCCTCCCCCTCCAGCATCAAGGCGCACACAACGTGGTGTCCCCACCAAAAGAGCGTGCGATACGTGAAGGTGTTCGCATCCTGGAAGTGTTTCGGAAAATCCAGATATTGGTAGGGGAACAACTCGAGATGCTCTCCCTTCACAAACTGGCAGCTGGCGGAAGCAAAATCCGGCGGGGTCACGAGCGAGACCGATCCCACCTCCTCTTTCAACGCCGCATGCGTGGCCGAGAGCATGTGGCGCACCTTGGCCATGATCTGCGCCTTGGTGCGAAAGAACTGCTGATCGGCCATCAAGGCCGTTTCTTCGTCTGTAAACTGTGATGGCATGGTCATCGATCAGGATGCTGAAAAAGTTTCAGTTCTCACCCACCCACCCAAGGCACGCCGAGGCGCGCCTTTCACCAGGCAGCGTTCTCACGTCGAAAGCATCCTCAACGTAGCCCACTCGGAGAACAAGCTGTCGCGGCAGCTTGGGGTGGGCGGGTGAGAAATGTTACGCCTCCGGTGCTTTCATCGGCTGCGGCCTTGCTGGACACACTTTTTGAGCTCCTGCCAAGCGTTCTTGCACCCGCCCCACTCCTACTCATCCCAGCTGGACTTAAGCACAAACCAAATGTTCTCGTAGCTTGCTAGAGCGAGTCGTGCGGATGGCGCCGGCTATTTCTGATGTGTCTCAAACTGGGAGACGGCCAGGTCGAACTGCGCCCGGCATTCCGCACAACGAATCCACACCGCATCCTGAAACACATCCATCTCCCGAACCGACAGGGCGGGAGCATGGGTGCCCATACAGGTCTTCAGCGCCACAAGCCCATCCGGCTGTGTAAGTCCTGATTCAGGCGAAGAAGGCTCCACAGCTGACGCCTTCCTGGTGACCGCATCGGCGGTCACCCGATGCACCATACGGCAGGAACTGCACGTCAGCACGACAATGCGATCCGGCTCGACGCGTTTGACCGTCAAACAGAGCGGATGCACCGACCAACATTGTTGGAGAAAGGCTCCGCTACGGATAACCTCTGCCATCTATCGTCCTCGCACCGAAACAGGTTGCCAGCCCTGTTTATCTGGTTTGTTTTGTTTATCTGGTTAGTTTCGTTCAACCAAAAAAACCAGACAGACCAGACAAACCTAAGAACGATCTTCTTAGAGCGCCCACAGAGCCACCATCACCAACACACCAATAATATAGGGGACCGCACAAGAATAGAGCAATGCCGATCGGGCACGGCCTGGCGACTCGGTGCGCGACAGCAGTTCCTTGTAGACGAATTCACGAGAGAGGATCAAGACCGTCAGAGTCAACGCCAGTACCTGAGTTGTCCTGGCCCACGTGTAGTGACCACTGAGAAGAAAGTTCGCCGTAAAATACCCGCTCAAGAGAAGAACGAGCGGTGCAAGGACGAACTGGACCACATTGGGGAAAAAGGCCTGCCAGCCCGAGCGGGCTTCCACTGGACCTGATTGTGAATTGGAATTCACGACCCGACGGCCACCGGAGTCGCTGCTTTCGGCGAAGAAGAAGGAGTCCCTTCATGGGCGGCCCGGCAGGTCTTGCACATGCGAGGACGGGCTTTCAGGAACGAGACTTTGCCGGTGGCCAAGCAGCTGTAATGGACGAACTCCTCGCACAGGCTGCAGCGGGACCAGCCGCCGGAGAGAAACGTCTTGTTACGGTAGAGTGCTTCGTTGCAGACCTTGCAATTCCGGGGTTCAATCCCCAGCAACATCGGCTCCCACGTTCCGCCGCCTTTTCGGATACTCATGCCATGGAGTATAGCGAAGCAATCGGCGGGAAAACAAGGATGAGGAAGGGAGTGGCCAGGCGCCATTTTTGCTCGCAGAACGCGCACGATCGGAATGTGCTCGTCCGATGCGCGCAGTAAAGGACAGCCTTGGCCACTCCCTCGCCCCACTCTGTTTGACAGCCTCCAGACCTTTTGTTACGCTCCGCGCCGATTGGCGCCGCTTCCCCAACATGACCGAGATCTCATGAACATCAAAGATTATCTCGAAAAAAAGCGGATCGAAGTCGATCGTTTCTTGGACCAGGTGACACCACCTGCTGCCACCCCACCCACCACGCTCCACGAAAGCATGCGGTACAGTCTCATGGCGGGAGGGAAGCGAGTCCGTCCGATCCTGGCCATTGCCGCGGCGGAAGCGGTGGGGCAGCCGGTGCCTGGATTGATGCCGGTCGCCTGTTCGCTGGAACTGATCCACACCTACTCCTTGATTCACGACGACCTGCCGGCGATGGACAACGACGACTTCCGGCGCGGGAAACCCACCAACCATAAGGTCTATGGGGACGCAATGGCGATCCTGGCAGGCGATGCGTTGCTAACGATGGCGTTCGACCTCTGCAGCCGTCCGGACCTCATGAAGGGCTGCGACCCGGCACGCCAAGTGCGCCTGATTCAAGAACTGGCGTACGGCTCAGGCAACGTGGGGATGGTAGGCGGTCAGGTACTCGATATCCAGGCCGAGAACAAAAACATCGACCTTCCCACGCTCCAGAATATCCACAAGCATAAGACCGGCATGTTGATTCGTGCAGCGGTGCGGATGGGCGCCATTGCCGGCGGCGCGGAGGATCGTCAACTGGATGACCTCACAAGTTATGCCGAGGATGTCGGGCTGGCCTTCCAGATTGCGGATGATGTCCTCAACGTCACGGGAACGCGTGAGGAACTGGGCAAGAATCCCAACACTGACGCGGAACGTGGAAAGAAAACCTACCCGACGTTTTACGGAGCCGAGGGAGCGAGAAAACTGGCAGACGACTGCGTTACCCGCGCAATCGCGCGCCTCTCCTCGTTTGGTCCGGACGCCGACCCGCTCCGCGAACTGGCCCGCTACATCACCTCGCGGAAAAACTAGTGCTGAGTGCTGAGCCATGAGTGCTGAGACAAAGACGAGACCAGATATCATGGTACGCAATTCAGCCTGCAACCATGTCTTGACCCTCCTCACTCGGTACTCAGCACTCAACACTCAGCACTTCTTATGAAGGTCCTCCTCACCGGTGCAACCGGATTCGTCGGCGGCGCTGTGGCACGTGCGCTGGTCCACCGGGGCATCGAGGTTCGCGTCATGGCCCGCGCCGGAGCCGATCTCCAGAACCTCCAGGGGCTGACTGTCGAACGGGTCGAGGGCGATCTGCGCGATCAAGACTCCTTGCGCCACGCACTCACCGGCTGCCGGCAGCTCTACCATATCGCGGCACACTATGCGCTGTGGGCTAAGGATCCGTCGATCTTTTACGACGTCAACGTCACCGGCACGAAAACCCTGCTGGAAGCGGCCCGGGACGTCGGCACCGAACGGATCGTCTACTGCAGTACCATCGGCGCGATCGGCATTCCGCCGGAAGGAGGACTCGGTACCGAAGAGACGCCCGTTGTGTTCGAGCAGATGGCCGGCCACTACAAACGGTCGAAGTACCTGGCGGAGCAGGAGGTCTTGAAGCTCGCGAAGGCCGGCCTGCCGGTCGTCATCGTGAATCCGAGTGCCCCGGTCGGCATCGGCGACGTGAAACCGACCCCGACGGGGCAGGTCATCGTCGATTTCATGAAGGGCCGCATGCCGGCCTACATCGAAACCGGGATGAATATTGTGGACGTCGATGACGTAGCCATCGGCCATTTACTCGCGATGGAGAAGGGTCGGATCGGCGAGCGCTACATCCTGGGCAGTGCAAACTTGATGTTGCGCGAGGTGTTCGAAATCTTGAGTCGCCTCACCGGCATCAATGCGCCCTCGATCAAGTTGCCGCGATTGGCAATCCTGCCGCTGGCTTATCTCAATCTCTGGATGGCGAACATCACAGGGCACCCGCCTCGTATCCCGCTCGAAGGGGTGAAGATGGCCAAGTACAAGATGCACTACGACTGCAGCAAAGCGATCAGGGAGCTCGGATTCCCGCAGACACCGCCCGAGGTCGCGCTCGAAAAAGCCGTGAGGTGGTTCCGGGATCACCACTATGCATAACCGTAAATGGTGAATGTTCGATGTTGAATGTTAAATTGTCGGAGGTAATTCAACATTCATCATTCAACATTACACATTAATGGATATTATCCTCCTGTTCCTGAAAACGATTTTATTTCGCCCCTACGTCTTCGTCTTTCTGGCGGCGTTCCTGTTCGCGGCGATCCAATTAATCGGCTGGCCACGAACCTGGCGGTTCTGGCTGATTAGCTGGGCCACCGCCTTTGTCTGTGAATTTTCTTCCACGCGCAACGGCATTCCCTTCGGGTGGTATCACTACAATGGCTCGACTGTGGGCCAGGAACTCTACTTCTCCAATGTCCCGTTCATGGACTCGATCTCGTTCAGTTTTCTGCTCTACGCCGCCTACTGTGTTGCGCTCTGCCTCCTCCTCCCAATCACGCAATCCCCGTCTGCCACTCAACCGTGGCTCAAGCCGCTGCGTTTCGACCCCGCAACCCGAACCACGTGGTCCGTGCTGTTGCTCACGGCCTTCTTGTTTGCCTTCATCGATATGGTGATCGATCCCGTGGCGCTTCGCGGCGACCGTTGGTTCTTGGGAAAGATTTACTACTACCCCGATCCAGGCATGCACTTCGGCGTGCCGTTCGCGAACTATGTTGGGTGGGCTGTGGTCGGGTTCATCTCCCTCTCTATCTACTTTCCGCTGGAACGACGGCTTCCCGCACTCTCGCTGCCTCTCTCCGTCACACCTCGCCTCCTGTTGGGGGTCGGCCTCTACTATGGTGTCCTGGCCTTCAATCTCAGTGTGACGTTTTGGATCGGCGAATCGTTCATGGGAATGAGCGGGCTGCTGATGCATCTTCCTGTCATCGCACTGCTGATGTTTCGCCTCGCAGGGCCGCGTGGGGTCTCTTACTCGGGGTAACCCCGGTGGCAATCAGCCAAAAGACTTTGTATAGTGCATGGGTGTAGCCATGCGAACGAAACTGATTATCTTCATCACGGTGGTGGGCCTCGGGATAGTCGGTGCGCTCGGATGGGTGGGGTATCAGGTGTTCACGACCGGCTTTAGCGCCAAGATGGAGCCCCATCCAATCGAGGTGTTCCTGGCACGCCAGATCCGTCATCTGGCCATCCCGGTCGAACGACGCAATACACCCAACCCGGTTCCGCGCACCCCCGAAATGATGAATGAATCGCTGGCGCATTTCGCCGATCACTGCGCCACCTGCCATGCCAACGACGGAAGCGGCCAGACCCAGATCGGCAAAAACGTGTACCCGAAGGCGCCCGATTTACGATCGGCCGACACGCAATCGATGTCGGACGGTGAGATCTTTTGGGTCATTCACAACGGCATTCGTTTCACCGCGATGCCGGCCTGGGGAGAGAATGATCTCGACAACGATGTGGGCAGTTGGAAATTGGTCCACTTTATTCGTCATCTCCCACAACTGACACAGGAAGAACTCAATCGGATGAAAACGTTCAATCCCAAATCGCCGGCAGCAGCGCAGAGCGATGGCGGCCATCATCACTAGCGGCTTCGGAACACCTATCGTGGTTAGGCCTGAATTTCACCGGCCTACATATCTGGACAAACTTGGTCTATCTGGTTATCCGGTTACTCTCACGCAACCGAATTATCCAAAGAACATGACAGGCCGGCAGATGTGTTCAATATCCTGTTTATTCATCGACGACTGAAGGAGAGAAGGTCTGTTATGTGGTTACGTCTGATTGTGACGCTCACGTGTCTCTTCATTTCGATGCCAAGTGTAGCCGAGAGTACGGACCAGCATGTGCTCGGCACGGTGATGGCGATTGACGCGAAGCATCTCGAAATCAAAACGTCCAAGGGTCTGGTGAACGTGCAGGTGAACAAAAAGACCCGGTACAAGGACGAGCGCAATCCGAAAGGCGCCGCCAT
>Ga0075433_10004374_pt1 | contig 10981 bp, 11 predicted proteins | sample RhiMethybrSRZTD2_FD_75299 | JGI IMG/M metagenome (GOLD analysis project Ga0075433, IMG submission 75299) | Populus rhizosphere microbial communities from Tennessee, USA - Rhizosphere MetaG P. TD hybrid SRZTD2 | ecosystem: Host-associated > Plants > Roots > Rhizosphere > Soil | place: USA... | reverse complement strand
CGCGCACCGCCGGCAGGTCGCGGTCGAAGAGCTGGTCCTGCAGCGTCTTGGTTCCGGTCGAGACGATGACCTTGCCGCCGGCGAGAAGCGCCGGCACTAGGTAGGCGAACGTCTTGCCGGTGCCGGTGCCGGCCTCCGCGACCAGCACCCCGGTGCGCTCGATCGCCTCGGCGATTGCCTGCGACATCTCGAGCTGTTCGGTTCGCAGCCTGAAGCCCGGGACGTGCTGCGCAAACGGCCCGTCGGCGGCGAAGGTGCGCTCGAGGATCGGTTTCAAGGCCTGATCTCGTCCACCTTGAGCCAGACGCGGCCGGACTGCGTGCTGCGACTGCTGCGCGCCGACAGGAACGCACTGTCGTCGCGGACCGTGCCCTCGAGCGCGCTGCCGATATCGAGCCATTCGCCCAGCCGGCCGCTTACGGTGGTGGAAAGCGCCTGCTGGCGTCCAGGCGTGTCGCGGCGCTGGGCGATCTCTACGAGCACCTTGTCTCCCGCGAGTCGCGGTATCGCTTCGAAGCCGCTGGCGGTTTCGCGCGTGACCGAGCCGTCGTAAATCGGCGTGCTGCGGCCGGTGGCGATGAAGGCGCGCCCGCCTTCGAGGACCTGGATGCGCTGGTCAATCCTCCCGCTGCTCGCGCTTCGACTGTCCTGCGCCTGCACTTCGATGCTCGAGCCGCGGTTGCTGATCCGCCCGCTCGTCTCCACGCTTCCCGATGCGCTGTCCCCTGCGCCATCGAAGCGAACTGATACTTGCAACCGGCGCAGGGGCCGGTCGATTTCGTCCAGTGCGCGCCTGAGCTCGTCGAGATTGCCGGGACTCGTGCGAACGATGAGCTGCGTCCCCTGGCCGGTCAGCGTGGCGCCTGGCTCGAGGAGCGGGCGCAGCGCGGGAAGGACCTGATCGGCCGTGCGATGACGCAATGGGATGATTTCAAGGGAGGCTTGCCCGGCGGCCTGGCCGGCGAGCGCCGCCACTGTCAGCAGAAGGGTCGCGAAGACCGCGCGGCTAAGGTCCATTTCCTCCACAGCAACGCGTTAGAGCACAGGGCGTGGACCGCAGGCCGATGGAAATTATGCGGATAGCGCTTTTCAGCCCGGGGTCAATCCGTAAAGTAGTAGTCCACCGCCACGTCGACGGCGAACTGCTTGCCGCGCAGCACCGGCGGAACCGGCACGTCGGCGGCGGCGCTCCTGAACATCTCCTGCGCCTGCCGATCGAGCACCTCGTGGCCCGAGGTCTTGGTGACGACGAGCGACGCCACCTGGCCGCCCTGGCCGACCACCATGCGCAGCGCAACCACGCCTTTCCAGTTGTTGTCGGTAGCCACGCGCGGATAGCGCTTGTACCTGGCCGCGACCAGCTTGAGCTGCAGCCGATACTTTTCCAGCGAGCCAGGATCGTCCGCCGGCGCCGCTGTCGCGGCGGGTGCCGCCATCGCCGTTTCGGCGCCCACTGGGTTCCCAGGCCTTTCCTCCTGTGGCGCTGGAAGCTCCGGTCCGGGTTGTCTCCGGGGTTCGGCGATGGGCGACTCTTCCACGGCCGGTTCGGCCGCGGGTTCGACGGTGCGCTCGACGATAGGCGCCGGTGCCGGCTGCGCCAGGCGCTTCGGCGCCGCCGGCTTGATCTGCGGCGGCGGCTTGGCCGGCGCCGACCGGCGCGGCGGCTCGGCAGCCGGCACGGGTGCCGGCGACTCGACCAGCCGTGCGAGGATCGAAGGAAACTGCGACTCGCCCACGCGCGCGCGATCGCGCTGGGAGACGCCGAAGAGCAGCGCCCCATGCAGCACGATGGACGCCGCTATGGCGTACTTGAGTGCTCGGTTTTCCTCGCTGTACATGGCCGGCCGTGCAGAGCAGGCCAATATAGCACCTGCAGCATCTAGGTCGCTCGCAGCGCGCGCCAGATCTTCTCCGGCGTGAGCGGCATCTCGAGGTGCAGCACGCCGCGCTCGTGCAGCGCGTCGAGCACGGCGTGCGCCACCGCGGGCGCCGCGCCGATGGTGCCGAGCTCGCCGCAGCCTTTCACTCCAAGCAGGTTGGTCTTGCATGGCACGCTCTCGTCGAACGTCGCCTGCATCGGGGGGAACTGGTCGGCTCGCGGCACGCAGTAGTCCATGAGCGAGCCCGACAGGAGCTGTCCGCTCTCCCGGTCATAGATCGCCGCCTCGAACAGCGCCTGCCCGGCGCCCTGGGCGATGCCGCCATGCACCTGCCCTTCTACGATCGGGTGATTGATGACGCGGCCGATGTCGTCGCAGGTCGCGATGCGCGCGAGGGTCGCCTCGCCGGTCTGAGGGTCGACCTCGACCTCGACGACCTGCGCACCGTTCGGCCACGACGGCGTCGACGGGGTTTCGGTCGCGGTAACGCGAATGCTTTTTCTCTCCTGCGCTGCGGCGATGTCGGCAAAGGCGATCGAACGATCGGTGCCGGCGATGTAGAAGCGTCCGCCCCGGAATTCGATATCCGAAGCCGCCGCTTCGAGGACTTCGGCGGCCAATTCGCGCCCCCGCGCGATCATCTTGCGTCCCGCGGCGACGAGCGCCGAGCCGCCGACGAACGCCGAACGTGAGCCGACGCTGCCCACGCCGGTGGCGAGGTCGGTGTCGCCTTGCACGATCCGGATCTTTTCGCTTTCCATCCCGAAGAGTTCTTGTACAAGTTGCGAATACGAGGTCTCGAGCCCCTGCCCCATCGCCTGCGTGCCGGAAAACACCGTGACCGTTCCGTCCGCTGCGACTTCGATGTCGACCGTTTCGGTCGGAATCGCCCCGGTCCATTCGAGGTAGACCGAGACGCCGCGCCCGCGCAGCTTTCCGCGCCTTTTCGATTCCTCTTTTCTGTTTGAATAGCCTTGCCAGTCAGCCACATCGAGCGCGCGATCGAGCATGCGAGCGAAGTCGCCGCTGTCGTAAACGTCCCCGAGGTGCGTGCGGTGCGGGAACTCGCTCGGTCGGATGAAGTTTCGCCGGCGCAGCTCGAGCGGATCGAGCTTCATCTCGCGCGCCGCCTTTTCCATCAGGCGCTCCATGAGGAAGTTGGCCTCTGGGCGGCCGGCTCCGCGGTATGCCCCGGTCGCCATGGTGTGCGTGAGCACCGCTCGCACGCGGTAGTGCACTGCCGGCACGCGATACACAGTGGTCTGGACCTTGGGGGTGAGCTGCAGCGGGATGATGGCCGAGGAGCCGACCGGCACCGCGCCGATGTTGGCGAGCGCCTCGGTGCGAAGCCCGAGGATGCGGCCTTCCCGGTCGAGCGCGAGACTCGCCCTCACGCGCTGGTCGCGCCCCATGTGCGCGGCGAGAAATTCCTCGCTGCGCTCGCCGCGCCAGCGCACCGGCCGGCCGAGCTTGCGCGCCGCGTGGCATACGAGCGCGTCCTCCGGCGTAAGGCCCGTCTTCATGCCGAAGCCGCCGCCGATGTCGCCGTTGACCACGCGGAACTCCTCGGGCTTGCGCTTGAAGACGGCCCCGAGGAGCTCGCGCGCTCCGGTGGGGGTCTGGTTCTGGGTATAGAGCGTGGTGCGCCCCGCGTCGAACACCCCGATGCAGGCGCGCGGCTCCATCGCCATGGCGATGACGCGCTGGTTGTGCAATTCCAGGCGCGTGACATGCGCCGCACCCTTGAAGATTCCATCCATGAGCTCCGGATCGCCGTAGGAGGCTTCCGCCGCGACGTTGCCAGGCGCCCTTTCCCACACGAGCGGCGCGCCCTCGGCGACGGCGGCGTCCGCATCGACGACCCCCGGGAGCTCTTCGTATTCGACGGCGGCGAGCTCCGCCGCGTCCTGCGCCTGGTCACGGCCTTCGGCGACCACCGCGATGACGGGCTGACCGACGTAGTACACCTTGTCTTCCGCCAAAGGCGTGCGCGCCGGAGCCGCCATCGGCGAGCCGTCGGCGCGCTTGAACGCGGGCGGAAACGGGATATGCCCTACGCCGTCGACGCGCAGGTCGGCCATCGACCACGCGGCGATAACGCCTTTCGCCTTCCTTGCATCCGCCAAATCGACCTTCAGGATCTTCGCGTGCGCGTGCGGCGAGCGCACGACGACGAGCCAGGCCTGGTTGGGAAATTCGCGGTCGTCGCTAAAGAGGCCTTTGCCGGCGAGGAGCCGGTCGTCTTCGAGACGCTTCTGCGAGCGCGCCGCGCCGAATCGCGCCGACGCGGGGTCGAACTGCACCTGCAGTGGAACCGAGGTCATTCAAGGGAGGCGGACGAGGATTCGAGGAAAGTCCGAAGTCTACGTTAGTCCAAAGGCATCAGCGCGTCGAAGCCGCCGATCCTGACCGATGTTCGCCGGGTTCAGATTCAAAGCGATGTATAGGCTTGGTTTTCGATCGCCGCGGCGTCGCATTCGCGAGCCCCAGGCCGATGCAGACCTCCGTCCGCCAGCGATGGTGCTGTCTTCGTTTCCTGTGGCATGATGCAGCCGCCGAAGAAATCGGCTCGGGAGGAAGGGGTTGCGCGTTTCGAAGACGCCTATCAGCGCGTACAAGCGCATCGTTGCGCTCGGATCGTTCGCGCTGGCCGCGCTCGCGGCTGCCGCAACCTGCGGTGCCGAGATCTTCACGCTCGTCCGGCCCGACGGCTCCCTGCTGATCACCGATGAGCCGCCGTTTCCGCCCGCCATACCCGTGCTCGCCGTGGCGCGCGCCGAGCATCCGATCGACGCGATCGCCAAGCGTCATGGCGTCGATCCCCTGCTGGTGCGCGCGATCATCCGCGTCGAGTCCAACTTCGACCCGAAGGCCGTCTCGCCGAAGGGCGCCGTGGGGCTGATGCAGCTCATGCCCGAGACCGCGATGCGCTACGGCGTGGAAAACCGGTTCGATGCCACGCAAAACATCGACGGCGGCGTGCGCTACATGCGCGACCTGATGGCGATGTTCAACGGCAACCTCAGCCTCGCCCTAGCCGCCTACAACGCCGGCGAAGGCGCGGTTATCAAGTACGGTCGCCGCATCCCGCCCTACCCCGAAACCCAGCAATACGTCGTCGGGGTGCGCTCGTACTACAACCAGTTCCGCCGCGCCGATCCGGCGAAGAGCCGCAATTTAGCCACCGTCCCGTAGCCGCAAGACGACGCTTGATCGTCGGATAGCGCCTTAGTCACGCCCGGTCCTGTTAGGTCGGGGTGTCAACTAAATCGGGGGAAGATCGGTGTCGCTGTCAATCGCGTTGTTAGGTTGTAGCTCGCCTAGCGACATGGAAACCACTCTCGCAGCAACTTCAAAAATGCGGCCTCCGGAAGCCTGTTGGGTTCGAACTTCACGTCCTTGAATAGATCGGCGTTGTCTTCGACTTTCTTCCAAATGACGTCGACGCCTCGGTCCTCCGGCGGCAAGCAGAAGCCCGAGCCATTACGCATTACCGCGAACGTATAGATTGTCCCAACGGTGAAGGCATTTGCGACCGCTTCATCACGAGATTTGGGGGCGCGCTGCGTGTCCTGCGCGCTTGAGGCAAGGGCTACACACGCTAATGCGACAGTGACGATAGCGCGGTGCATGGACTGCAACCTAACGTTCGGCATCGGCCGCCGGCGGCTCCTCGCCGGTCGGCTGCATGCCGGGTTAGCTTGCAGCTCTACTTCTCCCGTTCCCAAATCAGGACTCCACGAGTCATTGGCGCTCCCGGAAGAAGAGGGCTCGGCGCCCAAGCCGATGTCACCTGTAGCCGATCACTCTCGAGCTTATAGAAACGCACTTGCTCGGTGCCATGCCAGGCTGGATTCCAGGAAACGTCGACCTTGGTGATCCACTTGTCGCCTTCCAGGCGATACATTCCAGTATAGGCAAACATGGTACGGAACAGGACGGCGAGCTCCTCGTCCGTTTTGCCAGGTTTACGCCCTTCGCCTTCGAGCACGGCCATCATTCTGGCCTGAGGCGTCATGATGATATAGCCCGTAGGGTTCTTGCCGAAACAGGGGCGGCTGTCCCTGCCGTCCTGAAATTGCGTCTCGCACGAAATGAGCTTCCAAATACCAACGAGCTTTGCACCATCGTCAGCGACCGCCGTTTGGGTGCCGACCAGCAAAGAAAAGAACAGTGTGATCCATTTCAACATGCATCCCTCCATTCGCAGAACAGCTTTACCCAGTAGTACTCGAAGCCAGGGTATGGCACCGTGATGCTGCAAGCTAACGTCCCGGTTTTGGCGCGCTGAGGGAGGAGCGACGCAGGAGCGCCGATATGTAAGCGTCGCTCAACAACCGGATGTTAGATGCCACGGCCCAATACCGGTTGGACTCGCCGGAATTCTTCGCTTGCCATGGAATGCCATGGGAAATGGCCGTCATGCGAAGGCCAAACTATCTGATAAAGCGGAAAGTCATTGCCGTAGTAGTACCAGCGCGCAAACCCAACATATTCGTAGTAGCTGGTCTTCGGCACTTCGACAAAGCAACAGGAGTAACCCTCCAGTAGTTTGTCTGTCGGTTTATCGAGATCTAGGCGCTCGTCCTTGGGTAGGCCACCGACGGCGTTCCAGATCACTTGATGCGCCACTTCCCGTTTTAGACCATAGATGAGCAGTTCTGGATGTTGGTATGTCTTGAAAAGGCCGACAGTGAAGAAATACGGACCTTGATCGCCTTCCGCCAAGATATGAACGCCATGCCATCCGTATTTCGCAATATCGTCGAGCACCTTCTGCTCGGACGCGTCCTCGGCAACGGTGCGAACTCTTGGCATCTAACGTAGAGGTTTGCAGCGCGGCGAGCCCGACGGCAAATTAAGTGATGCGCTTGCCGCCGCGTCTGGCAACACCGCCATGTTATGCCGCATGCGCGGCCTTAAATGCATACCGCTCGATCAGCGCCCCGATGAAGAAACCCGCGCCGAACGCCAAATAGGTGTAGGTCGCCTCAAATGCTGCGGCGGGGCCATGTGCTTTGAGGGTCGCCAGCAAACCTGCAGACCCAAGCACGAAACCCCACGCACCCAAAAGAAACAAGGGTTGGAGTCGTCGCCAGAAACGCTCAGCGGCGCCTACACCAAACCGACGATCAATGAGGCGCTGGAGACCACCCTCAACAAAACGTTGGATGAAGTTCTTCCGAGTGAATATGTGATTCGCCACAACAAGAACTGGCGGGACTAGCAGCCCGAAGAGCGGAAATACATACGAGAAACGATCCGGCGCGAAGGTGACGTACGGGGATGTAGGGAGATCTAAACCTGCCACAAGGGCCTGCGACAGTATGAGTGCCCAAATGCCAACGACGCATAGGAGTTGCCGGTCGTGCAGCAACGGTTGCTTATGCGGCATAACGCGCCGCAGCGCAGGCGTCGGTCACCAACGCGCTGTTAGGTGGCACTGGCCCTACTTGGTTGAGCGCTCGTTGTTGTTTGAAATCCAAGGAGGCACCTTTCCAAACGTGAGCATGATGCTACCTATTAGTAGCGTTAGTGCGCTTGCAAAGACGAGCGAATAGCCGAATACAAGCGCCCAACCGTAGCCATGGACCCCCGTATCCGGGACCATAAACCCGAATCTCGCTCGCAGTAATAGAGCGTCAACGATCGACTCTCGAAGTATCAGCGCGAACGCTAGTCCGGCGCCGATGAGCATTAGGCCGCTTCCCATCCGTATAGCGGCGAATGCCTAGGAAATCCGCGTCGATATGCCGATGGGAGGAAGCAAGCAGCCAGCATGACCGCCATCACCGCCACCATTCCCCATCTGTAGGTGCTATCCACGATCGGCTGGAGTTCGCCCATTGGTGCCACCTAACGTCCGCGTTGTGACGCGCTGAAGAAGGCGCGGAAGCGCCGCGCGCAGGCGTCGGTCACCAACGCACTGTTAGCCTGCTCATTGTTGATGCACGACATCGAGTACCTCCCCATTTGCAGCGCGGATGACTGAGACCGCCGTGCCGCCTAGCCCGCCGCCTTGCAGTGTCCCATAGACGACCCAAAAGTCCCCTGATCGAATGGCTTTGAATGGTCTTTGCTTGCGAATATGGTCGGCTCCAAAAACGGAGCTGGCAACGGCTTCATGGATTTTCTCTGCGACCGCTGCGCTCGGCACAGCCCCACCCTTCAAAGTGTTGGGCAATCGCTGCGAAAGCGCCCTTTCAACCATCTCCTTCGCGTCCTTTTCATAGATGGCGCGCTCCTCCGCGGCGGGGATCTGTGCGAACGCCGAGAATGAAAGTCCCAGGAGCAGCGTGGCGCGGAGCGACCTCAAGCAGGCTAACGTCCGCGTTTTGCCGCACCGCGCTGAGCGCGGAGCGGCGAGGTGTAGGTGTCGGTCAACAACGCGCTGTTAGACCGCGCGGTCATTTGTCCATTGGCCGAAGCTGGCTAACGTTGGGCAGAGTACTTGCGATTCCACGACCGTCAATGGACCACAGGTCGATGCCCGACAGCAATCCTTCGCGGACGAACGCAAATATTCCAAAGAGCTTGCCGTCTGCGTCGTCCCAACGGTAATCCGAAACTATCGACATTCCAGACTTTGGTGATGCGACCTGGCCGTCGATTGAGAAGTCCACGCTCGCACACCCACATGAACAACGCGATACGACCCGCGCCCGAGCGAGCTGCCGCAGATGCTTCTTGCCTTCTTCACCTCCGTGCTCCAAGAGCCAAAGAACCATCTCGCGTTCCGCAACCGTCAGCGGACGATCTTCGGCGATTGAAGTGGCAGCGTGCGCCATCTGCGCGGTCTAACGTCCGCGTTTTGCCGCGCCGCATGCGCAGCGTAGCGAGCTGGAGGCGTCGGACAACAACGCGCTGTTAGGTGCCATGCCGTGACACCTTGCTGCCAATGACCTTACGGATGAGATGCGGCTCGATCGCCACGGAGTGACTGCCTGCGTGAGGACCTGAGGTGATGCCAAAAACCAGGATCGCGCACCCAAATTGATCGAAACCCTCGACCTTTTTTCTGGTCCCGAGGATGTGCTTGAAAACGGCCTCGGTCTCTGCTCGGTAGGGGTCTCGCATGCCGCTCAGGTCTGGAATACCGAGCACGCGCACCACATCACCCTCCCGGACAGTGCGACCGTCGACGTCCTTGATACTGGCGGGCAGCTGCGTGGACATGGCACCTAACGTTCGCGTTTTGCCGCGCCGCATGCGCGGCGTAGCAAGCTGAAGGCGTCGGTCAACAACGCGCTGTTAGCCCTCATGGCGTTCGTATGTGAGCGTCTCACGACTGTCCGGGTCACCTAACAGCATCTCAATGCGGTATGGCGCGCGGCGACCACTGAGGTGGATGGAAGAGGCATGATAGATACCAGGTGGCATGGATCCGCCCTGAGCTATATCCAGCGTCACCCCATAGCCGAAATTCGATTTCTCGACTTTCCACCGGCCAACTCCACTCACAAACTGACCCGTACCTTTGCCGAAACCGTCGGTATATGCGTCCGGTATTGAGGTGGCTGCTACGGATCCATCTCGGTTCAAACGAAGAATTGACGGCGGAATTGAGCCATACCCTCGTTTATCGCGAAGGAAGACTTGACTCTCCTTATCTAGGGCATACGAACCGGCCAACTCTTCAACCGACGGCGCCGAGGACGGGCCGTCGCCACAAGCGACGAGACACCCTACAACGGTCAAGTAGAGCATGCGCTGCGCCAGTTCCATGAGGGCTAACGTCCGCGTTTTGCCGCGCCGCGCTGAGCGCGCAGCGGCGAGGTGTAGGTGTCGGTCAACAACGCGCTGTTAGACGCCATGCAGCTGATCAAGCTGTACTTTGCCATTGAAATGGTGGAGTAACAGATAGTTGTCCCAGCCGCGCGATCCTTCACATGTCACGATCGTTGAGCGGCGCAAGAGCGGTCCAAACCGGCTTGCCCCAAAGGCCTTGCCCTTCACCGCCGCCCATACACGCGCCGGTGAGCGGGACCTGAAGCAGTAATTGATGTAGGGGCCGCGATCTCTGCCGCGGTCCCATGAGAACTGCCGTACATAATTTAGGCGCTCGGCGATGCGGACCATGAGCTGCGTGACGGCGAGCGTACTCAGCCCGCGGGCTCGATTGCGCTGCAATTGCACGCACAGCGTTCGCATGTGGCGGCTAACGTTCGCGTTTTGCCGCGCCGCACTGAGCGCGAAGCGGCGAGGAGTAGGCGTCGGTCAACAACGCGCTGTTAGATTGCACGATTGTGCTTCCTGACGCGCGGTAGGTGCTTCATCTCCAGACGAGCGATGCGCTCAACATTCTTAGAGCCGCGCTTGTAGTCGGTCAACAGCTTGGCCTTCATTGCTGCGGTAAGCCGAGGTCCGTTGGCCAAGAATGCTTGGACCTCCTCGATGGTGGGCATACGGTCTTTGGTAGCCAGCACCGTCCTCGTGTACTTGAGTAAGCGGTCAATGGCGCTCGGCATGGGCGTGCAATCTAACGTCCGCGTTTTGCCGCGCCGTATGCGCAGCGGAGCGAGCTGGAGGCGTCGGTCAACAACGCGTCGTTAGATTGCACGCGGCTCATGGGCGCACCTGACTGAGCCGCAATACATACACGTGCATTGCCCTTGGCGCAAAACGTTCACAATTGCCGACGCCCAGTGATCCATACCCCAAACGCGTGATGCGCGCGGGCGCTTTTCCCCACGCATCTCGACGAATAGCCGCTTGCCACACGACTGACACTGTATCGAAACCGCCAGCGCCACATAGGTGAGCCCGAGTGCCACAACTGCGACTAGAAGTGCGGTGGTGACTGACGCTACGAATGGCCAAGTGCCATTGAGCGCTTGAAAATGGGCGAGGGCGAACTGAAGAATAAGGAACGCCAATGAGCACCAAGCCAGTACGACGAGCCACGCCGCAATGACAACCCGAGTGGCCTGAGGGTGCACGCTATCCGCCATCGTGCAATCTAACGTCCGCGTTTTGCCGCGGCGTGCGGGCGGCGTAGCCGCAAGCCTAGGGCGTCGGACAACAACGCGCTGTTAGCCGCGTCGGCCTTAAAAAGCAGGGTACCCAACCCAGAAGGGCGTTTCATTTGGCTCCTCGGGCGA
>Ga0075433_10004372_pt1 | contig 10981 bp, 10 predicted proteins | sample RhiMethybrSRZTD2_FD_75299 | JGI IMG/M metagenome (GOLD analysis project Ga0075433, IMG submission 75299) | Populus rhizosphere microbial communities from Tennessee, USA - Rhizosphere MetaG P. TD hybrid SRZTD2 | ecosystem: Host-associated > Plants > Roots > Rhizosphere > Soil | place: USA... | reverse complement strand
AGATGCTATCGAGAAATTACAGTATGATTTGTACTACATCAAGCATATGTCTCCTGTTTTCGATCTCCAAATTATTTTCGAGAGCATTAAAGTCATCCTTTTTGGGTGGGGTGCTCGCTGAGATGCAGCATGATTAATGCGCTCACCATCGATGTTGAAGATTATTTTCAGGTTGAGGCCTTTTCCGATGTTATTTCACGCAAGGATTGGTGCCAGTATCCGATGCGAGTTGCGAACAACACCTACCGACTCTTGGAACTGTTGGAGCAGCGCGGCATTCACGCGACGTTTTTCATCTTGGGGTGGGTGGCGGAACGTTGTCCAAGTCTCGTGCAGGATATTTTCAAAGCAGGACATGAGATTGGGAGTCACGGATATGGGCATCAGATGATCAATCGGGGAGATGAGAAGAGTTTCCGCAGGGACATTAGTCACGCTAAATCGATCCTTGAGGATCAAATTGGCATTGACGTTAGGTGTTTCCGCGCTCCAAGTTATTCAATCACGACGAAAACGCTTTGGGCATTGGAGATTCTCGGAGAACTGGGTTTCGAGTACGATTCGAGTATTTTCCCGGTGCATCATGATTACTACGGCATTCCGGATGCTCCACGGTTTCCGCATTATAGGTCTCTCCGCGACGGAGGCCGTCTTTTAGAATTTCCTCCGTCGACCCTGCCCGCATACGGGATTAACCTTCCCGTAGCGGGAGGCGGATATTTGAGACTCTTGCCTTACCGGGTGACGGCATGGGCGATCCGCCGAATCAATGAGAAGGAAGCGCAGCCCGCGATGGTGTATCTACATCCATGGGAAATCGATCCCGAGCAACCGCGAGTAGCCGCTCCCTGGGTTTCGCGGTTTCGTCACTACCAGAATTTACGTTCGACGGAAGAAAAACTGAGGCGTCTCCTCGATGATTTTTCATGGGCCTCGATGTCGAAGGTGCTTTCGTTGTCGTTGAGCAGCGCGAATTCGAAAGAAGGGGTGGGAGATGGCCTATAAAATTCTCTCCGTGGTTGGAGCTAGGCCGAATTTTATGAAGATCGCTGCCATCTGCGAAGCGATCAAAGAGTACAACGCGCTATCCAACGGGCGACAAATCGAGCATATTTTGGTGCACACCGGACAGCATTACGACGCGAATATGTCCGATTTCTTTTTCAACGATCTCGAGTTGCCAAAGCCAAATCTGTTTCTCGGGGTTGGCTCCGGATCTCATTCCGCTCAGACCGCTAAGGTGATGGAAGGATTTGAGGGCGTATTGTTGGCCGAGAAGCCGAACGTCGTAATCGTTGTCGGCGACGTGAACTCGACCGTGGCCTGTGCATTGGTCACCAAAAAAACTTCCTGTTCTGGCGGCGCTGACGGAAAAGATTTTATTCCGCAATTGGCCCATGTGGAAGCAGGCTTGCGAAGCTTCGACAGAACGATGCCCGAAGAAGTCAATCGGATCGTAACGGACTCGATCTCGGACTATCTTTTCACCACGGAAGAAAGCGCGAACCTAAACCTGGCGCGGGAAGGAGTTTCGACCGATAAAATCCATTTCGTGGGTAACGTCATGATCGATACTCTATTGCGCCATCGAACGAAAGCGAAGGAATCCGCGATTCTCCATGACCTTCAGCTATTTGAGCAAGCTCGAATCAAGCCATACGCCATTCTGACATTACACCGGCCCGCTAACGTTGATGATTCGCGAGTATTTTCCAAGATGGTGGAATCGTTCTTGGCTGTGTCGCAACACATGCCGATCATTTTTCCCGCTCATCCACGGACGCTTAAGCAGATTCAGGAAGCGGATTTGGGGGATTATTTTGTCGATCATTGTACCAACGGTCCCGAGCCTTGGGACTCCCGAGTGCGCATTCGATTAGTGCCTCCGTTGGGATATATCGATTTTCTGCAATTGATGTCTCACGCCAAGGTCGTGCTGACAGACTCTGGAGGGGTACAAGAAGAGACGACGATTTTGGGTATTCCGTGCATTACATTGAGAGAAAATACCGAACGGCCGGTCACGCTTAAACATGGAACCAATGTGCTCGTTGGCGCTAACCCGGAGAAAATCATTCGTGAATTTTCGCGGGTTCTTGAGGGTGCAGCAAAACCGGTGGCGCCTCCGCATTTTTGGGATGGCAACGCCGCCAAGCGAATCGTTCAGATTCTCGCCGGAGAAGCGCCGCCGGAGCGCGAACCGGCACCCCAGTGCTGGAGCGGCGCGCCGACCGCTGAAAGTGTGCGCGATCCCTAGTCAAAGGCAAGCTGAAATGATCGAATGTTCAATTCTCCGAGACGACGATCCTCGGTGGGATGCCTTTGTTCTGGCCCATCCGGCGGGAACATTTTTCCACTTGTCGATCTGGCGGGAAATTGTCTCGCGCAGTTTTGGCTATGAGCCCATTTATCTATGGGCAACGGATTCAGAACGCATTTGCGGCGTTTTACCGCTCTTCTTGGTCAAGAGTCTTCTTTTTGGTCGCAGTTTGGTGGCGATGCCAATTGGCGTCTACGGAGGTGCCGTCGCGACTGATGAAAGTGTCGCCGGCATTCTTTTGGATGAAGCGAAACGGCTTGCCAATGAGCACCAAGTGCGTTACCTGGAAATCCGCGGCAATCCCTACAGCGAGTCTATGGAGGCGCCGATTTCGAACGGCGACGCGCCGCGCTGGGCCCGTAAAGATCTGTACCTCACATTTCTCAGTGGAATTTCTCCTACAGACGAGGCGAATCTAGCGCGGATTCCTCGCAAGCAGAGGCGTATGATCCGTCAAGGCGATAAAAACGGCCTTAGACCGGTTTTCGACAACGGTCGCCTACACGAGTTTTACAACGTTTACGCGGAAAGTGTGCGAAACCTGGGAACGCCTGTTTTTGGTTTTTCCTATTTTAAAAATCTCGTCGAAGCACTCGACGAACAATGTAAGGTGCTCTTGATCGAATACCAAGACAAAGTTGTCGCAGGAGTACTATCTTTCTTTTATAAGGATCAGGTTTTACCGTACTACGGTGGTGCTTTGAAAGAGTGTCTTCATTTGGCACCGAACGATTTCATGTACTGGGAACTCATGCGCTATGCAGCTTCCCATGGCTATAAAGTTTTCGATTTTGGCCGAAGCAAAGAAGGTACGGGTTCCTATCACTTTAAACGACACTGGGGATTCGAACCAAAACCGCTTCCCTACTGGTACTATTCACTCAATGGTCACGGCATACCAGACACCAGTTCAATCAATCCTAAATTGCAATGGGCGATCCGTATCTGGCGCGGCTTGCCGTTACGAGTAACCAAATCAATCGGTCCGTACATCGTCAGGCATATTATTCCCTAGAGGAACGGCGTTAACCGTAGTTGGCTATCGTCGATCACAATGCACCCTTATGAGATTACTTTTCCTTGCCCACCGAACTCCCTATCCGTCGAACAAAAGCGAGAAAATTCGTGCATTCCATTCTTTTCTGCATCTCGCCGAGTTCCATGACTGTGCGCGTTTGACTGAGAGGTTCTGGATTTCTTCAAAAGGCTAAGAGAGTGATCGGAGCAGCTGAAAGATCGACAGGAGCGGAAGTCCTGGGAGCATGTGACAGTGGTATCCTGCCTTGGAGTTGGAAGGGCTGGGATCAAGTATGCTCCATGGGCGGAGTTTCTCTGTTTGTCGAAGGATTCGCCGCGAGTGATGACGAGGTCCAGACGACGAATGGAGCAGGGCGCGAAAGCTGGGGAGCGCCGCTTATCGATCTCTATAAGGCCCAGGGCGCTAGGTTTCTAAATCGGCTCCGCGGCTCTTTTGCCATTGCTTTGTGGGATGCGTGCAAGAAGACATTGATTATCGGCACCGATCATTTCGGCACTCGGTCGATTTATGTTTGGGCAAGTGGCAACCGAATCGCGTTTGCGACGCGCATCGCCCGGTTCGCCAGCTGCACCGAGATACCCAAGCTCATTGAGCCCAACAGCATTTATTTTTATCTGAATCATTCGTTCATTCCTGCGCCATTTACGATTTATAAGAACATTCAGCGCTTAGAACCGGGTCATTTCCTTCAGTGGACAAACGGCCGCGTGACCTTTCAACGGTATTGGGACATGGCCTACGACGAAGATAGCAGCCTCACCGAAGCGGCGGCGGCTGCCAGTCTGCGCTCATCGGTGCAAGACTCGGTCCGGTTTGCGTTTCGCGCCAGCGTTCGCGACGAGCAAATGGGCGCCTTTTTGAGCGGTGGCACTGACAGCAGCGCGCTTGTCGGATTGCTCAGCCAGATCAGCGAGGAAAAAACGAATTCATTCTCAGTGGGCTTCGATGAGGCAGCCTACAATGAAATTCACTACGCGCGCACTGCAGCGAAACATTTTAATAGCGACGCTCACGAATATTTTGTTCGTGCCGATGAGGCGCTGGAGGCGATGCCGACGCTAGCGTCGGCTTATGACGAGCCTTTCGGAAACAGTTCCGCGATTCCGACATATTTCTGTCTGAAGATGGCGCGCGATGCGGGTATGCAGATCATGTTCGCGGGCGATGGAGGCGACGAGCTTTTTGGCGGTAACGAACGCTATATCACCGAAAAAGTTTTCACGCTTTATCACGAGATTCCCAGCGCTGCGCGAACGTTGATCGATCGGGGCGCCAAGATCATTCCAGCGTTTTACCCGTGGCGGAAGATCAAAAACTACGTTCACAAGGCTAATTTACCTGCATGGGAACGGTTCTTTACCTATCAGCTCTATTTTCGAGATCACGCCCACGAGTATCTCACCGATGAGTTCAGAGAGTCCATTGATCGCGAGTTCGCTCTCGACGTGCCCCGGCAACACTACTTAAGGGCGGGAAACATCGCGCCGTTAAATCGCCTGCTTTATGTGGACCTAAAGTTAGCCGTGTCCGACAACGATCTTTTTAAGGTCAATCGCACAGCGGAGATTCATGGGATTCAGGTTCGTTACCCGTATCTTGATCCGCTGGTGGGAAGCATTTCCGGTAAGATTCCGGCGAGGCTCAAAGTGAAGGGCTGGTCGAAACGTTATATTTTCAAAAAAGCCTTCGAGAACTTTTTGCCAGAAGCAATCCTGCAAAAGAAAAAACATGGTTTCGGATTGCCGACGGGGGAGTGGCTTAGGCGTAACGCCGGATTCAGAGATCTCGCCCGTTCACTGTTGCTGGAGTCGCGCGCGATTCAGCGGGGCTATTTTAAGCGATCCGCCGTTGAGCAATTGCTCAAGCTACATGACAGTGAAGCCAGCAGTTATTTTGCTACACACATTTGGAATTTAATGATGCTCGAACTTTGGCACCGTCACCATGCTGATAAAACCTCAAGCCGCGCGTCAACAAATTAGTTGAAATTCGATAGCTTGGAACGCTTTTTGCCCTTTAAGAATCGGCTCTGTCTTTATTGTTTGGATTAGGGTAGTTTTGCACATTTTTGTCTAAATTTAGTAGCGCGTAAGATCATTTTGTCTTCGTGACTTGTCAATTCGTGTCACGAAAACGTTTGCCCGGTGAAGCGAACGTACATTTTGCGCCAATCGTTCTCCTCCGACGGTTTGGCAACGAAAGGGCCGTTGATGCAGCCATGGCGGAAGCCTGCCGATTTTTATTTGTTTGATTCGTCATGCGTCTTAAAGCCGGCATCCAGGCCAGGCGTGGATGAGCTCGCAATTAATTGTTGTCTTGGCCGGAACGACTCCACGATTGGGGCGTTGGTACGACGCACCGATATTCGAGGTTCAGACGTTAGGCGAACAAACCGCAACGACGGCTCATGATCAGGAAATTGAAAGGATTGGTTCTGAGCGGGGGTCGCGGAACGAGACTCCGTCCGCTCACACATACCGCCGCTAAACAGCTGGTGCCCGTTGCTAACAGGCCAATCCTATTTCATGTGCTCGACAATCTAAAAAACGCTAGCGTGGACGAAATCGGTATCGTGATCTCGCCAGAGACCGGGAACGCGGTTCGCGAAGCTGTTGGCAGCGGTGAATCATGGGGCATGCGCATCGAATACATATTACAAAGCGAGCCATCGGGTCTGGCCCACGCCGTGAAAGTGGCGCAGCCGTTTCTCGGTTTGGATTCTTTCGTTATGTACCTTGGTGACAACTTGATCGGTTCCGGAATCCGATCCTATCGGGAGAAGTTTGAACAATCCATGGCGCAAGCGTCGATTCTACTAAAAGCAGTTGAAAATCCCTCCAGCTTCGGCATCGCGGAAATCGACGGCGCTGGTTGTGTGATGCGCTTGGTTGAGAAACCCAAAGCGCCTAAATCTAATCTGGCGCTCGTTGGTATTTATTTTTTTACGTCCGCTATACACAAAGCGATCGAAAAAATTAGTCCCTCCTGGCGCGGCGAGCTCGAAATCACCGATGCGATTCAAGTCTTGTTACAGGACGGCGGCCAAGTTTTGAGTGACCAAATCGAAGCCTGGTGGCTTGATACGGGAAAGAAGGACGACCTCTTGACCGCCAATACCGTCGTACTCGACGAATGGGTGAAACGGCGCATCGACGGAGAAATAAACGGGCAGAGTCAGGTGACCGGACGGGTGCAATTGGGTAAAGGCAGCCGGATCATCAACAGTACGGTTCGCGGACCCGTCGTGATTGGTGAGAACGTATGGATGGAAGATTCCTTTATCGGCCCGTTTACCTCGATCGGCAGCGGCTGCCGCATTATCTCATCGGTTTTAGAACATTGCGTTCTGCTGGAATCTGCGCGGATTGAACACGTCGACCGACTGGAGGACAGCTTAATCGGTAAGAATTCCGTCGTTCTCAAGGATCACAAGAGCCATCAGGCGTATCGACTAATGATTGGCGACGATTCGGAAGTGTTGCTCTGATGCCTTTCAGCTTCGCACGAACGGCTATCCCCGACGTCATTCTCATTGTGCCTCCGGTCTTTGCCGATCACCGCGGTTTTTTTATGGAGACTTACAAACGTTCCGAGTTCGCCGCCGAGGGAATCACAGAGACATTTGTGCAATGCAATCATTCTAAGTCGGCGAAGGGAATCCTGCGCGGGCTCCACTATCAGAAATATCCTCGTGCCCAAGGTAAGCTTGTGCGCGCGCTGGCGGGCGAAATCTACGACGTCGCGATCGATATGCGAGATGGCTCGCCCACGTTTGGCCAGTGGGTGGCAGTTACGCTATCGTCGGAAAACAAGAAAATCCTGTATGTGCCGGCTGGTTTTGCACATGGATTCTGCGTCATCAGTGCAGACGCCGAGATTCAGTATATGACAACCGAAGAATACGCGCCAAAATTTGAAGCTGGCGTGATCTGGAATGACCCGGACTTGGACATTGATTGGCCGATCGCAGAGCCCGACCTTTCCACCCGCGATCGCGCTTGGCCGCGCCTCAAAGACGCAGATAGTAACTTCAGCTATGGCAAAGGGCATAGGGCTAGGGGCAGAGAGCGAAGAGCTGAAAAGTAGAGAACGAGCCGAATGAGGGAGGGTAGGCCAAACTTTCATTTTATGGACCTGGAGATCTGGCCGCAATTGGAGCGACATTAGTTGACTTCGCGGGCAAGCTGGAGTCCAAACGAGTTACAGGTTTGCCGAACAGCTGCTTATTAGCGCCATGTGCTGTGTCCCATTCCCTCTGTTGCGTGATCTAAACGCTATGCACCATGCTCTTTGCCCTTTTCTAGATTTATGAAAACTATCCTTGTCACCGGCGGCTGTGGCTTTATCGGTAGCAACTTCGTCAGGCTACTGAACGCCGATACGGATTGGCGTGTGATCAACTTCGATAAGCTAACCTACGCGGGAAACCTGGAAAACATTACGGATCTTTATCATGAGCGCGTCCGTTTCGTGCAAGGGGATATCTGCGACCGTGCGCTGGTCGAACGGATTCTCGAAGAAGAAAAGCCGTACGCCGTCGTTAATTTTGCCGCGGAATCGCATGTCGACCGAAGCATTCTCGACGCCTCACCGTTTCTACAAACCAATATCGGTGGTGTACAATCGCTTCTCGAAGCGGTTCGGACCCATCCCGTGGAGCGATTTCTCCATATTTCGACCGACGAGGTTTATGGCGATAAGGAAGGCACGGACCCATCGACGGAAACGTCGCAGTTGTCGCCGAGCAGCCCGTACGCTGCGACCAAAGCGGCCGCGGACCTGCTTTGTTTTTCCTATCGTCGTACCTATGGTTTGCCGATTATCGTGACGCGCAGCTCAAACAACTACGGGCCCTATCAGTTTCCGGAGAAACTTATTCCGCTGTTGATTCGAAATGCGCTGCAAGGAATTGAGCTACCGGTGTATGGGGACGGGAAACAAATTCGCGATTGGCTCTATGTCGAAGACAATTGCCGGGCGATCCTAGCGGTCTTGGAGAAGGGACACCCCGGATGCATTTACAACATCGGCACGGGCGAAGAGCGAACGAATCTCGATGTGGTTGAAGCGATTTGCGCCACCGTTGCGGAAGAAACAGCAACGGATCTGGCTAAACTCAAGGGGCGTATTCGCTTTGTCACCGATCGTCCGGGGCACGACCGTCGCTATGCAATCGACGCTGCCAAAGTTCACGCCGAGATCGGTTGGAACGCTCGTACCACTTTCGACGTTGGCCTGAAGCGATCGATTCGCTGGTATCTCCAGCATGACGATTGGATTCGCCGCGTCAGCTCGGGCGAATATCTCAAATATTACGATTCCGTTTATGCCCAAGCCTGGGGAGTCGCCGGTAAAGCGCAAAGAGCAGGCGGCCGTGAATAACCGACGACGAATAGCTGTCATTGGAAGCGGAGGACAACTCGGAACCGACCTTGTCGAGGCGCTCCAGCGTCACGAAACTTTTGAAGTCATTCCGGTAACACGTGCGCAGACAGATTGCACCGATGCCGAGTCGGTGCGCACGGCGGTCCTGCAACTCCGACCGCGGATCGTCGTGAACTGCGCCGCCTTTGTCCGGGTCGATGAATGCGAAAAGCAACCCCAGGAAGCTTTTGCTGTCAATGCCTTAGGCGCCCTTCATATTGCTCGTGCGTGTGCCGAGGCCGACTCTATGTGTGTTTATGTCAGCACAGACTATGTCTTTGATGGATCCAAGGCTGGGCCCTATTGCGAGTCCGATTCAGCCTATCCCGTCAACGTGTACGGCGCATCGAAGCTTGCCGGTGAAATTTTAGTGCGGCAAACGGCGCCGCACTGGCTCATCGTTAGAGCTGCAAGTCTTTTTGGCCGGACTGGCGCGCGTGGCAAAGGTGGCAACTTTGTTGAAACGATTCTCGCGTAGGCGAAAATAGGCGAACCGCTAAGGATCGTCAACGACATGCGAATGTCCCCCACTTACACGCGCGACGCCGCGACGGCTTTAGTCGGTCTCGTTGAGGCGGGCGCCGACGGCATTGTTCATCTGACAAATGACGGGGCCTGCAGCTGGCACGAATTTGCGGAACAGATTTTGGATTTGGTCGGTCTGCGCGTTTTTATCGATCCGATTTCGTCCAAAGAATACCCGACCCCAGCTCGCCGTCCCAAGAACTCCGTTCTCCGGAGCGAGCGTTCTCTTGTAAAGCTTCGTTCATGGAAGGACGCGTTAAGGGCGTATTTGATAGAGAAACGCCATATATGCGCGAGCTGAGCGGAGAATGGTGATATGCTCAGCCCCTCTGAGAATTAGATAGACGTCCCAAGTACCCAGCCCAACGATGATCCAAGCCGGCAAAAGAACTCATCCAGTATAGGCATCTCTTGTTTACTTTGGCCTGGAGAGCAATCAGGATTCGATATAAAGAAACCGTCAATACGAAGATTAAATTCCGGAACCGTTCCGGCCATTTGCGCCGTGTCCTGCAGTGGATAGGGGAATTCCCCAGCACGGTTCTAACGGCAAAAGCGTTTAGATTTCACTGAACAACTTATCACATCGGCTAGCGATGGATACCGATGCTGATGGCAAGCGCCAGGATTATTATTCCCTGTTACAATGAAGAAGACAGGTTTGACGTAGCTAGTTTTACTACCTTCGTGAGTCCATCACATAACATCACATTCCTTTTTGTCAACGATGGCAGCACCGATGAAACCCCGCGAGTGTTAGAGTCTTTGAAAAGAGCCAACCCGAGTAAGTTTGCGGTTCTGAATATTCTCCAAAACCGCGGCAAATCAGAGGCCGTCAGGCAAGGATTTTTGGCTGCGTTCGATTCGCGTCCAGATTACGTAGGGTTTTGGGACGCGGACCTGGCCACGCCGCTAGATGCGATCCCTCAATTTTTGGATGTCGCGGAAAGTCGGCCTGAGCTAGAAATGATCATTGGATCACGGGTCAAGCTGCTGGGAAGAAAAATCGAACGGCGTCGGAGTAGGCACTACCTCGGACGAGTTTTCGCCACGGCAGTGTCGGCGAGCTTAGGCTTAGATGTTTACGATACACAGTGCGGCGCGAAATTATTCAGAGCGTCTCCGTCCATCGAGACGTTGTTTCAGCAGCCGTTTCATTCCCGGTGGATATTCGATGTAGAAATCCTCGCACGTCTAATTGGGGCCAGACGGGGCAAGGGACTCCGGCAAGCCGAAGAGGTGATTTACGAGTTTCCTTTGGTGCAGTGGAGAGACATCCCGGGTTCTAAGCTGCGATATTATGATTTTGTTCGAGCTGCATGGGAATTATTCCGGATCCACACCTATTATTTTCGGAACTAGGCCACAACATACCATACTTCCAGCCATAACGGCAGTGGATTTCTAAATATGTTTACTCCAGCCCTACATTCAGCGGAAACAGCCGAAACGAAACCGACGATTATCATTGAGCCTCGTCGGGGTCTCTTGCACCTCGACCTCGCGGCGATATGGCAATATCGGGTTCTCCTCTACTTTTTAGTGTGGCGTGATCTGAAAGTTCGTTATAAACAGACCGCCATCGGCATCGGCTGGGCAGTTATCCAACCCTTGATCACCATGGTGATTTTTACCGTTATTTTTGGATATTTTGCCAAACTGCCTTCCGATGG
>Ga0075433_10004370_pt1 | contig 10985 bp, 8 predicted proteins | sample RhiMethybrSRZTD2_FD_75299 | JGI IMG/M metagenome (GOLD analysis project Ga0075433, IMG submission 75299) | Populus rhizosphere microbial communities from Tennessee, USA - Rhizosphere MetaG P. TD hybrid SRZTD2 | ecosystem: Host-associated > Plants > Roots > Rhizosphere > Soil | place: USA... | reverse complement strand
TCTGCGGTTTGCTGGTCTTGCACGCTCACGCCCAAATAGCCGCGCGAGACAGGCGCGTTGGCGCCTGCGTTGGCGCCCGTGTTGGCGCGCGCGTAGACGCCCGCGTTCCCGAGCAGTTGATCTTTAACGCTCCTCGCCAGATTCGAAGGGATCGCGAAGCCGACGCCTTCACTGCCGCCCCCCTTTGAGAGGATCGATGTGTTGATGCCGATCACCTCGCCGTTCATATTCACCAGCGCTCCGCCTGAATTGCCCGGATTGATAGATGCGTCGGTCTGAATGTAGTTGTCGTAAGGCCCGTTGAATTTACGGCCGATGGCCGAAACGATGCCGGCGGTCATCGTCTGTTCGAGGCCGAAGGGCGAGCCGAGGGCGATCACCCACTCGCCCTGCTCCAGCTTCGATGAATCGCCGAGCGCCGCGTACGGCAGGTTCTGCGCCTCGACTTTAATCAACGCCAGATCGGTTCTGGAGTCCACGCCTATTCGTCGCGCTCTGAGTTCGCGTCCGTCTGCAAGCTTGACGGTGAGTTCATTAGCGGCGCTCGCCACGTGGTTGTTTGTCAGAATATAACCGTCCGGGCTGACGATCACGCCAGAACCGGTCGCGCCACGCGTTCCTACCTTGATATGAACGACGGCGGGCTTGATTCGCTTGGCCGCCTCAACGAAGGCGCGCGAAACGCCCGAGGGCGAAGGCTCCTGAGTCAACACGGCCACTTCAGATGTCTTCTCAGGCGCTTGAGAGCGCGGGGCCTGTTGGCCGAAGACCGGCGCGAACAAACCCAATCCCAGCGAAAGGGCCAGCGCCGGAAGCCTCCGCGCGAGTCTCGCCCTCTTTGTTGAATCGTTGAATCTATTCTCCATATGCACGTTTTACCTCTGTGTTGAAATGATGGAGTGAGTGACAAGAGCGGTTTGCCGCAACCGCCCCATGCAGATCGCCTCATGGCTCTGCTAAATCAACTCGCGATGGGTGGGTCTTCTTTGTCTTTGTGTCGAACTAACAGGGGTGATGTTGTGTTCCTCAGGCTCGGTCTTTGATGCACGGCGCCGCGTGAGCTGCTGTCCGGCGAGCAGATTATTCATTGTTAAAACCCTCGCATGGCGAAAAGCATTAATAGCGAAAGGTTTCGAAATTATCCTTTGCTATGATCTGGCCTGGCGCCTATAATAGCAGCGCCATGCGAATTGCGAAATACACATACCCCCCAGTGGTATTAATTTTCAGCATTGGATTGCTGTATTCGCAGGTGTGTGGCGTCATTTGCTCCATCTCTAATTGTTCGGGGTCGGCCCCGGTCAAGAACGCGGCGAGCGTCGAACATTCCAGTCACTGCCATCAGAAGCGGCCGTCGTCTCAGCATGAGCGGCCGTCAGACGGCTCGCATAGTTGTCCTGGCCACCACTCGGCGGCCTCGATTCTGACATCTGAGACGATCTCGACCGCCGTTTCGCATCACGTTTGGCAGCCCGCGCCAGCCGAGCTTGTTTCTTCGTTCGAGGTTCTGTTCGATCTTGCCGGAAGCGGGGCTGATCGCGTCGGACATTTCAGAGCGCCGCCACGGCGACCGCATTTCACGGTCATCCGTATTTAATCCCACCCTCGATTCTTGCCTCGCAGGTGAAGGGACAGGTGTGTCCTTCATCGACTGACAGTTTTCACAACAAGTAGACAATTGGAGGATTGGGCCATGTTCGATGGCAGACCGCGCGTGGCGCGCTTTCTCTGCGCCAGCGCAATTCACAAGAGCGCGATCATATCTACTTCATTCATCTTTCTGATCGTTGCGGCGTCGCCGCGACGGCCGATCAACGCCGCGCCGACGCCGCAAACGGAGCCGGCTCGGAATCAAACTTCTCAATCGCCGCAGTCACAAACGAAGGGCGGCGAACACGAGCGACATCAGGCGGACGAAAAACATGAGCGACAAGCCGTCATCACAGGCCCCGCGCTGAGACTGGAAGATCTGGAGCGAATGGCATTGCAGAACAACCCGACCGTCGCGCAGGCCGAGGCCGCCATCCGAGCGGCCGAAGGCCGCCGCGTGCAGGCCGGACTCATGCCCAATCCGATCGTCGGCTACGCGGGCGAAGAATTAAGCCCACGCGCATTCGGCCAGAAGAGTGAGCATTACATCTTCGCCGAGCAGGAGATTCCACTTGGAGGCAAGCTCAAAAAGAGCCGCGCCATCTTCGCCCAGGAGAGGGCGCAGGCCCAGGCGGACGCCGCCGCGCAGAGACAGCGCATCCTGAATGCGGTGCAGATGCTTTATTACGAGGCCCTCGGCGCGCAGCAACTCGTCGAAGTGCGCGGCGAACTCGCCAAACTGGCGAGTGAGGCTGTCGATGTAACAGGTGAGCTGTTCAATACCGGCGCAGCTGATCGGCCCGACGTGCTCGAAATCCAGGTCGAGGCGCGGCGCGCCCGGCTTGATCTGGTCATGGCCGAGAACGAGCGCGATCAGGTCTGGCAACAGGTCGCGGCCGTCGTAGGCGACCCGTTTTTGAAGCCGGCGCGGCTCATTGGCAACCTGGAGGAAGATTTACCCATGCTCCAACAGGAGCAACTGCTGTCCGCGCTGCTGCGCGAAAGCCCTGAGGTGAAACGCGCGCAGGCTGGCATTGAAAGGGCCAGGGCTTCGCTCGCCCGCGCCGAGGCTGAGCCGAAGCCCAATCTCTTCCTGCGCGGCGGAATGGGTTACAGCAATGAATTGCTCGAAACCCTACCTCCTCAACCCCCTGGAAGAAAGTCCGGGCCGGAAGCGTTTGCGGAAGTCGGCGTACGAATTCCTCTGTTCAACCGCAATCAAGGAGGCATCGCGTCGGCGAGCGCCGAACTCGACTTCGCCGAGCGTGAAGCGCGGCGGGTGGAGCTGATGCTGCGCGCGCGGACGGCGGCGGCGTTTCGCACCTACCAGAATGCCTTGAGCGTGGCGACGGAGTATCAGGAACAGATCGTCCCGCGCGCGCGGCAAGCTTACGAGTTATACCTGACGAGCTTCAAACAGATGGCCGCGGCCTATCCGCAGGTGCTGATCTCGCAACGCACTTTCTTTCAAGTGCGCGCCGAACAGATCCGGGCGCTCGTGGACGTGTGGCAAAACGCGACGCAGCTCCAAGGCTTCATGCTCACCGGAGCGCTCGATGCGCCGGGCGGGGCGCCTTCCGGCATGGGCGGCGCGGCGGAGACCGGCGCCGCATCGAGTCAAGAGGATCATCGTTGAAGCGTCATTCGTCGACCGGTGTTTTTATCAATAGTTTTGAAAGGTTTTTGAAATGAGTAACGAAATGCATTGGATGAGACGTAAGTTTTTACAAGTATCCTCGCTCTTCGGCGCAGGCTTCTTACTCAGCAGCGCGGCTTCGGCTCAACACGAAGGACATCAAACGCCTGCGCAACCGCGGAAAGTCGGCAAGACGCAGACCGGCAAACCCGCGCAGCCTGAACACGATCATCAGAAAATGCTTGCGGAACAGGCGAAGCAAGCGTCCGGCCAATACTTGCCGGTGCAGACGCCCGATCTGCCGAGGCTGGAGTACACGCTGGACAACGGTGTGAAAGTCTTCAACCTGCGCGCCGAGGTGGTCGAGTGCGAGCTGATGCCCAAATCGCACATGGGGCCGGCGCGCAAGATGAACGCCTGGGGCTACAACGGCAGCGTGCCCGGGCCGATGATTGAGGTCGTCGAGGGCGACCGCGTGCGCTTCATCTTCGAAAACAAACTCCCTGAACCGACGACAGTGCATTGGCACGGCCTGGAGATCCCGATCGAGATGGATGGCACGCCGTACATCAGCCAGCCTATGGTCGAGCCCGGCGGCATGTTCATATACGAATTCACAGTTAACCAAAACGGCACCTTCTTCTATCACTCGCACGGCCCGATGCAGGAGATGTTGGGGATGATCGGCTTGTTCGTCATCCATCCCAAAGTCCCGCACACTCCGCGCGTGGATAAAGACTATGGGTTCGTGTTGCAGGAGTGGGCGCTGTTGCCCAATAACAACACGCCGAACACGCTGGCGATGGAGTTCAACTGGCTGACGATGAACGGCAAGTCCGCGCCCGCGACGACGCCGCTGATCATCAAACAGGGGGAGCGCGTGCGCCTCCGCTTCGTCAATATCGGCATGGATCATCACCCGATCCACCTGCATGGCGTCCAGTTTCACGTCACCGGCACGGAAGGCGGCCGCGTCCCCGATTCGGCCTGGTATCCCGGCAACACCGTCATCGTCGGCGTGGCGCAGGCGCGTGATGTAGAATTCGAGGCGAAGTACGTCGGCGATTGGATGCTGCATTGCCATTTGCCTCACCACATGATGAACCAGATGGTCTCGATGGTCGGCCCGATGATGATGTCGCACGGCAGCGGCTCGCAAACTGGCAAAGGCATCCAAGAAGGCATGGGAGTGGTGCGGCAAGGGCATGCTCTGAGCGAAGACCTCGGCCCCGGCTTCGGGCGGGGAATGGGGATGACCACACAAGAGAAGAACGTCTCCAACGCGATCGGCGCGCCGGTTCCTGCGCAAACGGGCGCGCTCTACACTTGCCCGATGCACCCCGAAGTCAAATCCGACAAAGAAGGCCAATGCCCGAAATGTGGCATGACTCTGGTCAAGATACAGGTATCGGGTGTCGAGCTGACCGAGGCCGAAAAGAAGAAGGTGCCGGGCTACCCGCAGGACATGATGATGATCATGGACGATGACGTGGCGAAGCCTGAAACCTATGGGCTGGCGGAGGGATGGACGGCCTCGATGATGGGCATGATGACACTCGTGCGCGTGTTGCCGGAGGACAAATACAACGAGATCCTGGCGCGCGTCAAAGCGGGCAAGACCGAGAAGCCGCAGTCGGCGCACGAACACAAGCATAGTGGGTAAAGCCGATGCGAGGAGCCGTTGCGCTGGCGGCTCCCGGTGTTAAAGGTATACACACCCTGAACATAATGATCTTGAATCGAGGAACACCCGATGAATCGCTTCCACCGCTGGTTTTGCAGGACAAGTTTCTGGAAAAAGGCGCTTGCGAATGAAATCATTCCCTGGGCGCTCAAAGACGTTGAGCTTGGCGACGACGTGTTGGAAGTCGGGCCGGGGCCTGGGATGACGACTGACATTCTGCGCGAGCGGCTGCCGCGTTTGACTTCGATTGAAATCGATACGCGCCTGGCAGATGCGCTCAAACGGCGGTTGGGGGATACGAACGTCAATGTCGTTGAAGGCGACGCGACGGCGATGCCGTTTGCGGACCGCTCGTTTTCGGGCGCGGTGTCGTTCACGATGCTGCACCATGTCCCTTCGCCCGCCTTGCAGGATCGCCTGCTCGCTGAGGTCTGTCGCGTGCTCAAGCCAGGCGGCATCTTTGCGGGATCGGACAGCAGGTGGAGCCTGGGCTTTCACCTGATTCACCTGCGGGACACGATGGTGTTAGTCGAGCCGGATACATTCGTGTCGCGGCTCGAGGCGGCGGGTTTCACTGATGTATCAGTGATGGTGGCGAAACGAGCCTTCCGTTTTCGCGCTCGGCGTCCCTGAGCCGAAGGGAAAAAACTGTCGCCTGATCTGTCTGAGACTGAACCTGAACAATAGGAAAAGTAGGACGAAGCGCCATACTTTTCCCTGAGGAGGACCCGAATTGAAAAGATTACTAATAAGTGTAGTTGTCAGCCTTTGTGTGTCTTCTGCTACAACCTCTGCGCAAGTCCGTGAATTGTCTTCGCCGGCCGGAACAGGCGGCGGTCAGCCAAACCTGGCTGTATCGCCCGACGGCCGCGTCTACTTAAGTTGGATCGAGCGATTGGGCGAAGGGCGATTTTCGTTCCGGTTCACCACGCTGGAAAAAGACGGCTGGTCAACGCCTCGCGTCATTGCCGAAGGCTCGAACTGGTTCGTCAACTGGGCCGACTTTCCTTCGATGGTCGCGCTGCCTGACGGCTCGCTGGCGGCCCACTGGCTGGTCAAGAGCGGGCAGGGAGCTTACGAATATGACGTCACGATCTCGCGGTCATTCGACGGCGGAAAGACATGGGGCAAGCCTTTCATTCCGCATCGCGACGGCGCCAAGGCCGAACATGGCTTCGTTTCGTTGTTCGCCGCGAAGGACGGCTCTCTGGCGGCCGTGTGGCTCGACGGGCGCGAAATGAAACCCGCCGAAGGCGGCCACGATCACGATAAAGGCAACATGACCTTGCGCTACGTGAAGATCAAACGTGACGGCGCGCTGGTTGACGACGCTGCGCTGGACACGCGCGTGTGCGAATGCTGCCAGACTTCGGCGGCGATGACCGCCGAAGGGCCGGTCGTCGTCTATCGTGACCGCTCGGAAGCGGAGAAGGAGATTCGTGACATCTCCATCGTTCGGTTGAAAGGGGGTGAGTGGAGCGCGCCGCGGCCGGTCTTTCAGGACGGCTGGCAACTCAACGGCTGCCCTGTGAATGGGCCTGCGGTGGCGGCCGCCGGTCGCCGAGTCGCCGTCGCGTGGTTCACGGGAGCCGATAAAACTTCACGTGTAAAGCTGGCCTTTTCCAACGATGCGGGCGAGACCTTCGGCCAGCCGGTTGCTGTAGACGATGGCAATCCGGCAGGCCGTGTGGACGTGTTGTTACTCGATGATGGCAGCGCGATGGTGTGCTGGCTCGAAAAGCTGTCCGAAGGCGGCGCCGTGCGAGTGCGGCGCGTCAGGCCGGATGGCAGACTCGGTGAGGCCATCACAGTGGCGCCTTCCGGGACTGCGCGTTCAAATGGGTTTCCCCAGATGGCGCGAGCCGCCCGCGAACTTGTCTTCGCCTGGAAGGGCGATCGCGTGTTAACGGCGGCGCTTGCGTTGCCTCAAAAATAGCGAGCCTAAGCGTAATAATGCGCTGAAGGCGTAAGCGAAATTTTCGCATGTCCCCAAGCCAGGAGGCCGTATGAAATCAAAGCCTTACTCAATGCTGTTGGGTCTCATCGCCGCGCTGCTCGCGCAGGTTGGGAGCGGCGGTCTGCAACCGCCGCCGCAGGCGACAGGCAAAGTAAAACTGCTCAGAACTCCGAACGGCGGGTTACAGCCGCAGGCGGCGCTAGATGAGCGCGGTGTATTGCACCTGGTCTATTTCATGGGCGAGCCGCAGGGGGGTGACATTTACTACGTTCGGCGCGAAGCCGGGAAGACCGAATTTACTTCGCCCTTGAGCATCAACAGCGAGCCAGGCAGCGCCATCGCCGTCGGGACGATACGCGGCGCGCACCTCGCCGTCGGGAAAAACGGGCGAGTTCACGTCGCATGGAATGGCCGGCACGATCCCGGCGGTCACGACGCCCCGATGCTCTACGCGCGGATGAACGATGCGCGCACGGGCTTTGATCCACAGCGTAACGTGATGCGGTTCTCCGGCGGGCTGGACGGTGGCGGTTCAATCGCGGCCGACAAGTCAGGCGACGTATACGTCGCTTGGCATGGTAAGGGAGACAAAGAAGGCGAAGAGAATCGCCGCGTCTGGGTTGCGCGTTCGACGGATGAGGGGAAGACCTTTTCGCGTGAAACCGCCGCCTGGAACGAACCGACCGGGGCTTGCGGCTGTTGCTGGATGCGCGCCTTCGCCGACCGGCAGGGGCGCGTGCATTTGCTCTACCGCGCGGCGACGGAGAAAGTGGACCGCGACATGTACCTGCTGAGTTCTGAAAATCGCGGTCAGACTTTTTCGGGGACGCTGCTCGACAAGTGGAATCTGAACGCATGCCCGATGAGTTCGGCGGCGCTGGCGGATGGCGCGAACGGGCTGCTGGCGGCGTGGGAGACTCAGGGGCAGGTATACTTCACGTCGCTCGACCCGAAAAAGCAGCGGCCGCTTTCGCCGATACCCGCGCCCGGTACCACGGGGAAACGCAGGCATCCGGTGATCACCGCGAATTCACGCGGCGAGACGATGCTTGTTTGGACCGAAGGGACAGGCTGGAAGAAGGGCGGCTCGCTCGCGTGGCAGCTATACGATTTGGAGGGGAAGCCGGCCGGCGAGAAAGGCGCTGAACAAGGCATTCCGGTGTGGAGCTTCGCCGCCGTCGTCGCGGAAAAAGACGGCAGCTTCACCATCATATACTGAAGAGGCGTTCTCCTAGCGGTTAGACAGGTGGGACACACACAGATGTTCACGTCCTCTGGGGTGGTCTTATTTTAGCAGACACCTCCGCATCGACCGCCGAACGCGATGATGCCCGCTGACGGCTTGGTCGCGCATCTCGGTGGAGATTCGCTTTGAACCGTAGCGCCGCGAGTGTAGGTCTGTGTCATGCCTGGCGGCTGAAAATGCTCAATGCCTTTTTTAAGATGTCCAGTTCTATTTGGACATATTTCCGTCCCCAGCGAGGTCGCTCGATTTCGTCCTCGGCAGGCAAAAGAAGCTGGACTGGCCTTGTGTTCCGCCTTACTGATGATCGATCGGCTCGCTTGTGGGCGCGGGCTCGTTCTTAAGCGGCCCGACGCCTTGTCGGCCAGGATGATCCGGAATGGTAATGGTCACTTGGGCGACATTGTTTTCGTAGTCGGATTCCGGCAACTGATGACAGACGCCGGGGCGGTGCGGGTCGGCGTTGCGGCAAGGCTCGTTTCCTGCAGGGACAAACCCTGGATTGACCGTGATCCGGATGATGTAGTCGCCGGGCGGTACCGGCGGTTGTCCATCGCCGCCGTCGAGCAAGAAGTACTGCCCGCCGAGCTTCCAGACGTAGACATCCGACCAGCCCTTGCTGATCCCTTGATTGCCAGGCACGCCGATCGCGCCACAGCTCCGGAAGTGCGGCTTGTTATCGGCGTCGCCGGTGTAGGCCTGGTACTTCTCAATATCAATCATGCAGAAGCCGCGCTTGGCCGCGCGCCAAACGAACCCGGTTCTGGGGTTAACCAACTCGTAAAGCGCGTAATGCCGGAAGTGATAATGGTCGTGGCAGTTCGCAAACTCGAAGAGGCCGTCGCCCACGTGCTGGTTTGGATCGCCGACGACCAAATCGGCGTCACCGATGTTGGGCGTCGCCACGGTGAAGCGCACCAGCGTGTGCTCGCCGGGCGTAATGCCGCCCTCCTCGACGCTGCAGAATTCCGCCGGGAGGTCTTCGACGCGGACGACCCAGTGTTGCCTGAGCGAGGCCTGATCAACGATCAGGTCAGGCAAGGGAGTCTGGTTGGCTTTGCTCTTTGCCTCGTTGGCTGATGGCGTGGAATGCAGTCCCACTTGCCGGAAGAGCGCTAGTCCTAGAATCAAACAGATGGTTGCGAGAATGACCGAGAAGCGGATCCTTATCATTTTTCCTCCTGGGTGATGTGGCTAGCAGAATTTTGCTGGTTTGTTATTCTTCGGTTGCCTAGGCGTCGGCAGCCGCGTCGATCTGGAGATGTGGTTGGCGAACTAACGTATGCGCCAGTGAGCTTCACAAGTCGTGGCGTCACATGCGCCAACCGGAGCGTAGTTTTACCTACAGCAAATAGCGAGTCAATAGCCTGTGCGCGCGGTTTTTGGTGGGCGCAGTAAGAGGCGATTTCATACCTTCTTGCCATCCGTCTGAGCGAACAAACCAATCCGATCGGGTAAATTTACTCAGCCTGCCGCGTAACATTCCCCACCTTGTGCTTTTCCATCTACCAATATCAAGAGCTTACAAGTGGACTGATGTGGAACGCTTCTTGCTCTACTGTTGTGCGGCAATAAAGCGCCGGAATTGTGACGCGGGTCACGGCCGGGCGTGGCGATTTTCGCTGGTTCTCACACACGCGAGCATCAAGGTTGCGCACGGTAGATTGAGGAGGAAAAGAAATTGACACGGCAAAAAACACGAATTGGAACCACATTCGCCCGTACCGCTTCGCGGGCGCTAGCGCGTGGGTTCGTGCTATTGCTTCTTTTCACTCCCCAGTCCTGGGCCGGCGTCATTTGCATTTGTAACCGTCCGGATGCGTCCCGGCACGCCTGCGGTCGCCTAACGCGGCACGATAACCCGGCGATCGAGACAAGAGAGGAAGGCTCGGATTCTCACTCCTCACATTGCAAGGGCAGGGAGGCGGTGGCCCCTGGCGCTCAGTTCGATTACACGCCGCAGGGTGTAGAGAGGCGCTGCCAGTCGGTTCAGGAGGATGGCGCACAAGCAGCCATAACGTCATCAACGAAGCAACTGTCGATCAACCCCACCCTGGCGCCTGTTTATATAGGCGCGCAAACGTTCATAGCGCCCGCGTCTATTCACATCCATCCACAGCGCCGTAATCGTCTGCTTTATTTAGCCCTCTCTTGTTGGCGGATCTAACCAGTCTGTTACGCATTCTCCAAAGGGTTTTATCTATATTTGTATTCATCGTCTGTGTGGGAATAGGGCCATAACAGGCGACGGTAGTAATTCATTCTTTCCGGCGGCGTTTGAGCATCGGCTGCCAAAAGGAGAGGTTGCGATGAGATTGGGACGACCGCAAAAGCTGATGGCCTGCGTGTTGGCGGCTCTCTGCCTGGCGAACGGGAATATTTGGGGGCAACAGGCCGGCAGCCAGACTTCTTTACCTGTCGGCGTAATCGCCGGCAATTCGCGCGAGGTCGAGGCTCGCGCTAGTGAGGCGAAACGTCCCGCGACGGCGGCCATCTCGCTCAAGTCACTCGTCACCGAGGCCCTGGAGCAAAATCCTGAGATCATCGCGATGCGACGCAACTTCGACATGATGCGCGCGCGCGTGCCGCAGGCCAAAGCGCTGCCGGAGCCGATGCTCAGCTACGGGTATATGGGAAACGCCGTCCCGCTCCCGCCTTTCGACGTTCAGAAGGGCGACCCTTCGAGCGGCCGCGCGCTCGGCCTTAGTCAGGAGATCCCCTTTCCAGGAAAGCTCGCCACCAAAGGGAAGATGGCGAATGTCGCCGCCGAGGCCGAATGGTGGGCTTATGAGCAGACGCGGCTCAACGTCGTCGCCGAAGTCAAGGACGCTTACTTCGACCTCTACTACATCGTGAAGGCCAGCGAGACCGTCAC
>Ga0075433_10004367_pt1 | contig 10990 bp, 10 predicted proteins | sample RhiMethybrSRZTD2_FD_75299 | JGI IMG/M metagenome (GOLD analysis project Ga0075433, IMG submission 75299) | Populus rhizosphere microbial communities from Tennessee, USA - Rhizosphere MetaG P. TD hybrid SRZTD2 | ecosystem: Host-associated > Plants > Roots > Rhizosphere > Soil | place: USA... | reverse complement strand
CGCCGGCGCCAGCGCGGGCCAGAACGACAACAGAGCCGCTAAAATCACCACGCCTTTTTTGCCCATGCCCTGCTCCTCTCAATGGATCTCGATGGCGCGGACCGGCCGCTTGCCGAGACGGCGCGGCCCCTGCGGCGTGCACACGACGCAGTCGCCCCAGTAGAGGCGCTTGTTGCCGTCGGGCGTCGCTACCGTGGGTTTGAGAATGAAGACCGCGTTCTCTTCGAGCACCCAGCGCGCGTGCTCGTCCCGCGTCGAGCGCGCCGAGACCGGCGCGTCGTCGCCGAGGCCGCGGCCGTGAAACAGCGGGCGCGTGACGAAAGCGCTGTGCTTCCTGCCCCAATCGACGCAAAATTGATTCAGCTCGCCGATCGTGATTCCCGGCTTGAAGATTTCGTACGTCGCCTGGAGAATCTCCTCGCAGGTGCGAAAGATATCGTGCCAGATGCCGTCTACTTCGCCGATGAACATCGGCTGGACGCCCTGGCCGACGTAGCCGAGCCAGCGCGCCTCGATCTCGTTCATCACGATGTCGCCGTTTTTGAGCGGCCGAAGCGTCGGCATGATGTTGTTGCCGTGCGGCTCGGGGCCGGCCGACCACTGGAGCATCGTCGGCAGCTCGCCGCCCTCTTTCGCCATCGCGTAGATCATCGCCGCGTAGACCTCGCACTCGGGAACGCCCGGGCGCGCGGCCGCGGCCATGGCGTCGATCGCCTTCTCCACCAGCTCGACCGCTTTGCCGAGCGCGTCGATCTCCTCGGCGCTCTTGACGTAGCGCGCGCGCTCCATCAGATCGGTCGCGTCGACGAACGTCGCGTGCGGAAACGCCTCTTCGATCGCGCGCATCGTGCCGTATGGCATCACGCCCTCCGGCGCCCGGCTGATGTTATAAAGCCCCGCGATGCCGATGCGGCCGCGCTCTAATTTTAATTCCTTCAAGCGTTCGACGATGCCGCGGCCGAAGTAGCGGTTGCAGTTGCGCACATCGGTCACCCAATCCTGAAAGCCGAGCCAGTAGTGCAGCGGCGGGATCGCCATCGCGATGGCGGTGACTTCGCCTTCGAGAGGAAAAACGGCGGATGCCTCGCCGCAGTTGCCGCCGATGCCGGTCAAATAGCGCGTGTTCGCCTGGAAATGGTCCCAGTGGCCGGTGTTGACCGCCGTCACGATCGCGTCGAGGCCCGCTTCGCCCATGAGGCGGCGCACGAGCGCCCAGCGCCGGTCACGCTCGGCGAGCGAGAAGCGCGGGACGACGAGCCTTTCGACCGAGTCCACGTTTATGCGGCGGCGACTAAGAGTTCGACCTTGCGCTCGCCGTGGTCGCGATAGCCGTCCTTGGTAACGAGCAGCGAAGTGCCGCCGAGCAGCGAGTCGGGACCGTCGCGGCTTACGACCGTCGGCGAGATGCTGTAGATCATGCCCGACCTGAGGACGTAATTTCCCGCGCCGCCGAGTCCGCCGACGTCCGGCGTCGGGTCGGCGATGCGGAAGGATTGGCCGGGAAATTCCGGCACGTCGATGCCGTACTGGTGGATCTGCGAGTGCGGCGAAGATTTGAAGCCGGTCTCTTTGCACGCGGTCTGATAGGCGGTGATGAGATCGCGCTGCGTCGCACCGTCTCTCACCCTCGCGAGCACCGCCTTGCGGATCGTGAGCACCGCGGCGAACATTTCGCGATAGACCGGCTTGGGCTCGCCGAAAGCGATCTCCTGATCGCTATGGCCCGCGTAGCCGGAGTACTCCGCGTGCGCGGTGAGCGTCCCGATGTCGCCTTTTTCGATTTTCTTGTCGAGGCAGAGGTCGGCGAGAATCGGATTCTGCGCCGGCACCCGCCCGAAGTTGAACGACAGCGTCGATTCGAGATCGCCGCCGGCTTCCCACATCGCGCGGATCGCCTCCTGCACCACCTGCTTTCCCGTCATGCCGGGGCGCGCGACCTCCTGCACGCGCTTGACCGCGGCGTCGAAGATGCGGTTGGCGCGGTCGATGAGCGCGTTCTCCTCGTCGCTCTTGATCGTCCGCACCTCGGAGAAGATGTCCGAGACGTCCGCGACCCTGGCGCCCGGCAGCGTCTTTTGCAGCCGGTTGTAGAATTTATAGTCGATGCCGCCGGCGAGGCCCACCGTGGCATTCTCGTAGCCCAGCTCTTTGATCCGGTCGATGACGGCCGAGGCATCGAAGCCGGGCTTTAAATCGGTGACCCAATCCTGCGCGTCGAGGAGGATGCGCGGCGAGATGTCGATCAGGTGGCGGCGGTTGACGATGACCGCAAGCGGGCGGTCGTCGGCCGGCAGAATGCCGAACAGCTCGCCCTTGACTCCGTTGCTCAAGTAAAAAAGGTTGCTGCCGCGCACGATCGCGCAGTCGATTTTCTTCTCGCGCAATTCCTTTCGAATCGCGGCGTACCTGTGGTCGCGCTCTTTGACGGAAAGCTCGACGCCGTTCGCTTCCATAAAATCCCCTCCGTTCGATTACAGCTGCATTTCGCGCCCGAGCTTCTTCCGCACCGCCTCTTCGTACGCCCACTTGGCGAACGCCATGTCGCCGAAGCCGCCCTGCGACTCCTTGAAGATCGTGATCTCCTGCGGGCTCTTGCGGCCCGAGGCGCGGCCGACGATCAAATCGCCCAGTTCGGGAACCTTCTCCCAGGAGGTTTTCCCTTCCGCCACGAGCTCGACGATCGGGCGCGGCCCCGAGTGGTCGAAGTAATTTTTTTCGTGCTCGCGCGCTCCGACGATGAAGCGGTCGGCCTTGAGGTACATCTCCTTGCTGAGCTCGCCGGGCTTGCCGATGCTGGTCAAATGGGTTCCCGGGACGACCCACTGCGCGGAAAAGACCTGAGTCGGCGAGCTCGTCGCGACGAGAATCAGATCCATGTTCTTCACCGCGGCTTCCGGCGTCTCCGCGGGTTGCACGTCGATACGCAGCTCCTGGGCGGCGCGCTCGCAAAAGCTTTTGCGCCGCTCGGCGTCGCGGCTCGAGACGACGAGCTTGGTGATTTTCCGGACCGCCGCGAGCCCGCGGACGAGCCCGAAGGCATTTCGGCCGACGCCAAAGAGGCCCACCGTGTGCGCGTCTTCGCGCGCTAAATGGCGCGCGGCGACGGCGATCGTCGCGGCCGTGCGCAGCGTGCCGAAGGGATAACCCATGAAGGAGAGCAGATCGCCGCTGTCGGAATCGAAGAGCAGCGCGTACATGCGGTCGCCGCCGGAGAGCTGGACGTTGGGGCCGAGGCGGACGCCGACGCGCCGCGATTTGACGAGCGCGCCGGACACGACGCGGAGGGCCTGATCGCCGTGCACGCGGATGTGATACGGCGCGTGCGCCGTCACCTGGCCTTCCGCCTGCTCGCGGTACGCCGCCTCGGTCAGCTCGATCGCTTTCGACAGATCGAGCAGCGGTTGAACCTCTTCGCGCGTAAGCAATAGCGGCATGCCGACCTCCTATCACCCTAATTTACTACGAACAACTTGAGCTCGCGCCGGCCGAGGCGGCGCGCGCCGCTGTCGGTGACAACGACCGTGTCGCCGATACTCGCGCGCCCCTTGCCTGCGGCCGCGCGCACCTGCGGCTTTAAAATGAACACCATGCCGGTCTGCAATTCGATGCGGCGGAAGCGCTCGAGGTCGCGGTCGCCCAGCAATGCCGGGCCGTCGTCGCCGAGACCGCGCGCGTGCATCATCGGATGGCTCCACGCGTATTTCCCGTCGCCGTCGCGCTTGATCGTCTCGGTATAGACATCGAACAGCGCGCCGAAAGTCGCGCCCGGGCGCATCGCGCCGAGAATCGCGTCGAAGCACGCCGCGGAAAGCTCGACCATGCGCGCATACTCCGCCGGCGGCGCGCCGAGCGATACCGGAGCCACCGCTTGCGCGGCGTAGCCGGCGATCTTCGCCTCGATCTCATTCACGATGCGGTCGCCCGCTTCGAGCCTGCGGCTCGTCGGCACGAAGGAGCTCTGCGCGATCTCCGGCCCGCTGCCGATGAAAAACAGCGTCGGCAGCTCGCCGCCGCCGGCGAGCATCGTCTGCGTCATCGCCGCGTAAAGGTCGCGATCGGTGATTCCGGGACGCGCGGTATCGTTCATGGTCGCGATCATACGCTCGATCAGGGCGGCCGACCGTTCGAGCAGCGCGATCTCCTCCGCGCTCTTGACCGCGCGGACCTGCTGCATCATCTCGGTGGCGTTGACGATCTGCGCACGCGGAAAATGGGCCTGGAGCTTCGTGACGGTCGTATACGGAATGATGCCCTCCGGCGCGCGAAAGAGGCCCGCGAGGCCGGAGATGCCGATCGTCCCGTTTTCGAAGTTGAGCTCTTTCAGCCGCTCGATCGCGTTCTCCGCCCAATGATTGTGGCCGTCGCGCACGTCGGCGACCCAGCGTTGCGCGCGTTTCCACCATGCCGCGCGGTTGAAGACATAGGCCGTCGGCTCGCCGGCGCGCGGGAAGACCGTGAAGACCTCCGTCGCGAAACCGCCGATCGAGCTCAGGTAGCGCGAGTCGGCCTGGAGCTGCTCCCAGCGCCCGCTGTTCGCCGGCAGCAACAGGATATCGATGCCGCGCCGCGCCATCTCTTCCCTGACATTCCGGTAGCGACGGTCGCGCTCTTCCAATGACAACTGCGGAATCAATTCATTTTCCATTTTTAAACTCTAATTGCTTCGCCATTTCTCCTTCTCCAAGCGATGGGATGCGCCGGGGCGAGCGAAGGCATCGACCACATAGTCACGACTCAAGGGAGAGGCCCATTGCCTTCGCGAGGGTAGCGCATCTCGAGCATTTCCTTGTCTTCGCGAGCGAAGACGCATCGACGAGCCCCCTCCGCGTCCCCGAGCACAACTTCATTCTACGGTGAAGCTCGTGGTTCTCCCCGCCGAGCTGTTGAACGCCTTCGGGTGGATTAAATGGCGCGTGTAAAAAACCATGCGCAGAAATCCCTTGCCGCCGTTGATGCGGTGGGCGATGCCGCGCGGCACATAGGACATCTCGCCGGGATCGAGCTCGACGATGCCCCATTCGGTGTCGTTCACCGCGTGGCCGCGGAACTGGAACCAGACCTCGTCCTCGTCGAGGCCGCGGTGAAAGCCGCGCTGCTGCCCCTCGAGGTTGTAGACGTCGATGCGGAACTCATTGCCGGTGTAGAGCACCGGCGCGCGCGCGCCGCCCTTGCCCGTCATGCCGGTGAAATAGTCGAAGGCGCGGATTTTTTTCAGCCCGCGGCCGCCCTCCTTGACGCAGCCGATCAGCTCCGCCGGCCGGCGCTCGATCCAGATGTCGGAAGTCGGGTCCCAGAAAGTCACATGCTCGAGGACGCGGCCGTCGCCGTTCGCCTCGGCGCCGTTCTGCGCGGCGAGCGGCTCGGAATGAGAGACCTTGAAGCGGCTCTCGCTGAGCGGCTTCTCGGCGTCGACGCCTAGATTCACCGCCTCTTTCGACATCGCGCGGAGGCGCAGGCATTCCCCTTTGCCGGTCGTGCGATGCGCGATGCCCGCCGGGATCAAGGCGACCTCGCCGGGCTCGAGCTCGATCGAGCCGTATTCGCTCTCGATCGCCGACGCGCCTGAGAACTGAAAAAAGATGAGATCGTAATCCGCCGCGCGCGTCAGCCCGCGCTCGCGCCCCTTCACCTGCTCGGCGGCGATTCTCAGCGTTTCGCCGTCCCAGACGAGCGCCTGCGAGCCGCCGCCGGGCTGGCTTTCCAGCAGATCGAAGACGCGGATGCGCGGCATCGGCCGCTGCCCCGCGCGCACCGTGCCGATGAGGCCGTCCTCGTCGCGCTCGACCCAGATGTGCTCGTCCGGCTCCCTGTGGGTCATGAACTCGCGCACTTTGTTGCCCATAAAAACGCTCCTTCCTAGGATTGAAACAATTTCTTGATCCAGCCCGAGTCGTCGAGCTTCTTGAGCACGCCGCTCTCGATCATTTTCTGGGCCTCGAGCTTTTTGATCTCGGGCTGGTCTTCCGCCAGCATCTGAATCTGCTCCTGGAGCTTCGCCGGCGACACGTATGGCGGCACTTCGGTCTTATAAGTGAGGCTTCTCCACGCGTCTTCGAGCTGCTCGGGGTCGGAGTTCCGCGTGTATTTGCCGATGACCGCCATCGCCTCTTTCTTGTGCGTCTGGATGAAGCGCACGGAATGGAGCCACGCGCGCGCCATGTTCTCCACCACCGCCGGGCGGGCGCGGAGAATTTTCCGCGTCGTGATGAGGCAGCGCACGAGCGCGGGGACCTTCAGCTCCTCGATGTCGACGAGCCGCCGGTAGCCCTCTTTTTCCAGTGCGAGGTTGTTCGGCGTGTTGAGAATCGTCGCGGGCACGACGCCGCGCCGGAGCGCCTCCATGCGCTCGGGCTGCTGCCCGGTCTGGACGAAGCGCACGTCTTTGACGGCAACGCCGCTCCGCTTCAGCACCTCGCGCATATAATAGTAGGGCTGATCGCCGGGGCGGCTGATGCCGACGGTCTTGCCGCGCAATTCCTGGACGCTTTTGATCGAAGGATGCGCGAGCACAACATAGTCGAGCACGATGTTGGAGAGGCAGCCGAGCAGCACCACATCGCCGCCGTTCGCGGCGTAAGGGATGTAGGTCGAGGCGCCGGCATGAATGAAATCGATCTCGCCGGTGACCAGCGCGGCGGAGGTGGTCACGGTGCCGCGCATGTAAACAATGGCGGCGTCGAGGCCGTACTTCTCGAAGATCTTCTGTTCCTTCGCGACCCAGAGCGGCGCATAGCCGCCGGAGATGCTCGTGTAGACCGCTGTGGCTTTCTCGGCGGCCGCGGCGGAGCGCATCAGCGGCGCGCAGGCGACGAAAATAAAAACGAGAAGATGAATTTTCCGGGACATCGGGATTCTCAGCGCTTCCCTTTTACCGCCTCGTCGAGAACGCTCGCGTCGATCATCGACTCGGCTTTTAGATTCTTCACCGCCGGGACCGTCGGCACAAGCGAATCGATCGCGTAGCGGAGCCCGTCGAGCGGGACCGCCGGGACGCTTTCGAGCAGCTGCCCCGAGTTGAAGCGGTAATTCTCTTCCAGGATATCGCGGTCCTTGAGGCGTAAATACTTCGCGAGGACCTTTTTGCTGAACTCAGGATCGCCCTGAATCTTCTTCACGCCCGCCATGAGCGCGCGGAGATAGTTGACCAGCGCCGGGCGGCGCTCCTTCAGGGTCACGCGGCGGACCGCCATCGCGTTGCCGATAACCGGGAACCCCAGCCCTTCGAGGTCGAGCACGGTCTTGAAGCCGGATCTTTCCAGAATCAGCGCGTTCGCCGGATTGACGATGGTCGCCGCGACGCGGCCGCTCTTCAGCGCGAGCACGCGGTCGTTCTGCCCGCCGACGGCGATGACGCGGATGTCCTGCTCCGGGTTCATGCCGAAGCGCTGGAGCCCGAGGCGCATGTAAAAATGCGACACGTCGTGCACGCGCGCGACGCCGACGACCTTGCCCTTCAAATCGACCGGCTTGTCGATCCCCGGCGCGGCGACGATGCGGTACTGCATGCGGTTGTAGATGCTGGCGATGAAGACGAGATCGGCGCCGCCGGCGGCCGCGCTGATGACCGCGTGCGGGATGCAATAAAGCACATCCACATCGCCGGAGATCAAAGCCGCGACCGCCGGCTGCCCCTGAATCATGATCAGTTCGACATCCAGCCCTTCGCGTTGGAAGAGGCCGGCCTCGTGCGTGACCCAGAGCGGCATGATCGCGCCGCCGATGTAGCAGTGGCCGACGCGCAGTTTTTCGGCGGCGTGCACCGGCGCGGGCGCTAATAAAAGGATGAAGCCGAAAATGACCGCTGAGGTGAACTGGAAAACTTTAGGAACGGAGAAACGAAAGCGAAAATGGACGGCGGGCATGCATTCCTTCCACGGGTGCGGAAGGAATCTAACAAACGAAGCGGAAACGCGTCAAGCTACGCGGCGCTCGACTCGGAGCCGGAGGATTTGCTCTTCGATTCTTTCTTTTCCGCGGGCTTCTCTTTGGCCTCGGACTTCGTCTCGGAAGCCGGTTTGCTCTCTGATTTGGACGTGGAGCCGTTGTCGGATGTACCGGACGACTTGTCCTTGCGGGCGTAGTCGGTGACGTACCAGCCGGTGCCTTTGAGCTGAAAGGAGGTGTTGGAGATGAGTTTTTTGACCTTGCCCTTGCAGGTCGGGCAGCGGCTCAGGGGCTTGTCGGTGATCCTTTGAGTCGCCTCAAATTCGCCGCATTTGTCACAGCGGTATTCGTAGATGGGCATAAAAAAGCACCTGATTTCCGGTGCCTTAGGTATAACATAATCACCCTGTCGGCGGTTGTCAATCCGATGGCAGAAGGCAAGGAATCATCTGTCGGCTATGGCGGCGGTAGACGCGAAAGTCTGAGTCGGTGGTAAGTAAAAGCGGATCGGAAAATACCTCGCTCATACGCACGAGACACGCATCGGCGAGGCTCATCGGCACATCGGAATATTTCTGCAACAGCTTTAGCACGGCTTCTATTTCGTCATTAAGATCGAATGCGACCAGCATCGCCCGGCGTCGAAGTAAACCGCCGAGAGCAGAAGTCCCGCGCCCCCCGAGGAGGTGGAAGGCTTCGGAGAGGACAGCTTCGCAGGTATGCCAAGGTGGAGGATATTGGTTGGCTTGGGTTAGGGCCCAGGAATAATGCGAATCGCGGCGGCTGAGCAGAGCGACGACGAAGCCGGCGTCAACGAGAAGATTTCCGGCCATATCCGGTAGCTTTCAAATAGTGCTTCTTGCGTGAGCTCAGGTCCGCGGGCAGTCCTGCAACCGAGCCGATGAGATCGGTGATCGCATGGAGAGACTTTGAACGACGGCGGGGTCGGCGCTCGGAGCGCTCTAGTCGCTCACGAATAACGTCGGACTTCGAGCACTTGCGTCCGCGCGATTCCGCCTCGATTTCGGCCGCGAGCGGCTCGGGCAATCGTACGGTGATCGTCTTCATTTCGCCAGTGTATTACATCGACGACAGCGATGCAAGACAAGTCATGGCGGGTTTTAACGCGAGAGCTTACCGGATTCCCAGCTCGTCGAGCACCCCTTGCAGCATCACCCCGTTCAGATCGCACGGCGTCACGGCACAGTATTCGAGACCGTAGCCGACGCGCTCGTCGACGAAGCCCTTCTCCAGCATGTATTCGAGCACGCCGCGGACGATCGAGGCGTGCGACGCGGTGCCCTCGTGCTCTTTCAAGTCCGCCTCGTAATGCGTCGTGTAGTAGACGACCTGCTTCAAGTCGAGGTTGTATTTTTTCATCAGCGCGTCGCGCCAGTCCTGCGAGAAGTAGCCCATCGCCTCTTCCCAGACGACCGACGCCCAGTAATCCGAAAGCGCGCCGTCCCACACGACGACCTTGTGAAAGTCGCCCAGCGCGCGCGCCGCCGGGAGCTGCCGCGTATCGAGCACCTCGCGCTCCGTGAGCCCCAGCGCCTGGCCGGTTCTCACCAGGATCAGGATATGTCCCGGCGGCTCGGGCTTGCCGAACTCGTCCACCAGCTTGGAGGCGAACATGCGCATGAGCTTTAAATCTTGCTTGAGGAAATCGACCTGCTTGTAATACACCGCGAGGCCGAGCGTGTTGATCGTGAGCACGAAGCTCGCCCAGTTGCGGTAGTAGAGTCTGAGTGCCTCCATCGGCAGACTGCCGTCCTTCAATTTCCGCATGAAAAGGCTGTCGGTCACCTTCTCCTTCCAGCGCGCGTGCATTTTTTCGTAAAGGTCGTCGACGATCTTCTTCGCCTCTTCATGCGACATCGGTTTGCCTTCGAGCATGTTGTACTCTTAGATTATTTCGCCGGCGCGCGTTTCGTGACCGCCTTCTCGCCGGTCTTATAATGCTCGCCCTTGAGCGCGAGCTCCGCTTCTTCTTCGTCCTCTTCGGTCCAGGCGCCGAGGTTGTAGCCGAACCACGGGTCCTGGGGCTTCAGCTTCGGCAGCTCGAGCCGCTCCCACAGCGTGCGCGCGCGCTCCATGTATTCCTTCTTGGGCAGCGAAACCGGCGGATAGGCCCACTTCCGCGTCGCATCGATCAGGATCGCCGAGCAGCCGTGCATCTCGTCCATGCCGCTTTCCATCTTCCCCGGCGGCGCGGCCGAAGGATCCATCGACGGCGTGCGGTTGCGGATGACGAGGGTGTCGCGGTGCGGCTGCATGCGGAAGGCGAGGCACCAGAAAAGCGAATCGAGATTCCGCGGATTGATGTCCTCGTCCACCGCGATGACGATTTTCCCGGTCGCGGGATGAAAGCCGACCATGCTGTGGAGCGCCTGCCATACGTGCGCCTGGTTCATCTTTTTCATCCGGATGACGCAGATCTGGCGCACGGCGATCGAGTGAAAAACGACCTCGACGATGCCGGGAATGTTGCACTGGTCGCGGAGAAAGCGAAGATAGTTGCCTTCGGCCGCGACCTGGCGCATCACGCTCGATTCGCTCGGCGGCAGCTGGCTCACGATGCAGGCGAACAGCGGATCTTTCCGGTGCGTGATGCATTTGACTTCGAAATAGGGGTTCAGCATCTTCTCGCCGATGTAGCCGGTCGATTCGCCGAAGGCGGCCTCGGGCTCGATCCATTCGGTCGAGATTTCCCCCTCGATCACAATTTCGGCGCGCGCTGGCACGAGGATGTCGACGGTCTTGCAGCGCACAACATCGATTGGCGCGCCGGCGAGGCCGCCGGCGATATCGAGCTCGCTCACGGAGAGCGGCACGCGCGCCGGCGCGGTGTAAGCGACGGGCGGCGGCGCGCCGATCACGAGCGCCGCCTGCAGCGGCACGCCGCGCTCGCGGCATTTGCGCCAGTGATAGCCGCCGTGGTTGCTGGAGTTCAAAAACACTCCGGTGCGCGTCGGGCTCTTGATCTGGCCGCGGTAGTTGCCGATGTTGATCTTGCCGGTGTCGGGATCTTTGGTGAACCAGTGCGACGCCGTCGTGTACGGCGCGCAGTCGAAGCCGGGCGTCGAGATCGGAATCGGAAATTCTC
>Ga0075433_10004366_pt1 | contig 10994 bp, 9 predicted proteins | sample RhiMethybrSRZTD2_FD_75299 | JGI IMG/M metagenome (GOLD analysis project Ga0075433, IMG submission 75299) | Populus rhizosphere microbial communities from Tennessee, USA - Rhizosphere MetaG P. TD hybrid SRZTD2 | ecosystem: Host-associated > Plants > Roots > Rhizosphere > Soil | place: USA... | reverse complement strand
TCATGGTGCCGCGCTGGCCCGAGCGCGTCGAGCAGATCGAGCGCTTCGCACGCGCAGTGATGCCGCGCATCTAACGGCCCGCCCGCCGGTTTCGCGACCCCATCGGTTGCCTGTGGCGCGGCACTAATATATAGGTAAATTCTTCGCACGGGCCGTACGAATTTTCATTTTCCCCGACAGGAGGATAACACCCAATGAGCGATTTGCGTCGCGTCGCATTGATCATCACCGGGGGCACGATCGATTCTCTGGGCAAGGACCGGCTGGATCTCGCCTGGTACATCGAGGCCAATAAGCGCCTCGATACGGCCGAGCTGCTGGCACAGCTGCCGGAATTGAAATCGATCGCGGCGGTCGAGCCCGTGCCGTTCCGCCGTCTGCCGAGCCACGCGCTCGTCGACAAGGACTGGCTCGAGATGGTGCGGACGATTCATTCGATCTTCGACGAAGACAAGGCCGACGGGATCGTTATCACGCACGGCACGAACACGATCGAGGAGACCGCCTACTTTCTCAATCTCACGCTCAAGACCGACAAGCCCGTGATCGTCGTGGGCTCGATGCGGCCGGCCTCGGCGCTGAGCGCCGACGGCTATCTGAATCTCGTCAACGCGGTCAAAGTCGCCGCGCACCCGGACTCGCGCGGGCGCGGCTGCCTGCTCGTGATGAACGATACGATCTACAGCGGCCGGGACGTAACGAAAAACGCGACGTACCGCGTCGAGGCGTTTCAGTCGCGCGACCTGGGGCCGCTCGGCTACGCCGACGCGGACGGCAAAGTTGTCTACTATCATCAGGCGACGAAGAAGCACACGACCGATACGGAGTTCGACGTGCGCGGGCTCGATTCGCTGCCGCGCGTGGACGTCGTGATTTCCTACGTCGGCGCCGACGGCAAGATGATCGAGGCGGCGGCCGCCGCCGGAGCGAAGGGCATTGTCAGCGCGGCGACCGGCGCCGGCCGGCCGACGCCGAAGGAGGACGAGGCGTTCGATCGCGTTTACAAGGAAAAGGGAGTGATCATGTGTCTCTGCAGCCGCGTCTCATCCGGCCGCGTGGTGCGGAGCCCGGGGCTCGCCAAGCGCGGCTTCGTCGCGGGCGACAACCTTCAGGCGTGGAAGGCGCGCGTGCTGCTGGCTCTGGCCTTGTCGAAGACGAACAACGCCGACGAGATCCAGCGGATGTTCGATACGTACTGATCCAAAAAAGCGCGGCCGCCGCATGAGCCGGTGGTCCCAGCCGCGGCAGCCGCGCCTTACTCTACCCCGCCCCGCCTCAATCCTCAGGCGACTCGACTTCGATCTCCTTGGCGATCATGGTCGTCGTGTTGTATTCGGCCATGCCGTCGTCACCTATTTGCAAGTCGGAAAAGACCGCCGGCGCGTCGTTCTTTTCGATCTTCGTGCTGGCAGTGACGAATAGGGTCACCGGCGAACCATAGCAATCGATGGTAATCGTGCCGGCGACCGGATCGATGGCTGTGATCGGCCCTTCGGCGTAGCCTTCCTCGTCCTCATTCTCCACCTCGATACGGAACGCGTTCTGCGTGTCCGAGGCGTACACCACTTCGACCTTTTGACCGACGGCGAGGTCGGCGATCGTCGGCGCCGCGATGTCCTCGATCTCAATGAGCGTGTCGGGAGTCACGTTGACGGTCACGCTCCAATCGCCGTATTCGGAGGTAATCGTGACGGTATTGGCCGTGAGATCGATCGCGTCGATCGTGCCCGAGATCTCGCACTCCTCGGGCCCGTCGACCTGAATATCGACCGCCGTGTCATCGTCGCCCTCGCTCTCGCCGCTCGAGCCCGTATGAGCGAGCGGGCCGCCTGGCGTCACGTGGGCGACGACGTGATCCTCCGCGGTCAGCGTGCCGAGCGAGCTGATCTCGCCGTTGCGGAGGATGCGCGTGTGCGCGTTGGTCCCGAAGCTGCCGTTGTTAAGTTGGACGATGCCGGTACCGGAATGGACGCCGACCACGCCGCCCGTGAGCGTGGTCACGGGTGTGCCGGTGGCGGTTAGCGTCTTAGCGTTATTGGACGAATCGTACTGCGCGCTCGCCTGATCGCCGAGCACGAGGCCGGTCAAAGCCGCCTTCTTATTATTGCGGCGCAGCTTGGTGCTGCGCGACACGTTGAGCGTCGTCAGCGTGCCGTCCGTGGCCTTCAACGTCACGGTGCCGCCATTGATATCGACGGAATACACCGTGCCTTGCGTCGTGCTCAGGCTCACCTTCCCGCCTTTGCCCGCCGCTGCCTCGTTCGCCACGAACAAAGCCGACACGGCCATCGTCATAATTAAGACTAAAAAATATTTTCTCAGCATCCCAAGCCTCCTCTATATAGCCGCATGAGTATCCGCCGCTGCGCGCCCATCGCGCCGCCAAAGACTTACGACGTTGTGTTTTGAAGCGGATCGAAACGCAATGCCGATGCCAAAGTTTTTCATCGGGCGGCGCTGGCGGACTTTCAGCTATCGAATCGCGATTTGGCTTTGGAGGGAGCGTTGGTATTTGCGTGTTGCGCCGGGAAGCGTCGGCGGGTGCCGTTTTTCGTTACCACCGCGGGGATCCGGCCAGGGCCCCGCGCGTTAAGATTTGGCCGAGCGATAATGATAATTTATGATGCGGCGATTCAAACCAACGCAACGGAGGAACTTCTGGGGCTTTTCATGGATAGCCCTGACGCCGCCTATCGCGCGGCTATTTCGTGATGGCGTACGAGTAGCAGTCGCGCGGCTCCGCGCTGCGCGTCGGATGCAACGACCAGCGCCTCAGAACTCCTTCGCGCTTCATCGCGGCTTTTTCCATGACCCGCGCCGAGGCGGGATTTTCGACGTCGCAGACGGCCCAAACCCTGAAGATCTCCGGCTGGGCGAGCGTCCACTCGACGACCGCGCGGACCGCTTCGGTCATGTAGCCTTTGTTCCAGTACGCCTTGGCCAGAACGTAGCCGAGCTCGACCTTGTGCCCGTCGATCCGCCCGCCGATCATTCCCAGAAGCCGCTCGTCCTCTTTTCGGAGAATCACCCATTGGAGCGCCCTGCCTTCTTCGCACGCCTTCACCGTCAGGCGCAGGTGCTCGCGCGTCTCCTCGATCCTGCCGCTGGGCCGCCAGGCGAGATACATCGTTACATCGTGGTCTTGACCGTAGGCGGCAAAGATCGCCTCGGCATCACTCTCGCGGGCGCCCCGCAGACGCAGGCGCGCGGTCTCTATCATGTGGGGCGGGATCATCGAACGTCGGCGGCGCTTACCGGGCGAAGGGTCGGATCATTTCCTGCGCGTGTTTCATCTGTGCGGACACTAACGACAGCCGAACCGGAAGTCAACTTCGCTGCCAATTCTCCGCTTCTTCCTGTCCGATAAGTGTGATAGCGCAGCCGCGCGCCGTCGGTCTCGATCGTGACCGCGCCGTCGACATCGGTGCGCAGCGGCTCTGCGCCCGCCGCCTCATAGCGCGCCATGATCTCATCGGCCGCCGCCGCGCTGCGCGGACCGACGGAGAAGATCGCCAAACGCGGCGCCACGGCGCGAACGAACTCTTCGGTGTTCGCCCGCGGGCTCCCGTGGCTCGGCGTTTTGATCACGGCACTCGCCAGATCCCCGCTCCGCTCGCTGAGCAACACCTGCTCGTCTTTCGCCTCCAGGTCACCGGAGAAAAGCAGATCGAAGCGACCGTAGCTCACGCGCAGGACGACCGATGCGCCGGCGCGCGCCCCACCGCCCGGATAAAGAAAGCAGAGCTTCACCCCTTCGATCTCCCGGCAAGGCACGGCGCCATCGACGGCGAGGCGCCTGATCCCGGACCGCTCGATCGTCTCTTCCAAGCTTTCATAGCGCGCCGTGCCGCCTGTGCCGGCGCCGGACCAGAACTCCTCCGGCACGAACTGCGCCGCGATCGTCTGCATCCCTCCGTAGTGGTCGACCCTGGGGTGGCTCACCAGAAGGTAATCTACGCGCAATATTTTGCGCGCGCGAAGAAACGGCGCGACGATGAACTCGCCGGTGTCGAAGTCGGGATTCGGGCTGCCTCCGGCGTCGATCAACAGCACGCGCGAGCCGGGAAACTCGACGACGGCCGCGTCGCCGTGGCCGACGCTGAGGTACGTGATCCTCATCTCCTTGCGATGCCACCGCTCGCGCAACCAGTACGCCCCGTCGGCGCCGATCAGAATTAAACTCAAGCCCAGGGCCAGAGCCAGGTGGAGGCGGCGCCGGAAAATGAGGAGCGAAAGGATCGCGATGTAAAGCAGCGCGACCTCCCGATAATCCGGTATCGGCACCGCGAGATTCGCCATCGGCAGCGCGGCGAGATAATGCACCGTGCGCTGGACCAGAGTCAGAAGCGGCTCCGTCACCGTAATGATCGGCGGCGCGACCACGGGAGCGGTCAGCGCGCAAATGCCGATCGCGAGGCCAAGCGGAACAATGACGAAGCCGACGAGGGGCACGACGAGAGGATTGGAGAGAAATCCGGCCCACGACAGATGGCCGAAATGGTGCGCGATCATCGGCCCGGTTCCGATCGTGGCGAGAATCGGCACCGATAAAGAGAGCGTTACGCGCCGCAGCAACGTGCGCCAGCGGCTCCGCTCCTGCGGCAGCTGATCGCGCCGGCGGCCGGCGGGCCACCACTCCTCCAGCTTGCGCGCGCCCCAGACTATGAAAAGGACCGCGAGAAACGAAAGCTGGAAAGAAATATCCATGACCACGCCCGCCCAGACGAATCCGATAAGGAGCGCGGCGAAAGCGAGGCTCGCGAAGATCTCTTCCTCGCGGTCGAGCAGCACCGCGACCTCGTAGACCCCGATCATGATCGCGGAGCGCACCGTCGGGACGGCGGAGCCGGCGAGGCCGCTGTAGAACAGCACCGTCAGAAAAGATGAGAAGGTCGCGATCTTGAGGAGATTCCATTTGAGCAGCGCGGTTTGGCTGAGCGATCCCAAAAATCGCACGATCAAAAAGATCACCGCGCCAAGCATGCCGACGTGAAGCCCCGAGATCGACAGCACGTGATTGACGCCCGCCGCGGTGAAGTCGTCGCGAACCTGGCGCGAGATCCCTCCCATATCGCCGACGACGAGCGCCTTCATTAGCGCCGCGTTGTCGGGGGAAGAGAAGCTTTGCTCGATGAAAATACGGATTTTCCGCCGGAGCGCCTCCAGCGTCGCCCACGCTCCGGGCGGGCCGCGCGAAAGAAGCTCGACCTGAAAGTCGCTGATCAAAAACGCCGTTGCGTAAATACTGCGCCGCGCGAGATAGGCGGCATAGTCGAAGCCGCCTGGATTGCCGCCGCCGCGCGGAACGAGCGGCTGGACCCGGAAGCGGACGCGATCGCCGTAGCGCCAGTCGCGGTCGATGCGCCGGATCGTGAGCAGGAGATCGCCGGAAATCTCTTCCGCACCGGTCGGATGCCACAGACGAACAAGCCGAACCGTCCAGCGGCCGCGCTGCGGCAGCCTTTCCGGCTCGGCGGCGAGCCATCCTTCGAGGTAAAGCTCCTTGCCGCCCTCCATGATCGAGCGCAGGTGATCGGGCGCAAACTTGGGCTCGATGAGATCGAGATGGCGCCGATACCCGACAGCGAATATGAGGCCGGCGAGCAGACAGAATACGGCCCACGCGCGCCTGCCGCGAGAAAAGAAGAAAAGCGGCAGCGGCAGCGCGAGCAGGACTAAAAAGATGATCGGCGGGCGGAGCGGACTTGCAGCGAGGGCCTGGCCGGCGAGCAGCGCCAACGTCGCGCCGATCAGCCACGCCGTCGGATAGCGGGAGAGAAAATGCGCGACGCGGTTAGCCGGCGGCATCGGAGATCGCTTCATCCGGCACCGATCGAAGGGCCTGCTGGATCTCCTGGGCGACCTTCTCGTTGATGAGCGGAACCTTCAGCAGCTCTTCCAGCGACGCCTCCTCGATACGCCGCACGCTGCCGAAGGCACGGAGCAGCGCGCGCTTGCGCGCGCCGCCGATGCCGGGAATTTTATCCAGCGCGGAGTAAAGCGTTCGCTTGGCCCGCACCTTCTTATGATAGGTGATGGCGAAGCGGTGCGCCTCGTCGCGCACGCGTTGGAGCAGGAAAAGCGCGTTGGAGTTGCGCTTGAGGATGACCGGATTGCTCTGCCCCGGCAGAAAGACGCGCTCTTCCGATCGCTGGATCTCGGCACTCCGCGGCGCCCGCTCGACGCGCATCTTCGCGAGCGCGGCGATGTCGACGTCGCGCACGCCGAGCTCGTGCAGTGCGGCGATCGCCATGCCGAGCTGTCCCTTGCCGCCGTCGACCACGACGAGATCGGGCATATCGCCCTCCTTGAGACCGCGGGCGAAGCGGCGCTTCAACACCTCGTGCATCATCGCGAAATCGTCGCCGCCGACGTCTTCGGCGACGGTGCGGATGCGGTAATGGCGGTAAAATCTCTTGTCGGACTCGCCGTTGATGAACGTCACCATCGAGCCGACCGCGTGCGTGCCGTGGATGTTCGAGATGTCGTAGCACTCGATGCGGCCGGGGTAATTCTTGAGCCTGAGCTTGTCCTTCAATTCGAGCAGCATGCGCTCGCGCTCTTTCTCCTGGTCGTGGCGCTCGGCGTAGCTCTGGCGCGCGTTCTCCTGCGCCATCTCGACGAGCCGGCGCTTGTCGCCGCGCTGCGGCGCGAAAATCGAGATCTTCTTGCTGCGGCGCTCGCCGAGATATTCCTCGCGCGCCGCGCGGTCCTCGATGTCGACCGGGAGCAGGATCTCGTCGGGCAAGAAGCGCTCGCCCTGATAGAATTGCGTCAGCAGCGATTCGAGGATCTCCTCGTCAGAGAACTCGAGGTCCTCCAGCGAATAGGCCTGATTGCCGGTGAGCTTCCCCTGGCGCACGAAGAGCACCTGCACTTCGATGAAACCGCCCTCGCGGTAGAGACCGAAAATATCCTGGTCGGCGCCCCAGTGCGAGACCATGCGCTGTTTCTCGATCGTTTTTTCCACCGCCTGGATCTGATCGCGAATCTTCGCCGCCGCCTCGAATTCCAGCGCCTCGGCCTTCGCTTCCATGCGCCGCCTGAGCTCGTCGATCAGCTCCTGGCGCTTGCCTTCGATGAAGAGAATCGCCTCGCGCAGATTCTCCTGATATTCCGCCGGGTCGACGGCGAGCACGCACGGCGCGAGGCAGCGCTTGATCTGGTATTGCAGGCACGGGCGCGCGCGGTTCTTGAAATTGTATTCGGTGCAGTTCCGCAGCAGAAAATGCTTCTCGATGATGTCGAGTGTCTCGCGCGCCGCGATCGCCGAGGAATACGGCCCGAAGTAGCGGCTGCCATCCTTGACGATCTTCCGCGTCGCGGTGATCCGCGGCCACGGATGGCGCACGTTGATCTTGATGCTGAGATAGCTCTTGTCGTCTTTAAGACGGATGTTGTAGCGCGGCTTATACTGCTTGATGAGATTGTTTTCGAGGATCAGCGCTTCTTTTTCGTTGCTCGTGAGCAGCGTCTCGATGTCCCCGACCCGGTTCATCAAAAACGCGATCTGCGAGCGCCCCTCGGCGCCGCGGAAATAATTGCGCACCCGCGCGCGCACGCTCTTTGCCTTGCCGACGTAGATCACCTTGCCGGCCTTGTCGCGCATGAGGTAGACGCCGGGCTGCGCCGGCAAAGCTTCGAGCTTGTCGTCGAGCTTGGCGGGAAGTTTTTCCTGGGTTTCGGACATCTCTTACCAATTATACCAAACGACTTCCCGCTGGTACCAGGAGCTTATCTCGCGGATCTTCTCGAAAAGCGGGTTGAATCAACAGCTGGCGCTCGCCTTTTGCCACCGTTCGCGCAGACTCGGGTGTGTGGAAAAAAGACCTCCTCCCTGAGTGGAGCCTGGAAGGGTCGAGAGCTCGGTAAATGCTTTCTGCATGATTAACGCCGGGCATTTGACGCCGGCGGCTTGAAGACGAAGCAGCGCGGATTCATCCGCTTCGCGTTCGAGGTCGCGAGAATAACTGGATATCGTCGCTGTGGATGCTAATCCCCCGAGTGCGAATGCACATCCGATCAGATTGATGACCGCGGCCGCCCCTATGGCCGGCTGGCTGCACAGGCTGCTGCCCGAGCGGGTCATACTCTGAGCCGATTTTAAATCTGAATTGAGGCCCTTATGACCGCGCTCCAAGTGGCCAAGCTCATGTGCCAGCACTCCGGCAAGCGCGTCGATCGACAATGCCTCCAGAAGGTCGTTGCCGACGTAGACGCATCCCGACGGAGGGGGATTGCCCTTGCCGCAGCGGAATGCCCCCGCGTTATTCCCATGGAACGCCTGGGCGTTCAGCAAGGCGTTGCCGTGCCCTGATGTGAAGACGTAAATTTTATCGACCGGCAGCGGCGCTGCCGCCGCCAGCGCGCGAACAATGCCGACGGCAGGCTTCACCCGGTCGTTGTCGTTGGTCACCATGTAAGCTATGACATCGCTTCTCTGGTCTGGGAGATTCGCCCAGTGGGCGGAAGACGAGCAGGCCGAAAGCGACAAGGCGAGAAACCCGATCCCAGTGTTTGTGATCTTTCCGTGACGCAGCCGCCTAAGCCGGTCATCCATTCGGTTTCACTTGGCGAATGTATATGCGCTGCATCGGAGCCGGATGTCATAAGAATAAATCATAAGATAAATTAACGCCCCTATATCCCAGAGACGCAAAGACTGTCAACGGGCTTTTGCTTGAACCGCACGGCCTTGAATTGTTTGACTTTGACTTCTCAAAGCCTTAAAGCGACGTTTGCGATATGCGCCTAAAGCTTTTTGTTTATGTATTGACGGCGTTCTTGGTCTCAGGTTGCGCCGCGACATCGCCTCATAATCCGTTCAAAATCCCGCAGGCCGACATTCAAGCGAAAGTGAAGACCATTGCGCTTGTGCCCATCGACATTGCGCCGGAAATCGAGAATCCCGCGGCGATTAAATTTAAATTCGAAAGCCTGCTTACCACGAAGCTGCAAGATGGCGGCTTTAACGTCATAGCGTCCGACGAGTACGCGACGATCTGGAGGCAGGCGGTGAAAAACCTAGGCGCGGTTTACGACTCCGCCACCGGCAAGCGGGACGAGAAGAAATTCAACGCCGCATTCGAGTATACCGTTGGCGAACTCCGGGCGAAAACAAAAGCGGATGCGCTGCTGCTTTCTGCTATCGTGACTGTAAAAGCGGACTTTTCCTCGAATCTGGCGGAATGGCACGGCGCAAGCGACTACGTCAGGCCCGAGGGCGTCTGGGGAACATTTTCCGGTCCCCAAGCCTACGGCACGATTGCGGCGCTTTCTTTGTGGGTCGACCTGGTCGATGTTCAGGGAACCGAGATGTATGTGAACTTCGGCGGAATTCAGGTCATCAGCAAACTCTACCCCGGAATGAAAGTGATCGATGTGCCCCGGCACGAGTTTTTCGCCGATGAGACGAAAAACGTTCGTTCCGTCAACATCGCTATCAATCCGCTTATCGGCCAGCGGAGCCCGCCATCCCATTGAATATCGACAGCCTCACACTAGCTCGAGGCTATCTTGACCCCATTGGCGAGAAACTGTAGTTTCGGCTCACTCGAGGGAGTGAAGCTCATGTTCAAAACATGGCCGGCGCTGCTGCTTCTTCTGTTCACGCTTCTCGCGGAGCGTTCCACCTTCGCCCAGGAGCGGCTCCGCTTCGCATGGGCGGGCTTCAGCCCGACCAACAGCCCGGTGTGGGTCATGGAGGACCGGAAACTGTTGCTGAAGCAGGGCGTGCAGCCGGAGATCATCGCGATCAACGCGAGCCCGACGGTGCTCCAGGCGTTACTCGCCGGCGAGATCGACGCCGCGAGCATCTCGGTGACGACAGTGGCGAGCTCACGGCTCGCGGGCGCCGACAGCGTCATGATCATCGGCGTGGTGCCGACGTTCGTCGATTACATCGCGTCCGTCGCCGGCGTCACCTCGGTCGAGCAGCTCAAGGGTAAGACCGCCGGCGTCAATCGCCTCGGCAGCACCTCCGACCTCGGCCTCAGACTCGCCTTGAGAAAACTCGGCATCGATCCGGAGAAAGACGTCAAGATCATTCCGGTGGGCGGCACCGCGGAGCGCTTCGCCTCGCTGTCGAAAGGCATCACTCAGTTCACGATCATTCCCGAGCCGTTCCTGACGCAGGCGGAAAAACTCGGCTTTCGCAAGCTTTACAAGATCGCCGACCTCAAGATCCCCTTCTGGTGGAACGGCATCATGACGCGCGAGGCGATCGTCAAGGCCAAGCGCCCCCTGCTGGAAAAGCTCACGCGCGCGATGGTCGAGGCGATCCACATCATCAAGACCGAGAAGGAATACGCCAAGGGGCTGTTCAAGAAAAACCTCGGCATCAGCGATCCCGAGGGGCTCGAGCGTGCCTACCGGGATTATTCCAACGCCTTCCCCGAAGTCCCCTATCCCACGCCCGAGGGCGTCAAGACGATGCTCGACGATCTCGCGCATACGAACCCCAAGGCGGCCGCCGCCGACCCGAAGGTATTCGTCGATCAGAGCTTCGTCCGCGAGCTGGACAGCTCGGGATTTATCAAGCAGCTTTACAAAAAATAGGCGCAGGCTGCAGGTTAGGCGGCAGCTAAAGAGGCCGCGGTCTCCCGTGCTATGGCCTACGGCCTACCGCCGGTTTTAACCAGCAGCAGAATCGCGCCGACGGCGATCGCCGCGACGCCGGCCCATTGCGGGACGTTGACGGTCTCTTTCTCCTTGACCGAAAGCTCCAGCGGGCCGAGCTTCGCCTCGTGCGTCTCTTTCGTATAGCTGAAGCTGCCGTAGACGAGCCCGAGAACGCCCGCCACGATCAGCACGATCGCAAGAATTCTTATTGGGTTCATCGCCTCTCCTCCCTTAATGAGACGCGGTCCTTATACCACAACCGCGTCCCCGTCCCAACGCGCTTTGTTGACAGCGCTTTCAGCGTAAGGTTAAAGTCATCGCATCTCTTTTCGCCGTTGGAGGCAACCTCATGCGCAGCGCCGTACAATATTTTT
>Ga0075433_10004365_pt1 | contig 10994 bp, 10 predicted proteins | sample RhiMethybrSRZTD2_FD_75299 | JGI IMG/M metagenome (GOLD analysis project Ga0075433, IMG submission 75299) | Populus rhizosphere microbial communities from Tennessee, USA - Rhizosphere MetaG P. TD hybrid SRZTD2 | ecosystem: Host-associated > Plants > Roots > Rhizosphere > Soil | place: USA... | reverse complement strand
CCAGGAAGCCGACGCGTCCGCGTTCGCCGGGCCAAGCGAACGGCGGTCGACGCCGTCGGGACGGATTGTCGCCCATGCATGGGCCACTCCGATTCCGCCGCCGCCGGGAACCGCGTCGAACAGGATCCGCGAGCCGTCGGGCGACCACCTGGGCGAGCCGCCTCGTGTTACCTCCCGATCGCCGCTTCCGTCCGCACCGACGACGCGGATGGACAGCATCGGCCCGTCACCGGCCTCCGTGTACAGGATCGTCGCGCCGTCCGGCGCCCACTGCAGCGCCTGGCCGCCCAGGTACGTGCCGAGCGGCGCGTCAGCGACCTTGCGCGCGCTGCCCGACACGGCCGCGACGACTATCTGCTGCGGGTCGCGCTGCCGGACGGCCACGGAACGGCCGTTCGGCGCCCATGAAAACGAGGTTGCCCCGGCAACGCGCGCGAGGCGCTTGCCATTCGTGGCGGTGACGAAGAGCGAGCTGAGGGCGCCGGAGATCGCCTCCACCGCGATCCGGTCACCCTTCGGCGCCCAGGCCCAGTTGACGACGCCGCGGGCGACGGTGCGGCGGTGCTTTCCGCCGGCCGTCACGACGGTGAGCGACGGCAGCGTGTCGCAGTTCCGTTGCCGCAGTACGGCAATCCATCTCGAGTCTGGGGAGAACACGGAGTTGAGGACGACCGCTTTCGTGCAGCGCGCGGCCGCAGCCGACGCCGCGCCACCGGTGGTCGCCACCGCGGCGACGGCGAGCGCAAGTAGCGCGAGTACGACCCCTCTCACGACCTCTGTGACGCTCGCTCGTCGCCGAGGTTAGGTCGGCTCCGGCGCGGCGCGCGGGCGCCCGAGCGGCGAAGGCTTGACGCGGAAGACCTTCGCGACGCCCGCCGGCAGCCACCAGTTCCAGCGGCCGAAGAGCTTCATCACGCTCGGCACGAGCAGCGCCCGGACGATGGTGACGTCGATGAGGATCGCCAGCGCGAGTCCGAGCCCGAACTGCTGCAGGCCGACGATGGAGCCGGCAACGAAGCCCATGAACGCCGCGAACATGACGAGGCCGGCGGCGGTCACGATCCGCCCCGTCTTCGCCAGCCCCTCGACGACCGCTTCCTCGTTGGAGGCGCCGTGATCCCACTCCTCGCGCATCCGGCTGACGAGGAAGACCTCGTAGTCCATGGACAGACCGAACACCATGGCGAAGATGAACACCGGGATCCAGCCCTCGATCTGGTCGAAGGAGATCAGGCCGACGTGCTGGGCGAGCCCCCACTTGAAGAAGACGGTCAGCAGGCCGTACGCGGCGCCGATCGACAGGCAGTTGAGGATGATGGCCTTCAGCGGCAGGACGACCGAACGGAACGCGCGGAGTAAGAGGAAGTACGTCAGCACGAGCACGGCGAGCACGAGCCAGGGGAAGGCGCTGTACGTCAGCTTGAGGAAGTCGTGCCCGCCCGGCGGGCCACCGCCTGCGTAGACCGAGGTGTCGTGCGGGAATCTCGCCGCCGGGACGATCGTGCCGCGAAGCCGGTCGACGAAGTGGAGTGCCGGAGGGGTGCCGTACTCGTCCTTGCCGACGACCTGGATGTTCAGGTACCTCCCGCTCGCGTCGACGGCGTCCGGGCTCCGAGGATCGAAGGACACCCGCGAGACCTCCGGGTCGGCGCGAAGCAGGGTCTCCAGCCTGCCGACGGCCGCGACCACCTCCGTTGACCGCGCGCCGCCGGCTCGGCCGGTGTCGACGACGATCGCGGTGGGCGCGAGGGCGCCCTCGCCGATCTGCGCGGCGATCACGTTCAGCCCCTTCACGCCCTCGAGGTTCTGCGGAATGCCCTTGTTCGAGCCGGGTCCGACCTGGAGCGCGTAGACGGGCGCGGCGCAGGCGAGCAGGACGGCGGTCGTCACGATCGCGACGGCGACCGGCCGTCGCATGATCCAGGTTCCGAGCCGGCGCCAGAAGTTCTGCTCCGCGTCGCGGCGGTCGGCAATCCGCCTGGGAATGAGCCGGACACGGTCTAGCGGACCGGCGAGGTAGTAGAGCAGCACGGGGAGCAACGTCAGGGCGCAGATCACCGAAACAGCGGGGATGATCAGGCCGCCGAGACCGAAGCCACGCAGGAACGGGAGCGGCATGGCCAGCATGAGCGCCAGCCCGATCGCGACGGCCGTGCCGCTGAACACGACCGCCCTGCCGGCGGTCTGCATCGTACGCACGACCGCCTCCTCGCGCGGCGTCCCGGCCCGGTGCTCCTCGCGATAGCGGTAGACGATCAGCAGCGAGTAGTCGACCGCAATCCCGAGCCCGATCAGCATGACGAGGTTCTGGAGGTACGTCGACAGCTCCATGAAGTTGGCGAAGACCCAGATGATCGCGAGCGTCGTCGGGATGGCTGCGGCGGCGAACAGGAACGGCACGAGGAACGCGAGCGTGCCGAACACGAAGATCAGGATCAGGAGCGCGATCGGAATCGCGATCTCCAGCTCGCCCACACGGAGGTCGTGCGCGAAGACCGGATCCAGGTCGTGCTCGATCGCGGCTTGCCCGCTGACGTACGTCGTCGTCCCGGGCAGCGTGCCGACGGCGCGCCGGATGTCGTCGGTGTAGCCCTTCGCGTCGGCCGGCTCGAGGTTCGACGCGATCGTCGCACTGGCGAGCGAGGGTGACAGCACGGCGACGGATGCCACCTGGCCGGTCGGAAGCGCCGCGGCCGCGCGGCCGGCCGCGCGACGGACTTCCGGAAGCAACCGCGGTGCGGCGCCCGGGGCGGCGGTCTGGACGACGAGCGTGAACGAGCCGTCCGTTCGCTGCCCGAAGTGCTTCTGCAGAATGTTCTCCGCACGCGCCGTGTCCGTTCCGGGCAGGGTGAAGCGGTTCGTGAGCAGGCTGCTCAGCCGGTGTGAGAGCACCACGGAGACGAGGAAGACGAGGATCCAGCCGATCAGGATCGGCCGGCGAAAGCGAAGCACCGTCCTCGTCAGCTGTTCCACCCCGCGCGATCCCCCTCGGTGCCGGATGTTCGCCGGGCACAAGTAGCAGAAGCGCACCGCGCGCGACGGCGGGTACCGTTTGCAGCCGAGCCCCCGGGGGAACACAACTCGGCAGGAGAGGGCCCGCCCTCTCCCACTTTGAAAGCATAGGCACCAATCCCTCAATCGAAATGAAAGGACGTGCTGACGAATGAAGGCGAAAGACCGCGTCGCCGTGGCTCGGCCGTACGTCGAGCGCGCGCTGCGAGACGAGGAGGTCCGCGAGAACGTCAAGAGCGCGTTCCTGACCGCTAAGGACGTGTACAACGAACTGCTCGGCGGGCGAGGCGCGACGGCCGTCGCCGTTCGGGCCGCGACGGACGAGGACATCCGCGAGCGCATGCGCGAGGCGGTCGAGGAGCTTCGTAGCGCGGCGCAGCGCGTTCAGGGCAAGGAAGATCACACCGCCCGCAATACGACGCTCCTGATCGTCGGCGTCGTGCTCGGGCTGTTCTTCAACCCGTTCACCGGCCGCCAGACCCGCGAGTGGGTGAAGGACAAGGTCTTCGGGCCCGAGCAGACGTTCAGCTACGACGACCAGTCGGAGAACGGCGGCCCGGCCGCGCCAGGCGCAGCGAGCTAACCGCCAGATGACGTGGGGGCGCCCGCGAGCGCCCGTCGCAGCGACCTCCGGTCGAGCCCGCTCGACTCGGAGATATCTGATGCTTGCAACAGGAACGCGCCGGGCTGTGCCGCCGAGCCGGAGCGGAGCCGGCGCGCAAATGCCGCCCCGTTGGCGCCGCTCGGAAAGTTGACGTCCTGCAGGTGCTGCCACGCCGAGAGGTAGCGGGCCGGATCGACGACGCCGTCGTAGCCGAGCCGTAGCAGCCCCACGGGGTGGATCTCGAAATGGAGGTGGAACGGGCCGCCCCTGGCATCGCCGGTATTGCCGACATAGCCGAGCACGTCGCCGGCCAGAACGCGCCGCCCGTCAACCGCGTTCGGGGCGAAGGCAGACAGGTGTGCGTAGTAGAACTCGTTCCCCTGGTCGTCTCGCAGCCACAGGCGGTTGCCGCCAATCGGGATGTAGCCCACTGAGAAGACCTCGCCGTCGTTCACGGCGAGGACGGGAGCTCCGAGCGGCGCGAAGATGTCGATGCCGTGGTGGAAGCCGATGCTCGGAATCCGGCTCGGCACCCCGAAATCGTCCGCCCACGACGACGGGCCGAACACCGGGAAGACATAACCCCGCGGCGTCAGATGCGGCGACACGCTTCGGGGCACGGCGTGCGGAGCGGGCGGCGCGTTCGGCTTGGGCTCCGGCGGGCTCTTCGGCGGCGGCGGTGGTTTGGAGCTCTTCGCCTTCTTCGGCGGCGTGGACGGCTTCGGCTTCGGGGCGGGTTTCTCCGCCCGCGCAGAGGCGTCGGCGAAGCCGACGGCGATCTGGGTGCGCGCCGGGAGGCCGGCGTGTGGAGCGGTCAGCACGACCGTGAGCGCCGTCGACGACGAGCGGAACGCGTTGGCGCCGCGTGCGCTGACCGGGCCCGAGCTGCCCGTCGAGACGTCGGCGTAGCCCCAGTCCGCCAGGGACACGTGCGCAGTCGTCGCGGGCTGGCCGAGCACCGCGAGACCGGAGACCGCGGTCCCGGACGTATCACCGCTCGCGGTCTTCTCCCCGGCGGCCGCCCGCGCACGAGCCGTCACCCGGGTCGCGGTGATCTCGCCGCCGAAAATCGAGAGAGCGTCCACCTGCGCCGAAGACCGCGCCCGGACCGACGTGCCGCCGGAAGCGGACGCGCTTGCGGTGGCGGAGCCGGTGGTCACGACCGAGCCGTCGGCGGGGAATGCGAAGCTTCCACCGAGGGAGACGGTGTCCGGGGGCGCGGTCACCTCCTCGGTGCCGCCGCCGTCGGCGCCCGGTACGACGATCTGCACCGCGAACGCCCGTGCAGCAACCGTGTTCTTACTCGTTCGCGACGGCGCGGAGGCGGCCGCTGACAGCGCGAGCGCAGCGCACGCCGCGAGGGCGGCGAGCAGCCTGATCCTCCCGCGAGTCAGCCCCTTCCTCATCCGGCCTCCTCATTATGGGGAGTTCGTAGCGCCCGCCACGCAACCTGCACCGCGACGGCGATCATCAGGATGCCGAACAGCCGTCGAAGCGTGTCCTCGGGAAGCGCCCGCGCGACGAAGACACCCGCTTCCACGCCCACGATTCCGGCAAGACCGACGATGAGACCGGCCCGCCAGCGGACGTTGCCGTACCGCTGCTGGCTCACCGCGCCGGCGACCACGGTGGGCAGGATCGCGAGCAGCGAGGTCGCCTCCGCGTCGAGCTGCGAGAGGCCGAGCCCGAGGGCGAGCACGGGGACGAAGACGATGCCTCCTCCCACGCCGAAGAGGCCCGACATGACGCCGCCGACGAGGCCGAGGGCAGCCACGATTGCGTAGGTCGTCACGCGATCACGAGCCTGATTCCGACTCCGGCGAGCAGCGCGGCGAAGCCGAGCGCCAGCCAACGCACCGGGATCTGCTGCTGCAGCGTCGTCCCCACTAAAGCCCCGGCGGCGCCGGGCAGTCCGACGAGCAGGGCGCCCCCCACGTCGACGTAGCCGCGGACGCCGTAGGAAATCGCCCCCGCCACCGAGATGACGCCGATCGCGACGAGCGACGTGGCGGTCGCCGGGCGCGGCTGCAGACCGATGACGGCAACGAGAAGCGGAACGGCCACGATGCCGCCGCCGACGCCGAAGACCGCACTGAAGAGCCCGGCCACCACGCCGATGAGCACGAGGTTGAACACGGCCGTATTCTCCTGTCCGTGCTCGACGAACGCGTGGCGGCGCTCGCCGCCGAGCCGCGAAGCGCCGCCGTCATCCTCGATGTGGACGGGACGCTCGCGCCGATCGTTCCGCGGCCCGAGGACGCCCGCGTCCCCGACGTCACGCGCCGCGAGCTACGGCGGCTCGTCGATCGCTACCGGCTCGTCGCCTGCCTGAGCGGGCGAACGAGCGGTGACGCCCGGCAGATCGTCGGCGTCGACGGCATCGTGTACGTGGGATCACACGGGCTGGAGCTCGAGCCGGAGGCCGACCGGTGGCGAGACCGGCTGCGTGGGTTCCTGGCCACGGTGGCCTGGCCGGTCGAGGACAAGGGACTGACCGCGTCGTTCCACTTCCGGGACGCGCCGGACGAGGCCGCGGCTCGGGCCGAGCTCGAGGAGGTAGCGACGCGGGCGCAGGCGGCCGGCCTTCGCGCCCGCTTCGGGCGCAAGGTGCTCGAGCTACGCCCGCCGGTCGACGCCGACAAGGGCACGGCGGTCGCGCACCTGACCGCTAGCGAGGACATCACGCGCGGGCTCTACGCCGGCGACGACACGACCGACCTCGACGCCTTCCGCGGGCTGCGCGAGAGCGGGCTCGAGCTGGCGGTCTGCGTAGCGGTCTCGTCGGCGGAAGGCCCGCGCGAGCTCGTCGATCAGGCCGACGTCGTCCTCGAGGGGCCGGACGCCATGCTCGAGCTGCTACGCCGTCTCTAGCGCTGCGGGCCTCGCGCCGCAGCACAATTCACGCCCGCCTCCGATCGGGGGAAACCGTGTTTCCCCCGTTGACCCCCTTCTTGCAATGCACACGCGACTCCGCGCGACGTACCTCCGGCGGCGAAGGCCCGGCTGCGGGACGGACCTCAGCTGGGCGGAAGTTGTGCCGCCTCGCGCCGCAGCACATCCCACGCCCGGCGTATGTCGTCCTCCGTCGTGCGGGCATTCCCGACCGCCAGGCGGAGCACCGTTCGCCCGCTCAGCTTCGTCGGGCTGATGAAGATCTCGCCCGTTCGGTTGACGCGCTCGACGAGCTCGTCGTTGGCGGCGTCTGCCCCGCGCAGCCGGAAGCAGACGACCGAGAACGGACGCGGCGCCGACAATTCCCAGTCCGAGTCGTCGCGCACCCACTCCTCGAAGACGGACGCCAGACGGACGGCCTCGCGAATCCGCTCCTGCAGGCCCTCGCGGCCGTAGCAGCGGAGGACGGCCCAGAGCTTCAGCGCGCGAAAGCGCCGGCCGAGCGCGGGCCCGTAGTCGCTCAGCGTCGTCACCTCTCGCTGCTCCGGAGTTCGCAGGTAATCGGGTACCAGGCTGAAGGCGTGGCGGAACGCGTCGGGGCGTCGGGTCCAGAGACACGAGCAGTCCATCGGCACGAGCAGCCACTTGTGCGCGTTGACGAGCACCGAGTCCGCGTGTTCCAAACCCTCGCGCGACCACGCGAACTCAGGGCAGATCCACGCGGCCCCCGCGTAGGCGGCGTCGACGTGCAGCCACACGCCGGCCTCGCGGCAGCGCGCGGCGAGCTCCGGCACCGGATCGACGGAGGTCGTCGACGTCGTGCCCACCGTCGCCACCACGGCGCAGACGGCCGTCAGGTCAACCGCGTCCGGACGCAGCCTGAACTCGTCGTCGACCGGCGCCTCGCGAAGCTCGAGCTCGAGCAGGCGCGCGGCCTTCGCCACTGACGAATGCGCCTGCTCCGACGCGACGACGATGCGGTGGCCCGGCTTCGCCCCCCGCGCCGCGGCAAGCGCGGCGATCGTGGAGATCGATGCGGTGTCTTCGATGTGGCCGTGCCAGCCGCGCGGGAGCCCCAGTAGGTGCGCCACCCAGTCGAGCGTCACTTCCTCGAGCTCCGTCAACGCAGGTGACGCGCGCCATGCGATACCCACTGAGTTCATCGCCGCGATCAGAAGCTCCGCGAGGATCCCGGGCTCGGAGGCCGTGACGGCAAAGTACGAGAAGAAGCGCGGGCTCTGCCAGTGCGTGATCCCGTCGAGGAGCACCTCGTCGAGGTCGCGAAGGACGGCGTCGAAGGGCTCGCCTCGCTCGGGAGGCGCCTCCGGCAGCCGAGCGCGGATCTCGCCTGGCTCGACCTGCGCGAGCACCGGCAACTCGCCGACCCGCTCCAGGTAGGAAGCAGCCCAGTCGAGCGCCTTGGCTCCGTCATCCCTAAACGTGGAGGAGCCCATGGTTCCCCCTAGCTCCTGTCGCCTTTGGCTCGGTCGCTTTGAGCAGACGCTCGTGGCGACTCGTCGTTGGCCTCCCGCCGGGCGGAGCCCGGCTCCGGCGGCGATTCGCCGTCCATCTCAGACGCCTGCTCGCAAGGACTCAAACAGACCTTGCCGCGCCATCTCACGATCGCGCGAGAGTGTCAGCCTGTGCTTCACCGGCGGGAATGAAGCAGTTTTTCGACCTCGCGCCAGGGACGGGTGTTGAGCACGTCGCCCGGCGTCAGCCAGGCGCGACGAGCCTGTGCGACGCCGAACTCGACGTTGGCGAGCTCCGGGATGCGATGGGAGTCGCTCGAGATCGTCAGCTGGAGCCCTGCCTCGCGTGCAGCGCGAGCATGGACGTCTCGAAGGTCGAGCCGGTCGGGCTGGGAGTTCATCTCCAGGACCGTGCCGGTCTCGAGGGCGGCCGTGATCACGCGGTCGAGGTCGAGCTCGGCGCCGGCCCGCCGGCCGATCTTGCGCGCGGTCGGGTGACCGATGCAGTTGACGCGCGGGTGCTCCATCGCCGCGACGATGCGCTCGGTCGGGCTCGAGTCGAACGCCCGGTGCAGCGACGCGATCACCCAGTCGCACGCAGCGAGGTCCTCGTCCGTCGCGTCGATCGATCCGTCGAGCGCGATGTTCACCTCGATCCCGCGGAGGATCCGGAAGGGGGAGAGGCGCTCGTTCAGCGCTGCAATCTCCCCGCCTTGCGCCGCGAACCGGCCGTCGCGGAGGTAGTGCGAGTGATCCGTGACCGCCACGTACTCGTACCCGCGCGCCTGCGCGGCCCGCGCCATCTCCTCCAGCGAGTGGTCCGCGTCGGTCGACCACGTGGAGTGCATGTGCAGGTCGCCGCGGAGATGCTCGACCTCGAGGAGGTCCGGAAGCGTTCCGTTTCGCGCCGCCTCGAGTTCGCCGAGGTTCTCACGGAGCTCCGGCGGAATGAAGTCGTACCCGAGCCGCCGGTACACGTCTTCCTCGCTCTCCGCGGTCAGGACCTCGTTCGTCTCGACGACGACGATGCCGTACTCGGAGACCGACAATCCCTGGCGGACGGCGGCCTCGCGGAGGGCGACGTTGTGATCCTTCGAGCCGGTGAAGTGCTGGAGCAGGTTCCCGTACGACTCGGGAGGCACGACGCGAAGGTCGAACCGGAGGCCGTTCTGCCACACGACCGCAGCCTTCGTCGGCCCGTGCGCGGTGACCTCGGCGACGGCCTCGTGCGCCACGAAGCGAGCCGTGAGGGAGGCGGGGTCGCGAGCGGTCGCGATCAGATCGATGTCCCGGGTCGTCTCGCGGCGGCGGCGGACGCTCCCGGCCTCGGAGATCCGCTCGACGTCCGGGGAGTCGCCCAGCTCGGCGACGAGCTGCCGAACGGCCGGCAGCGCCTTGCCGAGCAGCGTCCGCTCCGCGGGCGGCGGCGCCTGCTCTACGGCGAAGTAGCGCAGAACGCTCTCCTCCGTCTTCGGGCCGAGGCCGGTCAGCGCGCGCAGGCGATGCTCCGCTGCAGCCCGCCGTAGGTCCTCCACGGTCGTGATCCCCAGCTCCTGCCAGATGCGGCGGACAGTCTTCGGGCCGAGCCCCGGAACCGCGAGGAACGCGATCAACTCAGGCGGGATCCGATCTCGGCGGTCCCGCAGCGCCTTGATCTCACCGTCCTCGACGATCTGGACGATCTTCTCCTCGATCGTCTTGCCGACGCCGGGCAGGTCACGGGCCTTGCCTGCGAGAGCCATGTCGACGACGGGCGCCGGCGTCTCCCGGATACGTGATGCCGCGCGCCGGTAAGCGATCACGCGGTAGGACTGCGCGCCCTCGATCTCGAGCAGGTCCGCGAGCAGCTCGAGCCGGTCGGCGATGTCGCTGTTCTTGACGGGGGCAGTGGTCACGGCTCGTCGTAAGGTCCTGGGTCGTGGACGTGGTCGTCTGTCTTCCAACCTACAACGAACGCGAGAACCTGGAACGGATGCTCCGCGCCCTCACCGGCGTGCTGCCGAACGGCCGCTCGATCCTCGTCATCGACGACGCGTCGCCCGACGGAACCGGCGAGCTGGCCGACCGGCTCGCGGAAGAGCTGGACGGCGTTCGCGTTCTCCACCGGGCGCGGAAGGAGGGGCTCGGTCCGGCCTATCTGGCCGGCTTTCGCGAGGCGCTCGCCCACGGCGCCGACCTCGTGCTCGAGATGGACTGCGACTTCTCGCACGACCCGCGAGACGTGCCCCGGCTGATCGAGGCCGCGGCCGACGCGGATCTCGTTCTGGGTTCCCGCTACGTCCAGGGTGGAACCATCGTCAACTGGGGGCTCTGGCGCCGGCTCGTCTCGGCCGCGGGCTCGCTCTATGCCCGCGTCGTCCTGGGACTTCCCGTCCGCGACCTCACCGGCGGATTCAAGTGCTATCGGCGCGTCGTGCTCGAGTCGATCGACCTCCGCGCGATCGACTCCCGCGGCTACGCGTTCCAGATCGAGACCACGTACAGGGCGGTCCGCGCGGGATTCCGCGTGGTCGAGGTGCCGATCGCGTTCGTCGACCGTGAGGAGGGCGGCTCGAAGATGACCCGTGGCATCGTCGTCGAGGCGATCTGGAAGGTGCCCGGGCTCCGGCTCGCGAGTCTCCTCCACCGTCTGTGAGCCGACGTCCCGAACGTACAGTGGCGTCGTGGTCACGACCGACGCGACGTTCGGGACGGAGGTGCTCGGCTCGGAGATCCCGGTGCTCGTGGACTTCTGGGCACCATGGTGCGGCCCTTGCAAGGCGATCGAGCCCGCCCTCGACGAGCTCGCCGAGCGCCACGCGGGACGCCTCGTCGTGACGAGGCTGAACGTCGACGAGAACATCGAGACGCCCTCGCGTTACGGCGTCCTCTCGCTCCCGACTGTGATCCTGTTCGCGGCCGGCCAGCCCGAGGAGACGCTGATCGGCGCGCGCCCACGCAAGGACTACGAGGACGCCGTCGAGCGCTGGCTCTGAGGCTCCGGGGCGAGCAGCGTGCTATGCGCGGCCGCGCGG
>Ga0075433_10004364_pt1 | contig 10995 bp, 12 predicted proteins | sample RhiMethybrSRZTD2_FD_75299 | JGI IMG/M metagenome (GOLD analysis project Ga0075433, IMG submission 75299) | Populus rhizosphere microbial communities from Tennessee, USA - Rhizosphere MetaG P. TD hybrid SRZTD2 | ecosystem: Host-associated > Plants > Roots > Rhizosphere > Soil | place: USA... | reverse complement strand
GCCGCGCGCGCTCGAGCGCGCCGAGACGCTGCTCGCCGATCTCGGCGCGACGGACGGCAAGGGCGCGATCACGGCGCTCGGGCGGCGCATGCTCGCGTTTCCCGCGCATCCACGCTACGCGCGCATGCTGCTCGCCGCCGGCGAATACGGCTGTGTCCGCGAGGTCGCGCTGATCGCCGCGCTCACGCAGGGACGCGACCTGCTGCTCCGCCGCCAGCAGCTCGATGAGCGGCGCGACGAGATTTTCACCGGCGCGGGCGAGTCGGATTTCTTCGCTCTCATGCGCGCGTGGCGCTACGCCGAGAAAAACAATTTCGACGCCGAGCGCTGCCGGCGCGCCGGCGTCAACGCGCAGGCGGCGCGGCAGGTCGGCCCGCTGCTGGAGCAGTTCCTACGAATTGCGCGCGAGGAAGGCCTCGACATGACGGAAAAAAGCGCCGCGCCGGAGGCGATCCAAAAATGCGTGCTGCTCGGCTTCTCCGATCAGCTCGCGAAGCGCATCGGCGCCTTGGAGCGCTGCGAGCTCGTGCACGGCCGGCGCGGTGCGCTCGCGCGCGAGAGCGTCGTCAAGGCGCCGCTCTTCGTCGCCTCCGAGATCCGCGAGATCGAGCGCGGCGGCGCCAGGGAGCGCAATCTGAACGTCGTCTTGAGCCTCGCGACTGCGGTCAAAGAAGAGTGGCTCGGCGAGCTGTTCCCCGGCGACTTAAAAGAATCCCGCGCGGTCGAATTCGATCTAACGCTCAAGCGCGTGCTCGTGCGCCGCCAGACGCGCTTTCGCGATCTCGTGCTCGGCGACGAGGCCGCGGGCGACGCCTCGCCTGACGAGGCCGCGCCGCTCCTCGCGCGCGAAGTCGCCGCCGACCGGTTGAAGCTGGAGCATTGGGACGAAACAGTGGAGGAATGGCTCGTCCGCGCCGACCGCCTCCGCGCCTGGATGCCGGAATTGGAAATCCCCGCGATCGGCGAAGAGGACCGTCTGGAGATCATCGCGCACATCTGCCACGGCGCGGTGAGCTACGCCGAGATCCGCGCGAGGCCGGTTCTACCCGTCCTAAAATCGTGGCTCTCGCCGCGGCAGCAGGCGTGGGTCGACGAATACGCGCCGGAGCGCATCAAGCTGCCGGGCGGCCGCAGCGTGAAGATCGCCTACAGCGCCGACGCGCCGCCGACGATCGCCGCCCGCATCCAGCACCTCTACGGCGTCAAGGAAGGATTCTGGATCGCCAAGCGCCGCGTCCGGGTGCGCATCGAGATCCTCGCGCCGAGCAACCGTCCGCTCCAGGTGACCGACAACCTCGCGCTCTTCTGGCGCGAGACCTACCCGAAGTTGAAGCCGCAGTTGCAGCGGCGCTATCCCAAGCACGAATGGCGGTGAGCGCGCTCTAGGATTTCCGCTTCAGCTCGAAGACGGGATAGCGCGGCGCGAGCGGACGGAACGCCTCGGCTGGCGAACCCGGCGGCACGGGGAAATAACGGCTGACCGTGAGGCGAAAGCGCTCCAGATAGGCTTTCAGGATTTCCGGCTTTTCGTCGTCCGGCACAGAAACCGCCGCGAGGCTTTTGGCGTGGAGTCCCTTCCTGAGCGTGACTTCGCCGCTCGCAAGGACGTTGCGGACCCACTGCGTCGCGCCACGGCCCGCGACCAGAAAGCGCCGGCCGCGAAGATCGAGGACATCGACGGGCGTAGAATACGCCTTGCCGGTTTTTCGGCCGCGAACGACGAGAAGATAATTATGCGGCAGGGCGAGACCGAGGCGGACCAGAAGCCCGAAAAGTTTGTTGAGCCGTCCCTCGATCGCGGTCGGTGGATTATAGGAGCGCTTCTCCATCAATGACTCTTTCAGGCGTCGACGTTACGCGTGAATTCACTCGACAGAGGGCTACTTTTCGGATGGACCAAAACGGAAGAGCTGTCAAGGCGGTGCCCGACTCACGCAATCCGCGCCGAATAAAAAAGCCCGGCGCGTTGCGCGCCGGGCTTTTAAACAGGCCGGGAAAGGAGGCGCTATTTGGCCTGTTTCAACTTGGTCACGACGTGCGTCTTCTGCTGCGGCGCGATCACCGCCGAGGCTTTGCCGGTGCTCTTGCCGCCGCCGTGGATGCGCGTCACGGTGAGCTTCGCCTTGCCGGCGGGGAGGCCGCTGAGGATCACGCGCCCGTTGCTGTGCGCACGAAATGTGAGATTCTTTTTCCCGCCCTTGGTCGCGCCGCTTGTCGCGGCGGTCACCGTGGCGACAACCGTGACGTCGTCGTCATCGTCTTCGATCTCGTTGCCGTTCGCATCGACGATCTCCACCTCGATGCCGGTGCCGGAGTTTTCCACCTCGACCTCGGTCGCGACGAGCGGCGGCAGGTTCGAAGCGAGCTTCACTTCGACAAACTGCCCTGCGATTAGCTGGATCGGCGCGGGCGGCTGGCCGTTCTCATCGTCGTCGTCCTCGCCCTCGATCTCAGCCTGACTGACGTCGATCACGAGCCCGAGCACCGTGATGGTCCCGCCGACCGGGTCAGCCGCCTGGATCGGCGCCTCGATCTCGACGCAGTCTTCGTCGTCGCAGTCGTCGTCTTCCGCCTCGAGCTTGAGAGCGGTAAGGAGTCCCGTGGTCGTATTCGGAACATCGCCGGCCAATTTGACCTCGACGATCTGTCCGACGACAAGACCGGCGCAATTGAGGACCTCGCCTTCGTCGCCCTTCGCCTGGCTGATATCGATCGTGAGGCCCAGGACCGTGACGGTCGGCGGCACCCCGATGCAATTTACGGCATCGAGCGGCGCCTTGATCTCGATTTCGTCGCCCCCGCCGTTATCCGCCACCGCGAATTGCACGGCGAACGCCGTCGCGACGAGCAGCGAACAGAAAATCATCAGTTTGAAAGCCAATCCCCTCATCGCAAAACCCTCCATCGCGTTCGGCAATTCCTACACTCACGGCTCGCAACGAAATCCGTGGCGCGATAAATTTCGCCACGTTAGCTTTCCGTGCGTATCGTCGGCGAAATTCAGAGCAATTTTTATACCAGCGACGGAGAGATTTTTTAGGATGCAATATTAAGGTAATCGATGGAGCCGCGGCTTCCTTATCAGTCACCCCCGCGAATGCGGGGGTCCAGGATTCTGGATTCAAAAGGAGGGGCGGAAGACGGAGGTTTTTAGGCGTGGCGCTCGTCCTCGATTCGGAATATGAGAGTAGAGTGGTGCGGACTAAGCCCGCCGGTAAAGATGGCCGGGAAAGGGAAGCCAGGTCCGAGACTACCCGCCAAAGGAGAAATCCCATGGTCCGTAAATTCATCGCGGCCTTTCTGCCGCTCCTCCTCACAGCTTGCGCGAGTCAGCAAAAACCCGCCACGGTTAACGTGCCTGATAAGCTCAAGCCTCGCGCGAGCGAATCGCTGGCGCTGATCGCTGCCGCGAAAGGCGTGCAGATCTACGAGTGCCGGGCAAAAAAGGATCAACCCGGCGCTTATGAATGGGCATTCGTCGCTCCGGAAGCCGATCTGTTCGATGCCAGCGGAAAGAAAATCGGCAAACACTATGCCGGTCCGCACTGGGAATCGACCGACGGCAGCAAGGTCGCGGGGACGGTGAAGGAAAGCGCCGCTGCGCCGCAGGCCGACGCCATCCCCTGGCTGCTGCTCGCCGCGAAATCCGTCGGCCCGGAAGGTTCCTTCAGCAAAATTACCAGCGTCCAGCGCGTCAACAGCGCCGGCGGCGTGGCGCCTAAAAGCGCCTGCTCCCAATCTACTGTCGGGACGACCTCGCGCGTACCCTACACGGCGGACTATTACTTCCTGACCGAGAAGTAAGTTTTCGGTCGTAGGCTGTTCGATTAGACCGGAGGAAACAATATGCCGTCGGATACGCAACCCGTCTCCAAGGGAATGCTCTGGACCGGATGGATCATGGGCGCCCTGCCGTCGTTCTTCCTGCTCGTCGACGGCGTGATGAAGCTCGTGAAGCCGGCGATCGTCGTGGAGACAACCGTCAAGCTCGGCTACCCCGAGAGCGTCATCCTGGGGCTCGGGATCGTCTTGCTCGCCTGCACCGTTCTCTATCTGATCCCGTCAAGCGCCGTTCTCGGCGCGATTCTGGTCACAGGCTATCTGGGCGGCGCCGTCGCCACCCACGTGCGCGTCGGCGCCGGCCTGTTCGAAATCGCATTCCCGGTCATCCTCGCCTTGCTGCTCTGGGGCGGGCTAGTGCTGCGCGAACCGCGGCTGCGGGCGCTGGTGCCGTTAAGAGCAGTATAGACCGGGCGGATCTTTCGGTTACGGATAAAAAGTCAAAATCCAGATCATTGCGCCTCAGGCTGCGGTGTCGTCGGTTGGCTCCGCGGCACCTTGACGAGCGCGTAACCCTTTAAGTCCATGCACCTGTACCAAAACCTCCGCGCATCGTCGCCGTCCCCCGTGCTCGTCCCGACCGCGTTCATCTCATTCGCGACGTCAACAAAGTGCGTGCGCGTTTCCACCTCGCACTCGTCGCTGTCTTTCTTAAATTGGGCCGTCGTCGTACCCTCCGGCCATCTGAGCTGATCGGTATACGCGCGGCAGGCGGCGAGGAGAAAGAGGAGGATGAGACTTTTCCTTGATTTCATCGGCTTTCGGTTGAGGCTCGGGGCCTGGCTTTCTATTCTTGACAATCTTCCAATTTTCCACCCCCGCGCTCAAATCTCTCGCGACCCCAGGGCTTATCTACTTCCACATTTCGAGAATTCTCGAAACGGAAATGTCGTGCCGCGCTTTTTTTCTGGATTCCTATCCTTCGACTGCGCTCAGGACATGCTTATACGGGAATGACGGAATTGGCGTCGCTTCACACGAGGATATGGCGCGTAAGGTCGAGGTTGGCGGTGAAATTCTCGGGCGCGGGAAGGTCCACCGAAGAATTGTAGATAATGAGCGGGATGTCCGATTCGTGGAGCGAGCCGTGCGAGCGGTAGCCGGGCGCGAGCTCCTCCATCGGCGTTTCGAGCTCGCCGAAAACCGTCGCGGCGTCGCCGAAGACCGCGAGCTCGCCGATGCGCTCGGGCATGAGGCCGAACCTTTCCGCGGCCTCGCGGCGCGGCAGCACCGCCTCCACGCCTTTTAATCCCATGAGCGCCGCGGCGACTCGGTCCTCGTCGCGCGGCGAGTTGAGCCAGACCCACGCCGCGCCGCCGAAGGTGCGGTGGTGCTTGACGTAGCGGTCTTTTTCCGCGGAGAGCGCGAAGCGCACCTCGGCCCCGAGATCGCGGCAGGCCTTGAAGAGATCCCAGCAGCGCGATTTGTAATTCATCCCGTGGTCGGCGGTGAGCAGAAACGCCGCGTCCGGCGCCGCGGCGCGCGCGGCCGCGAGGAGCCGGTCGAGCGTCGCCATGTGCTCTTGGGACTCCGGCGCCGCCGGCGCCCACATGTGCATCGGATAATCCGTCGTGTGCACGTAGAGGAGGCCGATGTCCCGGCGGTGCGTCAGAATATCGACGGCCACCTGCCAGAGCCAGTAATTGATCTCGCGGCTGTAGATGTCCGCCGGCTTGCCGTAGCGCTCGACGAATTCCGGCGGCGGCGCCTCGGCGGCGACCGCGATCTCCGCGCCGCGCCCGAGCAGATGAATCGTTTTGACTTTGCACGTGAGCAGCGCGGACTTGACGCCGCGCCCGGCGGCGCGCTGTATCACCGTGGGAACGCGGATGAATTCCCCGCTCTCCATATAATCCGCTGCGCCGGTCGTCTCGTTGAAATAGGAATTGCCCGTGATGCCGTGATCTTTCGGCCACGCGCCGCAGCAGATCGAGGCGTTGTTGGCGTTGGTCACCGTCGGAAACACCGCGCTCACGCGCTTGAAAAAACCGTCCGCCGCCATCGCGCGGAAAGCCGGCAGCGGGCTCGCGGCGAAATAGTCCGTGCCGAAGCCGTCGTACATGCCGATGACGATGCGCTGCCTGCCGATGAGAGTCATGACGATGATCGTTATAATCCCGGTTTAGAGTCCGCCGACCATCCTTGGATGTGGCGCGGATCGCTCTAGCCAAGCAGCGCGCGCACAAGCCAGACGAGCGCCGCGACCGCGCCGCCGGCGATCAAGACAACGAGCGCGATCACGCCGACGACGAAAAGCCAGTCGCTCAATGTCGCGCTCCGGCCCTCCGCCGCCGCGTAGCGCTCCAGCAGCGCCGCGTTCATCGCGTTGCTGCGAAACCAGATCGAGAAGACTGCCCCGGCGACGGGAATCGCGCCGATCAGCGCGTTGAGCGCGACGTTGAGCCCCATGCGCGCGAGCACGATCTTCGGCACCCGCAGGCGCGCGGCGATGACGAGAATCAGCGAGCCCGCGAGGTTCGCGATCACATCGCCGGCGCCGGGAATAAGGTCCAGGATCGGATCGAGCCCGACCCGGATGTCCGTCCCCGGGATCGTGAAGTTCTGGTCCAGCAGGTCGGCCAGAAGGCGGGCGAAGCGGAGCTCGTTGGTGTATTCGGATCGGGGCAAGGCTCGGGCCATTCCCCAGTCTAGCAGGAACGAGACCGGTCGAAAGAGCCTGGCCTCGGTGACTGCCCGGTCTCACTCGGGCAATATTTCCACAACCACCGGGGTGCTCGATTCGTGCCGCACGAACGCGGCGTGCACGCGATTCATCTTCCGAAGGCACGTCTCCGGATCCGCATCGTCGACGATCCGCAGCCGCGCCGGGCGCCATGCACCGCGGAGGTGCACCCTCAGCCGGCCGTCGCTCGCCAGCGCGTTGCGCACCCAATCGGCGCGGACGCCGTCCTCGACGACGACGAGGATGCGGCCCGCGTCGTCGAGATAGCCCACCGGGAGGCGGCGCCGCTTCCCCGATCGGCGGCCGACCGTCTCGACGATGAGGGCGTTCGCCCGGGTGTAAGGCGGCCGCGGAATGCCGGTGATCAGGGACAGATTAGTGACCGCGTTCGCGAAACGGACGAGCGGCTTCGGCAGCTTCGTAAGTCGCCTCCCAAAAGGCTCCCCGGTCGTCTAATTCCGCTATCCTTTGGTGAATGGAATCAGCGCCGGCACCTCTTTCTTGTACTTCCCGTATTCCGCCGGATGGTACTTCGTGAGATCGCGCTCCTCGAACCTGATGCCGATTAGGATATAAATCGTAAACAGGGCCGCAAAAAGGAGATGGCTCGCCGTCATGACGGGAGTCGCCCAGAAGAACAGCAGAAACCCGAGCATCAGGGGATGCCGTATGTGCTTGTAGAATCCCCGCAGCTGGAAGGTCATCTTTTTCGGCTCGGTTCCCCGGAGATAGTGCCAGGCCTGCTCGAGCCCCAGCAGCTCGAAGTGATTGATCATGAAGCTCGAAAGGACCACGACAATCCAGCCGAGCAGCGCAATACCGGTCAAGAGGTTCGCCGCCATGGCTTTCTCGACCTGCCAGACGACCCCCGCGATCGGCCGCCACTGCCAGATCATCACCCACATGAGGATATCGGCGATGAAGACAAAGGTGCTGCGCTCGAGCGGCTGCGGAACGCACTGCGTCCACCAGCGCTTGAAAGCCGGACGGGCCATGACGGTGTGCTGGAGGGCGAAGATAAAGACCAGCAGAAAATCGACCGAGACGGCGGCGCCGGCGGGGCCGGCAGCGCCGGAATCCACGGATTTGGGCACGGGGAAATGGCCGAGGAAGCCGATCATGTAGACCATCCAGCCCATGAAGCCCGCGTACGCGATGACGCCGTAGATGAACCCCAAGAGTCGTGGCATTGTCCCCTCCTCCCGCTAGGCGCTCCGCCCCGGTGAGGGCTTCATTTCCAACATCAGGCGCTGCGCCTAAAATCGGTCGCTCGGTGCTCCCAGGCGGGTAATCTATAATTGTTCCCGGCGCTTGACAACGGAAAACTTTTCCCGACCCCCGGGACTTTATTGTGTCTCACGGCCCTGCGGATTTCGCGCTCGATACTCAGAAAACGGCCGGCGGCGTGATGTGGTGATTCCAAAACCGGACCCCGGATTGTCCCGCGACCCGCGGCCGCGGGCGGCGGTGACGTGGGCTAGGTCCGGGGCACCTTGACGAGCTCGTAACGCTTTAACTCCATGCACCTGTACCAAAGCCTCTGCGAATCGTCGCCGTCGCCCGTGCTCGTCCCGACCGCGTTCATCTCATTCGCGACGTCAACAAAGTGCGTGCGCGTTTCCACCTCGCACTCGCCGCTGTCTTTTTTAAATTGCGCCGTCGTCGTACCCTCCGGCCATCTGAGTTGATAGTTGTACGCACGGCAGGCGGAGAGGAGAAAGAGCAGGAGGAGAAGCCTTTTCATCGGTCCAGCTTGGGAAACCTGAGCGACAATCTGCCGCAAAAAGTCTTCGCAGTTGAAGTCCCGCGCGAAATCGATAAGTCGTTCACCAGGTTTTACGACGATGACAAAGTCCCTGCGGGAGTTCTGGCGGCGTAGCGTCCAGGTTCCGCGGCCCGGCAAGTCAATTTCTAGATCGGCCCTTGACGATCTATCTTTTCGTTGCGCCCATTCCACTGACTCGCGTCGATAGGCAGGTCGAAGATTGCGCACTCCTCATTCTTACAGAAGATTTTCACGTTGAATAAATGTCCGGGCTCTTGACCGCAGAACGGACAGGCGAGATGCCGCTGTAGAGCTTCGGTGTCTATCATGTTCCCTAAACCGGCTTATATGATGGGACGAGCGCCGCTGACAATACTAAATGGGTACTAAAAGATGCCTGGCGTTGTGACCCCGGTCCGAGCAACTTCCTCTTGTTCGAGAAGCTGATCAACGTGGTGCACGAGCACGCTCAGCGAGGCTTTTGTTGAAATAGACTTTCCTCCCACGGGCGAGATTTGCAACGAATGCAAGGTGCTGGTGGGAAACCAGCACGCGATTAGGTCTTGTCAGCCGGTGTCTCCGGAATGATTTCGATAAGCAGGTGCTTGCGCGGCGTTCCGAAGCTATGATCCGTCGTCGTCGCGCCGCAGCTCGGACAGGCGCTCGAAGCCGCGACGGAGGCTATCTTGGTTCCGGGTATGCGCCGCAGTGTGAAGGTCGAGCGGCACTTATAGCACTGAAGCTTGACGACCCAATTCCCCGTCGTAGCCATTCACTGACTCCAATGCGTGAGGATAATTTTTAAAGCGTGCTTCAATCGGCGCGGCGGGGAAATCGATAGTTGACGATCTCGTGCCACCGCGGCGGTTGGCCGCCGTCGCCGTCGTGAGCCGGCGATTGGTTACAATGCGGGCAGCGGGTCACTTTGATCAAGTTCAGCACAGCGTCGTTCTGGTCGGTGATCTCTAAATCAAAGGTATTTTTACAGCTGCGGCAGCGCAAAAGCCAGATTCCGGTATCCACGATAGCACTTCGAAAGACCGGATAAGATTCTCGAATATTAACATTGAACTCGACCCTGTCAATCCCGTCTAAGTCGGAAAACATCGATGCCTGAAAGGCGGGCTCTCGGCACACAGTACACATTTTGGAGTTTGTCGCGTTAGTTTGTTCATGTCTATTGCAAGAAAGTGAATCAAAAAATTTCGCTTGTCGCACCGCGTCGCGTTGTGACGCAGAATTTGGATAAAAAAAGGCCCGCGGCTCTTTGGAGCGCGGGCCTTGATAAATCGTTATAGATCGCCGCCCCAGCCTAGGCCTTCGCTCGGAGCCTCTGCATCAGCTCGTCGATCGAGGCGGTCTTCAGGATGCGGCCGAACTGCGAGTGGAAGTTGGCGACGAGGCTCACCTGGTCGATGACGACGTCGTAGACTTTCCACTGTCCGTCGACGAGGTGGAGCTTATAGTTGATCGGCGTCGAGTCGCCGGACGAGCCGAGCACCTCCGTGTTGACCTGCGCGTAGTCGTTGTCGATCTGCTCTCTCCCGTAGATCATCTTCTCGCCGCGATAGGAGCCGAGCGCGTTGGTGTAGGACGATTCGGCGAACTGGATGAACGCCTGGACGAACTCCTGCTGGCGTCCCTTGAGCCCGCTCCACTGATCATTGCCGAGCGAGCGTCGCGCCATCTCGGTGAAGTCGAAGCGAGGGATGATGATCTCGCGAAGGCGAGGCTTGTTGTCGATGAAGTCCTGTTGGCTCTTGAACGTGCGCGTCACGTCGAGCACGCTCTCCATGGTCGCCTGGAGCTGGGCCCGCGGCCCCTCCGCCGCGCCCGCGAGCGCGCCGAAAAACAACAGCGCCGCGCCGGCGGCGAACGATACATAACCGCTCTTTTTGCTCATGGAATCTCCTAACTCTTCCTTAGACGCCGGACGCTGACAAAGGATGTATCTATATGTCAGATTCAGCGGGAAAAAAAGAGGCCCGGCGTTCGAAGAGCCCGGGCCTCTCAAATTTAAATCCGGCAGCGACCTACTCTCCCATACGGCGACCGCATAGTACCATCGGCGCAGGAGGGCTTAACGACCGAGTTCGGGATGGGATCGGGTGTGACACCTCCGCTATCGCCACCGGAAACTGTAAAAACATTTTCGAGTTTCTAGTTCCAAGTTACTAGTTAAAAAACTAAAACCAGAAAGCTTGGAAAAAGAGTTTCAAGTTTCCAAAACTGGAAACCTGAAACTAGAAACTATTTCTGTTCTCTCACAACTGAATACGGGACTCTAAAGAGCAGAACGATGCGCGTGAAGTTACAGTAGTAAATATGGTCAAGCCGCACGACCAATTAGTACCGGTAAGCTTCAACCATTACTGGTCTTCCACATCCGGCCTATCAACCTCGTAGTCTACGAGGGGTCTTTAGGGGGCTTGACGCCCCGGGATACCTTATCTCGGGAGGGGCTTCCCGCTTATATGCTTTCAGCGGTTATCCCGTCCGCACATAGCTACCCGGCGATGCCACTGGCGTGACAACCGGAACACTAGCGGTGCGTCCTTCTCGGTCCTCTCGTACTAGAGAAAGCTTCCCTCAAGTATCCTGCGCCCACGGCGGATAGGGACCAAACTGTCTCACGACGTTTTGAACCCAGCTCGCGTGCCACTTTAATCGGCGAACAGCCGAACCCTTGGGACCTACTTCAGCCCCA
>Ga0075433_10004361_pt1 | contig 10997 bp, 6 predicted proteins | sample RhiMethybrSRZTD2_FD_75299 | JGI IMG/M metagenome (GOLD analysis project Ga0075433, IMG submission 75299) | Populus rhizosphere microbial communities from Tennessee, USA - Rhizosphere MetaG P. TD hybrid SRZTD2 | ecosystem: Host-associated > Plants > Roots > Rhizosphere > Soil | place: USA... | reverse complement strand
AGGTATCCGAAGGTCGGGCGACGGATTTCCTCTCGCACCTTGGCCGCCTCGGTCAGCACGCTTCCGTTCCAATCGATCCACGTATCGTCGCGGATGCCTATCGTGTCTATGACTAGCGTCTCGTTGTCCCACCTCGCCGACGAGTAGCCCTGCCATGAAGGGTTCGGATCTTTCGGCAACGGGCGCGCGTCGGTGAAGACCTGACGGTAGCCCGCGTTCATTTCGTTGAGCACCACCAGAAGACCCGGCGTGTGGACGAACTTCAGCATGTGTGGCAGCCCGTACGCGCGAAGGAAGTTGTCGGGCAGGCAGTTGATGTGGGGATCGTCGATCGCCTCGTTTGCGGTGCGCTCCTTGACGATGGGAATGAGCCAGGACTGATAGGGCAACCCTCCCGGAAGATCGATGCCGATGTTCGCCATCTGGCGTGACGCGGTGATCGCCCTTGGATTGCCAGGCTTGTCGTCGGGAGTCTGCGCCTCCCTTGAACTCGACTCACTACGGGTGCTCGACAAACCGGACGTTCGTCGATTGGGTTCTGCCGTCATCCAGATGCCGGAGAAATCGGGCTTCCCGTCGGTCAGCCGTGGCGCAGGCCCCGACATATTCACGGTGCCGTCAGCCTTTCGTGGCACCCCAGCGCTGGGATAGTTGAACCACTGAGCGATCAGAGAAGTCGACGACAGGAGAGCGCCCAGAATCACGAGAGCGGCGGATCTTCGAGAGAACATGCGGCGAAGAATACACCTGTCGAGGCAGCGCCGGGAACGAGCGGATGCGTTCGTGCCTCAGAACTCGATCATCAACCCACCTGACCGCACAATCGGCATGAGCGACTCTGTTGTCTCCAACACACGTCCCGCGCGGTCGACGAAATAGTTCGCATTGCGCACGTTGGCGTGATTGAGCACGTTCGCGACATCGACGAACAGGACGAGCCGCTGTCCTCACCAGTTGAACGCATAGTCGGCGTGCACGTCGAGGGGTGAATAGGCCGGCAGTCGGAGCGTGTTGCGCTCTTGCAGGACGTCGAGTGCTCGAGGAAGCGGCCGCCAATGTGACCGACGACACCGAAGCCGGCATAGAGCGCGCCCAGCCAGCCCAGACGTCGCGCGGCCTCCGCCATCAACTCCGGCGGGCTCATCATCCTCGCATCGTGCTCCTACGCAGGCACGATCGCAACCGCGACCGGCTGACTCGATTCGCTGGAGTATAAGAAATGAATGGCGCCTCGAAACGACCACTTTGACGGGCAACGGTTCTTCAATCCGACTGGCCCGGCGTTGCAGCCATTGTCAGCCGTGCCGCGCATGCTGTTGACGCGTCGAGCCACGTGGCCTGCACAGATCCCCGATGTGCCGAGGCAACCGCCGGTACGCGGTACCGCGAGCGCAGTCGTGACGTTCATCGGCCATGCGACGTTCCTGATTCAGACGGCCGCCGGAAATATTCTCACCGACCCGATCTATTCGGCGCACGCTGGACCGTGGAATCGCCTGGGACCTCGGCGCGTCCGGCCGCCCGCCATCGCGTTCGACGCGTTGCCGCCGATTTCCATCGTACTCCTCAGTCACAACCACTACGACCACTGCGATCTGCACACGTTGGGAATGCTGGCGAAACGCTTTGATCCTCTGGTCGTCACGCCCCTCGGTAACGGCCGCTTCGCGCGGGCAACCGGCATCGGTCGCGTTGAGGAACTCGACTGGTGGCAAAGTGCGCAGGTGTCGGGCGTGCCGATCACCCTCACGCCGGCGCATCACTTCTCTGCGCGAGGCCCGTTCGACCGCAACCGTGCTCTCTGGGGAGGGTTCCTGTTGAAGGTGGATCACTCGCGAATCTATTTCGCGGGCGACACGGCGTACGCGCCGTTCTTCCACCAGATTCGGGAGCGCCTCGGCCCCATCGACCTGGCGTTTCTCCCGATTGGCGCATACGAGCCCCGTTGGTTCATGCAGAGCGTGCACATGAACCCGGCCGAGGCAGTGCAGGCACACCTCGACCTCTGTGCGAGCAGGAGCATCGCCATGCACTTCGGCACGTTCCAGTTGACGGCGGAAGGCATCGACGAACCCGTGCGCGCGTTGGAAGAGGCCTGCCGCGCCAGGAATGTTGCGGCGTCGGCGTTTCAGGTTTTGGGCTTCGGGGAATCGATGTGACGAGGGCGAGGGGATCAGTCGTCGATCCCCTCTTTGTTACTTTTAGCAGCCTGTCTATTTCATGTAGTTCATCGATGAGCATTCAGTGCGCACCATGTTCTGCAGCGTCGAGTTGGCCAGGTTCATCTCTTGCTGGTCGGCCCCAGTCAGGAACTTCAGCCATCCCTGCTGGTTCTTCGCACTGATCGGCGCGGGTTCGTCCTTACCGGCCTGCTCGGCCGCACTCCAGGCGCTGATCCATGCATCCAGTTCCTGGCGGTCCTGCGCTGCGACTGTCGCACGCTTGGCTGTGAGCCGCTGGACATTCTGATGGGCGCGGAAACCCTTCTGCCGATCGAAACACGCGAGCGCGCCGCTCTTCTGCAGATACTCGGCCTGTGTCGCCGATCCGGCAGCGTACGCGGTGGGCTTGAACGGACGCGCGGCCAGCCATGCCTGCGCTTCAGCGTTCGCGGCACTGGGATCTAGATTCTGCGACACATTTCTCCCGGTGCGTCGTTGCTCGTGCATCGCCGCCAACTCCTGTGAGCGACGCGCCGTATCGCCGTCCGGCGCGCCTGTCGCGGCGGACGTACGCCCGTTGCAGTTCGCCATGATCTGCTGCGAGCGGGCCGACTGCTCCTGAATCATCGCCATCTGGTCCTGCGGCGTCAGGCGGGTCATGTAACGGGCAGGATTCCTCGGATCGGGCGACTGCGGCATCGTCTTGGCGTCGCCCTGCTGCGCGGCCCGCACCACGGCGATGTCTTCCTCCCACGCTTTGCGCTCCTGCGCCGAGAGGTTGGGCATCGAACGAAGCTTGCTCTCCATGTGCTCCGCCATGAGCTGCCAGCGCACGCCGGCTATGGCGGACATGCAGTCCTGGCGCTGCTGGGCCGCCGAGGCTTGACGCGGAGGCGGCGTGGCGTGCAGCAGATCGGGCAATGCCACCCGCGTGTCGATGGGCGCCTTCCGCCGGCCGGACGGATCTGAAAACTGCGACATCCCTCCGTACTGCGCCTCGCATTTCTCGCGCACCTCGTTGGCGAAGGGGCCGTAGGCACCGCTCACTTCCTGCTGCTCCTCATCGGACATGGCAAGGAGGTAGCGCTGTGAGTTCCTGGGGTCGGGCGCCGGCGCGCGCGGATTGGTCGCTTTCGCGTTGAGCCACTGAATGTCTTCCTGCAGGCGCTGACGCTCCTGCGCCGACAGACTGGAAGATGAGTTCAACTTGCGTTGCAGCACCTGCGCGGTGAGCTTCTCCTGCGCGCCGGCCGTCTGCGCCATGCAGGCGTTGTAGTTGTTGAGCCCTTGCAGGTTCGTCGCGCCGCCCGGGACGGACTGGCCGGCTGCGGGCACAGCGGTCCAAATCAGCACCAGGGCAACAAACGCAGAGAAGATCGGTATCGGCTTAGGCATGCTGACTCTCCTGAAGCGGCAATGGGGCGCAGTCTCTAGAGCGAGCAGGAAATCGACGACATTTCCTCTACTTCGCTATGCGTCGAAAGTCGTTGAGAACCGTCATTCGATACGCGCGGGCGGATCGATCCGGTGATCGGGATGCGTGCGGAATAGCGGATCGCGATGGACCGACCCGGCTCGTTCGAGCCGGGCCAGCGTCGTTCGGTGGACGAGATCCACTAATTGCAACTCGGCACGTCTGCTGGATAGGTACCGCCGGACTTGAACGACGGTGTGAATCGCGCCACTCCGTCGCTCTGGGGAAATACGGTGGCCCACCAGATGGTGGCGGCGCCAAGGCCGGTATTTGTCGCCGTGTGCACAGCGCCCGGCCCTTCGACGAACGCATCGCCCGCGCTGAATTCCTCCGTCTCGCACTGATTGGGACCGGCCACATGTTGCTCGGTGAGCGTCCCGCGCACCAGAACGACGTAGCTGGTTGCCTTGTGGAAGTGCCATGGAAACGACTCGCCGGGCGCCAGAGTAAATGCCTGAATCTGGACGGTCGCCGGCACCGGATATCCAGGACCGAACCCACCGAAGTCATAACTGGTGGTTCCAGTGGTGAACGAGATGTCGGCCAGAGCGTAGGCGGTCCCGACCAGTACTGTTGTCAGAGCGATTGCCACACCGGCAGCGATTCTTCGTTTTCGCGACATGCGTCGCCTCCTTTCGTTGCCTCGACGGGAGAGCTTCTGCGATGGGGCGTCCGTCTCTCCCGCCTCTGACGTAGAAAGGCGTCATTTCAGAGCGAAAGTGCTAACCTACCGGACGCTACCCCGAATCGAGATGCCCGCGGCTCCGAACGTCACCCAGTTGCTCCTCGCGTGGCAGGCCGGGGACAACGCGGCTCTGGACAAACTGCTGTCGGCGATTCAACCGGAGCTGCGCCGGATCGCCCGGCGACACATGGCGGGAGAGCGCCGCGGCCACGTCCTGCAACCCACGGCACTCGTCAACGAAGCGTATCTCCGGCTCGCGTCGAAGGACATTCAGTGGCAGGGCCGCGCCCACTTTTTCGCCGTGGCCGCCCAGGTCATGCGACACGTTCTCGTCGACGACGCGCGCGAACGCGCGCGCGCCAAACGCGGCGGGGGCGCGTGTCGCATCTCGCTATCCGACGCCGAGAATCTCGCAAAGCCGCGGCAGGCAGATGTGGTGGCGTTGGACGATGCCTTGAACGCACTTGAAAAGTTCGATCGCCGCAAGAGCCAAGTCATCGAACTGAAGTTCTTCGGGGGACTGAGCCTGCAAGAAACGGCTGATGTGCTCCAGGTGTCGGTCGGAACGGTCAGACGAGACTGGAGCCTCGCGCGCGCGTGGCTCTATCGCGAACTCGGGGACACGGGTCGACGCAATTCCTCTCTGGACACGGACAGCGACGCATGAACGAGGATCGCTGGCGGAGGATCGAAGAGCTCTATCACGCAGCCCGGCTGCTGAAAGACAGCGCACGCGCGTCGTTTCTCCGTGCGGCGACCGAAGGCGACGAGGAGCTGCGGCAGGAAGTGGAATCGTTGATCGTCAGCGGCGCGTCGTCGCCGGGGTTCCTCGACGCGCCTGCGCGCGTCTCCGACGCGCCGTCGCTCAGTGGACGCCGCATTGGCACCTACTCGGTCCACGAACGGATCGGCGCGGGTGGCATGGGCGAGGTCTATCGGGCGCACGACTCGAGGTTGCGTCGCGATGTCGCGTTCAAGGTGCTCGCCGCGGATCTCATCGGCGACAACGATCAGCAGCGGCAGGATCATCTGCGGCGCTTCCGGCACGAGGCACACGCCCTCGCTGCCTTGAACCATCCGAACATTGCGGCGATCTACGGTCTCGAAGAGGCCGATGGCGTGACGGCGCTCGTGATGGAGCTGGTCGACGGATCGACGCTCGCCGACCGCATCATGCACGGAGTGATTCCAGTGGAGGAGGCGCTGCCGATCGCGAAGCAGATCGCTGATGCGTTGGAAGCGGCGCACGAACGTGGGATCGTTCACCGCGATCTGAAGCCCGCCAACATCAAGCTGCGATCGGACGGCACGGTCAAAGTGCTCGACTTCGGTCTGGCCAAAGCGGTGGGTCCGGCCGCGAGTCCGTTGCGCGACGTCGCACAGCAGGAGACGACGACCACGCCCGCAATGACTGCCACGGGAATCATTGTCGGCACGGCCGCGTATATGAGTCCCGAGCAGGCCGCTGGAAAGGCGGTCGATCACCGAGCCGACATCTGGGCGTTCGGGTGTGTGCTCTTCGAGATGCTGACGGGGCGCGCGGCGTTCGGCAGCGACACGTTGACCGACACGCTGGCGGCAGTGATGCGCGCGGAGCCGGAGTGGTCTCGCGTTCCCTTCGGAGTGACGGCCCCCGTCCGCGAACTGTTACGTCGTTGTCTGCGCAAGGATCCGCGACAGCGGCTGCAGGCGATCGGCGATGCTCGCATCGCTCTCGAAGAAGTTCTTTCCGGTGTTGCGCCGCCCGCCCTGTCCGCGCGGAGGCGCAGCGGGCGAACCGCGTGGATTGTGGCTGGTGTGGCCATGCTCGCCGCGATCGCGCTTGCGACGGGCTTCTATATCGTGTCGCGTCCAGATGAGGCGCTACCGCTCCAGCTGTCGATCACGCTCCCACAGGGCTGGGATCTGGCCCTCTCGAGCAGTCAGGGTGAACCCACACCGCTGGTCGTTTCACCCGACGGACGGCGAGTGGCGATTGTCGCGCGGCAAGGGGACGGCCCGACCACGATCCTGATGCGGGAGCTCGACTCGCCGTCGGCGCGGCCGCTGGCGGGCACGGAGGGCGCGACGTCGCTGTTCTGGTCGCCCGACAACCGGTTCATCGGCTTCTTCGCCGACGGCAAGATCAAGAAGGTGGATGTGTCGGGCGGAGTGCCGACCGTTTTGTGCGACGCGACGACGCCCTTCGGCGGTGGGACATGGGGTCGCGAGGGCACCATCGTCTTCTCGATACAGGACAAGGGGAATTACAGGCTCTGGAAGGTCGCTGACAGCGGCGGCCAGCCGACGGATGCGCTGCCGGACGCGCCGGCGAGTAAGGACACCAACGGCCTTGAGGTCCGCCCCTGGTTTCTACCGGATGGGCGCACGCTCCTGTACGTGCTCGTCGCCCTGGGCCAGAAGCTCGCGGTTTACGCCGGCAGGCTGGACTCGCCGGATCGCGTGAAGGTGGTGGAAACGGACTCCACGAACGTCCAGTACGCGAACGGCTATCTGTTGTTTCAGCGCGCGGCGACGCTCATGGCGCAACCGTTTGATGAGAGGCGGCTCGCCCTGACGGGCACTCCTGTTCCGGTGGCCGAGCACGTGCAGCGGCAAGGTGCGATTCCGGGATACAGGCTGTTCTCGGCGTCTCAGAATGGCGTCCTCGCTTACAAGGTGGAAACGGAAGCGGCAACCCTGGCGTGGGTCGATCGCCAAGGGCAAACGCTGGGAACGATCGGGGAGCCCGTGAATTACCAGGCCATCGCTCTCTCGCACGACGAGACCCGCGTGGTCGCGATCATCGGCACGCCCCGGAACCTCTTCCTCGTTGACCTCTCAAACGGCGTGCGCACGCAGTTCACGTTCGACCAAGGAGGCTTCCCGGTCTGGTCTCACGATGACCGGTTCATCGACTTTGCCACCAACTTTCTCCTCTATCGCAAGCCGTCGAATGGCGCTGGTGCGAGCGAGCGACTCCTGCCCAACGAGAAGAGCCCGGCATTACTGTTCGACCGAGGGCGGGACGACTCGATGCTCGTCATGATCCCCCGCGACCACCCAGGCGCGGATCTTACGGTTGTCCCAGGGTCCGGAGACCGGACGCCGTTTCGACTCGCCTCAACGCCACAGGACAAGAGGATTGCGAAATTTTCTCCGGACGCGCGCTGGGTAGCCTACGTCTCGAACGAGAGTGGCAGCGTGCAGAACGTCTGGGTGGTGCCGGTTGTCAGGCGGACCGGAGCCGGCGACGTGAAATATCTTATTTCCACCGGCGGCAACGGCGGGACCCTGCCGCAGTGGAGCGCCGACGGGCGAGAGTTGTTCTACATCTCATCCAGCGAGGTGCTGACCGCCGTGCAGGTGAACGGCGACGGGGAGGCCTTCCAAGTGTTGTCCCCTCCGAAGCCGCTTTTCCCAATCCGGGTGTCACAAGCAGAGGGAGGGTACAGCGGCTGGCACTATGTCGTTTCCAAGGACGGCCGGCGGTTTCTCGTCATCCTGAGCTCCGACACGCCGGTGAGCATCGAGGTCAACTGGACTGGCAGACTGAAAAGGTAGCGGCTGCTGTCCTATCTCCTCCATCATGAACGAGGATCGCTGGCGACGGATCGAAGAGCTCTATCACGCAGCCCGACTGCTGAAAGACAGCGCACGCGCGTCGTTTCTCGCGGCGGCGACCGAGGGCGACGAGGAGCTGCGGCACGAAGTGGAATCGTTGCTCGTCAGCGGAGGATCGTCGCCCGGGTTCCTCGACGAGCCAGTGCAGACGACGGGCGCGGCTGCGCGCGTCTCCGACGCATCGTCGCTCAGTGGACGCCGCATCGGCACCTACTCGATCCACGAACGGATCGGCGCGGGTGGCATGGGCGAGGTCTATCGCGCGCACGACTCGAAGTTGCGTCGCGATGTCGCGTTCAAGGTGCTGGCTGCAGACTTGATCGGCGACAACGATCAGCAGCGGCAGGATCATCTGCGGCGCTTCCGTCACGAGGCACATGCCCTCGCCGCCTTGAACCATCCGAACATTGCCGCGATCTACGGCCTCGAGGAGGCCGACGGTGTGACGGCGCTCGTGATGGAGCTGGTCGAAGGATCGACGCTCGCCGACCGCATGATGCACGGAGCGATTCCAGTGGACGAGGCGCTGCCGATCGCGAAGCAGATCGCCGACGCGTTGGAAGCGGCGCACGATCGTGGGATCGTTCACCGCGATCTGAAGCCCGCCAACATCAAGCTGCGATCGGACGGCACGGTCAAAGTGCTCGACTTCGGCTTAGCCAAAGCGGTGGGTCCGGCTGCGGGTGTGCGCCACGCCTCACAGCGGGCGACGAACACCGCGCCAGCAGTGACGGCCACGGGAATGATTGTCGGCACGGCGGCGTACATGAGTCCCGAGCAGGCCCGCGGCAAGGCCGTCGACAAACGGACCGACATCTGGGCGTTTGGCTGCGTCCTCTTCGAGATGCTGACCGCGCGTCCGGTGTTTGCCGGCGACACGACGTCAGACCTGATTGCTGGCGTGTTGCAGGGTGTACCCGACTGGTCGCTTCTCGACGGGACGCCCGCTCCGGTGCGGCGGCTGTTGCGGCGCTGTCTCGAAAAGGACGTCCGCCGCCGCCTGCACGACATCGTCGACGCCCGCCTCGAAATCGAAGACGCGCTGGCAGGCGTTGGGGACACCGTGGTGCCGACGCGGCCGGTCGCGCGACAGGTGGAGTTTCAGCGGCTGACCGACGCCTCCGGCATGAAGGAAGCGCCGGCCATCTCGCCCGACGGCAAGATGGTCGCCTTCGTCGCCATCGTGGCGGGCAAGCGGCAGATCTGCGTCCGGCTCCTGTCGGGCGGCACCGCGCTGCAACTCACCAGCGACAATGCGGACCATGAGCACCCTCGGTGGGCTCCCGACTCGAACACGCTGATTTACTACACGTCCTCGGAAGGACGTGACGAGCCGGGCACGATCTGGGAAATCAGCGCGCTCGGCGGGTGGCCGCGTCGCGTCGTGTCGGCCATCGGCGCCGGCGACATCAGCCACGACGGCCGGCGCATCGCGCTGTTCCAGGCGCTCGATGGGCAGCCCGCGCTCATGGTGGCCGCGCGTGATGGATCGCGGGCAGAACGCGTCATCGTGCTGCCGCCCGGTGAGGGCTGCTCGTCGCCTCGATGGTCGCCCGATGATCGTTCCATCGCCTTCCAGCGGTTGCGCCGCACTGGATTCGCCGTGTATCTGGAAACTGTGACAGTGGCGAGCGGCGAGCGCCGCCTGGTCTGCGAGAGTGACTGGCACCGGGGGTTCTGCTGGCTGCCCGATGGCTCGGGCTTCGTCTACAGCTCGTCTCGCGGAAGCACGCTGCTCTACCCTCCGGTGTTCAACCTGCGCGCGATCGGACGTGACGGCCGCGACGATCGCGCGCTGACGTACGGCGATCAATCACATATCGAGCCCGACATGCATCGCAGCGGCAAGCTCGTCGCCTGCCGGATACGGAGCCACTCCGACATCTGGAAGTTTCCGGTGAGCCGGTCTCCGACGGACAACACACGCCGGGCGATGCGTATGACGCGACAGACTGGCCACGTCCAGACGCCGACCGTCAGCCCCGACGGCACCGAGCTGGCCTACCTGACGGACAACGGCGGCCACGGGAACCTGTGGATCACGCGAACCGACAAGACGTCGGCGCGACAAGTGACCTTCGAGCAGGATCCGGCAACGGCTGTCGGAATTCCCAGATGGTCGCCCGCCGGCGATCTGATCGTCTTTCTCAGGACGCAGCGAGGTCAGACGAGCCTGGCGACGATCCGTCCCGACGGAAGCAACTACCGGACGATCGTCGAAAGCGGATGGGGGCCCTGCTGGTCCGGCGACGGCCGCTGGCTGTACTATCTCTCGACCACGAGCCGGCGTCTCGAGAAGATCCCCGCCGAGGGGGGCCAAGCGGTCGTCGTGCGCGACGAAGTCGACGTGGGGAATCCGGCGATCTCGAATGACGGCTCGACGCTCTTTTACCATGTCCTGCATCGCTCGAAGATCTTCGGCTTGTTGTGGGGCATGGAGACAGAAGTTCGTCGCGCGCGCCCGGAAGACGCGCCACCCGAGACAATCGCGCGCATTTCCGGCCGGCGCATTTCCAGCGTACCGCCGTCAGTCCTGCAGAACGTCCTCTCACCCGACGATCAGTGCATCGCGACGGCTCTCACCGACGGGGCGACGACGAACATCTGGACGATCTCGACGTCGAGCGGCGAGTTGAAGCCGATCACCGATTTCGCCGGCCGATCGACGATCATCTCGCGCAGCATGTCGTGGACGGCCGACAGCCGGCACATCTACGCCGCCGTCGAGGAAACCGAGACGGACGTCGTGTTGTTGGACGGGTTGGTGTAGCCAGTGCTGTGAACGTCGTCCCAAGACCAGACTTCAGCGGCGATTTCCATCCGGCGAGTCGCGAGATTACGCAGGAACGTAGGCCAACCTAATCACATCCTCGCCAATCCGATCATGAGCCATAAGGCGGAGCGGCGGCCGGGGCCCGGCGAAATATGGCCTGCCGTGACCAAGCACGACGGGGTGCAGATAGATTCGATACTCATCGATCAGGCCAAGTTCGGTGAGGCTTTGCGCCAAGTTCGGGCCAGCAACTTCGATCTCCCCGTCGCGCTCGGCCTTCAGCTCGCGGATCGCGCCCTC